>OFEK01000059.1_pt1 | contig 165680 bp, 146 predicted proteins | sample 1521131 | NCBI WGS metagenome assembly OFEK01 (sample SAMN05720209, study PRJEB24109) | activated sludge metagenome | isolation source: Anaerobic digester | place: China | collected 2015-12-16 | reverse complement strand
CCAGCATTCATGCGGGTTTACAGCCCGCGAACGCCTGGTCACTGTTAAACTTTAGTCAAGCTGATTTACAAGATCCACAACATTGTAGAACCTGGCCTTTGCGCCGTGGGGAGTCGTAACAGAGAGGGACCTTCCCGCTGACCCTATTAGCGGGGTATGTTGAAGCACTTCCACCCGTTGGTGCTGGTGCCCGAAACAATGCTCGATGCCTCACTGGGGCTGTTGAATGTGACATCGGATGAAAAAAGATACAGGTTGGTTCGCCTGTCCAAAGACAGCAAGCCAGAACTGATCAGGTGTTGCCTTTTGTACCTGTGATTGTCACACAAGGAATCCTTTGCCTCTCCGTTCGCAGTTGAACCCTTGAGAACGGTATAGGAACCACTCCTGATGACCATTTTCGCCACGATACCGTATTTGAGTATCTCGAACTTGTAAATCCACTCGCCACCATGTCGCCCAGTTTCAACAATCCCATCGGGCTTGTGCAGGTTTTCGTCCTCTTTGCCGGTTATGCTAACCTGAACCGAGGATGCAAGGAAGTTCTTTATCTTATCGATATCAGGGTTGTGACCGGATGCCTCAAAAACCCTCTTTCCAAAAAGATCGAGGAAAAGATCGTCCTTGCCTTGAATCATTCGAGTGAAAATCGTCTTCATCCAGTTCTGCGTTAGAATCTCCTGCCGTTCTAGTTGTTTTTCTCTGGCTACTTCGAAGCGTTTCGTGCCGATCCCTAGGCTTTTTAGGAGCCGTAGTGCTGCTTCCTGCTCCTCAGCCGAAAGCGAAAGAAAGTTTTGCTTAATTCTGCCAAACGATATTTCTAGCTCTTGGTTGGAAATACAACTTTTAAGCTCTCTCTCTGCTTCGAGAACACCCACTACCATCCCTTCGAGGAGAAGATTCCCATTTTCTTTCAAGGACTGAACGCATCGCAGGAGATTTTGAATGTGTGCAGCCTCAGAGGCCCTGCTTTTGCAGATGTCTCTGCAAGTGGAGAGGAACCGTTCGATATATGTTCTGAGCATGTTTGTAGCGACAACAATGTCTCTATGGATTCCATGGGCTTGTATGCTTTCGACCACCTCAAAAGCCCTGTCAAGATGCCTGGCACCTTCATCGTAAACCGCATTTCCGATAAATTTCTCCAGATGTTGACGCACGTCTGATACGTTATTTTCAGGAGTCATGACTTATTCCTTTTGGCTGTAGTGATCGGGCAAAAAGTGCCACCGTCATCGGATTCAACCTTTGGTTTTGTACACTGTGACAACCCTGTCGCCCCCTACCAGCATTCTTGAGCCAGCGAGTCTCTCGATCAGTTGAATGTCCCGTTTCAGTTCCCGTATGAGGTCTAACGACTCTTTCCTTCCCAAGAAAATTTCAGTCAGACCTCCTGATGCGCTCCCATATCGACCATACTTTTCGATCATCTCCAGCGAGAAGCTAGAAAAGCCACGTTGCCTCTTCCTTTTGAGTGCATGCTTGGTTAGAACCATCAGCGTTCTCCCTTATGGCTATTGACATTATTCTATGTCACAATTGTTTGTGATTATGAAAAGGCATTTTCGCCGCTGTCACTCACCGGAGAGTCAAGCATATTCGATTCGTTGCTCTTTAGCTCGTCTTCAAATTTTTTCATTTCTGATGCCAGTTGATCACTGATTTTCTCGATTGTAGCAAGCCTCTTCAGGTAGGGCTGTTTGCGCTCTTCCACTATCTCCGCTGCTTTGATCGATTTGTCTATCCATCCGATGCCATTTTCAATCCTCATGTTGCCGCACCAGAACTCGTGAAAACAGTCATCTCCACTGATGCCGCTCCCAAAATCCTGAGATTTGGCGAGAATCAAAGTGTGGTCGTCAGTGATCAGAGTTGCCAGTATGTCCATAATTGGCTTGAGCGATTGCTTATGGGAGAAAAGGCAATATCGAACAAAATTCAAGTGGCGAATGAAATTGGGAGGGTAGACGGAAATCATCCCTTTTGGGGTTTTCTCTCTCCTTAAAGCCCTTGGTACCACATCGTTCTGGATGTAATTCTTGATGGTGTTCCACTTGATCATCAGTCTCTTCTCGACTTCTTTCATGATTTCTGTTTTTGTGATCCCCTCTTTGTACTTCTCTTCGATTGAGCGAAGTTCATCACTGCTGAAAAATGGGGAGTCTTTGATGTCTTCCTCATACGTCTCTGTGTCCGTGAGCAGCAACATCATGTGCCGTTTGGAACTGACAACCTTCGGTAAATCTTCAATGTTCCATGCCATGGTCGGATTCTCCTACTTTCGATGTTTAACCTTCGTCGCCCAAGTGCCAAACTGCATTTTCGTACTTAGGATAACGAACGAATTTTGGAATGTCAAGTGAAAAACGTACTAAGGCGAAAACAGTTCGCAAAATATTGCAGAACGGGGTATCTCGTGAGTCTCCTCGCCTTGCTGCGCCGGGCTTGGATGATCATTTCCTCACTGAGATATCAGTATCAGGATGTGCGGCCACCGCCACCCCCGGAAGTTCTCCGTGAGAGGCGAGGAGTTCGATTACCTGAGGGAGATTGTGGATTCAACGATCAAAATTACGCTTTTGCCTTGATCCCTGCCGGTCTACGGTTTATGGGATAAAATCAATCGGAAGGGAGAACCGATGCCGACCCGAAAACGATGGATGCACGTTCCACCGACGCCAGCAAAGCCCAAGATGCCCGACGATCTCAAGCTGGAAGTACAGCGCAAAGCCGATGAGTTTCTGGAGTCCTACCTGAAACCGGCCTTCATCCGCCCACCGCCAGAAGACCACCAGTGGAACTACATCGTTGACCTCTTCACGAAATGGCACCAAAGGTATTTCTATTTCTGCTCGAAGTATCGCTGCCCCAGCCCAAACCGCATTTCCGAGTTCTTCGAATCGAGGTTTGCTCGGCTGGAGTTCGTGGGAAATGGGAGGTTCAATGTCTCGTACATGAGACATACCGGGCAGTGGTGGGAGATCTTCCAGCAGTTAACTCTGGAGGAGTGTTTCGAGGAGATGAAAAATTTTCAGCTTCTGCATCCCTGCTGACGAGCGGATTCTCTGGCGTGATGGGGGCGAGGAAATCCGAAGCGAAATTTTGCCCTTTTTAGGCACTTTCTCAAGACAGGCCATACCCGACATCGTCTTGAGCCGAGAAAATCGAAACTGGGGCATTCGAGTGAATTATTGTTGCTTGGGATGGATTTAGCTTTTGTTGCAAAGGGAGCAAGCATATATGGACGTTATCGGTCAGTATAAGTCGCTAAAAGATAAAATTTCTAGGCGCACACAACCTTTCGGTGAATTCCTCTGTTTCTTGGAAAACAAGACGAGTTGGCTTACCAGCCCAGCCAGTACACGTTTCCATTTGTGCATGGAAGGTGGACTCCTGAAACACAGCGTGGGCGTGGCAAATACGCTCCTAACCCTGAAACAAACCCTTGCACCACAAATTTCCGAAGAAAGTTGCGTCATTACTGGTCTGTTCCATGATGTTGGCAAGATCGGAATGCCAGACAAGCCCCTGTACATTCCGAATTCCAACGAATGGGAAGTGAAAAAGAAAGGCATCTGTTATCGCACCAACCCCGAAACCATTGTGATGGGGCTGGCCGCAAGGAGCCTTTATTTGGTTTCGAAATTCATCCCGCTTTCGGATGCTGAAGCCCAAGCCATCCTTTATCACGATGGGCAATATATTGAGGAGAACAGGATTGTTGCGCACCGTGAAGAACCATTGACTCTGCTCCTGCATTGGGCGGATTACTGGACGGCTCACATTTTCGAGGAAGGCAGGGCGCTCGTTGAAGATATGAATTGCTTTGACAGGTGCTGAACACTGTCGGCGGCGCTTTTGATTAGGTCATATTGGATTCCCTTTTTCTCCAAAATGTCGCAGAAATTCTCTCCCGAAAACCATTGAGGAGTCTTTTTCGTATTCCCGACTCCCCACGTTTTTGTTTTTATTGCCGCCACATTCATGGCTTGCAGTGCTTGTAATCCCCCTTTCAGTCCAATGTAAATTTCAGAGCCACCAAGTTTTGTGATCCGAAAGAAGTTTTCGGTCCCTAGAGACTTCGCCTCCCAGTTCATGCCTTCAAGGCTCTCATTTTCGGGGTCCATAGACCACTTCGCAATGATCTGGAAATCTCTGAGGGGCACATATTGCCATCCCATATTGGAATTGTCCGTTACTTTCACTCTTTCGTCCAGAAAAGCTCCATTTCTCCAGCCTTTATCAATGATTCCTTTTATCCCGAATTTAATCCCGACATAGAGGTCGCCTTGCATGTTGAGTACATCAAAGACTTTTACTGAATCAGTCTTTGGTTTCGAAACAGCAGTGTCGTCATAAGGGAATCCATGAAATTCACCAAGGGCAAAATCAATTAGAGAAAGTAGTGTGTGGCGAATCTCGTAACCAATCGGCGCAATCTCCCCACGTGCCTCTTTCGCCAGAAGGTCACGGATAATTTCCACTATCGAAAGTCCATCCTGATCCCTTGTGGGTTGCCAGCTAACAATGCAAATGGCATCTCCATCTTTCAATTTAAAATTGGCTTCATCAAAAAAGGTTTGATACACTACCCACTCATCCGAATATGGGATGGCTGGAACCACATAGATGGCGAGCACCCGTGCATCGTTGAATTTTTGATTGCTCAATACTTTCCGTAGGCCATTGTACTGTTCCTTTAGCTGATTCTTCTTTTTTGCATCGAAATTTATCTTGTTCTCAATCATCACAAACCAATTATCGCATCGGAGCACGATATCGATGAACCCTTGGCTATTATTAGGAGTCGGGTAAGAGAATTCGATCTCGACCAGCGGCTGCTTTCCCTCGTTTTGGAGGATATTTTCCCAAATTTTGCCAGCAAATTGTCCAGCGAGATTACGAATTGCCTCTGAATTGGTCTTGCTGCCAATCTCATTGAGGAGCATTGTAAGAAACGTAGATCCTAAACCATGATCCATTTTTGGGCAAAGGAGGTAACCAAGAAAGGCTGAAACGTATTCTTCTCGAAATTTATGCTTTCCTGATGCCAATGTTCGGAAAATATTCATCCACTTCTCCTCTTCTCAGGTGATCCCACTCAGATTACCCTCCAATCCGATGGTTTTCTTTGACATTACCAGAACAGCATGTAAATTGGAACAATGTCGATCCAAGTTAGCATCGGAGGGGATAACCAATGTGGCTCATCACAAATTTCGGATTTTTCAGTATTGTCCAGAAATCAGGCGAAAGAGATCTGACGGTTCGTGCCAGAGTTCGAGAAGATCTCGACACCTTGCGTGAAAAATATCTTCCTTCTCTCAGCGAAACCGCCGAGTGGGAGGGAACCGATTACCGTTTCCGTGCCAAAGCTTCCCATGCCGCTGTCGCAGATGCGATGAGAATGATCGCCTTGGATATCGATTATTCCAACTTTAAGAATTCTGTCATGGCAAAGCAGGGGTCGAAAAGGGAAGAAACCTACGCCAATGTTTGGTCAGTGCTCTATCGGCTCCAAGAGGAGGAATAGATTTGGAGAAGGGCATCGCCTATGGCGGGATCGACTTCGATGATGAAGGACTGGTGCTCCTGCGGAAACCCAAAAACGAATTTGATGGATACAAGTGCACCTTCGCCAAAGGAAGGCCAAAGGCGGGGAGAAAGAGGCTCTCGGGCAGATTCACAGTGTGCTCCCCAAGCAAGACAGAAGGGCAAGAAGGCATCGTACTTTCATGGCGATAAAGTCAGCCATGTTTTTCATGCCCCTGATTGCATGGACCATGAATGCAACACATGCATCGTTCCTTTCAAAACCAGAAAACAGGCTCTCAGAGCGGGATACAGGCCGTGTGGGGTGTGTGACCCGTGATAAGAGCTTCAAGATTCAAGAGATTGACTGGTCGGCATTCGGTTTTCGCCAAAAACGTCCTTTCCAATTTATACTATCTTTGATGGTAGGCAATTATGAGTGAGTACGTCAGCGCTGTTCTCGTAAAAAATCTGAAATCAAATTCTAATGATCTAGAGTTTTCCAATTTTAAAATGACCAAGATTCAATTAGGAGACTCTGAGGCTTTGGAGTATGCCCAATCATTATTCCGAGTTGGAGTCCCATTGTGGGGTGATTGGGTTTATGAGAAAGCATATTATGATTTTGATGATCCAACTGAAATAGGCTTAGATTTGGAAAATGATTTATTCTTACTTAGATTATTCAAGATAGGTGACTTGGTCTTTTCACATCCACGTATTCGAGAACCCAATGGAAATCTGTTGAGCCAATTGCCGTATAGGATTATGTCACAAATTAATACAACCAATAAGTACAGTTTGATGGTAGATGAATGTTCCCAATTCGATGAATTTGCGGCAGAGATTTTGTCTCATGAAAACTGGTCTTCGACATGGTTTCAGACAAGCCGTCGTTTCTTCCTTTATGGAGGGGGAAAGGAATTCAGTCCAGCCCACGATCAGATAGATCGTATTGTTGACTATATGATAGCAATGGAATCTGCACTGGTTCCTGAGAGCGATTTTGTCGGAAGGCGGCTGAGGGAACGTGCAGTCTTGTTAATATCTAATCATAACATAGACCATGAAAATGCTAAACGTATCTTAAAAAATTTCTATGATATAAGGTCTATAGTTGTGCATGGAGGCAATTATTCATCTATAAAGAGCGGCGTTCTAAAGAAAAGTTTTGAATTTGAAACGATTTTAAGATGGGTGATTATTGAAGCTGTTAGGAAATTGCCCTTTGACGATGCAGATCGAAAAACTTTCTTGAAAAACCTTTTTGATGTATCCGACCAAGCTAGAGCGGATACAGTTTTAGGAGATTTCTGTGCAATCAAGGATGAAAATGAGCAGAAACGGTGTTTCAATCTGATGGCAAAACGAATTTCATAATGCAGAATTGTGATCCAAGTCAGGTGATGAGTAAAACGACAGGAGACAACATAGGACATGTCATTGATACCGCTTCGATGGTATCAATTAGCTTTTTTCACCAAGTTCTTCACAGATTCCCCTGAACTGCTCCAAAGCGGATTCGAGATTTTCAACGATCTCGGCGGCAAGCACTTCTGGATCGGAAAGGTTCTCAGAATCCTCAAGGCTCTCGTCTTTCAGCCAGAATATATCGAGGTTCGCTTTATCCCGCTGGACCAACTCATCGTAGCTGAATGCCCTGAATCTTTCAGTCTCTTTTCTGTCACGGCGGTTTTCAGGGTTGTAGGAATTGATGAAATCCTTGAGGTCATCGTAGCCGAGCGGGTTTGTCTTCAATGTGAAGTGCATGTTGGTTCTGAGGTCGTAGATCCAGAGCCTTTCCGTCCATGGCTTTTCACTTGCGGGTTTTCGATCAAAGAAGAGAACATTGGCTTTCACCCCTTGGGCGTAAAAAACGCCTGTTGGGAGCCTCAGGAGGGTATGGACATCGCACTCGTGCAGGAGCTTCTTTCTCACCGTCTCCCCCGCACCGCCTTCAAAAAGCACGTTATCGGGCAGGACAATGGCGGCTTTCCCATTGATACCCAAAAGGGTCTTCACATGCTGGAGGAAGTTCAGTTGCTTGTTTGATGTCGTTGCACAAAAGTCATCCCGCTCGTATGTCAGGGAGTCTTTCGCCGCCTTGCCCTCGCCGTTTACAATCGTGACGCTGCTCTTTTTGCCGAAGGGCGGGTTTGTTAAAACCATATCGTATCGATCACCGGGGTCTGAAATCAGGGAATCTCCTACAACAATTGGGCTTTCCTTGCCCCCAATCCCATGCAGGAAGAGATTCATCACGCACAGCCTTGCAGCCGCATCGACAATCTCCCATCCTCTGAGCGCCTCGAAACGGAGAAATTTTTTTTCCTCTTTATCGAGATGGAAATGGTTCGATATAAAATCGTGTGCAGCGAGAAGGAAACCACCCGTACCACAGGCTGGGTCACAGATGAGCATGTCCGGTTCAGGTCGAACCACTTCGACCATCGCTTTGATGAGGGGTCGTGGGGTGAAGTATTGTCCAGCACCGCTCTTGATATCTTCGGCGTTCTTTTGCAGCAGACCCTCGTAGATGTCACCTTTGACATCGATGTCCATTCCTGTCCACGTTTGATCGTTGATAAGTTCGATGAGCCGTCTGAGTTTGGCTGGATCTTGAATTTTGTTTTGGGATTTTCGGAAGATCACTCCCAGCATCCCCTTCTCTTTTCCGAGAGCCTCAAGGAGGTGCCTGTAGTGGGTTTCAAGCGCATCACCATCTCTGGAATGAAGGCTTTCCCAATCAAACCCTTTCGGGATGGGGGAGGACTTGCCGCCAACTGGAAGTTTCGACTGTTCAGCAGCCATTTTGAGGAAAAGGAGGTACGTCAATTGCTCGACGTAGTCGCCGTAGCTCACCCCATCATCACGGAGAACGTTGCAGTAATTCCATAGCCGCTGAACGATTGTTGCAGATTCATTTGCCATTCGAGGTAACTCCGTCGGATTTTCTTCTTCGTCTGCTCAAGTTGGGTTTACTTGTGCTCTGACTGATCCGCTCAAGGAGCTTATCGGCTGGTTCGTCGCTGGGGTGTTGTTCAACAAGGGTTCCAGAAAACGCCTTCCTCAGAACCGATTGCCGAAGGTACTGAGATCTCTTCAAGCTCCTTTCGATTTCCTCTTCCAGATTCTTTATGGCGGAAAGCTTATCTTCGATGACCTCAACGATCTGCTGTTGTTCTTCGACTGGGGCAACAGGAATTGTCACATCTTCCAAGCCTTCACCTGTCAGATGCTTGATGGTTGTTCCCGTAAAAAACTGCTCCAAGTAACCATTCAATGAACTATGCCATAGGTAGTACAAAACATAGTGTGTATTGAACAAATTTTCGAAGAAGCGAACCCTATGCAGTGCTTTCTGGATCATCATACTCGGAAGTGCGCTTTCCCATATTGCTGCCCGTCCCGGTTCCCCTCCTTCGCAGACGATCAAATCACCTTTGACGATGCCGTATCTTTCATGTTCGTATGGCTCAAATCTCATCTCAAGGAGTTCAGACAAATCAAAACCTAGCCACCGAACATTGATATTTCTGAGATATGGTTGGTACTCTCCACGGTTTTTTTCTTTATCCAACATCTTCCCCAAGCATAAATCGGCAACAATGTTTCCAAGCTTTTCCCAGCACCAGCCCTTCGGCAGTTGTGGTAGTCCATCCAAGTCTGCTGCACTTGGCGGCAAAACTTGGTGCACCCTCCTTGGTTTTGCTGGCTTTCTAGCACCATCTCCTTGCTTCTCCCACTTCCTTACTTTGCGCTGCCACTCTTCCAAATGATGCTGGTAGACGGTTTCTCTTTCGTTTTTGATCCTATTCAGAAGCTCTATAGCTGGAAGGGTAGAGTTCACTCTACGCCATTCCTTCGTAAGATTGCCCCGAAATGCATGGGCTAGAACAGCTTTCCGGTGCCGCCGCAACCTCGCTTTGGCTTTTCGTAGCTCATCAACTCCCGCATCCAGCTTGGTGAAAAGCTCTTCGATCTTGTTCACGATCCGGTGCTGTTCGGGAAGTGGGGGTATCGGCATTGATGATGTTTTCAGTTTGGCGAGGATGATACGCCGAATAGCGGTTCCTGTCATGGCTCCAGTAGTAGCCTTGAACCCTGTGGGACTGTTCAGGTAGTGCTTTAGAAAATGTGGATTCAGGAAATTTTTCTTTGCTTTCAATAGAGCAACGCTCGACAGAAGACTAAACGGGTTCTCCAACTGGTTGACTGTGGCTATTCCTGTTTTCACTCCATCTTTTATGAGCAAAACATCACCCTGTTCGGGATTACAACGATTGTAGATGGACTCGTGGAAATCACGATCAACCCACGTTACGTCGGAAAGATCGATCCCGTATTCCTTAATGTTCTTTGCCGTGATGTACAGGTATCGACCTTCCCCTGCCTCTGTGTATTGAGTTTGGGGAGAGAAATGACTTCCGTCTTGAACCTTGTCACAGCATTGACTGAGCGAAGTCATTGTCCATCCCACTGGAAGCTCTGTGATCTTGTCAGTAGATTCCATCATGCTGCCAGTACCTCGTTCAGTTCATTCAGAACCGTTTCCAAATCCTGCCCGAAAAGTTGAAGCATCCGCTGAACACCTCCCTTGGCGCTGAACGGAGTGTAATCAAAATCCTCCACTTCAATGGTCAGGCTTCCCGCAATGTGATCACGTATCATCAATAACCAGTCCATCTGTTCATCGGTAAAAATCTGGCCCTGCTCGTTCTGATGCGACAACCAGTGGTCAAATCTCGCATTCACGGTGTCGGGATACGGCTCAAGCACATCGGTTTCGTTCATCGCAAACCGCACCAATGAAATGATATTCGTCAGGAGCTTTTGCGCCCCCGCTCCCCTGACATTGGATTTCTCAAGTTGCTCGTAAGCATTCCACAAAAGTTCAGGCGTTAGGTTGTAAGGCGGCTTCTGGATTGCTTCCGCAAGCTGCTTTACTTGGCTAAATGATAGATGCCTCTGGCCGAAGGGTTTGCTGTAGAAAATCTGGAGGGCGGTGATCTCATCCCTGTTTTCTTGAATGAATCTCTGGAAGGTGTCCACCAGCGTTTTGGCTTTCTCCTTGGCCGCTTCATCGAACCCTGCGGAGATGACCTGATCGGTGCTCACGGTATCGATGATCTGCTCGTTTTTCCGCTTGATATCAATGATGGTGTTTCGGAGTTTGGGATCGTCAAAAGCGGAGCAAGCGTCGTTTACGATCCTCTTGGCGGCTTCCTTCACCTGATCCTCGGTGGGGGAGTCCGTCTGAAATACCTCCTTTGCCTTCTGGACGTGCTTTTCGGGATCGATTGCATCAAGAAGTCCGTTCACCATCTGCTTCAAGGACTTCCCGCCAGAAGCTTCCTCGATTTCCTTTTTGTCCTTCCCGCCGATTTCCCTTTCGAGCCTTGCAAGTCTCCCTGCGAGGGACGTGAGCGTATCCTCGTCCCGATTCCCCGTAGCCACTGAAATCAGGAGCTTGTCAAAAGGAATGTTCTTCTTTCGTTCAAGCGGCCTTGAATCGGTCTTGTCCTTCTCGCATACGCCGATGGCATCAACGATCACGAAGTGGGTCTTGTGCTTTGTGTCGGGCGTTACCGCTTCAAGATCTGTGGAGGAGATCGTGCGGGTGCCTCTGCCCTTCATCTGCTCGAAATAGACGCTGGAATTCACATTCCGCATGAAGATGAGGCACTCAAGGGGGCGGATGTCCGTCCCAGTGGAGATCATGTCCACAGTCACGGCGATCCTTGGATTGAACGAGTTTCGAAAACTGGCGATGAGGTCTTCGGGTTTTTCTCCCGTGGTTCGGTAGGTGATCTTTTTGCAGAACTCGTTTCCCTTCCCGAATTCCTCCCGCACGATGTGGACGATGTCCTCGGCATGGGAGTCATCTTTGGCAAAAATCAGTGTTTTCGGAACTTCACTTCTGTCGGGGAAGATCTCGGTGAAGAGCTTCTCTTTGAAGGTGCGAATGATCGTCCGTATCTGATCGGGAGCCACTACAGCCCTGTCTAGCTGCTCCCCGCTGTATTCAAAGTCATCATCCAGTTGCTGCCAGAGCACCTTTCTTGTGAGTTTGTCCCGTGTATCGACATAGTATCCAGCCTCTATCGTGCTTCCCTTCTCCGTGATCTCGGTTTTGATCCGATACACGTCATAACCGACATTGACCCCATCGGCCACGGCCCTCTCGTGGCTGTATTCCATCACGATATTCTGGTTGAAAAATCCCAGCGTCTGCTTTGATGGAGTTGCGGTAAGTCCAATCAGGAAGGCATCGAAATATTCCAGCACTTGCCGCCACAGGTTGTAGATGGACCTGTGGCACTCATCTGTCACAATGAAGTCAAAAGTTTCAATCGGGATCTGCGGATTGTACGAGACATCTTTCGGCTTGGAATCAATGGGCAGGGCATCGAATGCGGAGTACTCCTCGATATCCTCACCGATCTCCCTTTCCCCCCGAAGCATGGAGTAAAGCCGCTGGATCGTGGTGATCGTTACCCGACAGACAGGATCTAGCGTATTTGAGGTAAGGTTCTGGACATTGTAGATTGAGGTAAATTTTCTACCATCATCGGGGGTCTGGTACTGATGGAATTCCTTGAAGGTCTGCCGACCAAGCGTGCTTCGATCCACAAGAAAGAGCACCCTCTTCGCATGGGCGTGCTTGATGAGTCGGTAAACAAAGCTCACCGCTGTGAAAGTCTTCCCTGATCCTGTTGCCATCTGGATCACTGCCCGTGGGCGTGATTCGGCAAACGATTTCTCAAGGTTCCTGATTGCCTCGATCTGGCATTCCCGCAAGCCATCAGTGATCAGGACAGGCAGCTTTCCAAGGCGTGCTCTGAGTGTTTCAGCTTCTGAGAGCCAGCTTGTCAGTGTTTTGGGTTCGTGGAAAGCAAAAATCCTGCGGGATCGGCAGTCTGGATCACGACAGTCACGAAAAAATGTCTCGGTTCCTGTGCTCTCGTATGCGAAGGGAAGAGGCTTTTGGGCGCACGAAACGTTTGGCGGTAACGAGAAAAGATACTTGTCCGACTGATCCGCTGTGCCGCTAAGCGTGGTTCCCTCTGGTTTTGCCTCGATCACCCCCACGGCTTTCTTGTCAACAAATAGGAGATAATCCGCAAATCCAGATTTTAGCGGAAACTCACGAACCGCCACTCCGAGGGAAGCTGACAGGTTCAGATCCTTATAGTCCTGAATCGAGTACCCTGCCGCTTCGAGCAGTTGATCGATTTTTTGCCTTGCAAGCTCCTCTGGTTTCATTTGCCTGAACCAACCCCACCTGTCCCGCAAGGTTTCTCCGCATTAACCATCTCATATTGTACTTTTTCGTACACCCTGAGTCACGGAGGTGTCAATCTATTCCTCATCGAAGCCTGAGAGTCAAAGCAAAATCCCTCACCGTTGCCATCCAGCAGCAATGGGCTGTATTAATTAAAAAAAATCTATTTCAGGAGGAAAAAGAAATGGCTACCAAATTACGGAAAGTACCATCGCCAAAGGTGCTACAGGTTGAGGGCAAAACTCATCGAGAGCATCGAGGAGTTGATGCGGGAGATGCTCGATCATCCTTCAATGGGCCTCGAAGGCAAGAAGGAGATCATCCAGAAGATCATTCGGCTCAGCAGCGGTCTTTGATGTGGATGGATCGGGGGCATCGGTAAATGGTCGAAAAACGTCGGGCTGATTTCAGGGAGGGAGTTGGCGATCCGTAGGCGGGATAGGAAAGCTTGCCAGCCCCGATTTTCAAAAATCGCCAGAATAGGGCGAAAATTTTTTGCCAATAATTTGGGGTAGAAATAATCGGTCAGATCGATTTTTCAGAACAGGGTGCCTTATGATTTTGGGTAGTGGTTCCAGCAGGGCAAAATCGATCCCGGCCAGAAGAAATTGTGGCTGGCGCATCTATTCCGCACGAAAGGCGTGTCGGTGGTATCGGCATCCCCCAACTTTTGTCATGCTTTGAACACACCGATTGGAATCGCTGCCGTAACTTAATGAAAAGAAGAATAAATCACAGTTTGGCATTCCAACAAGATCTTCTTCCTTATCATCGGTCTTCACTCAATAGAATCACAACTTCATGTCCACGACCGAAACCCCAGCCGCCCCACTGAATTCCGCACACTGTTTCTGCTCATTGGAGATATGCTCATTTTTATTCAACCAAATGACAAACGGCTCAACCCCAAAATGAGTAATTAATCATCTTTTCCCCTAAGCAATGAATTATTTATCTTTCTATTTATAAAACATGAATAATAGTAAAAACTGCAAATTTGATATAATATGTGAATAATTCAACTCGCTAATCTGGATATCAATGCATATATTTCATTTATTTACTAACAGTACTATTATGGTTGACAGATGATATATAATATGCTATACTTTGTTTATCCTGAACAGGAAAGGGAGATATGCAGAGTAAAGCATATGAACACGTAACCGATAGAATAATTCAATCACTTAAAAAAGGTGTAGTTCCTTGGAAAAAGCCTTGGATTTCCCTCAAGCCGCAGAATATCAGTGGACGGGCATACACTGGGATCAACCGACTTCTTCTCGCCCTCAATGAGTACAAGTATCCAATCTTCCTCACAATGAAGCAAGCCAATGATTTGGGAGGACGCATCAACAAAGGCGAAAAGTCTCATCTGGCGGTATTCTGGAAAATCATCACCGTGAATGCAAAGAACGAGGATGGAGAAGACACGCCAAAACACATTCCATATCTGCGATACTACAATGTCTTCAACATTGAACAAACCACTCTGCCGCTGTCGGTTGTGAAGAACGCTGATCAGATCAAGTCCGAAAGCGAATGCAACGGCACCGAATCTGTCCAGAAAGCAAAGGAACTGGTGGCATCGTTCAGAGATGTTCCCTCAATTGAATTCAATTGCGAGAAAGCTTGTTACATTCCCGCACTGGACAGGATCATGCTCCCCCACCGGCACTTGTTCCAATCCGATGAGGGATTCTACACCACGGAGTTCCATGAATTCATCCACTCGACAGGACATCCACAGCGGTTGAATCGCAAGGGGATCGTGGAATTGAACTTCGGCAGTGAAGAATATTCCAAGGAAGAATTGATAGCGGAGATCGGCGCATGTTTTCTCTGTGACCTGTGCGGAATTGCTGGCAATCTGGACAATTCCGCTGCCTACATTCAAGGCTGGATGAAGGCGCTTTCCGATGATCCACGGATGGTCGTTCATGCTGCTGGACATGCGGAGAAGGCGGTGAATTTCCTAACGAGGCAGAGGGAGACATCAGGGGTTTTGGCCGCACCCAGAAATGGAAAGTAGGCTTTCCAAAAGCATACTCCAAACGGCATTGATATGCTAAAGTGCTTTCCAGCTTTGGTGGTGATCTCATCCTTTTTAATCATTCCACCAAGCCGTTTGCCTTGGTTCCAGTTTGGTCAGCTTTTTGTCATCGGGAGGGCTAAGATGGATATCCAATGTATCTACGACTCGCCACGTGAGGCATGCAAAGCAGTTTTGGAACTGTATATATCTTCAACAGGGAAAAATCGTCTCTTCGCTATCCAATACAATCGGTATCTCTCTCAGTCCACGACATGGTGGCTGTCACCAGTGGGAGTCAACCCGGCCTACAAATACGGGAAATTCGGCTTTGTACCATGTAGGGAATTACCATGTGCGCTCTGTGCAGATGGCGAGATCATGGTAGGGCTTTACGTCGAAAAAGGGCTGGGGAGAGAAGCTCGGCCCCGCACACAGATTATGGATTCATCGTGGTTTTGGCACACCTTTCTCGACGAAATAAAAACCGAGCAATTTTCTTCGGCACTAAGCTCGATCCAGTCTGAAGCCGGTGTCCAGCCAGAAATCTACATCGAATCCTTCACTGGCTCCCAAAAGGATTGCATTCTTTTTCAATGGGGGTCTTCTGATGGAAAACTCCATGCGATGAGAAATGAATTCAGGGGAACCGCTCTTGAGAATATGGCTCACATCTCCGACCTCTACTCTTTGGTTACGTGCTTGCGTGACATACCGCATGAGCCGTATGTCTGGATCGATTTAATGATTGGCATCCGACTGGGGTTGCATGGTCATGCTGCCCATTCTTGGGATGCATGGTCAATTGAAATGAATTTGCTACGATATTTGGAGCCGTGGGTAAGGTAAATTCCTTCAAGAAAGACGGACGAGTAGAATTAGTCGTTTAGTTCTTCCAAAACTGAAGCTGACCCAAGCACAACGAGAGGGGGTTCTATGCCAGAAGCGACCAACGTGATGCAGAATAACCATTCTACAAACCAGCCAGTTGTCGAGAAAATTTACCTTAAGGACACGTTTGCCAGAACAATGCTGAGTCTCATACTGGTTTGCCTAATCGGCCTCGTTGGCATGGAAATTACTGAAAAAGTTCAGAGAGGAAAGGCCGCTGAAGAGTTTCGCAGTATCATATTGGATCTTGAGAAAGAAAGGAAAAAGGTGTTTTTGGACTATGTAAAAGATCTCAAGTCCGAAGAGACGAAAAGTATTTACCACCAAATGTATCATGCGTCCAATGCTCAATTGAAGATGACGGACTTACTTGTCCAGCAGAATCAAATCATGAGTGCATTAATCGCAGGAAAGAAATAGTTTCATGGGATTTCGCCAAGGAGTTTGAACTTCCAATTCTCCCCAGATTCGGATAACTGGAATCCTGCTTGCATCAAAATGATTTGGCTACTTCTTTTCATTTGTGAGAGCAAGCCATCCTGATTAAATTAATTCTTAATCGGTGGGACTGCGTCCCGGCCAACAGTGCAGACCATCAACCTTCTGGAACGAGGACAGCATATGATTCCTGACCGTTTCGAAAAGAGCGTCCGCATCCCTGTGAAGGTAGTAAACGGCGAGATGAAGTTTTTCTACGGTGGCGATCTTCCAAAACTGAAGGAAGGTACTATCGGCGATCTGATTGTACCCAGTTATGCCATTTCGGATAAAAGGCAATTGGAACTGCTGCAAATGGAGAAATCCGAAGTTTTTTTGCCTGAGGGCAGCACATTAATGGTTCATGTTCAACCTAAAAATTTATTTGAGATTAACGAGGAACTGCGAAAATTTTTTTTCTCCAGTTCGGAGATTGATCAATCTGTTGGAGGATATTTCACTCCAGTGGTATTGGAGAGTGCACTTAAGATAACTTTGCGTGGAACTAAAAATGCTGAACTAAGCGACTGTGAATGCAGGATATCTGCTCTGCTGAATACGACTGCCAAGAGCATAAACCACTCATATTCTCTCATTTCTCAAAGTTTTGAAAAACATCGCATATCGCACACAGGCAATGTATTCGACAAGGTATATTTTGAGGATATTGGCAAGAAGTGGTGGAAGTTGAGGATTCTGCGGGATCATTTTGATGCGATTAATGAACTTTCCCTCATTTTTGTGAACTATACTTTATGGTACAAAAAACAAGGGTCTTCGAGTACTACAGATTGGGCAGTTGTCGAGAAAAGGGAAGGGAAGACCGTTTCGATCTACTGGGTGGACATGAGTTCGGTAATCCATGAAGAGGAACAATGTCCAGATGAACAGTCGGTAATAATGTGGCTGAGCCAGAATGGTTATGAGCAGTACGATCCCAAGAATGCGTCTTTTACTGTCACTGTTCCGATGCCGCCCTATCGAAAATTGAATAAACTGGTGTAGTTCATTCTTCTCCAGCGAAGCCCTCTCCACCGATTTCGGAGAGGGCGACTATTCCTCAGCCTTCAACCAGAGCGCCCACCATCACAAAGGCTTAATCTTGAATTGACGAGCGCATGTTTCGCCGCCGCTCCCTGATCGATGATCGTCGTGTGTTCGGACGATTCTGTTCCTGCCGGAAATTGGGGAAACATGAAAAATGCGCCAACACGTTGTTCCAGATCAATCCCGACCCGATGACGTTTTGATTGAACAAGCGGATATCCACCCCAGTCGCCGGAGATGGGTGTTTTGTGAATTCACATCGAAGGATATCGTCCCACCATTTCCTTGCCCCATCGGTTGAAGTTCTGTTCAGATCGGGTGCGTCGAGCACTTCAAAGGCAAAGCTACGAACGATCTTGCTGCTGTTTTCGGCAAAAAGCACGGGAGTGGCAAGCATCTCCAGCCCAAGGACACCTTCACGGCTTAGAAAGACTGCTCCGATCTGATTTTCCGTTGGACGGATTGTCTCGACAAATTCTTCGATCCGATGCGCAATATGCTCACGCCCTTCTCGGTAATCAGCGGTTGCGGAATGAACCCCCAGTTCACGCAGGGATTTGCCCACTTCGTTCCATACAGCGCCCTGATCTGCGTGGTAGGCTCCGGTTCGACGGAGATTCCCGGTCACGGTGGATTTCTGGACAGCACGAGACTTTGCCCTGAAAATCGATTTGCCGGATGCGAACTCGGCACCATCATGCCGCCATCTTCCAGCTTGGACGCATGATACAGGAAGCTTGACTGTGGTATGAGCCAAAATGATGAGAGTGGTGTTGATGATGCGGTTCTGTTTGCCGCCCACGACCTCTTCGCCGTCGAGGACAATCACCGAGTGTGGCCCTTTGTTTTCGAGAAAAAGAAAAGGGACTTCCCCGGCCTCGCTTGTCTCGGTGATCCTGACAGTTCCTTGGGCTAATGCCTTCTCAAGTGGTTCTATGAGAAAAAGATCGGGGATTTCGCTTGCGATGATCGGCACGATGCCGAGTCCATGCACATTGGTGAATTGACCGAGTGAAAGGTTCTTTGGCAAAATGTTTTCTAATCTTCTCATTTACCCTCCTGTATTTTGTTATCGTTTAGCCCGAAGCCATTTTCGGACACCCTCTGCCTCTGTTATTAAGTTTCCCGATCAGTTTTCCCCCTTCTGTTCATCACCCCCTGTCCTCATCGATTGATCTGACCGTCTTGCAGCCCGTGCCGCTTTTAATCTCTCGCCCACCCCACGTTCACTGGCCGTGCTTCTTCGCCTCTCGGAAACCGACCTTGCAGCCAACGGCTGCTTCTTGGGGAAACCGTATTTTCTTCTGTATTGATCTGGCGTAAGCCCATGTCGGGCCAAGTGCGTGTGCGAAATCGTCTTGTATGCCTCGCCACACACCAAACAGACGATATCATCTTGCCGTATGGACTCTCTTGGATCGATCTTCGGTGTACTGATTGACTCACCCATCTCGGACTGGGACACCTGTGGAGTAAGGGAACGTGCTGCGCTTGATGCATCACCCTCGCCCATTGTGGCACCACGGGTTTCGAGCGTTTCAATTTCCTTCAAGGCTCGATAGGTTTCCCTGATCAGGGCCGTGATCTCTTCTGCCGAAAGAACCCTCTGGCTCGACTGTCCGGCCACGATCTCTGTCACCATCTCCATCATTGACATTGGCATTACATTCTCCCGTGGATATGCGTCACATGGTATAATTCCTTTGTTTTGAGACAGATTATACTGTTCTATTCCGATTTTGTCAAGCGAAAACGATATTGTGAAGCATGTTAATTCATCTAAAAAATTGAATTGTTCATGTTTTTGCAAAACGCTATATACAATAGAACATGCGATAAATGTTGACATATCAACAAATATATGGTATAAAAAACATAACTAAAACGTTTATTGCAGGAAGTTAAACAACAACTAAAACATAAGGAGCGATAATGGCAGGACGAGCAATCAATACCCATGATGGAAAAGCACCTGATCACAAAGGCATCCAAATCGATGATCGTTTCATCACAACGATTCAAGGCAAGGAGTTCGTGCTCTATGCTGGCCTTCTCGATCTTGCTCACCAGAAAGGGTTACGAAAGCTCGTTGTCGAATTCATCCAGCTTCCCAACCAAGAGAACAGCAACACGGCAATCTGCAAAGCGGTAGCTGAAACCATCGATGGAGAAGTCTTCGCTGATATCGGCGATGCCAACCCCGTGAATACGAACAAGAAGGTCGTGAACCATATCATTCGCATGGCTTCAACCCGTGCGAAAGCCCGGTGTCTGCGTGATCTCACCAATGTCGGCCTGTGCGCCGTGGAAGAGCTTGGGGATCTGAATGGTGATGACATCACGGGAATCGATGTTCCAAACCCGAAGCAAGCGGCGGCAAATGGCTATCACGATCAAAAAGCAAACGGAAATGGCACTGACCAGAACACGCCAAAGGCTTCTGCGGCTCAGATGAAGGCCATTCAGGATATCGCAAAACGCCACAAGATGAAGGATGACATTCTCTCCAAGATCGTGCTCGACCAGTACGGGGTCACCCTCACCGATATATCCACGATCCAAGCTGCGGATCTGATCCGTTTCCTCCAGAAAGCCGCATAAATGAGCAACCGGACAAGCAGCAGGATTGATTGCGACATCTTCTCCTGCATCGTTTTGGTGGAGAAAAGAATACCCTGAATCTTTCATGAGCAACTGGAGGGGCAGATGACCTTGACTGAACTTCGAAAGCGACCTCATCTCTCGGTATCGGGAGTGAACGATTACATCGAATGCGGATTGCAGTATCGATTTTCGAGGATTGACAAGCTTGAGCCGGAGTTTCGAGCCGATGCCATGGTGTTCGGTTCCACGATCCACAAAACCATTGCCGATTTCCATCAGGCACGCATGATCGGTAATTTCCTCTCGGTTCCAGAACTGCAAAGCATTTTTGAGGATCACTGGAGACATGCCGCCCATGGGAAAACCGATATCCGGTATACGAAGGGCAAGGATTTCAGAGCGCTCCTTGACGATGGGAAAGACCTTGTTCGGGTGTATCGTGAAAACGTCTCCACTGATGGGCTTGAGGTTCTGGCTATTGAAGAGCCTTTTTCCTTCATCGTCGAGGGGCTGGCCGTCCCGGTGATCGGTGTCTTCGACCTTGTGGAAATTGATGAGTCTGGATTGATTGTGGTGAGCGATCTCAAAACATCCGGCCATACTTACTCAGCCGATGAAGTTGATCGAAATTTCCAGATGACCGTTTACCAGATGGCAACGAAAGCAAATGGATATCGAAATCGGGAACTGCTTTTGCGCCTCGATTGCCTTGTAAAGATAAAGCAGCCACGGCTGGAGCAACATTACACCACACGCTCCGAAATCGAAGAGCGGAGGGCGGTCAGGAAGATGCAACAGGTATGGGATGGGATCACCAAGGGGGTGTTTGTCCCGAATGATTTAAGCTGGCGGTGTGGGGGATGTGGGTTCAAAAAACATTGTGATCGGTGGCTCCAGAGTTGAGAATCTATGCGGTTTTGGGGACGCTGGCCCCTATCCCTTGAAGAAATTCATTTCCTTCCCGTCAGTGGGGCTGGTATCCTATGCCGAAATGGCTCTGGAGTGTTGAAAATGTACCTAGCAGAACTGCACGGAAAGATCCCTTCCAGTCTCGAAGACAAAGAGGATATCCTCACCTCAAACGTGTTTTCCTTCTTGAAGTACTCGGATCGAAGGGTCTACCTGAGAGAATTCCTAAAACTGCTGGCACTAGAAGTGTCGGACGATGACCTCGATGGGGCAGAGTTCCAGTTCTGGCTAAATTATGACGATAAAACGCAGCCCGACCTCATCATCGTCGTGGGGAATTATTATCTACTTATTGAAGCGAAGCATCTGTCAGATTTTAATGTTGGCGGTGGGAAAAAAGCCCAACTGCTCCGTGAGATTGAAGGAGGGATGAACGAAGCAAAAAGCCTTGGGAAAGAATTTTACCTGATTGCGGTCACCTCAGATTATGTTTACCAGAGCGCCAAATTTAAAGATGTGATCAGTCTTTATCCTCGTCATCTTAAGTGGATCAATTGGCATTCCATTTCGATTATGCTATTGAATCTATTGGAAAAATATGATTCAAGCCTCCCCAACTTTCTTTTCACAACAGACCTTTACCACTTGCTGGCAAAGAAAAAGCTCAGAAGCTTTCGATCATTCGAGAATCTCCTTGGCACAGGCAAGGTCGAATCTTTTCATACGATCTTTTTCGCTGTGGACAGTGCGAGGTTCAGAGGGCAGTTCATCGGTTTCTCCGAATCCCTTTCAGGTCTGCCCGAAGTGATCAAACCGAAAGGCTCAATCTTTTACTCCCGAATTTACTTCAATGGTCTTCAATTCAGATTCGATGTAAATCAGTACGATTTGTACCGAAAAAGAGGGAAATAAAATGAGTCATGAATTGGTAAAGCAAACAAAAAATGCTTTGGAATTTGTTCAGAAATTACATTTTGAAATTTCATACCTCATCAAGGAAGTAGAAGGATTGCTTCAGCAGGAAGAGGAAAGCTTCACAATCGGAAAACCATCAGGATATGGTGTGACTGCAAGAACATCAACCGGATTGGAGCCGATCAATGTTGAAAACTGGATGCCGAAAACCTTCACCGTCTTTTTTGTGCCTAAATCAATGAATGATGCAAATAAAGGACAAACGGTAACTCCCATTACATCCGATCTTAAACTGCTGTTACTCCATATTGAATTAACAGGAAAAGATTTAGAAGAACCAAGGGTAATTTATGGAACTATCAACAATATATCATATAAAAATAAGGATTATACAAAATTTGAAAAAATGATGTGGGAATTTTCATACAATACTAAGAAAATTTTCAAAACCATTCCAAATGTGAACTACGAGGACGGCACTTGTTCTTTGCAAGGCAAATTTAATCAGGAGAAATTATTCTCAATTAAGAGCAGTGACGATGTCGTAAAAAAGCTGGTTGATCCCATGCTAGTACTCTTCAGGGAGATATAGCTTGGGCGTGACTTTTCGTGGCGAAAACTCGCTACCACTTTAACGCAGTGACCGATGCAGTACTGCTGATATCCATGTTGGAAAAGGCACGGTTGCGTCAGCCATAAAAAGCGGTTTGCCCGAAGGTATTCTGCTACGATCATCAACGCAAGTCTTCATCTCCGAATTGAGAGTCGGTCTGCGTCGAGTGCAAAAAAATCCAGAATAGCCCTTAAAAAAATTTCCCAGTAATTTTGGGTCGAAGAAATCGCCAAGATGAGTATTCTAAAATAGACCCCCTATGGTTTCGAGACACTCCTTTTGCTGATCACACCATTGCCCGTGATTCTGCCTGTCATTCTGGTCGATGCAATATAACATCGATGTGTAATCAGGTGAATCATTCACGTTTTTAATGATATAGAAGCGTTATATACAACGTACTAAAATATGATTTATGCCATTTTATTATTGACATATACTGTGATATGCTGTATTATATGAGCACTAAACAATCAATTTTGACAACACAATAGGAGGTATTTGCCTTAATGGAAAAGAATACAGCGGATGGTATTGCATTACTTTTATGGCTATTATTATTTTGTATTCTTTTCGAAAGCATTTATAACATATCGATATCGCCAAATTAATTGCTCCAACATCCACGCAAGAGATCTCGCATCGGCTAAAACATCATTAATTCATCACTATAGAGCAGTTTAAATCATTTTACATGATTGATGTACTGCGAAAACATCCTTAATTACCCAAAGCATCAGGGGCTTTCCTTTGAGTCGTGCGCTAACATGCACGGCAATCGATGTGCGGATCGGCTCAGAATACACAGTATGGTGAGTGAAACGGGATTTAATCATTTTATTGTTCCAAAAAACGAGCGTGATTGGCGATTTCGACGTGTCAAAAAGGGAAAAAAGAGAGAGTTGGTCGAAAATATAGAGTAATCAGGTAAAATGATTTCAGGAATGTGTTCAGAATGCTGCGGGATCGGTGCGTTTTGTACCGGAGATTCTTCGGCAAATGCTATTCCGGCAACTGGTTAAGGAAGTTTCGAATTTTCTGCCGATGTTCGGATGTCACCTCGGATGTGAACACACGGTCAGCGTTGTCCAGCATCGTCTCCAACAGTTTTTTCAATACATCGAATGCATCGATCTTTGTGGCATTGGCCCGAACCCAATTCTCGGTGACTTCCTTGAATGATTTGAATTCCGCTACGACTTGATCACATTGGGCTTGGATGACCTCGGAATGCTCGGCCAGCGTCTGGAATTGATTTCGCAACTCATCACGCTCGATTTCAACCGCCGTGGCGTGCTCCTTAAGTTGGTTGTAGGCATTCCACAACCCCTCGTATTCATGGAGCACTGATTTCGACCGATTTTCGAGATCATGCGCAAATCGTTCAAGGCTCTGGATACGTATGCCTTGATCCGCATTTTGCATCTCTGAGACTGAATATCCGATCATCACCATTTGCCAAGGAGATGGAAACATCATCGTCAGCCCTCCTGCCGAACTGCGCTCTGGATCGCATTCTTCACCATTCCTTCGGATGGCACCCCCGATGCCCCGTATTTTCTTCACCCAATACCAAAAGCCATGCTGCCACGAGCGGAAGGGTCGATATCTTCTCCATCGATCTGAACGGTTGGACTCCCAAGGAGCCGAAGTTCAACCGCCTGTTCTTGGGAAGATACCAAGACCCGCTCGATGGAAACCTGAGTGCCGATTTCGTTTGCCATCCTCCCAACCAGATCGAACACTGGTGCGGCGTTGGGACATCCTTGCGAATACAAAACCCGCACCTGAACTGATTTGTGCATATTCTCTTCCTCTCAACCGTGCTCATGCAAACCGAATGCTGACCGAAGCTGAGCGGAATTGGTGTAGCCTGATGGGTCAGCGCAGATTACCTCTTCCGTCAAGACTATCCGCTGCCCTGTAGGTAGCAGAAGACCATTGGGGAAGCTCTGGATCACCGCACGTCCGTTCAGTTTGAAGGCCAGAGCCACTTTCACTTCGTCTGCCCAGCCAATTGCCCCATCATTGATCTTTTCCTGAAAATAGGTAGTGGAGCAAGCCTTAACAAGCTCCTTGTACTTTTGTGTGTTCCTCTTTGCGCTGGTATATCTCTCGGCAAAAAACAGGGAGACGATCAGGAGAAACCCGCAGTTTGCCAGCCGCTCCAGAGCTTCTTCACGATGGGGCATTTTCTCAGTGGGAAAAAACGCCTTCCAAATTCTCTGCACCCACTGCCCTGCACAGTTTATGTAAAAATAATTGATGTTTTCGCCCATTTCCGACCAAGGCGGTGCCTCCGCTATCAACAGATACTTGACAGTTTTCCCACCAATTCTCTCCCGCAAATTAAACTCCCATGCCGATTCGCATGCCCTGTAGATCTCGTCCAGCCGCTGGAGCCGCTCTTTTGTGAAATGATTGGAAGGGAACAGCGATTTCAGCTTTTCGAAACAATCGGGAAATCCGTCCGGTAGTTCGGCTCCGCTCATATGCTAATTTCACCTGTAGTGGGTTTGATCTGGTCTTTTGCCACGCTCCCCACCGATTTCGCATCCTTGCCATTCGATGAGGAACCCTTCGATGCAAGTTTTTACTATAGCAACGATTGCGGTTTGGATTCAAGAATCCAGATCTGACGCAGATAGTTCGTTTTCACAGAATTCGATTAAGTCTTTCATTACAACATCTGAACTGGTTATAAAGCTTCGAGGATAATGGAATTTGCAGCTTTCCCTAATGTAGCAAAGTATATCCTTTGTAGACTTATCTTCTGGATGCATGTTGAATTTTGATGCCATAAAAATGGCGATTTCATTATCAGCCCAGATGCTGTGAAGTATTGGGAGAATCAAGAATGCCATTTCAGTGATTTCCATCCTTCGATTTTTTCTAGATTTATGATACATCGCTATTTCATAAAATGCCTTTTTGGCAAAAGTATTAACAAATTTTAACGTGATGCTGATGTCTTCAAGTGTGATAGAACTGGGATCAAAATAGAAAGTTAAGATGCCGCTTTCATTTCGTCCCAATTCATTAAAAGCTTTTCTTACCATCAGTTTCATGAATTTAGACATAGTAAAAATATACTTTTGTCGTGTTATTTTGTTTCTAAGAAGCTTATAAAGTGTTGAAAATAGTGAGTTCATGTGCTTTTCTGAATGAAGAACCTCATTACTTTCCATTCTGTGCACTCTTCGTTTTTCACTGTCCCTTTTTCCATTCACTTGTGAGTCTTTATTTCTCATTTTAGTCTCCTAAAAGATGGGTTTTCCATTTTGGCATTGAACGAGATCGCAATTGATCTGATTCATTTTAAAATGTTTTTTTGGAAAGCATTGTACCCAATCAATATCGTTGTAAAAACATATTTCATAAGCTTTTCTGAACAGGTGACAGTGGTGACGATTGTTAACGGGAAAGCCTTTCGATTGTCGGAGAAATTTGCCATTCATGAACCACGGGGAATCCCAAGCACATCAGAGTTATTTTTCGTTGATTGAAGAAGTAGAATTCAATCGTCACCACCCCGCCCCCAAAATGGTTTCAAGTGGGGTAACGGTTTGCGGTTGCCCCAACTTCACTTGGTATCGTCACCATCGTCACCAGCCTCTGCCCCATTACTCTTTGATCTTGATCGATAAATGCCTTGTTCCCCCATTCTTCCTTGATCAGTCTTTGAAAACGGCTCCCGCAGATTGAACTCCCATGCTGCTTCGCATTCCTGATTGATTTCGCTTACCCTTTGGAGCCGCTCCTTTGTGAAATGATTGGAAAAGAAAAGCGATGTATTCCTTTGAAAACAAATGGGAAATTCGTCCAGTAGTTCCATTCCCTTCACGCCAAAATCTGCACCGTTTCTTCGATCCGTTCCAAAGTTAGCTTCGTTGCTCGACTTTTGAGAACTCTGTTGCTCATTCGGATGTGGTGATCACCGGAAGGTACCCAACGATTTCCTTGTAGTGTCGTACCATCGATTCCTCAAGTAGCTTCCTGTGCTGTTTCGCACAGATAAATGAATCGTGGATGGGGAGCACTGGAATGGACTTGCTTGTCAGTTCAAGCATCACCCGTTCGGCAATCTGAGAATCGATGTTCTGGAGCCTCAACCCGATCCCAGTGAAGAAATATTCCGAAACACGGGCATGAAAGCTCACAAAGTCGCTTACGCACTGGTCTAAATTCTTCACTTTTGGTAACGTGGGATCAAAGTTCATTTTCTTCCGAATCGCTGCAACCGCCTTTTTCGGGGATTCGGCATTGAGAGCGACCAGTACGATCACTTTGCACAGGGGGCGCATAGAAGCGGAATCGGTGCGGATTACGTAGGGATCACCGATGTAGTCAATCCCTTCCTTGGCATACAACATTCGAAGGTGCATGGCCGAATAGTCCAATTCCACCGTTTTTTCACCATCGACTGTAATGTGCTTCCTGATCTCCTTGGGCATCTCTTGCCACCAACCGCCATAGAACCGTCCACCTTCACCAAAGTTGCTGTTATTGAAAACCCTGTGGAGTCTGTTGCGATCCCAATCAATGTTTTTGGGAAGCGTGTCAGGCGGAAGGTCGATACCGAGCCTCGTCTGGCTCATTGTGGAGTTGTACAGGCGCAGATTCTCTCTCATCCGCTCTATCGTTACATTGTCCTCGTAGTCAATTTCATTGTGCTTTGTATCCCGTAGCAATATCAATTCAGGTTCAATTTTCGATCTGCCGATCATAGATTGCAAAACCGCACAGGATTCAATCAAATTGATCAGTTTCGGAGTTGCACGCATCACTGACTGAAACCCGATTCCAGTGCGTGGGTCATGGAACCCTTTCTTCTGCTCGATATAGCCAAGTCCCTAAAGTCCATCAATCGCTCTCATGAGTGGGCGGTAGCTGATATGGATATGCTTATAACGTCTTGTGGCATAAACATTTTTATTTCCTGCATATGCTATGAATAAATCTGGATCAGTGAGATAACCATGATATAGATTTAGGATCACTACCCGAAGGTTACGTTCGAACTTTTTGTTAAGTTCTTTAATCGAATAACCTAGATTCTCAAATTCATTGAAGACATAAACAGATACATTTTTTATCTCAGGGTAATCAGACCAACGGTATACGTCCAGTAAGATGGTGTTGGCATATGGGTTTCGAGATTTCGGTATGTCAGACACAGCAAGACTCTTTTTCATAATGTTTTTCTCCTAATCAATGGGTGATCAATATAGCAACAGTATGTTGCAGACTATTTTGGATAAAGCCCATTCGAACATGCAGTCATTAAGATATCGACAGTAATCGACGGCAAAAATCGGATGTGCATAATAAACAAAATGGCTCTTTTCAACTGCCCGTAAAAATGCCTTTTGCTCCGTGACCTTTTCCTATGTTTCAATTACAGACTTAATTCGAGAGCGCCGAACATAGAATGTGGGGAGTTTCGACTCCCTCTCCCCCGATGCTCTATGCAGATCCTTCATACACACATAGCCATTTCGAACTCTTATAGTGAAGCCTTGATATTTTAGTATACGATTTGGATCGTTCATTTTTTTCGTTCCTCTGCAATATGGAGTTTCACCAAATACTGTACTTACAAACAGCTATATTTTGTTAATGACAACAACCGCAAGAATAGTTGGCAAAAGCATTCTGATGCTGGTGGGTGAAAACGGGCGGGGGGCGTTAGTCCCAAAAGACCATCATATCAATTATCCATAAGAAATAGATGAATAATCATTATTTCTTTTTAAATCTAAAATCTATTCTTTAATAAAAAAAAAAAAAGGGGAGCTATTGTATCATTATGCAGTACACTTTGTTCGAGAGACTCTGAGATTGCGACTGAATGTGACAGTTCTTTTCCACATGGGTGATGCGGGATCGGGAGGCGAGGAGGCGAGGAGGCGATTTTATAAACAACATAAAAAGAACAAGACCGCCTTCTCTCATAATGGTCGGCTGGTTTGTGCGGTTGGCCTGTAAGCCTTATGCCAAGCCAATTTTGCAGGATCGAGGGGAGCAGAGGGGGATGACAAATTCTTTTAAAACAAATTAAAAATGGGAGATCAGCCTGACGGACTGGAATGGGCTGGATCATTCGATTGGCCGATGATCCTTCTGAACAGATGGCCGCTGTGGGATCCTCCGGTCATGGGGGTGATGCCATGGATAGTTCTGAGTATTGACTGTGAAACCCGCATTATTCATGAATCGCAGTCCGTGCCCGTAAAGCCCAATAATGATGTGGTGCTCAGGGCTTGAGGCGATTTGGGGCCGATAACACACTGTCGGTCGAAGGTGAGGAGAAAAATAGCCATTACATATTGTTTGCATATGGATTTCTCCGCTATCGCTTCGAAACTCATGAATAATGCAGGTTGTAGAGCCTTTTAGAAAGAACGTTTCCATCGGCTTGCTCACAATCACGAAGTGCTTCAATTCTGGTTTGTTGCTGATGAAATTTACTCTGAGTTATCGAAGTCATCGGTAAACACATGCGGATAATATTTCTGTCTTTCAGGTTCTTCCAAGTGCTCCCAAGTAGATCCAACATAGAAGTTCATTATGTGATATTCACACTCTAACTTTAGGGGGCAATACCCATAACGTTTAATATACGGTTTATAACAGAAGCGCTTACAAACCCTATCAGATAGTAGTTCATAGAAATGCATAAAAATATGTCCATGTGGATCCCTTAGAACGTTATATATACCACGGCGAGTAAGTGATATTATTTTGTTTTTGAACCTCAATTTATCCCTTATTATATTTTGGTTGCCGTAATTCTGCCCTGCATCATCAAATGGATCTATCCGCCTTTGATAACCACATCCTGCCATGATCCATCTCCGTTCTGCGACATGTGCAAGTTCGTGAATTAAAACATCGATCCAGTATTTAGGTTGATACATACCAATTTTGGCGATGGTTAGGTAATAAGGCCAAGCCGATATCCCATAAAATCGACCCTGTAAATCTGGTTCCTCTTTTATCCGCCATTTTTTTGCATCTAAATGCACATTCAATATACCTCTTTTTGTTATGTACTGACGTTTTTGAGTGCAAAGATTCCAATTGCGTGGCAAAAATGAATTGCCGAATTCTCGCAAAAAATCGTTAGGAGGTAATTTGTAATAAAGGCAATTGTCGTACAAATCTATCATGTTTGCAAACATGTGTGTGATCCTTTCTGCATCGGGTTGTTCATAATAATGCTATTCGAGATTGCTGGATGAGTGCATACCATCACTAAATAAAGACGAGTCACCTGATCCCTCGCACCAGTGACAAATTTTTCCAGCAAAGTGCCTCTGGTAGAGGTACGCCTTTGTGCAATATCCCGCTGTAAAAAGTTCTTTTATTAATTTGTCTTTTAGAGAATAGACCTCCGACTTGTTCTTCTTCGAGCAAGCTCTGTTTTTACAATACCCGTTCAGTGCGGACATCGCTTCCGCAGCATCCGACACTGCGTTTCCACGAGAGTCGTGCTTCTTCTCGAACTTTGTGCCACAATCGACAGATTTCCTCGCCTTTCCGCACGATTCGATTTCGGCAGGTAGTTTTTTGATAGCTTCGATGCATTCGATTGGTTTTTTCGTTTCAACTGACTGCTCGTTCATAATTCGCTCCCTTCGCTAGGACTGCCTAGCGTCCCTCCTATTGAGGATCATTATTTGTGTTATCGCCTGTTTGTGCTGGTGCTGATGACCTTTTATAATTTGAACGAACTTGGACGTTTGTTTTTTAGAGGACATCAGGGACACTGATTAATTGGAAAAAGGAGGGAGAAACAGGGAGCCTACTCGGCAGGAGTATTGACAGTCTTAACTTAGACTATGACTCTTCACTACCCTCAGTTCATTTTGGTGCTCATCGCACCTGTCAAATTCCGTTCATTTTGTTCTTCATCTTTGATTCAGATGGAATTCGTGTCCTCCTTCCCTAAAAAGTTTGGCCTATGTAACAATAAATAATCCTATAATTGAATGTCTCTGGCATTATAGCCATAATTTCTGATGCCAATGGTCTTTTTATAGCAAACATAATTAGCGATGTCAAATATAAAATATATTGATTAGTGAAAAAGTTGGCAACTTAGAAATCATCCGTGTTTTGGTTGTTCAACTGATTAAATCAATTGGTGTGACTTGCTTTACATTGTCACACAATATCGGTTTAGATACTATTTTAGATTTTTTCGATGACTAGGCAGAAGTGTATGGCGGAATTAACCTCTAGTGCTCACAAAGATTGCGGGTTAGACAAAACTTGTACGGAAGAATCGGTATTTGATGAACAACGATATTGCCAATAACTGCTGTTGTGTCACTCCTTTATCGAAAAGCTGCCAAATGCCATCAGGTGAAGCTGGTGAGCGGGTTTTACACTCCGTCCCGGCGTTGCATATGGCTCGTGGACATTGCCCTTGAGCCGTCTGGCAAGCCGATCTTGCCAGTTCAGGATGAACGAAGAAAAGGAACAATTCTATTAAAACAAATCAAGAAAATGGCAGATCAGCCTGATTCCCTGACATGGGTCGGGTGGAACGTACCGATTTACCCGTGAGCATTTTGAGCAACTTTTTTCATCGAGAGAATCAGAAGAGAAGATGGATTCTTTAAAAACAAATTAAGAAGGTTTTGACCCAGCCGATTCCCTGCAACGGGCTGGGTGGACGATTTCCGGTGAGCATTGTGACAAGCCGATTTGGGGGGATTGGGGGGAGCAGTGGGGGAGGGAGAATTCTTTTAAAACAAATAGAAAAGAGGACCAGAGCAGCCTTCCTTTCAGATTGGCTCGGCTGGGTTGTGCGTTTGGCCGATGAGCCTTCTGAGCAGACAGCCACTGTGGGATCTTCTCGTCATGGGGGAGGCACAATTTGATAGTAGAGCCATGTAAGTTCGATGAGAATCGACCTCTCTCTCAATCATGGGCCACTGGCTGACAGAAGGTGGAACATTGCACTGAGCCATTTTATGCGATAGGACTATCATGCAAGAAGTGGTAGGGCGGTGGTCCGCATTTACCCCCTGCAATCGTTACCGAGGGATTCCAGCCGCTCTTGGCATCCTTCTTCGTTCTCGATCAAAGAAATCTTTAAAAAAACGAATGAATTGGAAAAAATTTTTAGCGGTTCTTTAATGACCTAACTATATGATATTAAACTGATATGAGTATTAAACAAGTCAAAAATGCAATTCATATCAATTTAAATGGCTGGTGAAGTTATCTATGTGGCTGAAAGTGCAACAAAAGAATCTTTTCACAGGTTCAATATTTCGCTAAGTTCATAGAATTAAATAATTTTCAAGAAGGCTTTGCTTTACATTTATGTGTCTAGAACTCATGGTGAATTTACAATTTCCATTCAAACAGGCATTTGCTTTACATTGTCAAGCAATTCCAAATAGTTATGCTTGACAAAACATATTTTGTCCTTTATGTTGCTGTACCATGACTTGTGCGGGTCGTATGATGTGGCTAGGCGAAACGTATACAGTGGCGCTTTTTTCTTTACTTTTGAAGTGAGTATTGGGGTTTGCAGAAGACTAACGAAAAGGGAACCTGAGAGCAAAACGGTGCTTGTGTGGGACGATGAGTATTTCTTTTGACACACATTCGCAAAAGTGTACAATGACTGTTGAGGAGGTAGCTCAATTCCTGCGGAAGAGTACCAGTTGGGTCTATAAAAACTGGCAGAAATTGGGTGCCGTGAAGGTCGGGGGTTCTCTGATTTTTCCTACAAAGGAGAACCTCTATGAGCGTTTATTTGGTAAAAGGGAAGGGATGGAGGTACGAATTCGAACTGGACGGAGCGAGATACACCCACAGCTTCTACCGAACAAAAAGAGAAGCCAAGAATGCGTCCACCAAAAGAAGGGAGGAGTTGAAAAATCCAAAACCAGTGATGGAGATCCAAACAGACATGGACTTTTTGGATCTCGTGAACGAGAGACTCGATTACGTGAAAGCTCGTCACGTGCAGGGGCATTATGATCACTGCCGATACATGGCCCGAAAATGGGTGGAGCGGTGGGGAGAGATGAAGTGTAGTCAAATAACTCAAAAAATGATTGAGGAATTTTTGCAGGAGAGAAAAGATGCACATTCTGGTGGAACCGCCAACAGAGAGCTTCGTTACCTCCGAGCGACCTTCAATCATGGTGGAAAACGCATAAAGGAGAACCCCACCGATGGGATTAAATTCTTTGCTGAGTCTCGCAAGGCAAAGTACACTCCATCCTCAGACGATCTCGATAAGATTATTGCCATTGCCGACCCCGATACCCAAGATTACCTGTGGAGTATTCGGGATACTTTGGGGCGAATGACCGAAATTAACAGGCTCACATGGCCTGACGTGGATTTTATCAACAGGTGCGTCAGTCTCTACACCCGCAAGAGAGAAAATGGGAATTTGGAATCTCGGCTGGTTCCCATGACTGAAAAGCTGTTCGAAATCTTCTCTCGCCGCTTTGAAACACGGGACCAATCGATACCGTGGGTTTTCTGGCATACTTATACGAGCAGCAAGACATGCGAGAAAACGACCGGTCCCTATATCGACCGCAAGAAATTTATGAAAACACTCTGCAAGAAAGCGGGGGTGCCGTATTTTCGCTTTCACCGAATCCGACACTCAGGGGCATCGATAATGGATGACTGCAAAGTTGCGACCGTGACAATCCAGAAGATGTTGGGTCATAAGAAGCGGGAGACTACGGAAATCTATCTGCATCCCATCAAAGGTTCGGATAGAGCGGCTGTTGCGGTATTCGAAAGAGCAAGGACAATAAAACCCCACACAGAACCACACACCAATAAAGAAGGGGTTACAGTCAACTGACCATAACCCCTTGATTTGTCTGGTACCCCCGACAGGACTCGAACCTGTGGCACCGAGATTAGGAATCTCGTGCTCTATCCGCCTGAGCTACGGGGGCGTGAAGTTTTGGGGACGATTTGGGGACGATCGGCAAAGATTGCAGGTAAATCGTGGTGGTCACAAGGCTCATGTGGCCGAGCCGTTCCTGCACGATGGTCAATGGCGTGTTCTCCATAACCAGCCTGCTTGCGTACCTGTACCTAAGGTGATGAAAATTCCAGGGTGATTGTCCCAATGCCTTGACTATCCTCCCTAAGAAATGAGGCCGGTAGTCAACGCTCTCTCCCCAGTCCGGAAATATCCGCTGTTCCGGCCCAAAAGTCAAGCCCTGAAAGAAATCGCGGTCCAACGGGACTTTGCGCGGTACTAAATCGGAGTGCCTGCTTTTGCGCGTGTAGAGCACAACGAAGTCCTCCCCAATGTCTCTTCCTCTTAGCGCGAGCGCTTCGTTGATCCTCCCGCCGGTCTTCATGATGAAATCGAGGAGAAACCTCTGGCGGTCGTTGCACTTTTGGAGGACTGCCTTGATCTCTCCCTCGCTGGGGATCCGTTTGATGGTTCTATCGACACGGAGACCCGCTTATGATTTCGGGGGCGTGCGGTTTTGTAAAGTTGCGGTTGATTTTTCTTTCGGGCTTCGCTGCGGGGCGTTCGGATTTTTGGCGCTTCTTAAGCCACTGGCGCTGGTAGCAGGTAACGCAAACGCCTTTCTTCATCTTCTTGCCGGTCGCTCCGCACTTTGGGCATTCTGCTGACGACTTCTTCTTGGCTGGTTTCTCGATCTTCTTTTTCGAGGGAGCTTTCTTCGGTTTACAAGTTTGCGCTGGTGCTTGTAAAAGGTTTTTGATCTGCCCGTCGATCTCGTCTCTCTGCCGGAGAAGATCGCGGAGTTTGGTGATGAGGGAATCCATATTATTTTATTAGCGAATGTTCGTCCGGCGACGGACGGCGCGAGGCTTTATGCCCAAGGGTGCTAAAGGCTTGCGCTGTCCGTTGTGCCCGCGCCTATTGCGGGGGCAAACGGACGATACATTCGCACTATCTTATGTTTTCGGGTGCTGTTTATCGGCACATCGGAAACATGCTATTTTAAGTTATCCACAGGTCAAGGAGAAAAAGAGGGCAAGAGCGGGGTACAATATTATTGTAGCAAAATTGCCAAGTTAGCACAACGGAGGATCAAATGACATTACCACACGTGGGGATTATCGTTACCGTATTGGGTACGGTGCTGATGGCTTTTTCTCTAAAGATTATCAAGCAATATTCATTTGAAGTTAGGACTGATAAAGATAAAATATCCCCGACACAAACGGAAATCAACAAGTGGTTATTTTGGACAGGCCTATTTTGTATTGCTATGGGGTCATTTTTTCAGTGGTAAAATTTGGGAACGATCTGGGGACGGGAAGACTTCTGTCGGGGGGTAAAATCGTCTTTTTTATTCCGTTATTGTCTTGTGGTTTTATCAATGAAAATAGATAGTTAAAAAATTCCGATGACATAAAAAAAAGAGACTCCCGCTATTAGGAATCTCGTGCTCTATCCGCCTGAGCTACGGGGGCGTAATAACTGATCCGCCCGGGGCGACCCCCGGTGCGGAAGCATTTCCAATACCCGGCGGCCGATCCGTACCGGCGCCGCGTGCCGTCTTGCAGGCTGGTTATCTTTAGACGATTTCGGCGGGCTTGGCAAGAAAAAGGGTTCATCCGGCCGCAGCTCACCTCCGAGCTCATCGCCTGCGCGAGGGGGCGAACCCGAACCGCTCGCCGTCCGGAACCCCCGCGCCGTGGTCACGTCCGCTCCGCCCGCAAGGCCTGCAGCCTGCCCGAACCGCCCGCCGTCCGGAACCCTTGGGCCACGGGGTTCCCCGCCCGCGCAGGTGAAGTCCCGGCCCGTTTACAGCTCATGGATCACAGGCGATAGGTCGGCCCCGTCTTGCGTTTTCTTCGGAACCACATGCCGACGAGCAGGCCCGCAAAGAACACCACGGCTCCCAGGGCGAACCAGTACATGGTCCGCGTGAACTTGAGGCCCTGGTTTTCCTGGATGAGCGCCTGGACGCTTTCCTGAGTGCTGGCCAGGGTAGCCCTGGCCGCGTCGTATTCGCCCTTGAGCTTGAGATAGCTGGCGGCTCCGCCCTTCAACTCCTCGTAGGAAACCTCCAGTTTCGTCAATTTCTCGGAGACCTCCCTTTCTCTCTGCGCAAGGGCGGCCCTGGCCATCTCGGCTTCCTGCAGCTGTTCCCTGAGCGACGTGTTTTCGCCTTTCAATTCCTTTATGGCCGCGGATTCCGAGGGCCTGGATTCGAGGAATTTGCTCTGAACCCATCCTTCCTTCGACTTTCCGTCGGGGGGGGTGTATCGAACCTGGGTCCATTCGTTGGTCTTCACCAGTTCCACCGCACTTCCCTTGGGGATCGTGAGCAGAACGCGGTTTTGAGCGCCGGCGGCGGACCTCATGGGGATTTCCTGAGCGTCGGTCGTGTAGGCTTTTGCCGCCCAGCTTGCCTGAGGCAATGGAAACGTGGTAAGAAACAACACTGCGGTGGAAATGCACAGGGCTTTTTTCATTTCGATGGGCCTCTCGTATCATTGGAAATGCTTGTCCGGAACAGCCGTCAAGAGATTGGCCGGGGAAAACCGGTTGTCACCGGGATGCGGTTATTCTCCGACCCGGGTGAGAGGCATTATAATGGCGCAGGGTATGAGCAGCAAGGAAAAAGCCCGAGGGGTTCGGCAAAGCGGCCTTCCGGAGAACCGTTCGGACCGCGATCGACTGGCTCTGCGGGGGGAACGGAACGAAGTGCACACGGGTATGGATTGAAGACCATCGAGGGGTACCGAAATGCTGATTGATACTCACGCTCACCTGGACTTTCCGGAATTTGCTCAAGATCTGCCTGCCGTGCTGGAGCGGGCCGCTAAGGCCGACGTCCGGAAAATCATCACCATCGGGATCAGCCTGGCAAGCAGCCGCGAAGCCGTCGGCCTTGCCGGCCGCTACCCCGGAGTTTACGCCACGGTGGGAATACACCCCCACGACGCTTTCCTCCTCGACGAAAAAGCGACGGAGATTCTCCGCGAGCTCAGCAGGCAGGAGAAGGTGCTCGCCATAGGCGAAGCGGGCCTGGACTATTACCGGGACTACCAGCCCCGTGCCATCCAGAGGAAGTGCCTGCGTCGGCAGCTCGAAGTCGCCGCCGACGAGAAGCTTCCGGTCGTCTTTCACGTCCGCCAGGCATTCGATGACTTTTTCCGGATTGTGCCCGAGTACCTTCCTTCACTGGGCGGGGCGGTGATGCACTGCTTTTCCGGGGACTGGACCACCGCGGAGAGGTGCCTCGATCTCGGGTTCTACCTGTCCATACCGGGCACGGTGACGTTCCCGAAAGCCGAGCTGCTCCACGACGTGGTGAGGCGGGCCCCGCTGGACCGTCTGCTGGTCGAGACGGACGCTCCCTACCTGGCCCCGATCCCTCACCGGGGGAAAGTCAACGAACCGGCGTTCGTCTACCACACGGCGCGGAAAGTGGCCGAATTGCGCGGTTGCCCCTTCACGGTCGTTGCCGACCAGACCACGCTCAACGCCCAGCGGGTCTTCAGAATGGACGGCTTTTCCGACGCGGCGGACTCGGAATGATCCTGCTTGAGTCCGGCACCGGGCCCCCTCCGTTCCGCACAGTCCGGCCCCTCGTTCTCGCCTCTTCCTCTCCGCGCCGCAGGGAATTGCTCACGTTGATGGGGCTGACCTTTGATGTTATCGTCAGCGGAATTGAAGAATCCACGGGCAGGGTCTCCGGTCCCCCGGTGGAGCTTGCTGCGCGCTGCGCCCGGGAGAAGGCCGATGCGGTCGCCGGGCTGTACCCGGATTCATGGGTGCTGGGCGCGGACACGGTCGTAGCGCTCGGCGCGACCGTTTTCGGGAAACCGGCCGATTCCGCAGAAGCGTTGCGAATGCTCGCACAACTGAGCGGAGCGACCCACGAGGTGATCAGCGCATTCTGCCTGGTGAATCGGAGCCGGCGCATCATCGAAACACGTTCGGTTACGACGACGGTGCGCTTCAAGCGGCTTTCCCCGGCCGAAATCCGTTCCTATGTGAATACCGGGGAGCCGCTGGACAAGGCGGGCGCATACGGAATCCAGGGGATGGGAGCTTTCCTGGCGGCATCCATCGAAGGATCCTATACCAACGTGGTGGGGCTGCCCTTGAGCGAAGTCCTGGATCTGCTGGTTGAATGCGGGGTTGCGGCACCCGTTGCGGAGGAACGTTCCTGAGCGCATTCCGGCACGCGGACCGGACGGCGCAAGGAGGCATGGACCGCCATGGCGACCGTGGCTGAGAATCTCGAACGAATTCGGGAGCGCATGAACGCCGCCTGCTCCAGGGCGGGGCGGGATCCCGCCGCCGTGCGGCTGGTGGCGGTGACGAAAACCGTCCCGACCGACCGCATCAGGGAAGGCGTGGAAGCGGGTCTGACCCTGCTCGGGGAGAATTACATCCAGGAAGCGCGAAGAAAAATCGAAGCCCTGGAAGATCTGGCGGTGTCATGGCATTTCATCGGCCACCTTCAATCGAACAAGGCTCGGGTGGCGGTGGAATGCTGCGACTGGGTTCATTCGGTGGACCGGCTGCGCCTGGCGGTCGAGCTCGACCGCCAGGCGAGGAAAAGAAACCGCGTGATCCCCGTTCTGCTCCAGGTCAACGTCGGCGACGAGCAGAGCAAGAGCGGGGTGTCGCCCGATGACCTCCCGAAGCTGTTCGAAGCCGTTGCCGCGCTCTCCGGGCTGAGCGTTCGCGGTCTCATGACCCTTCCGCCCTACTTCGAAAACGCACGGGAGGTGCGCCCCTTTTTCAGGTTGTTGCGGGAACTGCTGGAGCGCTTGAGGGGGATCGCTCCCCGCCCCGGCGAGCTCACCGAGCTCTCCATGGGCATGAGCAATGATTTCGAGGTGGCCGTCGAGGAAGGGGCAACCCTGGTGAGAATCGGGACGGCGCTCTTCGGGGGACGTCCGGCTATTTCCCCCTGAGGCGCCGGCGTTGCACCTCGGCCAGTGCAATGGCCCCCGAAGTCGCGGCGTTGAGGGATTGCAGCGGTCCATGTTCGGGTATGCGGACCATGGCGTCGCAGGCTCTTGCGACGAGCGGTCGCAGTCCTTTCTGTTCGTTGCCCACAACCAGTCCCAGGGGGACCGTGAGGTCCGCGTCGTAGATCGTCTGCCCGGCCTGCGCGTCGAGACCGAAGATCCACAGCCCGCATTCCTTCAATTGTTCCAGAGCCCTCACCAGGTTGTTCACCTGGATGACCGGCAGGTACGCGGTGGCTCCCGCGGCGATTCTGATGACCGTGGAGGTGACCCGGGCCGACCTGTCCCGGGGAACGATCACGCCGCGCGCGCCCAGAAAACAGGCGCTCCTCAGCATGGCGCCCAGGTTCTGCGGGTCCTGCAGGCAATCGAGAATCACCAGCGGCTCCCGCTCCCCGGGGGGCTTTCCCAGCAGTGCCTCCAGGTCGGCATAAGGGAATTCGCGCATGCGCAGCGCAACCCCCTGGTGGTGCGCATGCCCCACCAGGGCCGAAAGGCCGTCCCGTGTTTCCTGCCGGGGCGCAATGCCCCTCAGGGCCCCGAGCTCCAACAGTTCCCGGACACGCTGGTCCGACCTGGCCACGATCATTTCCAGGACTTCGACGCGACCCGTCAGCAGGACTTCCCGCACCGGGTTGAAACCGGAGATCCAGAGATGAGGCGGCGTGCTTGAATGCGTCTTTCTCATGGAAATCAACGATCCGGGCAAATGAACCGTCAGGAGGGCAGCCGGGACATGAAAAACGGCTTGAGCCGTCCCATCCGGACGTCGCGGCGGCAGCGGCAGGCGCGCAGGATGGAGAGCAGGTCGGCGATCGCGTCCGCCAGCACGTCGTTGACGATGAGGTAGTCGTACCACGGAGCCTGCAACATTTCACGGCGTGCCGCAGCCGAACGTTCGCCGATTTGCCGGGGGGATTCGGTGCCCCGCATGTTCAGCCTCTGCTCGAGGACTTCCATGGACGGCGGCACGATAAAGATGGTGTGCGCGCACGGGTAGGTGCACCGGACCTGCCTGGCCCCCTGAACGTCGATATCGAGCAGCACGTCCCGGCCTTGCGCGATCCATTCCTCCACCTGGTTCCCGTCCGTGCCGTAGAAGTTCCCGTGGACTTCCGCCCATTCGAGGAACCGGCCGGCCGAAATGCCGTCCAGGAATTCCCGCTGCGTCAGGAAATGATAATCCTTTCCGTCCGCTTCTCCGGGGCGCGGCGAACGCGTGGTGCACGACACGGAGAAACGCAGCTCGGGACACCGGTCCAGGATGGCGCGGATCATGGTGGTCTTGCCGACACCCGATGGGGCGGAGACGATGAAAATCTGTCCGGGATAGGCTGGGCGGGACATGGCTAATCTTTTGCCTGCTTGAGCAGGTTCACGTCCCGCACTCCCCCTTCGGTCAGGAGCCGCTGCGCGATGGTTTCGGCCTGGACGCCCGAAAGGATGATGTGATCGCTGTCGGTGACGATGATGGATCGGGTCCTGCGGCCCATGGTGGCGTCGATCAGCTTGTTCGCCTGCCGCGCATCCTCCTTGAGCCTCTTCATGGGAGCCGATGCCGGCGAAACGATGGCGATCACTCGATTGGCGATAACCGTGTTTCCGAATCCGATGTTGAGCAGTTTTACTTCCATGAATGACCCCTCAGGCATCTGTTGCGGTGTTCGCCAAACAAAAGGCGATCTTCGACGGTCACGGCATCGGCGACCGCTCCGAATCGTGGGCGCCTTCGATCACCGCATCCTGCGGGCGAGACAGGCGCTCCGCGGTCGGACGATGGCCGATCTGCAAAACCGAACGCGGGGTGTTCGAGAATATTCGTTGAAGGCCCGGGCAAAAGCAAGCGTTTTGTCCGGCGGGAGCCGACTTTTCGGCCGCGAAGCATCCCCGTGAACCGGGGACCGGGACGGCGCCGCCGGCGGGCCTATTCGATATTCTGGACCTGCTCCTTCACTTTCCCGATTTCGGTTTTCATGCGCACCACGGCTTGAACGGTTTCCAGGTCGCCGGTCTTGCTCCCGATCGTATTGACTTCCCGGTGCAACTCCTGCGCCAGGAAATCGAGCCTCCTGCCGTCCGAGGGCGCCTGTTCCGAGAGAAGCTCGCGGAGTTGATCGAAATGGCTCTTCAGGCGGACGATCTCCTCGTTGATGTCGGCTCGTTCGGCGATGTAGGCGACTTCCTGCAGCAGGCGGTTTTCGTCGACTTCGGTGTCCGAAAGCAACTCCTGAATTCGGTCCCGTATCTTCTGCTGATACTCCAGAACGACCAGATCCTTACGGCTTTCGATCAGGGCGAGATCGCGGGCCAGGACTTCGAGGCGTTCCAGGCAGTCTTTGCGCAGGGATTCGCCTTCCACCAGCCGCATGGACCGGACCCGTTCCAGGGCTTCCGACAATGCGCCCGTGAGCAGTTCCCGGATGAGCTCCCGGTCGGGATCGTCCTCGCGGGTTTCGAACAGGTACGGCACACGGAGCAGGCTGTCGAGCATCGGGGGCGCGCTGACCGGGAGCGACCGGTGCAATTCCATCAATTGTTCCCAGTAGTGACGCGCCAAAGGCAGGTTGAGGCGGGGGGCCTTCAGCTCGGGGCTGGTCGATTCGATCTGGACGAAAACCTCCACGCGCCCACGCCGCAAGCTCTGCGAGACCAGCTTTCGACAGCCGTCCTCAAATTCCAGGAAATTCTTCGGCAGCCTCGGAACGATGTCCAGGCCTCGACCGTTCAGCGTCCTGACCTCGACCGTGATCGAATATCCCGAGGTTTCTTTCTGGGTTCGTCCGAATGCCGTCATGCTGGATATCAAATGGGGCCTCCTTGGGGCACGATTTTTCGAGGGAGCTTCCCGCTGCGTTGAAAAGCGAGCTTCCGTCGCAGGATACCGAAAAAGTGCTGCAGATTCGGACTCTTGTAGTCCGGATACGTCCAGGGAAGGCACTGGTAGGCGCCTTTCTGATAGATGAGGGTCAGATCCGCGTAGATGCCGTCTCGGAGGTAAACCCGGTGGGTGTAGTTTTTCCCCGAGGCGAGGATGATCCGTTCTTCGCTCAACAGTCCCGGGTCCAGGTTTACCTGTCGTTTGCCGTCCACTGCAAGTTGGTCTTCAATCCGGTTCGTCCTCAGCTTGATGTCCGGCAGGGATTCGGGGCGGACCGGATCGAGGAAGCCGACCGTGCGGCGCAGGATTCCCGGTCCCATTTCGCGATCGTAATAGGTGGTGAAATGAAACGGCTCGGGTTCCGTGGCGAAATCGAGAGGGCCGAAGAGGTCCGTCGCCGCGGCAAGCGCCTGCCGGTGGACCCGGTCATCACGAAAAAGCATCCCCATGATGAGTTTTGCGGGAGGGGGTTCTTTGGGACGGCTCATGAGGACCTCGGTTTCGTCAATAGGTGTCCAGGGCCGACAACAGTTGCGCGGCCGATACCGCGGCAGTGCCCACTTCGCCCACGACGATCCCGGCCGCGAGATTGGCGAGCAGGGCCGATTCCTTCATGGTCAGACCGGAAGCGACCCCCAGGCCGAGGACCGCGCTGACCGTGTCTCCGGCGCCGGTGACGTCGAAAACCCTGCGGGCGACGGTGGGGATATGATCCATGCCGCCCGTGCGATGGAACAGGCTCATGCCGTCCTTGCCCCTGGTGATCAGGACCGCCTTGCAGTTGAGGTGTTCGAGCAGATGCCGGCCCGCTCTGACCAGGGAGTCCTCGTCGTGGATTTCGATTCCGGCCATGCGCGCGGCTTCATGGTGGTTGGGCGTGACCATGGTCACCTCGCGGTAGATCTCCGCGTGCTTCACCTTCGGGTCCACGATGACCGGAATGTCCATTCCGCGTGTCGCCGCACGCACCGCGTCCATGAATTCCGGCGTGACCACCCCCTTGGCATAGTCCGAAATCACGATGCCGTCAATCCGCGGGAGATTGTTCCGAATGAAGTCGAGCATTCCTTCCGTGGAGTCCCTGGAAACCGGAACGCTGCTCTCGTGATCGATGCGCACGACCTGCTGATTGCGGGCGATGATGCGGGTCTTCACCGTGGTGGGTCGGTTCCCGATGGTGATCAATCCGCCGGTTTCCACCGATATCTCGTCGAGCAGCCTTCGCAGCAGGCGTCCCGGCGAGTCGTCCCCGACGACTCCGACCATCGAAACCTTTCCTCCCAGCCTGGAAACGTTGTGGACGACGTTGGCGGTTCCCCCGAGCAACCGGGTTTCCTCCCTGACCTCGACCACCGGTACCGGGGCTTCGGGCGAAATCCGGCGCACTTCCCCCCAGATGAACGTATCGAGCATCAGGTCCCCGGCAACAAGGAGATGAAACTGAGGAAAGGACGATACAGCCTCGCGCAGACGCTGCTTCTCGCTCGCGGTCAAATCGGGATGGTTGGGCATAAGATCGGCTGTTCTAGGCCTGAAACGGTTTTGCTTCATCAATGAGCATGATCGGGATATCGTCGCGGATCTCGTACAAAAGCTTGCACTTATCACAGATCAGGCCGTCCTGCGTTTCGTTCAAACGGATATCTCCCTTGCACTTGGGGCAGGCGAGAATGTCGAGCAATTCCTGGCTTATGGTCATGTTCCCCCCAGAGGCGCAATCGATGCGTGTTCGGAGCCTTTGCCCCGTCGCCGGCGCCGCCTTCTATTGGTGTTCTTCAGCCTTGTCCATGCCGAGAAGCTGCCGGTACGCTTCGATGGTGGCGCGGAGCCTGCTTTCGAGCTGAATGCGGTGACGTTTGAGCTCGGCGATCTCCTCATGCGCCTTGCCCAGCCGCAGTTGAGCGTCCTGAACCAGTTTCTCCGCTTTCAGTTCCGCCTCCGAGAGAATCAGCCTCGCTTCCTTCTCGGCGTTCGTCTTCATCTGCTCGACGGTGTTGTGAGCGTTGACCAGGACGTTGCGAATGGTATTCTCCCGGTCCCTGTAATCCTTCAGTTCCTTCTCATGATCCTGGATCGTCTTCTTCAAACCGGCATTCTCGATCTTCAGCTCTTTGATCTCCTCGGTCAGCTGCTCGATAAAAGCCGAGACTTCCTTCGGGTCGAAGCCTCTCCAGGAAGACCGGAACGTCTTGTTTCTGATATCGTCAGGTGTCGAGTCCACGGTTCTTGGTCCTATAGGGTTTACAACATGACGGCAAGTCTGGCGATCACCGATTGGAGCAACACGATGCCCGCAATGACGAGCAAAGGCGTGAAATCAATCCCCCCGAAAAACACCGGCAGTCGCCTGCGAATGGCGAGCAGCACGGGTTCGGTGATGTTGTGGATGAATCGAACGATGGGATTGTACGGATCGGGGTTGACCCAGGTCAGAAGCGCCCGCGCGATGATGACGTAAATGTAGAGACTCAGAACCGTATTGACGATCTCCGCCACTTGCCGGATCATATAACCGAAGAAGGACATGAATCACCTGTTGCCGTTCGCGTTGTTGTGTTGTCGGCCGCCATTTCCTGTCTTTTCACGCCTTGAAACTACTGTTTTTCCACCCCGCTGTCAACTCGAAGTCGCCGTGGGCATTGCGCGGCGCGCTCAGGCGGCCGGATCGGTATTTTCCCTTGCGGGCATTGAAAGCGAGCTCAAGACAATGCCCGCTCCGAGTGTCATCAGGCCGGCGGATTTCAGCAGGGTCGGTATCTCGCCGAGGAAGAGCCAGGCGAGCAGGGTCGCGCCCGCCGGTTCACCGAGTACGAGGATGGCGACGGAGGTGGGCGACAGAAAGCGCAGGGCCCAGTTGAAAGTCGTGTGGCCGATCAGCTGGGGGATGACGGCCAGCAGGACGAGATAAAGGTATGTCTGCGCGGGGAAGCCGCTCAGCGTCGTTCCCGAGGCGACGCTCCATGCGAGCAGGACCAGCGCGGCGATTCCGTAGACGGCCAGGGTGTAAGCGGGCAAGCTGAGCCACGGCCTGAGCGCGCTGCCGGCGAGGAAATATCCCGTTGCCGCCATCGCTCCGCACACCGCCAGCAGGTCTCCCTGGAGCGCCTCCGCGGTGAGAAGGAAATCCGTTCCCGCAAGGAGCAAGCCGCCGCCGACGGCCACCAGGATGCCGGCCGTCGCCCGGGCCGGAAGCCGTTCCCCGAGAAACATCCGGGCGTAGACGGCCGTGAACAGGGGCGTGGTGTTGCACAGCGCGGCCGCGCTCGCCACCGACGTCATCTGAAGGGACTTGATCCAGGAGGCGAAGTGCAGGGCCAGGAAGACGCCGGCCAGAACGGCCTGCAACAGTCTCCGGGAATTCCAACGATCGTCGGCCCGGGGCCGTTTGTATAGAGCGTACGGCGCGATGATCAGCGCGGCGATGCCGACCCGGTATGCGGCTATCGCCAGGGGAGGGGCTTCGGCAAGCCGGATGAAAATGGAGGCGCAGGATATCGCGAGGATTCCGACCAGCAGGAGCGTCCACAGGATGTGCGGCGCAGGAGGCCTGACGAAGACGGTTTCCTTCATTCGAGCGGCTCACATCTCAAAAAGGCCTTGACAGTGGGTAACCGCCTTTACTATATAAAAGTGTTTCAATATTTTTCCGATAAGGAGGCATTGAGACCATGCTGAAAAGTCCGTGCATAAACTGTGATCGGGCCAATGAGGACAAGAACAAGTGCCTGGAAGAATGTGAAAGACTGCGAGAATACCAGGAATTGATCTTAAAGCAAGGCATTTATGCGACGATGTGAGAACCGGGCAACCCGCCACTCTCATGGCGGCCGCGAGGCCGCTTTTTTTATCCGGAATCCGGGGCGGGCTGGAACGGTCCGGAAATACTGAATGCGAAAACGGTTGGAGGATGTTCCCATGTATGCAGTTTTGAAATCGGGCGGCAGGCAGTACGAGGTAAGACCCGGGCAGGTGGTCAAGGTGGAGAAGCTTCTCGGCGAGGTCGGGGATAAGGTCACGCTGGATCAGGTCCTGCTGTTTTCCGATGGCACCGACATCCAGGTCGGGCAGCCCGTTTTGGCGAACATCGCCGTCCAGGGACAGATCGTGGAGCAGGGACGCCACCGGAAGATAGTGATATTCAAGCACAAGCGACGCAAGGACTACCGCAAGAAGCAGGGGCACCGGCAGCACTACACGGCTGTGCGGGTCGAGGAAATCGTAACCCTTGGGCAGTAATCCCCGGCGACCGCGGAAACGCGAGCCCGGGTGCCGAAATCGACATATTGGGAGGATCCATCCATGGCACACAAGAAAGCCGGCGGAAGTTCCAGAAATGGCCGTGACAGCGCGGGCCAGCGCAGGGGAGTGAAACGATACGGAGGGGAGTTCGTCCGGGCCGGGAATATCCTGGTGCGGCAGTTGGGGACCAAGTTCCACCCGGGCAAGAATGTCGGCCTGGGTCGAGACTATACGCTGTTTGCCATGATTGACGGGATTGTGGCATTCGAATACAAGGACAAGACCCGCCAGCAGATCAGCGTCTACCCGATCCCCGCTCAAGAATAGTCTGCCTTCCTTCCTTCTCCTGAAGGCATTTCGGACCTCGTTCGAAAGGTTGATCCCGCTTTCCCCTTCGGCTTCCCGCCTCAAGAGGGGAAGAGCGGGCTTTCGGCCTCCCGTGGGAAGCGGCCGGCGTTCCCTCGCCGGACGGCGCCGGTTTCCCCCGGCCCGGGACCCGGTCTGGCATGCGGACCGGCGGCCGCAATGATTCCGGAGAAGGGTTTCCATGAAATTCGTAGATGAAGTCAAAGTCCATGTTCTGTCCGGAAACGGCGGCAACGGGTGCGTGAGCTTCCGGCGCGAAAAGTACGTTCCCAGGGGCGGCCCCGACGGCGGGGACGGCGGGGAGGGGGGAAGCGTGATTTTCGTGGCCGTCGAAGGGAAGAACACGCTTCTTGATTTTCGTTACCGCCATCTGTTCAAGGCTGAGTCCGGCAAACACGGGCAGGGACGAAACCGCCACGGGAAGGGCGGCCGGGACCTTGTCCTGGAGGTGCCGGTCGGCACGGTGATCAAAGACGCCGAGACGGGAGAGCCGCTCGTCGATCTGCCCCGTCCCGGGGATCGGTGGGTTGCGGCCCGGGGAGGACGGGGAGGCCGGGGCAACGCGCGGTTCGTTTCATCGACCAGGCAGGCGCCCCGCATCGCCGAGGACGGCCGGGAAGGAGAAGACAGAGAGCTCGTGCTCGAGTTGAAGCTCATTGCCGACGTGGGCCTGGTGGGGCTTCCCAATGCCGGGAAATCCACCCTGATCTCGGTTGTGTCGGCGGCTCGTCCCAGGATCGCGGATTATCCTTTCACCACGCTCATTCCCTGCCTGGGGGTCGTTCGACACGGGGATGCGCCGCCGTTCGTGATGGCCGATATCCCGGGACTCATCGAGGGAGCTCACGACGGCGCAGGCCTGGGGGTCCGGTTCCTGCGCCATATCGAGCGGACGCGCATCCTGGCCCACCTTGTCGATATCAGTCAACTGAGTCCCGATGAGCCGCTACGGCCCTACCGGCTCATCGAGAACGAGCTCGCAAGCTACTCGGCGCAGCTGGGCGAGAAGAAGCGCGTGATCGTCCTCAACAAAGTCGACCTTGTGCCCGAGAGGGATCGACTCGAAGCCCTGGTATCCCGCTACGAACAACTGGGCCATCCCGTTTTTCCCGTCTCGGCCCGGACAAAGGAGGGGCTCGGCGAGCTGTTGAGCGCGCTCGTGAGACTCCTCTCGGAATCGGGAGTCACTTTGCCCGTGGAGGATGTCGAGGAGCGTGCCGGGGAGTGACGTTTTTTCGAGAAATCCTTCAGGGATGTGAGCGCGGAGGGCGTGACCGACTCCGACTCCGCGGCAACCGTGTTCCTTGTCAACTCTTGAGTCGCGCAGGGTGGGGTGCGCGGCAGCGCAGCCCACGGTCCCAATACCCTTGCCCCTGTCGTCGTGGCCGACATACAAGGGGGCGGATTCACATTCAGGGGTTGTTCGGAGCCTCAGAACGGGGGGCCGGGCTGCCGGGTCTGCCCTCCGACGGCCTTTCGGGGTTCCGGGTGGACGGCGTTTCCACCGGGGTCCGGGAGCCTCTCACAAACGGGCTCGGATGGCCGCGGGAAGGGATCGGCCGGCTCGCGACCCGGAAAATGCCTTGCCCTGCCGGGCTCTTTTGTATATGCATTGATTTGCTGACAAAAACGTTCCCTTGCGGGGACTGTGCCCGATCCCGGGGGGAAGAACGGCCGGGCATATGACGTTGCGAATCGCGTTCTGAGCAGGGAGGAACCGAGCGCCGATGCAGGATTTGCAGGATCGCAAAAAGTTTTTCGGCCGCTGCCGCCGGGTGGTGATCAAGGTCGGCAGTGCCGTGTTGACCGGGCCACGGGGGTTGAACCGGGTGATGATCCATCGGCTGAGCGACCAGGTTGCCGAGTTCCTGGAGCGGGAACGCGGCAGGGAGGTGGTGATCGTCACTTCCGGGGCGGTTGCGTCCGGCATTCGCAAGATCGGGCTCAGCGAACGGCCCCGGACCATTCCGCACAAGCAGGCGACGGCGGCCGTGGGCCAGGGCGCATTGATGGAGGCCTGGGAAGGCGCTTTCGACAAGTACGACCTGCTCGTCGCCCAACTGCTTCTCACCAGTGAGGATCTCGCGCATCGGCACCGGTACCTGAATGCGCGCAATACCCTGGAGACTTTGCTGTCCTGGGGAATATTGCCGATCATCAACGAGAATGATACGGTAGTGGTGGAAGAGATCAAGTTTGGGGACAACGATCAGCTCTCGGCGATGATCGCCGGTCTGATCGGGGCCGATCTGGTGGTCAACCTGACGGACACTCAGGGGCTGTACGACTGTGACCCGCGCCTGAACAGCTCGGCCGCCCTGATCCCCGTGGTGCACCGCGTGGATGCGAAAATCCTGGCCTGCGCCACGCCGCAGCCGGGGTCGGTGGGAACGGGGGGCATGCTGAGCAAGGTCAATGCGGCGAGGAAGTGCCTTGCTTCGGGAATCCCCATGATCATTGCCCCGGGCAGGGAACGTGATATACTGCTGAGGCTCTTCGACGGCGAAATGCTCGGCACCGTTTTCCTTCCCCGAAAGCGGGTGTATCAGGGCAGAAAGGTGTGGCTCGCCAATTTGCCCAAGCCGGCGGGCGACCTGGTTCTCGATGCGGGAGCCGTCCTGGCCCTGAGGAAGAAGGGGAAGTCGCTGCTGCCCATCGGCATCCGCGAGGTGCGGGGGACTTTCGGAGTGGGCTCGCCCGTGCGGTGCCTGGATGAGGCCGGGAACGTCGTCGGCGTCGGACTGAGCAACTACAGGTCGGGCGAGATCGAGAGTATCAAGGGCCATCGCAGCGAGGAGATCGAAAACCTCATCGGCTACAAGCATTCCGACGAGGTGATTCACCGGAACAATTTCGTGTTGGCCGGGGAAATGATGGAAGAGACGGACGGAGGGCCGGATGCGTGAGGAAGTGTTGACCATGGGGAGGAGGGCACGACAGGCCGCACATCACATGGCCAAAGTCGGAGACGTGAATAAACGCAAAGCCCTCGAGCACATGGCCTCAAACATTGAAGGCGCGGAAACGGCGATCCGCGAAGCCAACGACACGGATATCCGGGCCGCCCTCGACAAGGGGCTTCCGGCGGCCAAGGTCGACCGTCTCCGGCTCGACGCAAAGGTCCTTGAAGAGATGGCGTGCGGGCTCAAGGAAGTGGCCCGGCTTTCCGACCCGGTCGGGGAGATCACCCGCATGTGGACGCGTCCCAACGGGCTTCGCGTGGGGCGTATGCGCATACCGCTCGGCGTGATCGGCATCATTTACGAATCCCGCCCGAATGTGACCGTGGATGCCGCGGCCCTGTGCATCAAGGCCGGGAATGCGGTGATCCTGCGCGGCGGCTCGGAAGCGTTCCATTCGAACCGCTGCCTGGCGGACATTCTGCGTCGGTCGCTGGTGGAAACCGGCCTGCCCGAAGATGCCGTTCAGCTGGTCGGTACAACCGACCGGGAGGCCGTGCTGGACTTGCTGAAACTCGAAGAATGCATCGACGTCATGATCCCGCGCGGGGGGGAGGACCTCATCCGTTTTGTCGCCGAGAATGCCCGGATGCCCGTGCTCAAGCACTACAAGGGAGTCTGCCACGTTTTCGTGGATGATGAAGCGGATCCGGATATGGCCATGCGCATTTGCATGAACGCCAAGGTGCAACGGCCCGGGGTATGCAACGCCATGGAGACCCTGCTCGTGCACGCCGGCATCGCGCAGCGGTTTCTGCCTCAAATGGCGGAAGCCTTTCGGGCGGCGGGGGTCGAGCTTCGCGGATGCGAACGGACCCGGCGGATCGTTGCGGACTGCGCGCAGGCCGTCGAGGAAGACTGGTACGCCGAATACCTCGACCTGATTCTCGCGATCCGGGTCGTGAACGACATGGAAGAGGCTATCGAACACATTACCCGGTACGGGTCCCAACATACCGAGGCGATCGTGACCGGGAATTTCGAGCGGGCGCATCGTTTTCTGCAGGAGGTGCAGTCCTCGCTGGTGCTCGTCAACGCATCGACGCGCTTCAATGACGGTTTTCAACTCGGCCTCGGAGCGGAAATCGGGATTTCCACGTCGCGGTTGCATGCGTTCGGGCCGATGGGGGTCGAGGAACTGACCACCACCAAGTTCATCGCGTTGGGAAACGGGCAGCTCCGCGGTTGATGGTCCGGAACGGACGGAGCGATTCAGAATGGGTCAGCGCATCGGCATAATGGGAGGGACCTTCGATCCCGTTCATTTCGGTCACCTTCGAGCAGCGGAAGAAACCGTCGAGGCGCTGGAGCTTGACGCCCTTTACTTCACTCCCGCCGCCACGCCGCCTCACAAGGGGGGCAAAGCGATCCTGGACTTCGATCATCGCCGGCGGATGCTCGAACTCGCCATCCGGGATCATCCGAAATTCGCCCTGTCCGACATCGAACGAAAGCTTCCCGGCAAATCCTACACGGTGGTGACCCTGCGCAGATTGCTCCAGGACTGGGCAAACGGCGTGGACCTCTATTTTCTCGTGGGACTGGACGCGTTTCTCGAACTGAACACCTGGTGGCACTTTCAGGAGCTTTTCGAGCTGGCCCGCATGTGCGTCCTCAGGCGTCCCCCTTATGATGAGACGGCCATCGAGGCGTTCCTGCGTTCCAAGGTGTCTCCCGACTACGCCTGGGAGCCCGGCGCGCAAGCGTTCGCGCACCCCGGCCTGCTCCCCGTTCACTATCTGTGCAATACCCACCTGGAGATTTCCTCGACACGGATTCGCGAGTTGGTGGCGCGGGGGCGTTCCATCAGGTATCTGGTTCCGCCGCAAGTTATGCGTTATATTTTTCAAAATGAACTGTATGCAGGCTGGAACGCCGGCGTTGAGACCGTTGGGGAAGTGATGCAACATGACGCAACCTGAGAAAAAAACAGCGCTTTCCGAAGGGATCGGGTCCGTTTTCGAAAAGAAGCCGATCGACTCGAAGAGCAAAGCCTGCCTTTGTGCGGAGGAAGCCGACAAGCTCAAAGCCGCCGACGTGGTGTTACTCGAAGTGTCGAATTATTCTTCCTTTGCCGATTATTTCGTCATCTGCAGTGGAAAGTCCGGCCGCCAGGTGCAGGGGATCGCCGACAGTATCGAACGGAGTCTGAAAGAAGTGGGGATCAGGCCTCTGGGAGTCGAGGGGCTTCGAGAAGGTCAATGGGTATTGATGGACTACGGCGATGTGATCGTCCATATCTTCTATGAACCCGTTCGATTTTTCTACGACCTGGAAAGCCTTTGGTCTGAAGCCGAGACGGTGCGTTGGAACGAACGATCGGATCGAGCCGATGCCGTGAAGGCGGAGGAATTCTCATGAAACCACTGACCAGAGCCGCACGGGTATGTCTCGTGATTGCGACCGTGGTTTGTTTCACCTTCACGAATGCGGTGGCGCCGCTCTCTGAGGGCCGCGCCTTCACGCTCAGCGAAGAAAACGAACTGGGTCGCAAGCTTCTCGAGAAGATCAGGCAGCACATGCAGCTGGTCGAGGACGGCGAAGTGCTCACTTACGTGCAGTCCGTGGGGAACCGGATCGTCGAGCATATGGGGACCAGTCCCTACGAATTCCGGTTTTTCGTCATCAATGAACCGGTGCCCAACGCGTTTGCCATCCCCGGCGGTTACGTTTTCGTCTTTCGGGGACTCATCGAAGTGCTGGAAGACGAAGGGGAGTTGGCCTCCATTCTGAGTCACGAGTTGGCTCACGTGCAGGCACGTCACATCGAGCGCCGGATGAAGGAAGGCCGCATCCTGTCGATTGCCTCGCTGGCGGGATTGTTGGCCGGGATTCTGCTTGCCGGCAAGACCGGTGCGAGCCCCGCCCTGGCTCTCGGAGGTGCCGCGGGCGCTCAGACCGCCGCCTTGAAGTACAGCCGCGAATTCGAAACCGAGGCGGACCAGATCGGGCTGAGAAACCTGTGCGAGGCGGGGTACGACCCGAAGGACATGGCTGAAGCGATGCAACGGCTCGAGCAGTTCAGATTTTTGAACAACGCAAGGATACCGAGCTATCTGTCCACGCACCCCGCTGTGGCGGAGCGGGTCCAGTACTTGAACGAGCTGGTGTACTCTCACAAGGAATGGTTCGGGAAGAAGAGGGTCTCGCCCACCGCGACGGATTTCCCGCTCATGAAGGCGGCGCTTATTGCCGATTACTCAGAGCCTGCAAGAGCGATGGAACGGTTCAAAGCCGGGGTCAGGAAAAGAGAGGCCGAAGCCTTCTACGGCATGGGAAGGCTTTACATGCGACAGGGAGACAACGCACAGGCCCTTTCCATGCTGCAGGAAGCGGTCAGGCTTCGGCCGGGCAGCCCGTTCATCCTGAGCAGCCTCGGCAAGGTGTATCACCAACTGGGGAGGCTTCCCGAGGCGCAGAAAGCGCTTCAGACCGCCCTGTTGACGGATTCTTCGACGATCATCGCTCAATACAGGCTGGCGCTTGTCCTCCAGGACCAGGGGAAGCGGGAGGAGGCCCTGGAGCACCTTCAGAGCATTCAGAGATATGCCCTGTCTTTTCCCGATATCGACTACCAGATGGGGATCATTCTGGGGCAAAACAACCGCATCGGACTGGCTCACTACCATTTGGGGCACTATTACGAAAGCAAGCAGGACCTGAAGCTGGCCTTGTTCCACTATCAGAAGGCCCGGGTGTTGCTCAGGGATTCGGTTGAAAAGATGAATGAGTTGGACAAGTCCATCAAAGCGCTTGAGAAGGAGAAGAAGGAGAGCGTGTCGCATCAGGCCCGCCGGTAAGCTCGCGTTGAAGGGGTGTGCGGAACGGCTCAGTCGCGTATTCGAGGTGGAATCCGATGTTTGGGGAACGACTGCAAGGCAGGGTATTGTTTGGGCTCAGTGTAGCCGGATTCGTGATATCCGCCATGGCAGGCCTGTCGGAGGTCCTGCCCTGGCTGCAGGTGATGTGTCGGAGTGTTTCCGACGGGTGCGCGGACACCGTAAGGTACACCCTCCTGAAAGTGCCTTTCTGGGCCTGGGGGGTGGGTTTCTATCTCCTGCTGGGCCTTGCCGCCTGGAAGTTCCGGAAGGGGGTGGCCTGGCTTGCGGCTGCTGCGACCGGGGTGGAGGTCACTCTTGTTTGGATGATGATCTCTCTGGATTTGCCCTGCCTGTTCTGCGTGGCCAACCTGGTGATCGTGCTGATGCTTCAGGTCGTCGCTTTCCAGAGGCATCTGACCTGGCAGACCGTGTCGGCGGCTTCATTGTCGTTCGTGCTTTCCTTCTTTCTCCTGGCGGACACTGCCGGGCTGAGGAAGATTTTCAGCGGACCGGACAACTCCGAGGTCATTGCGAAGATAGCGGGGGAATCGGTGACCGACCGGAGAATCGAAATCATGCTGGGGGCGCGCCTCTACGACTTGAAGAAGGAGATTTTCAAGCTCAAGAAAGACCGAATCGACCATTTGCTTCTCGACCAGCTCATCGAGAAAGAAGCCGCATCCCGCGGAATGACCTTCGATGATTTCGTCAATCAGGTCATCGTGCCGAACGGCGTCACGATCGAAGAGGCCGAGATCGATGCGTATATCCGGGAGAACAGAGACCGGATGCGTGAATGGACCGGCACCTACGAGGAATTGAGGGAGCGCATCAGGGGCTACCTCGAACAGCAGAAACGTTTCAACGCGATCAGGGCATACGGGAAATCTCTTGAGCCGAAATACGGAGCCGCGATTTATCTCAAAGAACCGCAGTATCCCATTGTCGAGGTGAAAGTCGACGGGAGCCCGAGTCTTGGCCCCGCGGATGCGCCGGTGACTCTGGTGGAATTTTCCGACTACCAGTGTCCGGCATGCCGGGTCACCCAGGAAGGTGTGAAGAAGGTCAAATCGCACTTTGGAGACCGAGTGAGGCTGGTGTTCAAGGACTACCCGTTGAAGCGCCACAAGAATGCGCACCTGGCTGCGCAAGCCGCCCGGTGTGCGGGCGATCAGAGCCGGTTTTGGGACTACCAGGATATTCTGTTTGCCTGGGAGCAGGAACTGGATGTGACTCAGCTCAAGCGTTTTGCGCTGGACTTGGGACTTTCCACCCGGATGTTCGATGAATGCCTGGACAGCGGGAAATACAAGACGGCGGTCGAACGGGACGTGGAAGAGGCCGTGCGGATCGGCGTGGACAGGACGCCTTCATTCATCGTCAACGGGAAGCTGATCGTCGGGGGTCCCTCCTTCGAAAGATTCGAAAAAATCATCGAGGAAGAGCTGAACAAACCGAAGGGAAAATCATAGAGGCTTCGGTCCGGTTCGAGCGGCCGGACGATCACGCCCGCAAGGTCGCAACCGCGACGGTTCACCGTGTCTCCCCGGGCCAGGGAACCCGGCCCTGACAACCCCGAACAACGACAGCTTCGCTCTTGACGATCCCATCTGCGTGGGGTAACCTAGCCGGTCGTCTGATGATCGTTCGCACCACGTCGGGGTCCGATCGAAGGCGCGCGAATCGCGGGAGTTGAGACAGCATGCGGATATTCTTCAATGTTCTAGGAGGGAGTGATGAAGATTCTGGTCAGCGATAACCTGGCTGAGTCGGGCGTTCAGAAGCTCAGAAAGGTTCAACAATTTGAAGTGGATGTGAAAACCGGTCTGACGCCCGACGAACTTCGCGGGATCATCAAGGACTACGACGGCCTGGTGATACGCAGCGCGACCAAGGTGACCCGGGACATCATAGACGCTGCGGACAATCTCAAGGTTGTGGCCAGGGCGGGCATCGGCCTGGACAATGTCGACGTCGAAGCCGCCAGCAAGCGTGGGGTTGTGGTGATGAACACCCCGGAAGGGAACATCGTCACCACCGCGGAACACGCCATCGCCATGATCCTGGCGCTCAGCCGGAGCATTCCCCAGGCCACCAATTCCATCAAGAGCGGCAAGTGGGAGAAGAAACGGTTCATGGGCCGGGAGGTGTTCAACAAAGTACTCGGCATCATCGGGATGGGACGCATCGGGCGCATTGTGGCCGATCGGGCCAAGGGCCTGAAAATGAACGTCATCGCCTTCGACCCGTACATCAGCTCCGAGGTGCTGGAGTCTTCGGGCATCGAGGCGGTCGCCTTCGACGACCTGCTGGCGCGCTCCGACTACATCACCGTCCATACGCCGATGACGCCGGAAACCCGGGACATCTTGAACGCAAAAGCCTTCAAAAAGATGAAGGAAGGTGTTTTCGTCATCAACTGCGCCCGGGGAGGCATCGTCAACGAACAGGATCTCCATGACGCCATACGGGCCGGGATCGTGGCCGGTGCGGCTCTCGACGTTTTCGCTCAGGAGCCGCCCAAGGGCAACCCTCTCCTGGCCCTCGACAGCGTCATCGCGACGCCGCACCTGGGAGCATCCACGGACGAGGCGCAGGAGAACGTCGCCATCGCGGTGGCGGACCAGGTCATCGATTTCCTGGTGCGCGGCACCATAAGGAATGCCGTGAACGCCCCCAATATCGACGGCGCCGTGCTCGCCCGGCTTCGTCCCTACTTGAAGCTCTCCGAGAAACTTGGTTCCGTCCTCACTCAGATCACCCGGGGAGCCATTCAAAAGGTATCCATCGAATACATCGGTGAAGTGGCGTCCATGGAGACCCAGCCTTTGACCTATTCCATACTGAAGGGAATGCTCACCCCGATAATGGGAGATATGGTCAACTTCGTGAACGTTCCGGTCCTCGCCCGCGAGCGGAACATCAAGGTGACGGAATCCGTGCGCAGCGAGGCCGAGGACTTCACCAACCTGATCGGCATCCACGTGAAAACCTCGGAAGAAGAGAACCTGGTGGCAGGGTCGTTCTTCGGGAAGAAAGATCCCCGCATGGTCAGGATCAACGATTTCCGCCTGGAGGCCGCCCTCGAAGGTCACCTGCTGCTCATTTACAACATCGACACCCCCGGCACCATCGGAGCGATCGGGACCTGTCTCGGGAAACACCACATCAACATCTCCATGATGGATGTCGGACAGGTGCTCGAACGCGGTCAAAACATCATATTCCTTCGAACCGACACTCCCGTTCCGAGCCATGTGAAGGAGGAACTGCTGGCCATGGACAATGTGAACGTGGTTCAGGCCATTGAACTTTGACCTCACACAGAGAGGGTGGACCATGGAAGAAAAAGAAGATAAGGGATTCGTGGTAAAGGATCGTCGCAAAGTAGCTCGGGAGGAGTCCGAGCAACCCGAGGCGGCGGCCGGTCCGGAAACCGCCGGCAAGGAAGACCGAGCGGCGGAGGCGAAGGGCGAAAGAGCTCCCTCGGGTGAGGAATCGCGCCACGTTCCGCTGCCGGAGGTGACCCTCGCCACCTTTGTCTTTTCCCTGAGTTCTTCTGCCCTGGTGCATCTTGGAGAAGTGCCCGATCCCGAGTCCCAGAGCGTGCGGGTCGATCTGCCCCTGGCAAAGCAGATCATCGACACCCTGGGTATGCTGCAGGAAAAAACCAGGGGCAATCTGGATCCCGATGAGGATCGTCTTCTGAAGACGGTCCTCTACGATCTGCGGCTGCGTTATGTTCAGAAGAGCGGCAAGTAGCCGGGAATTCCTGGACGCGAGGAATCCGGAAGGGACATGCATTGGCACTTAGGGTCGGCACTCCCGCAAAAATCAATCTATGGCTCGAGATCGTCCGGAAACGGGAGGATGGCTACCACGATCTGTCCAGCCTCATGCTTCCGGTGGCGGTTTACGATCACGTCGAAGTGGCCTGGAGTCGCGAAGGGGGTGTTCGCCTGAGCTGCGACAGCGCCGAGGTGCCCGATGATCGCGGGAACCTTGCCTGGCGGGCCGCGGACGCCTACCTCGAAGCTGTGGGAGTTACTCGTGGGGTTTCGATCCGGCTGGAGAAAAACATACCGGTGGGGGCGGGAATGGGTGGGGGGAGTTCAGACGCCGCGGCGGTGCTTCTCGCGCTGAACCGGTTGAGCGAAAATCCGCTGTCCGAAGCGGTCTTGCAGAGGCTCGCCGTGGGCCTTGGCGCGGATGTCCCCTTTTTCCTCCATTGTGTTCCGGCCCTGGCGACCGGCATCGGGGACCGACTGTTGCCGGTGCACGGGATTCCCGATTACCCCCTGCTGCTCGTCAAGCCGCCCATATCCGTTTCCACGGGCTGGGTTTACGGAAGTTTGAAGTTGACAAGGGGAGAAAGCCGCATTAAACTCCGTTCGTTTCTGGACAGGCCTTGGCACTTGTCCGAGGTTCTCCGGAACGACCTGGAAACCGTTACCCTGAACGAATACCCTCAGCTTGGGCAAATCAAGTGCTGGCTTATGGAAAACGGGGCTGTGGGGTCTTTGATGAGCGGTAGCGGTCCAACTGTTTTTGGGGTCTTTGCGGAGCAGCGTTTGGCGGACGGTGCGGGGGAGCTGGCTCGCCGGGTTTGGAAAGATTGCCGGGTTGACGTGACACGCGTTCTGGGGACTCCGGTTTCCGCGCGATCATAGACTCCGATTGCTTGGGGCGTCGCCAAGCGGTAAGGCACGGGTCTTTGGAACCCGCACCCGGAGGTTCGAATCCTCCCGCCCCAGCCATTTCTCTTATGATCATCAGGCTGATGAACCGGCAGGATTGCCTGCTTGGAGAAGAGTGAGACGGAGTGGCCATGCGAGGCCGGATTGTTCTGATTGCTGGCAATTCCAACCGACCGCTTGCTCTTCAGGTATGCTCGCATTTGGGAATAGAGTCCTGTGAGGCCCTCGTGGGGCGGTTCAGCGACGGGGAGGTTCGCGTAGAGATCGGCGAGAACGTCAGGGGCAAGGATGCGTATGTGCTGCAATCCACCTGCCCTCCGGTCAATGAGAACCTCATGGAGCTCCTGGTGATCATGGATGCCCTTAAACGGGCCTCCGCCCGCAGAGTCACTTGCGTCGTCCCCTACTACGGCTACGGACGGCAAGACCAGAAGGACAAACCGCGGGTGGCCCTGACCGCCAAGATGGTGGCGGACCTCCTGGTGGTCGCGGGCGCAAGCCGGGTGATCACCGTCGATCTACACGCGGATCAGATCCAGGGATTCTTCAATATTCCGGTGGATCATTTGTACGGCACCGAAGTGCTGTTGAGTGATTTGAAGGTGCGTCTGCAGGGAAACGAGGTCATAGTGGCTCCCGACGCGGGGGGGGTCGAAAGGGCACGGACCTTTGCCGAACGGCTCGGCGCGTTTCTTGCCATACTGGATTACCGGCGGGCGGAAGCCGGGCCGTACGCGCAGATTGTGGGGGATGTCCGCGGCCGCAGGGTGGTTATACTGGACGACATGGTGGACACGGGTCAGACGCTGATCCGGGCTGCCGAGGGAGCCGTGGCCGCCGGCGCCGCATCGGTTGAGGCCTGTGCGGTGCATGCTCTGTTGTCGGGCGATGCCGTCGAGAGGATCGAATCCTCCGCGCTTCAATCATTGACTGTGACGGACACCGTGCCGCGCGATGAAAAAGCCGCGCGGTGCGAAAAGATAAGAACGGTGAGCGTGGCATCCATGCTGGCGGAAGTCATCCGGCGGGTGCACTATGAAGAATCTGTGAGTTCGCTGTTCACGAGAACATGAGCACGCCTCGAGCGCGGTGCTTAAATATTTCAGGAGGCAAATGAGCATGGATATTGAATTGGTTGCGCAAACCAGGATGAAAAGCGGCAAGGGACCCGCAAGGGCGTTACGACGCAACGAAATGGTGCCTGCGGTTCTGTACGGTCCCAAGGCGGAAACGGTCTCTCTTTCGGTACCCAGGCAGAGGCTGGAACGGCTGCTCCGCGACATGGGGGAGGAAAGCAAGTTGCTGCGCCTGACCGTCGAGGGCGACGGAACGGCGGAGATGAAACAGGTTCTGATCCGGGAAGTCCAAATCCATCCTGTGCGCAGGCGCTTTCTGCATGTCGATTTCTACGAGGTCCCGCTCGATCATCCGATCGTGGTCGAGGTGCCGGTGGAACTCCTGGGTGAGGCCGTCGGAGTGAAGAAGGGCGGATCGCTGAATCTCATTCAACGCATGCTGTCGGTTCGTTGCCTGCCGGGGGAGATTCCGGAGAAGGTGCAGGTTGACGTGAGCAATCTGGATATCGGGTCGTCGATCCAGGTCGAGCAGCTTCGTGCGATCGTGCCTTTCGAGCTTACGGACGACGGCGGGATGGCGGTTGTCAACGTGGTCGCTCCTGAAGGCGCCGGGAAAGAAGGCGCCGAAGCTGCGGAAGAATGAGCCTCCAGGTCCGGGATTCCTGAGGAGTCCCGAGGCCCTGCCGGAAAAGCATGACCCTGCATTCGGACATGGACGAGCCGGTTGTCGCGGTTGTCGGGCTTGGCAATCCGGGGCCTCAGTACGAACACACACGCCACAACGCGGGCTTCATGGTGGTGGACAGGCTGGCTGCCGGATTCGGCATCGCCATGCAGGAGCGGAAGTTCCGTGCGAGCTGGGGGACGGGGTTTGTCGAAGGCAGGAAGGTCCTCCTTGCCAAGCCCCTGACCTACATGAACCTCAGTGGCGCCGCGGTCGGTGAAATCCTTAAGTATTTCGGATTTTCGGCGGCACGGGTCCTGGTAGTGCACGACGATCTTGATTTGCCCTGCGGCCGGGTCCGGCTGGTCAGAAAAGGCGGAGCGGGCGGTCACAAGGGCATAGCCTCCATCATGGCCCACCTCAATACCCGGGATTTTCCAAGACTGAAACTGGGCATTGGTCGTCCCCTTCATGGAGAACCGGTCGAGTCCTACGTGCTTCAGCCTCCATACGCCGAAGACGCGCGAACGTTTGAGGACATGATTCTCCTGGGCGAAGAGGTGGTGCGCGCGGTGCTGGCGGCCGGATTGTCGTCGAGCATGAACGATTACAATCGCAAGGCGTCCGATGAATAATCGGGAATGATCTTCTTCCGGCGCGGAAGGGGGTCGGTTAAAAATCATGCGCGAAATTTTCCCGCACCGCGCCGACTCGCGCGTGCGAGGAGGGAGGATGCGTGCGCAAGCGCTCCCGAGGCCTTTTGACAGTCCCTAACCTGCCTTTTTTTATAGAAATTCTCGCATTCACTTTTTCTGTCCCCTGTCCTGTTTTTCGTGTTTCTCCTTTGCATCGGTGTGGGTTGGTGGTAAAATAATTTGTCATCCCTATATCGAAAACCCTTGAGCGATTGGGAACATGGAGGACATGATGTTTAAGATAGGGGATTTGGCCGTTTACCCAGCGCATGGGGTAGGGAAGATCGAATCCGTCGAGACCAAAAGTATCGGGGGTAAGAAGCAGGATTTCTACATCATGCGCATTCTTGACAACGACATGAAGATTATGATTCCGGTTCCAAACGCACACACGGTGGGATTGCGCGGCTTGATCGGCTTGGAGGATATCTCCAAGGTCTACGATATCTTGCAGAAAAGGGAGGTTTCCGTTAACGGGGGGACCTGGAACAGGCGATACCGCGAGTACATGGAGAAGATCAAGACGGGCTCCATTTACGAATTGGCCGAAGTCCTCAGGGACCTGACCGTTCTGAAAGGAGACAAGGAACTCTCTTTCGGAGAGAGGAAAATGCTGGACACCGCCAGAACGCTCCTGCTCAAGGAACTGTCCATCGTGCAGGACATCAGTGAAGAGGACGTCGATAAGGGCATACGCGAAATGTTGCAGTAACCCGATCTGAAGGGGTGCTGCGCTCTCCCGTAGGAATACCTTCCGCAGTTCCAGGTTTTGTTGGCATTCTTTCATGGTTTCCGGACACCATCGAATTTTTCGTGAGGGGAGGTGAGTCGTTTGAAATGGGGTTGGTTTATCCTGAAAATGCTGTTGTTCATCATCTGCGGCGTCGGAGGTTATTTCATCGCCGATCAGACGGAAAGTCTCAGGGATTATGCGTGGCGCCCCTGGGCCGGCGTGGGAGCCGGAATCGTTTTTGCCATGCTCACCCTGTCGGTTGAGAAGCTCATCAAACACATTCCTCTCAAGGTCTTGTTTGGCGGTACCGTCGGCCTGGTGCTGGGATTGTCCCTCGTCAAGCTGCTCGGGTACGTTTTCACCACATTGCCCAATACCACTATCAGCGTCGCAATCTATGTCATCTTATCATGCATTTTTGGCTATATAGGAATGGTGCTGGGCAGCTTCAAGATCGAAGAGTTGCGGATTCCCAACTGGTCGTGGTTTACGCGGGGCAATTCGCGCGCGGGCCAGGCCATGAAGATCCTGGACACCAGCGTGATCATTGACGGACGGATCGCGGATATCGTGGAAACGGGCTTCCTGGGCGGAATTTTGATCATCCCGGAATTCGTGCTCCAGGAGCTCCAGCATATTGCCGACAGTCCCGATCCCACCCGGCGCGTGAGGGGAAGGCGCGGTCTCGACATCATCAAACGGTTGCAGCAGGAAAAGATGATCGAGGTCCGCATCGACCGGCAGGATTTCGACAACCTGTCGGATGTCGATGCCAAGCTGGTTGCGCTGGCCCTCCGGTTGAACGCCAAGATCGTGACCAACGACTACAATCTGTCCAAGGTCGCCGAGGTGCAGGGCATTCGGATTCTGAACATCAATCAGCTGGCCAACGCATTGAAGCCGGTGGTTCTTCCGGGCGAGGTCCTTCGCCTCCAGATTCTCAAGGAGGGGAAGGAACAGGGGCAGGGTATCGCCTACCTGGAGGACGGCACCATGGTGGTCGTGGAGAATGCGAGTCGGCATCTCGGAAAGGAAGTGGAAGTCTCCGTGACGAGCATACTGCAGACAACCGCGGGACGCTTGATTTTCACCACGTTGAAGGATGCGGAGGTCAGCCGGCACCAGCATTGACCCTCGGATTCCCCGGGTTTTGTTCGTGTCGAGGGCGGGTCAGAAATGTCCCGCCTTTTGCGTGAATGCGTTCGTAAAGGATTTCCAGGCATGGGTGTGCGATGTCTTGAGACCGATTCGCGTTCAACAGTCATGAACCGAGGGGGCGTTTGCTCCCACCAATGAAAGTTTTATTGAGTGCTTGTATCCTGTCCGTGCGCGATAAAGGGAAAGACCGGGTTTGTCCCTTAATGCCGTGTTGCGTTCATAAGAGATGAGCGCATTGGGCGGGAGGGCATGGGGCCCTTCCTTTGTCTGAGCGGCGCATCGGCCTGTAGGGGCGGGCTTTATGCCCGCCCGCGTCATCTCCCGCCGGGCCCGTGTTGTGTGATCTTGAACTCGGTATGAACACCCGAGCGTGCCGGGAATCTTCACGGTAAGACGACGGCGTACGGAGTCAGCGCAACGCATGGCGGGCGGTGGTGAGCCTGTCCCTTGCTGCGACTCGCGTGATCGCAGGGGCGGGCTTTATGCCCGCCCGACCGACGTTTTCGACTTGAGCGCAATTGCCCATGGCGCAGGCGTCACGCGCGAAGCATGAAGACAGACTCACCCGGGAGTTTGTTTTGCAGGTGGTTCATATGAGACGGCTGTCACGTGACGCGACGAGAACACGGAATTCTCCCCCTGACCTGACGTTCCATGTGGACGCCGAGGAAAAGCTCCGCCGGCTGGACGTATTCCTCAGCGCCCGGAGCCCGGATTGTTCGCGAAGCCAGGTTCAGAAGCTGATCCGGGAAGGTCGTGTGGTCGTGAACGGGTCACCGGTCAAGGCGAGCTATGAAATCCGATCCGGCGACTGCATCGCGGTGTGGCTGCCGGAGGCCGTCGGGGAGGATTCGCTGCAGCCTCGGCCCATGCCCCTGGAGATATTGTTCGAGGATGACGATGTGCTGGTGCTGAACAAGGCGCCCGGGGTCATCGTGCATCCCGGCGCAGGGCATGAGGAAGGGACGCTGGTTCACGGTCTGCTGGCCCATTGTGCCAGGCTGGCTTCCCGGGGAGCTCCCAGAAGACCCGGCATCGTTCACCGCCTGGACCGCGGCACTTCGGGTGCCTTGATGGTCGCAAAAAGCGAGCGGGCCTACCTCGAGCTGATCCGGCAGTTCAAACACCACGAGGTCGGCAAGGAGTACCTCGCGCTGGTGTACGGCACGATGCCCGGGGCGTCAGGGGAGATAAGGACGGGGATGGGTCGCCATCCGGTGGATCGGAAAAAAATGGCCGTGCTGGAAAAAGGCGGGCGCGAAGCCGTTTCTCAATGGAAGGTCGCGGGCGCCTGGGGTGAGGTGAGCCTGCTCAGGGTCGTCATCAAGACGGGGAGAACCCACCAGATCCGGGTTCATCTGAGCCATATGCAACATCCGTTGGTCGGCGACGAAACCTATGGCGGCGGAAAACGGAGAGCCCGCGCGGTCAAATCCGATGTCCTGCGAGAGCTGTTGATGGAGGTGGACCGCCAAATGCTTCATGCGGTCGGACTGGCGTTCCGGCACCCCGTTTCCGGAGCGGACCTCTCATTCACGGCACCGCTGCCGCCCGATTTTGCCGGTCTCCTCGAACGAATAAGGATTTCGCTCTCGAAAGAAGGGGCGGGCCGTCCCGAACCGTCAGGGATTGGGATGGATAAGCTGCCTTAGATCTCTCATCTTGCCCACGAATTCCCGTAGAGAATCACTCCCGCGTCTTTCGACGACCCGCGGCGTGATCGCAATGAGCAGTTCCGTGCGTTCCCTGCTTTTGCCCTTCTGCCCGAAAAGCGGGCCGATAATGGGAACATCCACCAGCATCGGTGCGCCGGTGGTGGTGTCCCGGTCGATTTCGTCGATTATGCCGCCGATGACCACGGTGGAGCCGTCCTGGGCCAGCAGCGTCGTCTTCAGGTTTCGTTCGGTGAAGGTGGGCGCGGTGTTGTTGACCCCGACGGTGGCATTGGCGCCGACCCGGCGGATGGTCTGTTCCACTTCCAGCCGGACCAGGCCTCCGGCGTTGATGTGAGGTGTAACGGTGAGTATGGTGCCGGTTTCCTCGTATTCGATGGTGCTGAACACGGTGTCGAGAGTGGTCGAGGTTCCCCCGGTGTAGGAACCGCTCGGGACGGGCGTCCGTCCACCCACCTGGATGGCGGCTTCCTTGTTGTCGGTTGCCAGCAGGGTGGGCGTGGAGAGAATCTTCACTTTTGTTTTCGAGGACAGCCAGCTCAAGACCCCCGCCATGTCTTTGGCATTGCTGACCCAGGCCAATGCCATGCCGCCCGCGGAGGATATGCCGGCCAGATTGAGAGCAATGTCGGATACGCCTCCCAGTCCGTTGAGGGAGCCTTGCCCGACGCCGGCTCCGACTTCCGCATGGCTGAAGTACCATTTCAGCCCGTACTCGAAATCCTTGGTCAGCGCGACCTCCGCAATGATGACCTCGATCAGGACGGCGCGGGGCAGGATGTCCAGCGCTTCGATGGTCTTCTTTATCTTGGCGTAGTCGGTGGCGTTTGCACGGACCACTATGGCATTGTTGACCTCATCCGGGATGATCATCACTTCGGGGGACACCGAAGTCGGCGGACTCTGTCCTCCCGCGCGGCCCGCGGCGCTGCGCGCCGTGCGCTGAGCCGAAGCCGAGCTGCCCGCGGTTTGGCCGAACGCCGAGCCGGTTCCCCCATACTGGCCGGATGTGTCCGAGGACGCGGAGCGGAATCGACTGCTCGATGAGCTGCCGAAGGACGAACCGCTCGAGGTGCCGAAACCCGAGGAAGTCGACCCGCCTCCGAACGCCGAGCCGCCGCCGAAGGTTCTCCTCCCGGTGGTCGATTGCACGACCTGTTTTTCCGGTCGCCTTTCGGGAGCCGCGATTCCATACACCTGCAGCAAAATGTCTCCGATGTCCCTGGCCAGCCCGTTTTGGACGTAGTAGACGTAGATCTGCTCTCCCACTTCGCCGCCATGGGTGTCCAGGGCGTTGATCCATTGCTTGGCGGTCTTGAGCAGCTCGGGGGTCTGGGCCAGGACCAGCACGCCGCGGAAATTCACCAGGGGAATGAACGCGAGATTGCTCTTGAGGTTCGTCTCCTTGAAGAGGCCCAGTTTGCCCATAAGGGCGTCCATCCCCTGAACGGCGTCCTGCGGAGCGATGGAATGCAGCTGAACGACCTCCATGCTCACTTCCTGAAGAATATTCATATCCATCGTTCTGAGGACTTCAACGATGGAGTGGGCATTGTCGCTGCTCTCGACGAAGATGAGGCTGTTGGACATGGTATCCGAAATGAGGGGCCGCCCGGGGGTGATGAAGGATTTTACGGTGTTGAGCGCCTGTTTGACGTCCAGGTAGCGCAGTTTGTAGATGACGATGACGGGTCTCACCCCTTCCTTGTCCGGCTTCAACGTGATGGTGTCCGCCAGGGACAGGCTGCTGCTGGCGCTGCGCTGCAAGGGTTGAATATAGTAGAGTCCTTTCTGGGGGGTGATCGAAACGTTGTTTGCCTCGAAGGCTTTGATGATCATCTGGAGCAGCTCGGTCCTGTTGAACTCGCCCTCCAGGTACATGCTGATACGGCCTTGAAGAGTGGGGTCCAGCACGTAGTTGAGCTTGAGGTAATCGCCGAATACCTGGTTTGTGACCTCTCCCAGGTCGGCCTTGTCGAAATTGAAAACGACCTTCTGACGTTCGCCTTCCCCGACTGGAACTCTCTCTCCTTTTCCCCCGGCGGGCGGGGTGAGCAGGCCGGAGGTCGTCTTCCCCTCGTGGCGCGGGAGGACGGGCTTCTTCTTGGCTGCATCGGAGTCTTTCTTCGGATCGTCCAGCGACACCTGCTTCTCTTTGGGTGAATCCAGGGCGACGGGACTCAGGATCTCGGCGGGTGACTTCGCTTTCTGCTCGGGGACTGCTCCCCAGACGGTGCGCGGCGCCCGCGGAGGCGGAGTGCCCGCCGTGCCGCAGGACAACAGGACAGAGGCCATCAAAACAACCCCTATGGCCCGGCATATCTTCATGGTTTCCCCCCCATACATGCAATACCCAAAACGCCTGGTGAGCAGGGATATCGTTGGTGCGCCAGTATAAATGAGAAACGGTCCGCAATGCAAAATAATCGTTGAGGAGCAACCGGCCCCGGGCCGATCGTCAGCGCGGACTTCACGTTCAGGACTTGTCCCCCTTTTCCATGAGTGCGGCAAGGATAACGTTGATGATCAGGTCCGGTCCCTTGCTGCGCTGTATTTTCTGGATGTTGATCTCCTGGACCAGGATGGCCGCCTCGAAGTTCTTGACCCTGTCCAGGAAGAAATGAAGCCCGTCAACCGTCGTCATGAAGTTGAATCGCAGGTGGACTTCCTGGTAGAGGCCATATTCCTTGCTCGCAAGCACCTGGTAGGTCTTGATGTCGAGCTTCCGGCCGCCTTTGGCGGACAGCATGTCGCTCAGCGAAGCGGCCAGCTGGTAGGGATCATTGCCGCGGAACAACCGCTTCTGCATCTCTTTGAGCTCCTGTTCCTGTTTCACCAGGTTGTCTTTGATGCTCTGGGCCTGGTTGAGCTTATCCTGATATTTCTTCGCCAGGTCGCTCTTCTGTTTCACCTGGGCGGCCAGTTCCTCCTTGCGGACAAGGAGAGGGTTGACCCAGATCGCATAGACCACCAGGATTCCCACAAGAGTCGCCGTAACCACCAGGATCGCGGTGCGCTGCCTTTTTACGTCGGACCAGGATACCTTGTGCTTCATCATGGCTGCGTCCTATTCGTCCTCTTCCGGGGCGAAGTCCTCATCCACAACCTCCTCGTCCGGCAACTGGCGCCTGGGGGCAGATTTCCCGACCGGAGAAGATGCGGATGCGGGCGCCGGAGCGACGCTCGGCGCCTGGTCGTCGGGCTTTTCCGGCGGCAGTGCTTCGAGGGTTTTCATCATCTTTTCGGATTCGATCTGGACCTGCACGTTGAACCGTTCCATGTCCGAAGAAGGATTCTTGGTGACGGGCGAGGCAAATCGCACGTCCGCCAGCCCATCGACCTTGGAAAGCTCCGACAGATACTTGATGGCGGATTTGCTCTCGCCCCTCAGCATCAACTGTCCTTTCTTGATGGACAGGTAATTGAGCCAGGTATCTTCAGGCGTCACCTGCGTGAGGAAACTGAGAACCTCCAGGATAGGGTAGCCTTGCTGGTTGAACTGGGTGAGGGTCTTCTGGTCTTGCTCGAACTTGGCGATCCGGTTCTGGAGCTCCTCGATGGGCTTCCACTGCGTTTCCAGCTGAAGCACCTGTTTCTGAAGCCGTTTGCTGTCTTCCACAAGCCGGTTTGCGGCATACACCTGGTAGAAGGTAAAGGCGGTGAAAACGGCGACGAGCGCAAGCACGGGGTAGGCGATTTTGGGCACCTGCCAGGGTTTGAGCACCAGTTCCGTCTCGAACGTTCGAACGCTGTCCTGTTCCAGGATGTATCGCACCCATTGGTGAACGAGGCTTTCTTCGACCGGATGGACGCCCATCGGGAGCTTCTCGTTCCTCCATTCCCGGCCGTAGCTCTCGGTGTCGTTGCACTCCGCATCCGCGCAAAGCAGATGGATGCGGACTTCCTCCCGGTCCGGACCTTCTCCCAGGCAAAGCAGGCTTTCCCGGAAAAGCCCGAGATTGTCCCAGTTCCTGCCGAGCAACGTGGAATCGAGGAGAAACCCGTTGTAAAAGCGGTGCATCTCGACATGCTCAGGGTCGATGATGCGCCCCATGATCTCGATGGGAAAGGCATCCTCTCCCGCTCGCAGTTCCGGGACAAACGCCTTGTACATCAGGGCGCCGGGGATTACCGAGAAACTCTCGTAAACCCCGCCGCCCAGCGCTTGGTAGAACTTGTCATAGACATCCCTTTGTATCGAAAAGATCGGGACCGAGAGCTGGCTGTCGACGAGCACCGCAGGACCGAAAAAATGCAGGGTCCGGTCCTGCTCATGAAAGACATTTTCCTGCCAGTCGAAGTTCAGTGCTTCCTCCAACTGCTCTTGGAGCGCGGCGGGGTAGTGTTCGCGATGGAAAGTGTAGTAACTGCGGGAAAGGAACAAAACCAGGGCTCCGGCTCTTTTTCCGCGGGGCCGCAAATTAAGGCGCTGAAGGAATTCATGGACGGGTTCCCCCTCGGGAATCGCGAAGCGCTCCGTGGAGTCGATCTTCCATGTTCGCCACTGCCGGTGCGCACGCAGGAGCTCAATCTGACCGGGCTCGACATAGACCGCCAGAAGATTCGCGGGACGATGCTTGACAAGACCCTTCAGCATCCTTCTTTATTCTCGCTTTCCTGTCGGGATCACAGAATCTTGCGGTACAGCACCTGGTACCCTTCGGGCATCTCGGGCGCAAAACGCACGACCAGCCAGACCGTGACCGAAGGTGGTCCGGAACCGGCTTTTCCGCAAGACACGATACGGTATACTCCACCGCGTACCCACACCGCCTGCGGCCGAAGATCCTCCCCTGGCAGATTATCCATCAAGACGGTATTACTACCATAGACCGTAAGCATCTGGAACAGCGAATCTCTTGCAGGAAACTGGAAACCATCCGTTTCGGATTCATCCGTTTCGGATCTCTCCCTTTCCGCATCCTCTTGCTTCGGTGCGTACCCGTAAAACAACTGCTGACTCATTCCGGGAATCATCAGGAGTTGATCCAGCCTGACCAAAGGGCCGTTGACAGGGCCGTAGTGCAATCCCGCACGCTTGTACTGGTCTTGTTCCATGCCGTGAAGCAGGGGAGAGTCGTCCTTGTCGATGAAGTCGGCGATCCGATCGGCCAATTCCTCCGCGGGCTCCCCTTCCATACCCCGTTTCACGAATGCCGCCTTGAGTTGGGCATGATTCGCGCGGTTCACGTTGATCTTCTGGTCTTCCCTTTCCATGATCACCACGGCGCGGCCGGTTTCGTACTCCACCAGGTGGGGGGCACCGTCGGGCAGCCAGTTGTCCTCCGCACTCCGGTCCAGCCCGAGGGAGGGACTCTGCCCCATTCGAGCCAGCGCCTCGTAGCATCCGCCGATTGCAAGGTGCAATGCCCGGGACTTGCGTAGCAGGTGGGTCTGCTCTTCACCCCGAAGCCGCGTTTCGGCGCTGATCTGGAGCGCCAGCCACATGACCAGAGCGCAGATCCACAGGACCGCCACAATCACGACACCGCTTTCTTGCCCAAGCCGCAGTTTCTTCATAAGGCCGCCGCGTTCTCCCTCATTTTCGCATCACTCGGTGTCGGAGCCGGAGCCCGGGAGCGTCGGCCGGGTCACCCCCGCGGCGCTCTTCCTGTCCGTTTTCAGGGGAAAAATGAAATTGGGAATGATAGACCGCGCGTCGGCTTCCGCGTCTCCGGGCAAGACCCACTTCACCAGCACGAAGGAAGGAATGGGCGATTCCTCTTCTCCCCAGGATTCGGAAAACGAGCCTTTCTCCTGGCCGCCGAAGGTGAACGTGAGAGCGGAGACCTCGACGGAGAAGAAACGCGGCCATGACTCCTCGCTGGTTGACGGCCCGATCTCGATGAACGCCTTGATGGCGTCGGTATGGTGGGTATCCAGCGGCATCTCCGCGTAGAACAGTTTCTTCTCGCGCTCGTCGAAAAGGTACCTGGCCACCACCGGGGCGCCTCCCGAAATGGCTTTCACCGAATGGGCGGTCGCCAGTGTCAGGGAATGAGCGTTCCCTTGGAACAACGGTCTGGACTCTCCATCGATGCGGATGTACGTCGGGTCGAACTGCGCAAGCTGCAGCTTCATGAGATCGAGCATCGCCGGCATGTCGCTCGGTTTTCGGTTCTGCTCCCGCTCCCAGGCACGCATGGAGAAAGTCAGAGCCACGGAGAGGATTCCGATGACGAGGCTCGAGATCAATGTCGCGAGGACCAGCTCCAGCAGGGTGAAACCGCTGCGCGAGGGGAGCACGCGCGACGGCTTGACGGTTGTTCTCCGGGTGAAGGCGGGATTCATGCGATCACCTCGACATATCCCGGGGAACCATCAGGCTGAATTCGAGCTGTTCTCCCCGGTAGAGCAACTGCACTCGATACAAGGGGCGCGACCGTTCCCCGAACGGCGTGCTCGGCCCCACTTCGACCAGCGTCAACCGGACGGCGACCGTCGGCGTTTCAGGCATGTCGTTCAACGTCAGATCCCCTTGTTCCGCCTTGACGGGATCGGCGAGAATCTCCTGGGCCGCGGCTTCCAGCACCGGTTGGATGAGGCTCTTCTCCTTCAGACGCAGATTGAACTGGAGCGATGCGGAAATGACTCCCATGACGCCGCCCACAATCAGTGTCCCCACCAGCAGGCTCACCATGACCTCCAGGAGTGTGAAACCGTTTGCGACACGCAATGAACGGGAGCCGGGTCTTGCGATCATGAGCTCACTCTCGAAAGGTGAACGGTCCCGAACAGGGGATGAACGTACAGGCGGAAAGAGCGCACCTTGTCGAAGACGATCTCGATGTCGCCTCCGGACAAACTGCCGTCCGGAAAGAAGAGCAGGCAGTAATCCCCGGTCTGAGGGTCCCGTTCCAGCCGATCGGCAAAGATGTCCACGTTTGGAGGAATGGGCCTGCGGGGCGGGTCTTCGAAATCGTAAACCCGCTCCGCTCCATTGATTCTGAAAAACACGATCGCACCCGCATTCATGGCCCTCAACCGCGACCTCTTCAGCGTATCGACGAACTCCTGGAGGAATTCCCGGTCTTCCATCCTTCTCCAGCCCGCTCCGATGCGAGGGAGGACCAGGGCGACCGTGATGCCGATAATCACCATGACCACCATGAGCTCGAGGAATGTGAACCCCGCACGATTTCCGGGAGATGCTTCCTGCATACGATAGGTCCGAAAACGGGTTCTCATGCCAATCCGCGTTCAAGATCACACAACACCGGTTCGCCGGTCCGCGCGGCGCGCGTGTCATGCCGTGTCCCCGCGCCGGAGAGATCGCCCGCGGATGCGCGCCGGTCGGCCGTACAAAACACGCGGGGGAGGGCTTTATGGCCTCCCGTCAACATTACCATCCTCAGTGCAGGTTCGTATCACGCTAAAACTTGATGTCGTTGATACCGAATATGGCGGTAAACATGCTCAGAACCATCAAACCGATCACCAGACCCGTAACCACAATAACGGCCGGTTCGAGAAGGGTCATGAGTCTCTGGAGACGCCGCTGCAGCTCTTTTTCGAAATGGTCCCCCAGGCCGAGCAGTCCTTCGCCCATGTTGCCCTGCTCCTCCGAAATGCGGAGCATGGTTCCCATACGGGAAGGGAACAGCTCGCGCGATCGAAAGAAGTTGCTCATCGAGTGGCCGATCTTGATCTCCTGGTAGAGGGGTGAAATCGCCTGTTTGAGGACCGTGTTGGTCAGCAGCTCCTGTCCCAGGCTGAGCGCGCGCAGGAGCGGAACGCCCGCCTGGATCATGGTCCCGAGGGTGCGGCAGAACCGGGTCAGCTCGCTGTGGAGAACGAGATATCGGGTGAGGGGGAAGCGGAACAGGATGCGGTCCAAAGCCCCTCGTGTTGCCGGGTGCCGGTACAGCCGGCGACCGCCGAAAAACACCACCCCGGCGGCGAGAACGAGAGCCCAACCGTAGTCCTTGAGGAATATTCCCACGTCGAGGAGGAATTGCGTCACGGGTGGTATTTTCTGGTGCAGATCATTGAAAATCTTGGCAAAATTTGGAATGACATAAACCAGCAGAACCACCATCGAAATAAGGCTCGTGGCAAAAAGGATAGTAGGATAGATCATCGAGGAGACGAGGCTCTGCCTGAAAGTGCGGCGCTGTTCGAGGTATTCCGCCAGGCGCCTCAGGATCGGACCGAGGGTCCCGCTGGCTTCCCCGGCCCTCACCATGTGATCGGACAGATTTCCGAAAACGTGACGGTACTTGGCGAGAGCGCCGGAAAGGTCGCTTCCGCCTTGAACCTCTTCGAGCAGCCCCTTGCTGATCCTCTGAAAGACCTTGTTGGTCTGATTGCTGCTGATGAGGCCCAGCGCCCTGTCCACCGGGAGGCCCGCGGAGAGCAGATCGGAAAGGTCGAAGAAGAACCGGATGAGATGCTCCTCGGGAACCCTGCGCTGACGGTGACTCTTGACCGGTTTGATCTTCACGGGATAAAGGCGGCCGCTCTTCAACTTCCTCGCGGCGTCACCCTCCGAAAGCGCTTCCAGGACGCCGCGGTGCGTCTCACCTTGTCCGTCCCGCGCCTGGTACTGGAAATATCCCATGATCCCGTCCTGTTTGCTCGTTCATCCGGCCGACGCCGGATTGACCGGAGATAGTGTGCCAGCCGCCACGAAATGCCCGGACCCCGCTCCGCCGAAATCTTCCGGCCGATCATTCCCGGCCGGGCATGCAAGGCTCATCGCCCACCGCCTCCGCCCGTTCGCGTCGCCGCCGGTCGCCCGCGCCGTTTCCAACCCGCCCGCGGGTAAATCCGGCAGCGGGGGAGGGCAGCGGGCGAGGTCACGACAGGCTTGTCACCCTCAGCACCTCGGAGAGCGTCGTAATGCCTTCGATCACCTTCCTGTAGCCATGGTGCAAAAGCGGTCGGTAGCCCGATTCGAAGGCGATCGGGGCAATGCTCCCGGCATCCTTTCCGGCGACGATCGCCGATCGGACGGTTTCATTCACCTTGAGCACTTCGAAGATTCCCTGTCTGCCCCTGAATCCGGTGTAGCCGCATCGATCGCAGCCTTTGTTCTGGCAAAGCATAAGGGAACGAGGCAGGTCGGGAATGATCTCGTTGAGACGGTTCCAATCGGCTTCGCGCGCAGTGTAAGGTTCCTTGCAATGAGGGCAGAGCACACGCACCAAGCGCTGGGCGAGAACCGTCAGGAGGGAGTCCGCCATCAGGAAGGACTCGATCCCGATGTCCCGGAGCCGTGTGATGGCGCCCGGCGCGTCGTTCGTGTGAAGGGTCGACAAAACCAGGTGACCGGTGAGAGCCGATTCGATGGCGATGTCGGCCGTTTCCTTGTCCCGGATTTCTCCGATCAGAAGCACGTCCGGGTCTTGCCGGACAAGAGACCTGAGCGCGTTGGCGAAGGTGAGGTTTATCTGGGGCTTGACCTGGATCTGGTTGATGCCGTTGACCTGGTATTCCACGGGATCCTCGACCGTGATGATTTTTCTCACCACGGAATTCAGTTTTTTGAGGACCCCGTAAAGGGTGGTCGTCTTGCCGGAACCGGTTGGGCCGGTGACGAGGATCATACCGAAAGGACGTTCGACAAGCTGTTCCAGGTAGGCGAGATCCTCCCCGTCCATGCCCAGATTGGCCAGGTTGTATTCGACCCCCTCCTGAGCCAGGAGCCGGAGGACGATACTCTCTCCGTATATGGTCGGAACGGTCGAAACGCGGATGTCGACCTCGCGGTTGCCGAACTTGAGCTTGATCTTGCCGTCCTGGGGCAGCCTGCGTTCGGCGATGTTGAGGTTGGCCATCAGCTTGAGGCGGCTGACGATCGCCGCCTGCATGCTCTTCTGAGGTTGATCGAGGTCGAAGAGCACACCGTCGACCCTGCATCGGACCTGGAAACTGCGCTCGAACGGCTCGAAATGAATGTCGGATGCCCGCATGTCAAGCGCGCGCGAGATCAGGACGTTGACGAGCCTCACGATAGGCGCTTCCTGGGCCAATCCCCTCAGGTGTTCGAGATCCTCCTCGAAAGCGCTGCCGTTGAGTACCGCCCCTTCACCGGAGCGGGACTGTTCTTCGGCCTCCCTTGCCGCGGTCCCGTACAGCCGGTCGATGGCCGTTCGGATCTCCTCCCGCTGCCCAAGACACAGACTGAGTTTCATGTCGGCGAAATAGCCGCCCAGGAGGTTCAGCACCGGCAGGTTCAAGGGATTGTTGACCACTACCTTCACCTTGCCGCTGTCGATCTGGATGGGGAGGACGGCGTGCTTGCGCAGAAAAACCATGGAAACGCCCTCGAGGAGCACCGGTTTCTCCGGGTAATCTTCACGCTCCAACAACGGGATCCCGAAATGCTGGGACAGAACGCGGAGAATGCGGTTCTCATCGGTCACCGAAATCTGCTCGAAGGCGTCCGCAAGAGGCAGTCCCTCCATGAAATAGGCATCACGCAACTGACAGACCTGCTCCTCCTGCAGGTTGAACTCCCGCCGGAAAGCACTGAGTAATGAAGAAGACTCGGGCATATCGGCTCCTCGTCTTTTGAAATTCCCGGTAATTCCTTAACAAATCGGCCGTCAAAAGTAAATGTCGCCGTTCCGCCGGCTTCCGAAGCCCCGGCGGGTTGAGTTCAATGCTTCCCGTCGTGGTCTTTCCCGCCGGTGGTCGGATGAGCCGACGCGGCAGGGCTTCGGGAACCGCAGCGACGCCCCGCCGCAGAACCCCCGTCGGGAACTCCCGGAAAACACCCGTGGACTTTCCGGATGAGCGCTAATATACTCAGAATCGGAAAGAATATTCTTGTTGAGCACAGTGAACCCACGAATTCATCTCAACGGGAGGCCGGAAGCCCGACATGATGAGACTTGGTGTGTACGTCGCCTCAGTTTTTTGCGGGGTTTTACTCTTGTTTTCCCTTTGTGTCGCAGCCCCGATGATGGTGGAAAAGAACCTTTTCGCTCAGGACCGCAAACCGCCTCCACCCGAATCGGCCACTCCGGCTACCCAGTCCAATAAACCGGGCCCCTCCCACAATGCGATCCAACTGGACGGGATCATCATCCACGGCGATTCCAGGAAGGCCCTTTTGCGGTACCGGGGACAAGTCCCCGGAGCCGAAAAGAAGAAGGACCGGTCTCCGTACGTGACCGTTCGGGAAGGCCAGCGTTTCGGGGACTACCAGGTCGTCAAGATCGAATCCAAGAGCGTCTCGCTCGAGAAGGACGGGCAGGTCTTCGTCATAAGCCTTTTCAGCGACGGCAAGGTGGTCACTCCACTGCCGGCCGCCGCGGCGGTTCCGCCGCAGCCCCGGCCCGCTCGGCCGCCCCAGCCCGGTCATCCTCCCGAGATGCCCGGGGGGAGGATGATGCCGGCGCAGCCTCCCATGCCTGAAGGAGCGGAAGGGGCGGGTCATGCGACCATGGCCGTCCCGGGTGCCGATGCCGGAACCGTTCGGCCCGGAACGCCCACTGAATCCCCCCCCGCCCAGCCTCAGCCCGACGAGGAACCGCAGGAGGAGGAAGAAGAGGTCGCTGAAGAAACCGATCAGTAGAAGTTGATTCCGCCCGCGCGGCGACCGGGCCTGATGAGCGCTGAAAGAAAACGGCGATGCCGGGAAAGATCGGGGCAGGGCGGAGGAAAATCGGCCGCCCGGTGGATGGAGAGCAGTCCCCGCAAAGGGTTCACAGAGAACCGCCAATGTCCTTGCGGCAAGAAGCGGGCGCCTGTGTGGAATTTCGGGCTCAGAGCGGCCATGTCGCGCAAAGCGTGGTTCCCGCTCCTTCGGTCGATTCGACGGAGAAGGTTCCGCCGGATAGTTCGGTCCGCTCCTTCATGCTGGGGAGACCCAGACCCGATGAGGAATCGCTGCGGCGTGAGGCGCTGGTCCGGTCGAATCCGATACCGTTGTCGCCGATTTTGAGCTCGAGCGTTCCCGGCGTCTTGCGAAGGCCGATCTTGACCCGGCTGGCCTGGCTGTACTTCGCGGTGTTGTGAAGCGCCTCCTGCAATACCCGGAAAATAACGATTTTCAAGGCTTCCGGAATGTCCTCCTCCACGACCTCGATCTCCTTGTCCACCCGAATGTGCGTGTACGCTTTCCTGAATTGTGTGCAGAACCAGTCCATCGTGGTGAGGATGCCGAAGTCGTCCAGAATGGGAGGACGAAGATCGGTCATGATTCTTCTGGATTCGTCTATGGCGTGCTGGGTGAGAACGATGACATTCTGCAGGGATTCGTAGCTCTGTGAACGCTGCCTCATCCGTCGCAGTGTCGCCTCGAGGCTGAACTTGATTGTGCTCAGAGACGATCCGATGCCGTCGTGGAGCTCCCGGGCGATCCTCTTGCGCTCCTGTTCCTGGGCTGCCAGAAGCTGACTCGACAGGAGGTGCAACTGCCGCTCCGACTCTTGCAGAGCCGCTTCGGTCTGCTTGCGTTCCGAGATGTCCTCTATGATCCCGATGCCTCCGATCACCTTGCCGTCCGCCGACAGGATCGGGCCGTAGTTCGCTTTCAGATTGGAAATCTTCCCTCCCGTCACCGACAGGTAGCTGCCCTCGTAATGTGCCGACTTCCCGGACATGCAGGCGATGACCGCAGCCTTCATCTTCTTGTTCTTCAAGGATGTGTTCAGGTTGAAGCCCACAAGCTTCTCGGCGGTGGTGCCCCAAATCCGGAAAATGTTTTCGTTGGCCGTCGTAATGACGCAGTCGGCATCAAAGTGGAAAATGCCCAAGGGCGAATTCTCGAAGATCATGCGATACTTTTGTTCCGATTCGCGCAGTTTCCTTTCAGCTTCCTTGATCGTGGTGATATCGGTCATCGTGCTGATGGTTCCCCGATAGTCGCCCTGCTCGCCGAACATGGGCCTGCCCGAGACAAGCACCGGGATGTTCCGACCGTCCTTCGATCGCATTTGGATTTCATAGAGAGAGCCCTCCCGGTTCCTGCGCTTCTCCATCTCACGCTGAAGGATCAGCAGGTTGGCGCTGTCGAAAAGCGCCGAGACCTGCATGCCGACGAGCTCCTCCCGGATGTACCCAAGAAGCCGGCACATCTTGTCGTTGGCGTAAAGGACCCGGTCATTCGCATCGCGGACGCACAGCCCTTCGTTCATGGTCTCAACCAGCATGCGAAACTGTCGTTCGCTCCTGGCCAGAGCCTGATCCGCCAACCTCTTGTCGGTTATGTCGCGAATCGACTGGATGGCGCCTACCCAGTTGCCTTTGCCGTCGTACAGGGGGGATGCCTTGCCCCACAAATAGGCGCCTTTGCCCCGGTATGCATTTGGGGCGTAAGCCTCGGCGAAATACGTTTCACCCTGCTTTTTCACATACTGGTATTTCCTCTCGAATTTCGAATCCCCACCCATCACCAGATCGATGACGATCGGACGGCGCTCGCCGTAAAACGGCACCGCATATGCAAAATCTCCCCGGCCAAGGATGTCCTTCTTCCTCACCCCGGTCATCTCCTCGATCGCTCGATTCCACGCGATGACCTTTCCCTCGCGATCGATGACAAAAGTGGCGTCCGGAAGGAATTCAATGATATCGAGATTTCGGCGGGTGATATGGGGGCGGTCGGGGAGCGTTCTGCCTCCGGCGTCCTCGGTTATCTCTTCTCGGGCTTGTCGGGATTTCAAAGGCGGAGAGCACACCGCCTGCGTCTTGTTCCCGTCGCGTTCATCACTCACAGCAGCAGAACCTCCGCACACCGAACAGGAAATGTGAAAAGGGCAATTCCACAGGAGAATGAGATCTCAATGCATGTAACTAACAAATGATAGCACGAACGCATGCCCGCCGGAAGCGAAATCTGACAAAAGCATCACCAAATCGGCGGGTTACTGAATGGCCGGAGCGATAACCCCTTCAACCGTGGTCGCTACCGGTTCGCTATCCGTGCCAGGGCTTTGCGGGGGGCACATATCCGGGGGGACGAACAATCTCGAAGGATCGGCCCGGAAACCACTCCGACGAACCGCCGACCGCCCTCCGGACCGGGCTTCGGAATCCGGTGTTTTTCCCCGAGCGGCCGGTTGCGCCGGGATGAACGCGAGCGATTCCCTTCGTTCCCGCGCGCCCGCCGCTCAGTCCCGATCGAGCGCAAATGCGCGATGCTCGCCTCGCTATGGTTCATCTTGCCGTGTACGGGGGGGAATGCCGATAAGGGGGGCGAAAACAAAGCGGTCCTGTATCGCCTCCGCTCAAGTTGAGGCAGGAGCAGCCACCGGTACTAGGCCGTCTTCTCTGCTTCATCCGAAGTCTCGGGGACTAGCGGATCGACGTCTTTCTGCTTTATTTCCAGTCTCTTCAGGCGGCCCTTGTCGTTGATCGCGCGCTCCAACTCCCGCCTGACCTCCGACTGCGCCAGGAGCTCGGAGAGCAGAATGCGCTTATAGCTGATGCTGCGAAGCTCGTTCTCCAGGAATTCGTCACGTTCCTGCTTCAGCTTCAGGTTTTGCAGGAAAAGCTTCTCTTCGAGGGACTCGTTCTCGATGAGCAGCGTGATGAACATATCGGTGACCTTGCTCTTCCTAAGTCCCATCATGCCGATTCCCGCGGCCTTCCTCCGGTACTGGTCGAGCCTGGTTTCCAGGAAGCCGATGCGTCGGTTGAGCTCTTCCTTTTCCTGCTCGAGCCTCTGCTTCTCGTGATCCCAGAATTCCTTGAGAGCCCGCTCAATGGTCAGCATCTCCTCACGATCCTGTTCCGATTGAGTCTCGAATTTCCTCACATTGCGGCGGTATCCAAGGTAGTAGGCCGCGGCGAAAACGACAACCACGCAGAAGGTGACCGCCAATATCTGGGAGATAAGGATCAGATCCATGAACACTGTCCTCCTGCCGCCAACCGGGAGTCCCATCGTTCCCCGCGTCTGGCGCGATAAGCGACGTCGCCCGCCCCGCGAGCGGGATTGTATCCATTGTTCAACTTATTAACACAAATGAGCAAAATATCGACCAGAATATTGTCTCCGAAGGCAAAAACCACTCCCCTGCGGTATGCGCGGCCCGGCGCATGGTGCGAATCATCGCACGAAGAACGCGGCGGCGGCGCTGAATCCGGCAGCGGACCGGCTGCGATCCGGGGCAGTCGAATTCCGGCCCCGCACTTACCTATCCCAGGGAGGTACCGACGGACCTCGCCGTCTTGATAAGGGGGGAATCCAACGGGACGAGCCGCTGTCTTCCCGCGACCTTCTCGATGGGAACCGGGACCGTTTCGCCTCCCTGGAAAGCGACCATGTGGTTGTAGCAGCGTTCTTCCACCAGTTCCATGGCCTTTACCGCAAACCGGGTGGCGAGCAAGCGATCGAGGGGGGTGGGCGTGCCTCCGCGCTGCACGTGTCCGAGAATGGTGACGCGGCACTCGATCCCGGTCTGTTCCTCGATCTCGGTCGCAATCCGGTGGCTGATCCCACCCAGGCGAATCGGGTCCGGACTGTCCTTGACGATTCTTTGAACGGTCTGAGTCCCTCCCATGGGAGCCGCGCCTTCGGCCACCACTACAATGCTGAACTGTCTCCCGAAGCGGCTTCGCCTTCGCGCCACTCCAATGATCTCCTTGATGGAATACGGAATCTCCGGAATCAGCACAATGTCGGCTCCCGCGGCGATCCCGGCTTCCAGTGCGAGCCAGCCCGCATTTCTTCCCATCACCTCAATGAGCATGACCCGGTGATGGGACTGTGCCGTTGTGTGAATTCGATCGATGGCCTCGGTGGCGACGGTGCGGGCGGTATCGAAGCCGAACGTGATGTCCGTCTCGGCAAGGTCCTTGTCAATGGTCTTCGGCAGGCCGATGACGTTGACCCCCTTGCGGGACAGCTTCTCCGCAATCGTCATGGTTCCGTCACCGCCGACGCAGATCAGGGCGTCCATGGCAAGATCCTCGCAAAGGGCGACGCACTCGTCGGATACGTCCACGCGGCGTTCCTCGCCGCCCTCGCGCACCCGATGTTCAAAGGGATTCGCCTTGTTGCTCGAGCCCAGGATGGTCCCTCCCTGAGTGAGGATGCCGGAGACCATGTCGAAAGTCAGGATCGTGAAGCGCTTCTCGATGAGACCGAGAAAACCGTCATAGAAGCCGACGACTTCCATGTCGAAGTTGTTGACGGCGCTCTTCGTGATGCCCCTGATGACCGCGTTCAAACCGGCGCAGTCTCCTCCGCCCGTGAGAATCCCAACTCTTCTCTTACTCATTGTCTCACTCCCCCTCCAATTCTTCATCCTCGGGAGGCCCCCCGATGCCTTGCGGCGGGCAGCGTCCAACAACGGGACAACCGATGGCTCCCAAAGAGCGCGGAGAGTCCCGCTGCTCACCACAATACTCGCAGATTGCACCGCGATCAAGCCGTTGCCGCTTGTCGACGGTTGCTTCCAGTTGCGACGGGCGGATGCGGATGAGGAAACCTAAAACTATTTTAATTTTATTTTATTAATGAAAAAGATACATTCTGCCGTTTGGTACCTTGAAGACCAATCAGAAGACATGTTGCGGTGCGACTTTGCCTGTGATGCATGCCACGGGGATGGAATACGGGGCGGGCGATATTTGCATTCGGGCGGTTCGATGTTTTCATTGTACAAATTTTTCCGAGCGGAACGATTTCCATGCGTGTTTTGGTGGTTGAAGACGACAGACAGATCACGGATTTCCTCGAACGGGCGTTGACCGAGGCCGGCTTCAAGATCGATGTGGCCTGGAACGGCCCGCAGGGATTTGAACTCGCGCTCAAGGAAAACTACGACGCAATCATCATCGACGTCATCCTTCCCGTAATGGACGGTCTGGAGATCCTTCAGAAGCTTCGCAATCGCGGGATCCTGACGCCCGTGCTGATCCTGAGCGCAAAGGGTAGTGTGAGCGACCGGGTGAGCGGCCTGGAACTCGGGGGGGACGACTACCTCACCAAGCCCTTTGAACTGGCCGAGCTTCTCGCGAGGGTCTGGAGCCTCATCCGTCGAAGCAAGGTGAACCAGGAAACGGTGCAGCTCAAGGCCGGCGACCTGTGGCTGGACCTGGTCAGCCGTCGAGTTTTCCGCGGTGACGAGGAGTTCCGGCTGCTGCCCCAGGAATTCGCCCTGCTCGAATACCTGATGCGAAACAAGGGAAGGGTGGTCACGCGCGCGGAGATTCTCGAGAACGTCTGGGGCTATAACTTCGTGCCCGCCACGAATGTCGTGGAAGTTCACATCTGCCGGCTGCGCGAAAAACTGGAACGTCCGAACAAGCCCAGACTCCTGCAGACTTTCCGCAAGGCCGGTTATGCCCTGGTCGAAGACAGCTCGTCGGGGGACAAGGAATCATAGCCGCGCACATCGAAAAGGGGTTCCGCCTCTCGCGGGCTCTCCACGGGGCGCTGCGCCTCATCCTCCGGTAGAACCATCACCGCCGTCAAGACTATACCCGATATCTGTCCGTGTACTGAAACCTGCCTGGACTTTCCGCACCGGCAAAGAATGAGATCCCTGCGCACCCTCCCGTTCGCTTTGTCGAAATTACTGGTGTTCCGTGAGATAAATATCTATATGGGAAATGAATGAATTGACACCCGGCGCAAGCCCGGGCGCGGCCGGTTTCGCCCGAATCGTCGCGCTGCGACGCAAGAGACCCGGGCGTTGCGATATCCCCGGGGGGGCGACGCCACCGCAGAGCCGGGAAGACCGCCGCCGGGCGAAATGGCCGAACGGGCCGCGACGGGCGCGCCCGAAGGGACTGTCAACAATTGCGAGGCACGCTGATGGAGTTCGAAGTGACTACCGGAAAGGGAGCCAGAGTGCGCTTCACCATAGAGCGGGACGAACATTCCGTGTACCAGGTTTTCGCCCATATCGTTCCACCGGGGGAAAAGAACGAAAAACGTGTACTGTGCACCGGCTGGCGAGTCAGCAGAACCGGGCGGGGATTCGCGGAAGGAGTCAACGCCTCCGGGGAACTGATCGACGTGGCCCGGGACGACTGGGAACAAATGCTCGCCATGAGAGAGGATCTCAGGGACCGCGACAACCTGGAAGACATCCACCTTGTCAGAGTCCACTCCCGAGGCAACCTGCTGACGATCGAGGGATACACGCTCAGTGCCCGTGTCGACCGGGTTACCTGGCACAAGATCGAGTATTGCATGGAAGAGGTGGACAGTTCCGAGAACGATGAGCTTCTCGAGGGCGATCACTTCATCGGTTGGGTCGTGAAGCCCGGCATGGAATCCGAGGTCGAGCGCATCCTCGATGTCAAACCCGAAAAAAGGGTGACGGCCTGAAGGGAGCCCGTGACCGGGAATGTCCCTGAGACGCACGGGCATCCCCCGGGCTTTCATACAGACTTACCTGGAAAATGGATTCCCGGGTGAATCCATTTTCATGCTTCGCGGGTGAAGCGCGGCATCATGGATTATTGCGCTCAAGATGACAGAGCACGGAATCGGCGCAAGGCATGGCGGGCGGGGTAGACCCCGCCCCTGGAAATCGCATAAACGTAGCCACGGTGTTCTTTGTCGACTTTTGACTCGCGCAGGGTGGGATGCGCGGCAGCGCAGCCCACGGTCCCAATACCCTTGCCCCTGCCGTCCTCGCCAACACCTACAGGAGGAGGCCGTTATGCCCTCCCGACTGACAGTATCGTCTTGAACGCAATCCAGTATCAGGCCCGGTGGACACTGCCCGTGAAGACCGGACCCGCCATTGTGAGCTGCCACATCCAAGCGCCCTCTATTCAATCATTCCTCTCCCGCATGGGTTCCCATCCTTTTTTCGGGTTTCGACATGTCCCGGTGATTGCTTTTGTATAGAATTATTCTTAGAAAATAAATTATACCTATCAATAGTCGAAATTATTATTGTCCCGTTTCAGTCGAAGGAGGACCAGGATATGGGAAGAATGCCCATACTGGCGAGGCATGCGGGCAACCGCCGCAACGGAGGCTGCGGCCCAAGGGGATTTTGTCCCGTCGACCGGCCGCTGCCCGTCTTCTACATGGTGGATTATTCGGTGATGGGGTTCCTGGTGGACCGACTCGATGACGCGCTCCGGTCACTGAACGATGAGGGGTTTTCAATCATCGAGGAACCCTGGGGCAGTGAAATTGTTGTGGAAAGCCCGGCGCGAACCGGAGAGATCGTCCGGCTGCTCGAGGAACGTGGAATCGCTTGCGAGATGGCCGATGTCGTCGGCGGAATGTACCAGGGGTGATGAGCCCCGTCTCGCCGGTTCGGCGAGGGATGAAGAGCCCGACACTCCTCCGCAGGGCGGCGGGGCAGCCGGCAGCTGCCTGCCCGCGGCCGGGATCGGAGGAGTGTCCGGGACGGGCTTTGGATGCATGCCCGCCGGAAGGGGCGTCAGGTGAGTCAATCGTTGTCCACGATGATGATCTCGGCCGTTGCCGGGGTGCGGACGATGTAGGATGAATCGGGCGAGATCCTCATGATGACTCTCTCGTTGGTTTCGTCTATTGAGTCGTCGACGGGTGTGAGCTTGACCAACGCCGAAGAGACGCCGGCGGGAAGTATCCGGGTTCCCGACAGTTTCACGTAATCGATGCCGTTTCGAGCGGTGCCGCCCAAGGTGTATTTCACGGTGAGCGCGGAGGCGGAGTCGCCCGTCCTCCTGATGCGGAATGCCGTGCCGCTTGCCCCGGATTCCGGCACCTGGGTCTTGGTGGCGGTGACGGTTACGATGGGCAGGGGGGACGGATCGACCGTGCCGGTGCGCTGATAATTTCCACGTCCCGTGCCCCAGAGGATCCGGGCATTGGGCGTCCCGGGGAGATCGTAGGCGACCAGCCCGGAATGAGCGGTATTGATCACCACCTCCAGTGCCTGGTCATCGTCGATGTTGGCCAGGGTTGGTGCCGCCAGTGCCCCGTTCCAGTCCGGGCTTCCGTAGGCGGCGGGCAGGCTGACCTGACGCACGGGGTTGCCCATGCAATCGAGAATGTGGAGTTTGCCGGTCCGGTGAGCGCTCTTTTCCACCCATGAAGTGAACAGGACTTCCGCGCAACCGTCGTTGTCCAGGTCGGCCACAACCGGCTCGGAAGCGAAGCGCATGAAACCCTCCCCTGAATCGTAAACGGAGAAGGGCCAGTTTCCGTGCTCTTTCTTGTCGAGCCAGAATGCGTGCACCCGACCGTCGTATGAGGAATAGACGATCTCCTTCCTGCCGTCGCCGTCCAGGTCGGCCACGACCGGGTTTGGCTGACAGCTCTCAATCACCTCATAATCCTCGCTCAAGGGCGCACCCGTATCCAAAGGGACCTTGCGCCAGTCGAAACCGTCCCGGTTGAACCGGGTGCGGTCGCGGTTGAAAATATAGATCCCGTTGTACCTGCTTTCGTAATTTCCCGTCGCGCAGTCGTAGACGTTGCCGGCCACCACGACTTCGAGGTTCGTATCCCCGTTGACATCCGCAATGGTCGCGGCGCCATGGGCGAAATTGGGGCGATGGCGCTCGGAACGCGGGTCCCCCTGCTCGCACGTTCCCCAGCCGCGCTTTTCAACGCCCAGGCTTTCCCACACCCCCACCTTTCCCCATCTCTTGCCCTCGTACATGGTTTTGTTGGCAGGAATGTGGGAACCATTTGCATTGTAGGCGCAAATGTAGTGCACATCGGATGGGACGACGATCTCGCCCTGCCCGTCCTTGTCCAGGTCGTAGACCGCGGCATTGCTGTTGAAGACGCCCCAGGCATAACCGTTGTCGTTCGCGAGTTGAGGCCATCCGTCGAGGAGGCGGCCATTGTGGTTGTACACCCATGTGTTGGTCTTGCTGCCGACCGCTCCGGTCACGACGATTTCGAGAAACCCGTCGCGGTCCAGGTCGTACGCGCTCAAGCCGCGCAGTTCGCTGGTCGTGGGCTTCCGCGACCAGACGGTCTTGCCCGCGTGGTCGAGCACCGTGACGTAGCCGCCGCCCTGGGCGAGGACGATCTCGGGCTTGCCGTCCCGGTCGATGTCGGCGACCACCACGCCCGGCCATACGCGGCCTCCGGAACCGGCGGTCACGCTGAATTTCTGTGAGCCGTCCTCGCCGTTGAGGACGAAAAGACTATAGGCTGCGCCCAGCACCTCCATTTTCCCGTCGCCGTCGAGGTCGGCGACCGCTGGAGAGGAATACCAGCCCGTCTCGCACCACGAGGAATAGCAGCCTCCGTGTTTCCACTTGAGGACTGGGTTCCCGACGGCGGCGGCGGCAGCCGGCGCGGTCGCGCAAAACCAGGCCAGCATTGGGACCAGCACGCGAATTGCCAAAAACAGCCCAAGTTTTCTCATGCTCGCTCCATGTCGAAATTTGAGGATCCCGCACGGCCCGCCCGTCCATGCCGACGGATCGGGCCGAGGCATCCTTCTCATAACGGGTTGCGTTCGAGATGGGTGCATTGAACGGGAGGGCGCAAAGTCCTTCCCTTGTATGTCTGACCGGCACATCGGTAGCAACTATATTTTTTGTCAACTCTCGAGTCGCGTAGCAAGGGTCGGCGGCGCGGCAGTGCAGCCCACGGTCCCAGTACCCTTGCCCCTGCCGTCCCAGCCGACATGCAAGGGGAGGGTTTGTCCCCGCCCGAGTCAACTCCCGCCGGGCGGGTGTTGTGTCATCCTGAACGCACCTCAATATCAAACGAACAATCCGGCGATTGTCGGGTTGGCACGACAATCAATAATACGGAGAAAATGGGAAAATGCATGAACGGGCGGCGGACCGAGTGGTCGGGCGGCTCGAAAAATCCGGCGGAGGCGGTGAGGAACCTCGGCTTCGTTCCGGCTCATGAGCTGGATGAACCTGCCCGTGGGCGACCGCAAGGAGCGCCTCTCGACCGGCCGGGCGCGGGGCGCGGCCGATCGAACCTGGAAAGCTGCGGAGGCGGAATGCGAAAGAGATGGGCGGAATCCGTCCCGGACATACGGGCGCGGCGTGGCCTAGTCGCTTCCTCCGCCCAGCACGGCATAAAGCCTCACCTGGTTGGTGAGCCGCGCCAGGCGGATGCCGATGAGCCCCTGCTGTGCCTCGTAGAGGGAGCGCTGTGAATCGAGGACGCCCAGGAAACTGTCTATCCCCTTCATGTAACGGGCGTTGGAAAGACGGTACGTTGCGGCGTTGGCTTCCACCAGGGACTGCTGGGCCGCCAACTGGTCGTCCACGGTGCCGAACAAAGCGAGAGCGTCGGCCACTTCCCTGAAGGCCGTCTGGATCGATCGTTGATATTGAGTGACTGCGATTTCCCGGTCCACCTTCGTCGCTTTCAGCGCCCACCACGTGCGGGCGTCAAAAATGGGCATCACGATCTGCGGGGCGAAGGTCCAGGCACTCGAACCGGCTTTGAAGAGTCCGGCCAGTTCGCCGCTGGCGGTCCCGAAGGCGGTCGTCAGGGAGATGCGGGGGAAGAATGCCGCACGGGCGGCGCCGATGTTGGCATTGGCGGCCTTGAGCATATTTTCCGCCTGGAGGATGTCGGGGCGGCGCAGGAGCACCTCGGAGGAAATACCGGGTGAGACCTCCAAATGGGAGCCAATGCTGCTCAAGTCTGCCGGCAGCAGCTCGCTCGCCACCGGGGAGCCCGCCAGAAGGTTCAGGGCATTCTCGCCTTCGGCCACCAGTCTCGTGTAGCGGGCCTCATCCACACGGGCCGCTTCCACGCGCGTCTGGGCCTGACGAACATCGAGTTCGGGCGCGAGTCCCACTTCATGCCGCCTTCGAACCAGTTCGTAGACGGTCTGCTGAGTCTCGACGGTGGAGCGGGCCAGGTCGAGGCGTTCCCGGTCCGCGCCGAGCAGCAGGTAGATGCGGGCGATATCGGATATGAGCGAGATCTGCACGCTGCGGCGAGCCTGCTCGGTGGCGAGGTATTCCTCCAGTGCCTTGTCTTTCAGGCTGCGAAGGCGACCGAAGAAATCGATCTCCCAGGCGGCGATGCCGAGATTGATGTCGTACGCGTCGGCCGTAACGGCATGATCTTTGCCCGATAGATCGGCCGGCACCCGTGATTTGACGTAAGAGGCGCTGCCGTCGAGGGTCGGCAGCAGTTCGACACGGCGGATGCCGTAGATTGCGCGGGCCATCTCGACGTTCAAGGCGGCGAGGCGCAGGTTGAGATTGTTGTGCAGAGCCGTCTCGATGATCCTATGAAGCCGCTCGTCGGAAAAGAAGTCCCGCCATCTGACCTCGCTCGCGTCGGGCGCGCCGGGTACGGCCTGGCTGTCCTCGTAGGCGGGACCGCTCGGCCAGGCGGCGGGAACCGGGGCTTCGGGTCTCGAGTATTTCGGGGCCATGGTGCAGCCGCTCAGAAACGCGACGATCAGACTCAGTAGAACAAGCAGGCTTCCATTCATATCAGTGATCCCCTGATGGAATCGCAAGAGCGCTTGCGGCCGTTTCACGTTTCCTCTCTTTGCCGAATGTCCTGTAGATCAAAACATAGAAAAGCGGCGCGAACAGGGTCACGAGGAAGGTGGCGGTGACCACGCCGCCCAGCACGCCGATCCCGATGGCCCTTTGAGCCCCTGCTCCGGCCCCGGAGGCAAGCGCAAGAGGCAGAACGCCGAAGCCGAATGCCAGCGAGGTCATGATGATCGGGCGGAGCCGGAGCCTGGACCCCTCCAGGGTGGCCTCGATCAGCCCCACTCCCTCTTCCACCTGAGCCTTGGCGAACTGTACGATGAGGATGGCGTTCTTGGTCGTCAAACCCAGGGTGGTGAGCAGCCCGATTTTGAAATAGACGTCGTTGGGCAGGCCGTGCAGACTGGAACCGATCACCCCGCCGATGGCCCCGAGGGGGAGCACCAGCAGGATCGAAAACGGGATCGGCCAGCTTTCGTAAAGGGCGGCCAGGCAAAGGAATATCACGAGGACGGAGAATGCGTAGAGGATCGGCGCCTGGGCGCCGGCCATCCGTTCCTGGTAGGAAAGCCCCGTCCAGTCGAAGCCCGTCCCCCGGGGCAGCTTGGCAACGATTTCCTCCATTGCCTGCATCGCCTCGCCGGAGCTCAGCCCCGGCGCGGCTTCACCCCATATGTTGATAGACGGAAATCCGTTGTAGCGCTCCAGTTTCGGGGAACCGGAAGTCCAGTGCCCGGAACCGAAAGAAGTGAAGGGAACCATCTTTCCCGACGTGTTGCGCACGTACAGATTTTCCAGGTGTTGCGGAAGCATGCGGTGGGGGGCGTCCGCCTGGACGTAGACCCGTTTGACCCGTCCGGACTGGATGAAGTCGTTCACGTACGAACTGCCGAAAGCCGTGGAAACGGTCCTGTGAATGGATGTGATCGGCACGCCGAGAGCGCCCGCCTTGTTCCAATCCACATCGATCCGATACTCGGGCACGTCTTCCATCCCGTTCGGCCGAACGGAGGCCAGCCTGGAATCCCGGGCAGCCATGCCGAGGAGTTGATTGCGCGCCTGCATCAGCGCCTCGTGCCCCAGTCCGCCGCGGTCCAGCAACTGGAAGTCGAAACCCTTGGCAGTGCCCAGCTCGACCACGGCCGGCGGGGGGAAAGCCACCACGATGGCGTTGCGGATCTTCCTGAATTCCCTCATGGCCCGTCCAGCCACGGCGCCGACCTTCAAGTCGGGCCGGTCGCGGAGCTCCCAGTCCCTGAGCCGGACGAACGCCAGGGCCAGGTTCTGTCCCCTGCCGGCGAAACCGATACCCGAAACCGTCATGACCGTCTCGACCGCATCTTTTTCATTCACCAGGAAATGTTCCCTGACTCCGGCCATGACCTCCTGAGTCTGCTCCAGTGTCGAATTTGCGGGAAGCATCGCCTGGACGTACATGGTCCCCTGGTCCTCATCGGGCAGATAGGCGGTGGGCATTCGCTGGAACAGAGCCCCCAGCGCCGCCACGATCAACAGAAAGGCCAGAAGGTAGCGAGATTTCTTGGCAAGTGCGTGGCCTACCGCTCTTATGTACAGCTCCCTGGCGCGGTAAAAGGCGGCGTCAAAGAGCCGGAAAAACGGGCGCAGGAAGAAGATCGCGTGGTCCGAAGGCTGGTGTCCTTTCGGCACGGGCCGGAGGAGCGAAGCGCACAGTACGGGGGTGAGGATCAAGGCCACAAGCACGGAGAGGAGCATCGAGGCAATGATGGTCACCGAAAACTGGCGGTAGATGACCCCCGTGGAACCGCCGAAAAAGGCCATAGGGCCGAACACGGCCGAAAGCACCAGCCCGATTCCGATGAGCGCGCTGGTGATCTGGTCCATGGACTTGCGCGTGGCCTCCTTTGGGGGAAGCCCTTCCTCGCTCATGATCCGTTCCACGTTCTCCACCACGACGATGGCATCGTCCACCAGCAATCCTATGGCCAGTACCATGGCGAACATGGTGAGCATGTTGATGGAGAACCCGAACAGGCCCAGCACGGCGAAGGTCCCCAGGATCACCACCGGCACGGCGATGGTCGGGATGAGGGTGGCCCGGATGTTTCCCATGAAAAGGTACATGACCAGGAAAACCAGAAGGATCGCTTCGAAAAGGGTTTTGACCACCTCCTCGATGGCCACTCTGACGAATGGAGTGGTGTCGTACGGATAGACGACCTTCATGCCGGGGGGGAAGTACCGGCTCATTTCCTCCATTTTTGCCTTGATGGCATCCGCGGTGGCGAGGGCGTTGGCCCCGGCGGATTGCCGAATGGCCAGGCCGGCCGCCGGTCTTCCGTTATGAAACGCCACGACGTCATAGGTCTCGGTTCCCAGTTCGGTGCGCGCCACATCCCTGATCCGAACGGCGGACCCGTCCGGGTTCAGCCGGACGGGGATTGCGGCGAACTCTTCAGGGGCCCTGAGCAGGCTCTGCACGATGATGGACGCGTTCATGCGCTGACCCTGCACCGCGGGCGCCCCGCCGAACTGGCCGGCCGAAACCTCGACGTTATAGGCCCGAAGCGCGGCGATGACGTCTTCTATGGTCAGGTGATAGTTGGTCAGCTTGTCCGGGTCGATCCAGACCCTCATGGCGTACTCTGTTCCGAAGGCCTCAACCTCGCCGACCCCCGGGACCCGCGCCAGCACCTTCTCGAGGTTGGACTTGGCGTAGTCCCTCAAGTCGTTTCCATCCATGCTGCCGTCTTCGGAAATCAGGCCGACGAGGATCAACCAGTTCCGGGTCGACTTGCTGACCTTGACGCCCTGTTGCTGGATCACTTCGGGAAGACTGGCCATGGCGAGCTGCAGCTTATTCTGGACTTGCGCCCACGCAAGATCCGGGTCGGTCCCCGGGACAAAGGTCAGCTCGATACGCGAGGCGCCCGACGAATCGCTGCTGGATTTCAGGTACAGCATTTTATCGAGGCCGGTCATCTTTTGCTCGATGATCTGCGTGACGCTGTTTTCAACAGTTTCCGCCGAGGCCCCCGGATAGAAGGAATCGACCGCGATGGACGGCGGAGCGATGGGGGGATACTGCGCTATCGGCAGATTGTAGATTGCAAGACCGCCCGCCACCATCATGATGATGGCGATGACCCAGGCAAAAACCGGGCGATCCAGGAAGAACCTCGACAGCATCGCGCACCTCCCTCAGTTCAGTTTCACGGCGGGTTGTGATGCGTTCCCGCGGACGGCCACACCCTGCTGCCCGTCGCCCTCGGCGGACACAATCTTCACGGAAGCACCGGGCCGGACCTTCTGGATCCCTTCGACGATCACACGTTCGCCTGAGGCCAGTCCCGCCGAAACGAGCCACTTGTCGCCGATGGCGCGCTCGAGCGTGAGCGGCCGCTGCTGGGCCTTTCCTTCGGCATCCACGATCATGACGGAAGGGTTCCCTTTGGGATCGCGCATCACCGTCTGCTGGGGTATCAGGATGGCCTGCTCGTGGATGCCCTCCTGCACGACCGCGCGAACATACATGCCCGGGAGGAGAACTCCTTCGGGATTCGGAAAGACGGCCCGCAAAATGACGGACCCGGTGGTCGGGTCCACCGTGACCTCACGAAACTGGAGTGTCCCTTCCGGAGGATAGGGCGTACCGTCTTCCAGCAGGAGTTTCACCTTCTTTTGGTTCGTCCCGTTCGGGTTGAGGCGGCCGTCTTCCCATCGGCGCCTCAGCCGCAGCAATTCGGTCGTGGACTGCGGAACATCCACGAAGATGGGGTCCAACTGTTGAATGGTTGCCAGGGGCGTGGCCTGGTGTGCCGTGACCAGAGCCCCGTCGGTCACGTTGGATCTGCCGATTCGCCCGGAGATGGGTGCCATGACGCGCGTGTACCCGAGATTGATCCGGGCGGATTCCACCGCCGCCTTCCAGAGCTCGACTTCCGCATCGGCCTGTTTCATGGAGGCGACCGCGTCATCGTGGTCCTGCCGGCTCACCGCCTTGTCGGCGAGCAACTCCTTGTAGCGCTCGACCCTCAACCTGATTGCCGGTCGATTTGCCTCCGCCCTGGCCAGAGATGCCTTTGCATTGTCGAGCGCGGCCTGGAAAGAAGCGGGTTCGATCTGGTAGAGCACCTGGCCGGCCTTGACGTCGGAACCCTCCTTGAACAGGCGCTTCTGAATGATCCCATTGACCTGGGGCCGGATCTCCGCGACAAGGTGGGCGGCCGTGCGCCCCGGCAACTCGACGGTCAGCACAACCTGCTCCGGTTGAACCGCCACCACGGACACTTCCGGTGCTGCGGGGGGCGGAGCGGACGACTTCCCGCGGCCGCAGCCGCCGGTCAAAAGGCCACCCGAAAGAATCATCAAAAACACGATCAGTTTGAGCGATTCGCCAACGGTCTTGTTCATCTGCATCCATGACCTCCGGAATATCCGATGGGGCTCAAGGCATACGGTCGACACAGCCCCCCGATCAGCGGGACTGCGTTCCGCACGGCTCCTTTTTTCGAAAAAACACATTATCGATCCGACAGCCCTCTATTACAAGCATCAGTTCTTGCCGGTCTTCCCATGACCTGCCCCGCGGCCCCACAACGGATGCCCGCGGCGCCGAAGCCGATCAATTGCTCGACGAGTTCCTCCGTATCCAGCGGTTTGTCGGGCTTCAGCGGCAAGTTGTTCATGCTCCACGCGTGGAGAGAATAATGGAGCGCTCCGGCCAGAAAGGCCAGCCTCCAGAAAACCTTTTCCCCGGGCAATTCGGGAACCGCCCTTGCCACTGCGGAATGGAACCGCTTCAGAACATTACTGAAATGGGGGTAGACGTGCTTTTCGGCATATGCCGGAGGTTCACTGAGGCATCGGCCCATGAGGCGAAGAAAAGGGTTGCCTTCCCGGCACGGGGCCGATGTGCAAACCACCGCGGGACGGACGAAGGCTTCCAGGACTTTTTCAAGTGGGGGCGGGCGATCGCCGGCCGCGTCTTCGACCGCGTCGAGCATGGCCAGCCTGGCTTCATTGAGCGGCGTGAGGTGCCGGTCGAACACCGCGGCAATCAACCCATCCTTGGACCCGAAATGGTAATTCACGGAAGCGAGGTTGACACCGGCTCCATCGGTAATGTCGCGCATGGACGTCCCATCGAGTCCCTTTTCGGCAAAGAGGTGCTCGGCGACTTCGATGATCCGTTCCTTCGTGGTCAATTTCTCGGGCATTACGGACATGGGATTTCCTTCCCGTACAAGATCAAACGTTCGTTTGAATTAAACGATTGTCTCAAAAAATGCAAGGACTATTTTTGCCCCTTTGCCGGCCCGCACGGAATCCTCGCTCCGGGACCGCGAAGGAAAACGCGGCTCGCACAGGCCATCGCGGGTGGACGGTGCAGGGGCTTCCGACGGGGGGGGAGGAATGGTCCGGTGTGTTGGTTCCCGGCCGCACGGCACGAAACGACACGGGAAACATGCCCGGTGAAGGCGGACGGGACGGCGGCGATCGTTCCGGGGCAAGGCGCGGGGACGGCCCGGACATGGCCTGAAACCATGCCGCGAAGCACATTCAGGAAGGGTGTAAAAAATGCTTTTCAAAAGCGGGGGGGGGAACCGGGCCTCCCACACCTTCCGCCGCAACCCGATCCCGGGGTGGGGACGGGGCGATTGCCCCGCACGGTGCGGGACAATCGCCGCAAAGGACGAACGCCCGGCCTCGCGCGTCTGTGCGCGGGCCGAAGCCTCAGGGGGCCGGGCCGGCAAGTCCACGATTGTACGAAGGGATGCGTGGACGGTTAAGGGCCCGTAGGAACGGACGAAATTCAGCGCCTAATATCTCGAGAGAACCTGCACGAGCCGCTTCGCTCCCGCGGGAGGTTTGATCCTTCCGGCCAGAATATCGCCGGCGACGACCGATCTGCCGTAGTAGGCCGCGTTGGCATCCTTCCTGGTGACGACCACGGTACCCTCGAGGGAGATCCCGGCGAAAATCCCCTGGCTTCGGCTGTAGGTGTATACCGCGGCCATCGGCGTTATCCCCACCGCGGCGGTGCGGCCCACGGGACCGGCCGCGACACTGAGATCGGTGCCCAGCTGTATGTTGCCTTCCCTGGAGAACGCATTCACCGCCTCAGCCGTATTGAGGATCATCACGAACTCGGTCACCTGCGCTCCAATCTGCAGGCCGAATCCGGCACCGCCCGTGCCGATTGCCGACGGGCCGCTCCATCCCTTCCGGGTCCGCGCCACCACCACGCCGTGACCACCACGGCCGCTGAAGATGAAACCGGCTTTCAAGACCGTCAGTATGGCGATGCCCCTGGCATCCTTGAGAACCGATCTGGGCACGGACTGCTCGGGGATGTCCTGGAAGCGCTGGAAAATGGTGACGGCTTGATTGACGTCATCCTGCATGTCGGCAAAAGCGACGGTGGGTAAGAATGGTGCGACCAATGCGAACACCAGTGCGGCGCAAAAAATGGATTTCATCTTCCTCTCCTTTTCGGTAGGTTGCATCACCTCGTTCCGATCGCCAGGATACGCACAATCGAAGCCTTCCGCAATCGTCGAGCCCGTGGACGGTGGAATCACGGCCGGGTGGGCCGAAGGCCAAATCCTTTCCCGTGCCGGTCGCTTGGGATCGCGTTGAATGTATATCGGCAGGAGAATGCGGGCAATTGAAAAAACACGTGCCCCCGGCGCCGTTCGGGTTGGGACGACGCTGCGCCGATTTGGCGGTGCCACGCGCGCTCCCAAACTCATTCGCTCCGGCTCGGCTTCCCCGCCGTTTCCTTTCAGAATCGCATCAGTCCCCTGTTCCCGATTTTCAACGGCGCATAGCCGAAGAGAGCGTTCAGGTGGTGGAGAAGGGCATGACCGCCTTCCTGCCGCCACAGCTCTTCAACGCGCTCGTTCACCCGACGGTAGTATTCCAGGGCCGATTCCGGTGAGGAGGGTTCGTCCTTCGCGGAGCAGCGCCGGGCCGCCTGAGAAATGAGGTCGAGCCACATTTCGCTGGCGCCCATGATGAAATATGGCCACGATTTCTTGATGGAAAAGGGCCAGCGGGCGTCACTGGTATCGCACGGATCGGGTTTGGCGACGATCCTGGTGTCGTCGATCTTGACCGCGGCGATCGTGCCCGAGGCCTCCAGCGCTTTGAGCAGCCGATTGTTCCGGATGGCGTCATAAATCCTGTCGGCGGTTTTCCGCGTCGCATAGAAGACAAAACTGAACTGATGTCCGGCGTCATCCCGCGCCGCCCTGCGATGAAAGCGCCACAGAACGACGTCGCTTCGACGGCGATTCAGAACGGGGGCAACCACACGGTCGGCGAGCAGGGCATCGACGTGCCACAGCGGCTCATCGCACTCTTCCGGCCATTGTATCTTGAAACGAACGGACCACCAGCCCTTCTGCGGGTGCCCGGCGACATCCTGGAGCCACCCCGAGCCCCGGGGGCCGCATACGGGCGCGCATCCGCAGACCCCGAGCGCCGCGAATGCCAGGAGCACCGTGAAAATCCTAAGACCGCGACGCAGGCCGACACGCCCCATTCGTGATCTCCCCAAGAAGAGTCGCAAAAATCTCGCATCCCGCAACGCAGGCGCACCCGCGGACGACTGCCGAAACCTGCCGAACGGACCGCGCACGAGCCGCAATCCGGAATGCACCGCCAAGTCTATACCAGTTGACCCCGGGCTTGCGAAGGGAAAATGGAGGAACGGGGAGCCATATGCAAGGATCCGCTCATGAAGTCCTTCCCCCGGCAAGAAAACGCCATAGCGCCGGGTGGGTTTCTCATGTCGAGTCTTGATGCCGGCTTGAGTCGATGCCGGCAGGCGGTACTGCGCAGTAGCCGCCGAATGCGTGATTCGCGCGGTGAAAATACGCGATTGACCCCAGTTCGCGCACGAAAAGGGTGCCGTATTATTTGCGCAGAATCAGGGAGTGAAACGTCCCGGGGGTGCAGGATGGCCCCGGGGCCGCATCGCTCCGACCCACTCATTCCTTCTTGCGGCTGCGGTACTCCGCGCGATGGTCGGTTTTCGGCGGCAGCAACAGGGTGCTGTCGTTCGGGATCCCCCGAGGCAAGAAGCGCCTGTTCGGGAACGCCGTGCATCCTTGGGAAAACCGGCCGTCTCTTCCGCAGCATATGGCTCGCCCGGATTGTTCGAGGAACGCCCATGCAGGAATTCTATTGCACCAAAATACACGACTTCGTTAAGGTCAGCGTTGGAACACTCGGCTCGTCGGGTTCGGGGTCGTCCTACCTCGAAGGCTGTTTGCGCGCCGGAGACTGTGGAATCAAGTGCGGGAAATCCGGACGATTTCTGGATCCCAACGAGTGTCCTCTGAACCTGGAAGTCTTTCTGCGGGAACTTTCCGGGAATATTCCCCGGTAGAATCGTGCGTTTCCGGCTCATCGGGCTTTGTCACGAAACGCTCCCGACGGCCGCCTTTTTGTCCCCCGTTGCGATCCCCGCGGCTTTCGGCCATCGAGAGGAAGGTCCAGGCAAGCGGGATCGGCACACGGACCTCTGCAATCCCTCCTGCTTTTCATAGCCCATCGGAACGGTTCGCGGTTCTTTCGCGGGATATCGCATCGCCTTCTCTATTGTTCTGGCGGCGAGCCCGCTTTTGTAATAAAAGGGGCGGTGAACCTCAAAGTCGGACAACCTTTTCCATTTCAGGGACACGAAACTCGACATCGATATTGGCGACCGGCCCGGATCGCGGAGTCTTCACCCGCACGGAGGAAGGCGCACGAGGCGGCATGGCCGAGGATTCGCGGGATGAAGTCATCCGGGCACGGCGGCAACCATCCGGAGGGAGAGAAATGGGGATCAAAACGAGACTGATTTTTTGCCTGATGCTGTCATGCGTGTTCTTGTCCGCGTGCTCCTCCAACCCGTCGGAAACGATCGAGCTCAAACACTATGCGCTCGACGGCATGGACGGGGTGATCACCGGGAAGGGGGTTGAGATCGACAAGGGTATCTCCGCCGACGGGAAAGGCAGCCTGAAGGTGACGGCGACGCAGCCGACCACGGTGATGCTGTTTGAAACGGGCGACATCGATATCGAGAACGCGAAGTTGATCTACCGGGCCAAGTTGCGCACGGAGAAAGTGGACGGAAAGGTCTACCTGGAAATGTGGTGCCGGTTTCCTGGAAAAGGGGAGTTTTTCTCCCGGGCGCTTCAGGCGGCGCTGACGGGCACCAACGAGTGGACCGTGCAGGAGACGCCGTTCTTCTTCAAGAAGGGTGAGAACCCCGACAATGTCAGGCTCAACCTGGTGGTCAACGGCACCGGCACCGTATGGATCGATGACATCCGCCTGGTCAAGGGGTCGGTGAACTGACACCGGGCCGCACTCGGGGCGGCGCCGGCACGGGAGAAGGGGAACCTTGAGCCTGCCGCGGGGGGAGAACGCGCGCCCGCTCCTGCGGTCAAGGCCGCCGCGAGCGGCTACGTCGCGCTCAGATCGGGGTCCGTGCATTCCAGCGCCCGGTATCCCGTGCTGCGCCGTGCCCGGATTGCCTCGATCAGCTTCGGGACGATTTTGCGATAGTCCTCGACGACGATCACGTCGGACACGGCGAAGATCTCGGCGGATGGGTCCGTGTTGATGCCGATCACGTTCTTCGACTGGTCCATACCCACGATATGGTGCATCACGCCTGAAATGCCTATCCCTATGTAAAGAGCGGGCCGCACCGTTTTGCCGCTTTGCCCGATCATGCAGTCTTCATGCGCCCAGCCTTCATCGACCGCGGGACGGGTGGCTCCGACCGCGCCGTTCAGGACTTCGGCCAGTTCCTCGATCATCTTCCAGTCTTCTTTGCCGCCGATTCCCCAGCCTCCCGCGACCACCACCTCCGCTCTTTCGAGGGGAACCCCCTTCGGCGGTTCCATGCTGATCTCGAGGACTTCCGGGCCGAGGTTGACGCCCGCGAGATCGACCGCCACGCGCGTGATGTTCCCGTTTCTGTGCTCCGGGGGGCGGGCACGCATGATCCCCGGCATGACGGTGGCCATCTGGGGAAGGCGGTCGGGGCATTTGATGGTGGCCACCACTCCTCCCTCCCAGCCGGGGACCACCTGGAGAAGACGTCCGTCCCGGTCCAGCTTGAGGTCGATGCAGTGGGCCGACAGGCCGGTTTGAAGCCTGGCCGCCACCCGGGGCGCAAGTTCGACTCCCATGGCGGTGGCGCCCATCAGGAGGATGGACGGCCCGCGCTCCCGCACCATGGATTCGAGCACCGAGGCGTAAGGCAGGACTCGATAGTGTTTCAGCAGGGGATCGTCGGCCACGAGCACCCTGTCCGCTCCATGATCGACGAGCACCTGCGCGAGGGGTTCCACGCCGCTGCCCAGGAGCACCGCGGTGACCGATGCGCCGGAACCCTCAGCCAGTTCCCCCGCTTTGCTCAGGAGCTCGAGGCCGACCGTGTGCAACCCGCCGTCCCGCTGTTCCGCGAATATCCAGATTCCATCCTGTTGTTCAACGCTCATGAAATCACCTCGACTCCCGTTCAAACCACGCAGTAGTGAAAGATCCGGTCCGCCAGCTGCTGCACCATCTCCTCCGGGGTTCCTTCGATCCTGGCCCGCGCCCTCTCGGACCGGCGCACTTCCAGGCCGGCCATCTTCGTGGGAGACCCCGCAAAGCCGACCGTCGCAGGTTCCAGCTCCAGGTCCTCGTTCGAAAGGACCTGAATTTCCTTCTTCTCCGCCGCCAAAATCCCGGCAAAGGAAACATAGCGTGGCTTGTTGAGCTCCCTGCGAACGGAAAGGACCATGGGAGGAGCGGCCAGCAGCTTGACTCGGCCGTTTTCTATCCGCTGCGTTACGATCATGTTCCCCCGGGCGTCCCAGTCCAGCTCGCCGACATGCATCACGTTGGGAAGGCCCAGGAATTCGGCCAACTGGGAACACACCTGGGCGGTGGATCCGTCGATGGAAAAGTTGCCGAGCAGCACCAGGTCGTATTCCCCGATCCGGCGACAGCCGGCGGCCAGGATTCGCGAAGTCGCCAGGGAATCCGATCCCGCGAAGACCCGGTCCGAAATCAGGACGGCCCTGTCCGCGCCCATGGCCAGCCCCTCCTTGAGGATGCGCTCTGCAAAAGGGGGCGCCATGGACAAAAGCACCACTTCGCCCCCCCTGGTCTCGCGAATGCGGAGAGCGGCCTCGAGGGCATGCTTGTCCAGAGGATTCATGACGTTGGGGATTGCCTCCCGCTTCAGCGTCATCGTAACCGGATCCATCGACACCTTGTGCCAATGCTTCGGATCGGGAACGGGTTTGATGCAGACTATGATCCTGTTCATGCGAGCACCTTGTTGGTGGAATCGAAGAGCTTCGGTGCCGGGCCGGCGGGGGAGGGGCTCAAGCTCGGCCTCTCCCTCGCCCCCGGCCGGAAAAGGAAGCCGGATCGGGCGGCGTGCGCCGCTATTTCTTGAACGGGGCCAATGCCGCGCGGCCGAGAACCAGCTTGCCGATTTCGCCGGTTCCCCCGGCCGGAATGGTCACCATGGCGTCCCTCAACAGACGCTGCACGGTGTATTCTTTCATGATTCCATACGAGCCGTGGATGTCGACGGCCCGCTTGGCCGCCGTCGCCGCCGCTTCGCACGTGTACCACTTGGCCAGCGCGGATTCGGTGTCGAAGCGGAGGTTGTTGTCCTTCATCCAACTGGCCCTGTAACACAGGAGCCGAGCGATCTCGAGCTGGGCGAAGATTTCGGCCATGTAAAACTGGATGGCCTGGAGCGTGGCGATGGGCTTGCCGTACAGGACGCGTTCCTGGGCAAATTTGGCGGCCTCCTCGTACGCACAGGTGAGGATGCCCAAAGCCACCGCGGCCATGCCCGTTCTTCCCGTCTCGCTGACGGTCTTCATGGCTACGCCGACTCCTCCCCCCTCCTGCCCGAGGAGGTTCTCCCGCGGAACCTCGCAGTCGTTGAACACGAGCTCTCCCGTATTGGCTCCCCGCATGCCGAACTTGTTTTCCTCGCGGCCGACCCTGGCTCCCGGCGCATCCTTGTCGACGACGAAAGCGCTCAGGCCCTTCGCTCCTTCACCGGTTCGGGCGATCACAACCCAGAAGTCCGATGTGTGCGTGTTGGTGATGAAGCACTTGCGGCCGTTGATGATGTACTTGTCTCCCTTTAGGTCTGCCGTGGTTTTCGTGCCCGCCACATCCGATCCGCCGCCCGGCTCCGTGACCGCCACGCATCCCATGGTGTCGCCACGCGCAAGACGGGGGAGGTACTTCTTCTTCTGAGCCTCGTTGCCGAAATCGGCAAGCGCCGCGCACGCCATATGATGAACCTGCATGGCCATCGGAATCGCGGCACAGACCCGGCCCAGCTCCTCCAGGACAATGGTGCGGGCCACGTAGCCCAGCCCCACCCCTTCGTAGTCCGTGGGCGTGATGATCCCGGTGATCCCGATCTGGGCCATGGGAGGCATGAGCTCGATCGGGAACTTCCCGTTGGTTTCCATGGACTCCATTTTGGGAGGAATTTCATTCTCGGCGAATTCTCTGACGAATTTCCGTAACATCTCTTCCCGTTCGGAAAACCTGAAATCCATTGTCATTTCCTCCTCTCATGCTTCGGTGGACCGGTTCCTTGCGTTCTTGCCGATGGATTCAAAGGGGACAGCCCGTCGAGATAGTCGATGAGGATGCCGATGGATCGGTCCAGGTTCTCGATCGATTTGTCCACACTGTAAATGAGAGAGGCGCCCAACAGTCCCGAGAAAATCAGCTCGGCAGCAGCTTGCGCGCTCACATTCTCCCTGATTTCTCCCGATGCTATCCCCTCTTTCAATAAACGCAGAATCATCCTTTTCAGGCCTGACATTCCTTCGCTCACTTCCCGGGCCAGATGCGGCTTCTGATCGGCCAGCTCCATGGCCAGCGCCACGAAGATGCAGCCTCCGGGAATACTGTCCCTGTCCCCGAGGTAATTGTCCCGGTAATTGGTGAGGAACTTCCTGATCTTTTCGACGGTGCTTGCGGTCTGGTCCAGACCTGCCAGGCTCCGTTCCCTCCAGAGTCTTCGCGCTTCCCCCAGCACGGCGAAAAGCAGGTCCTCCTTGCTTTTGAAGTGATTGTAGAAACCGCCCTTGGACGTGTTCGCGGCCTCCAGAATGTCGCGCATGGACGTGTTGAGGAAACCGTGCAGAGAAAAGAGCCTCATGGACTGGTGAATGATCTGTTCTTTCAGGCTCACGCGCAACCCTTTCACGAACGACCCCGGGTACGGACAGACCGGTCGGTCTGTCCGTACCCGTGTGTACCGCGTGCTGTCCCGTGTGTCAAGCAACATCGGGGTCCGGTTTCCAAAGCAGGCCCGCAGACACGCGATTCGGCCCGACATGATCTGCGCGCCCCCTTTTTCGCGGTGGCTGAACGCCTCTCCCGAGCGGGGCTGAAGCGGTCCGCGATGCAACGCGGACACGGGTATGCGGCGGTTTGTTCCCGACGACGCCGAGGCACGGAGGCGGCGCCAGGGGGCTTGTTTCACGAGGGGTACCCGGGAAAATTCCCCGACACCGGGCAACGGCCTCAAGGGCGGCGGCCATGGACGCGGTCTGCGTCGGGCTGACGCGGTGCCGGTATTGCTGCCCGTGATTCCGACAGGCTCCGATATTCTGACAATGGATGTACACAATATGTACATCTTATGTACAACTATCCGCGTTCAATGGAGCACTCCGAATTTGCGTTAGAATCGCAATGTGCTGTAATTGCTTGATTTTCAATGTGAGCACCGGCTTGGCACAGTCTCTGCTCAGACAAATGTCCATCCGAGTCACCCCGTGGAGCAACGGCGGCGAAGCGGGCGTGCAAAAGGAAACGATCCGAAACGAAGGACATGCGATCTCAGCGCAAGGAGACAACTGATGGAAAAGAAGGCCGGGGGGAGATGGACAAGATTGGGCGCGCGGGTGCTGCTGGGAGCGGCGGCGTTCGTCGTCCTCTGGTGCGGCGATGCGCGGGCCGCGGGGTTGCTCAAGCCGCTGGACGGCCGGAGCGCCGCCATCCACATCAAAACGCACCGCGTGAATGTGACCATCAACAACGGGTTCGCAAGGACCGAGGTGGACCAGGTTTTCATGAACGACGGGCAGCAGGACCTGGAAGCCGTCTACACGCTGCCTCTTCCCGGGCAGGCGAGCCTGTCCGAATTGAGCCTGTGGTTCGATGGCCGGGAGAACATCGGCGAGGTCGTGGAAAAGGAGCGGGCGAAAGCCGTCTACGAGAGCCGGAAGGCGCAGGGAAGCGATACCGCCCTGGCTGAAAAAGACGATTTCAAGACGTTCAACATCCGCGTGGGCGTGGTTCGCCCCCAGGTGGAGACGCGAGTGCGCTTCGTCTACTATCAGCCCCTGGAAATCGATTTGAACGTGGGCCGGTATGTGTATCCGCTGGCCGAAGGGGGAGTCGACGATGAGCGGGACCGGTTTTGGACCGTGGACAATGCGGTTCGGGGGAGCTTCGCGTTGAACGTCGAGCTCAAGTCCGCGTTCCCGATCAAGGACGTCCGGCTGCCGGAACACCAGGACCGGGCCGTTGTCAGCAGGGAGTCGAACATGGGAGAGGGGGGAGCTCCGGGGGACGTTTACCGGGTTGCCCTGGAAAGCCCGGAGGGAGCGAGGCTGGACAAGGACGTCGTGCTCTACTACCGCCTGGATGACGAAGTACCGGGCCGCGTGGAACTGATCCCTTACCGCAAAAGCCCCGACAGCGCGGGGACGTTCATGGTGGTGGTGACCCCGGCGGCGTCTCTCAGGCGCATCGCCGAAGGCGTGGACTGGACGTTCGTGCTCGATACCTCCGGAAGCATGACCGGCCGCAAAATAACGACCCTCATCGAAGGCGTTTCACGGGTCCTGGGAAAGATGTCGGCCAACGACCGCTTTCGCATCGTGACCTTCAACACCACCGCAACGGATTTCACCGGAGGGTATGTCCCGGCGAGTCCGGAAAACGTTCAGACATGGATGCAGCGGGTCAAACAGATCCATGCCGGAGGTTCGACCGCCCTCTTCGACGGCCTCGACCTCGCCTACCGCCTGCTTGACGGAGAACGAACGACGGGCATCGTCCTCGTGACCGACGGGGTCTGCAACGTCGGGCCCACGCGACATGACGAATTCCTCGGCCTGCTCAAACAGCATGACGTGCGACTGTTCACCTTCGTCATCGGCAACAGCGCCAATCAGCCGCTCATGGATCGGCTTGCCAGGGAATCCGGGGGCTTTGCCATGAATGTCTCCGAGTCGGACGATATTGCGGGTCGTCTCATCCAGGCCAAGGCGAAGGTGTTCCACGAATGTCTTCACGGCGTCGAGCTGAAATTCCACGGGGAAAAGGTGAGTCGGCTGACTCCCGCCCGGCCGGGCAGCCTCTACCTGGGTCGGCAGTTGGTGGCTTTCGGCCGCTACGAGGGACACGGCGAAGTGGAGGTCGAGCTGAAGGCCAAAGTGTCCGGGCAGGAACGTTTCTGGCGCTGCAAGGCCGTTCTGCCCGAGACGGATGAGGAAAATCCCGAATTGGAGAGACTCTGGGCCTTGTCCTCTATCGAGGAGCACATGGAGATGATCCGGGAACGGGGCGAAAGCGAGTCGCTGCGCGAAAAGGTGATCCGGTTGGGCAAGGAGTGCTCCCTGGTGACCGACTACACTTCCATGGTGGTGATCCCGCAGGATGCGATGGAAGCCGAAGGAATCGGCGGAAGCAACGCGGACCGGGTCGCCGGGGAGCGTATGGCCAAGACCGCGCGCGCCAACGCGCCGGTAAGGAATCACCGCGTCGATGAAACTTCCGGGAACGGAGGCATGTTCCAGGGCCAAAAGGCGCCTGGGGTCGGCAGCGGCCCGGTGGGGCCTCTGATGGCGGTGCTGGTGGCCTGGCTGGCTGCAATGAAGCGCAAATCGCGATGAAAGAAGAAGTGGGGAAAAGGGAGCCTTCGTGCCCGGGACTTCCTTCTTCCCCGTTTGACGGTCGAGCCCGCGGGTCCGGTGTTTCGAAAGGGCCGTGGAAAGGCTTTTCCCCCGGCACCCCGGGCGCCGGGGGCAGAGCGGCCAGGAAAAAGGTATGCCTTGGAGAAGATGCCGTGACCCTGGACGCCGGGGGGCGGAGTGGTTCCCCGCCGCCCGGTCGTGCCCGCATCCGAAAAAGCGAGGGAAAACATGCAATCGGCAAATGAATCGAGCCAACGTCCACGGCGAGCGCCCGAGTTATTCGTTTTCGGCGTCGCCCTGGCGGTGCTCAACTTCCCCCTGCTCACCGGCGGCATATTCGAGTCCGCGCTCTTTTTCCCGGCCTCCGTCAAGGCCGGGGAATGGTGGCGCGTGCCGGCCCACCCCTTCGTTCATTTGAGCTGGTATCACCTGCTGCTCGATGCGGGAGCGTTCCTGCTCCTCTATGCCGGGCTGGACGAACCGTCGCGTTGGAGGCGACTCTTGTGGGTGATCGGGTGCGGCCTGGGCAGCCTCGCTTTGAGCACGCTTACAACCCCGCTCATCGCCGTCCGGGGCCTGTGCGGGCTTTCGGGCATCGCCCACGGTCTCATGGCCGTTTCGGCCCTCGAGTGCATGACCGGTGAGAGGGGGGATCGTAAGAGCTTCATCACCGGAATGGTCTGCTTCGGGATCATCGTTTCCAAGAGCATCGTCGAGGTGTTGCAGGGGCACGTGTTCTTCGAATTCCTTCACTTCGGGCTGATGGGGTCGCCCATTCCCGCCTGCCATGCGGGAGGCGTCCTGTCGGGTATCCTGATGTTCCTCGCAATGGGCGGGGCTCGCCGGCTCAAGGACGCATCCCGGACGGCCCGGGCATCGATCGTGGCGCAGGAGGGAGAGCCGGGGATGTTCGAAGCACGGATCGGTGCACCGGCGTCATGAAGCTCCGACTCCGCCTCGATGGCGGCACAAAGCCGTGCCTTCCCCGAGGAGGCCCCTTTCGCCGGCGCCCTCCGGGCACTCGTTTCCAAGGCAATGTCGAGAAAAGTGAGGACGGCGGGCGGCCCTCCGCGAGGGTCCCGGGCGAGGTCCTCTACGAAGAAACGACTATGCCTTTCCCTCGCAAGTAGGTCTTCACCTGTTGGATGCTCAGAAGCCGATAATGGAATACCGAGGCCGCAAGCAATATGGTCGCGCCACCCTGCGTCACGGCTTCGTAGAAATCCTCGAGCCTGCCCGCCCCGCCCGAAGCGACCACCGGCACCTTTACTGCCTCCGAAATGGCCCGGGTGAAGGGAATATCATAGCCGGCCTGCGTTCCGTCGCCATCCATGCTGGTCGGCAAAATGACGCCGGCACCGAGCGCTTCGCATTGTTTGGCCCATTCGACGGCGTCCTTGCCGACCGCCAGGGTGCCCCCCGAAACCACCAGTTCGAAACCGGACGGCATGGCTGCGCTCCGGCGGGCATCGATCGCAACGGTCACGCGTTGCGATCCCCATCCGGCGGCGGCTTCCCGGATCAACTCCGGACGCTTGACCGCCGCGCTGTTCATGGAGACCTTGTCCGCGCCGGCTCCCAACAGCAGCTCGATATCTTCCATCGTGGAAACGCCGCCCCCGACGGTCAGCGGTATGTCGATGACGTCCGAGACGGCCCTCACCCAGTCAAGACGGGTCTTGCGATTTTCGAGGGTTGCGGCGATGTCCAGCATCGCCAGTTCATCCGCGCCTTCCTGCTGATAGAGCCTGGCGCTTTCCACGGGATCGCCGGCATCCTTGAGGTCCACAAAGTGAATCCCCTTCACCACGCGACCGTTTTTCATATCCAGGCACGGCATGATTTTGACCATGGTTTTTTCTCCTTTTGGGTGGGTTATCCGGTCCAAGCCAATGCCGGGCGAACGCTTCAGACAACTTCCCGAAGAGATTCTCCTCGGGATGAGCATCCGGTCCAACCGGGAAAACTCAGCGCCGCCGCAAGGTTGTCACTCCCGGCGGCAAGAGCCGCTCCCTGGACCGCGCCTTGCGGCAACTTATCTTCGGAGCCGGAATTCTCCTACATGCGGCGCAAAGTTGCAAGGCGCTCCAACTTGCCCTCAGCGATTTTGTCCCGCCGACAAGCTCGCGCATTTTTCGGCGCGTCCCGGTCGCGGGCGCGAAAGAGCGTGCCTGTCCCGACTGTGTCGGCGGGTAGGTGCTGGAAGACAGGTCCAGGGGAGCCCGAAGCGACGACACCGCTCCGGGGGCGGCCGGGGAGAGAATGGCGTGCCGGCCGGCCCGGAGGCGGTTTGCGGTTTCATGGCATATCGACAATGACGATGGATTCGGATCGGTCTTTCATCACCGGCAGGCCCGGTCCCGGCTGCACTGGAGAAAGCGGGAGGGGAGCGGCTTCCCCTCCCTTGCTCGAAGGGGCCGGGCGTTCGAATCGGATGGGGCCGCTAACGGCGCTTCATTTGATAGTACTCTCCCGTCGGAAGCCAGCGGATGTACCCGTAGTCCGTCGTTTCCTTGCCCGATGCCGTTCCGTTGGTCCCGACCACCTGGATGTCTCCGACCCGTCTGAACGATCTCACGCCGACCATGGAGGTGGCTTCAACACCCGCCGCGCACCCGGCACCGGCGGTTCCTTCAACGCGGAATCGCCCGGCCGGCGTGTGCAGATTGCTCAACAGGAAGGGTTTGTAGGTTCTCAGCACGGTGAGTTTGCCGAGGTAGCTTTCATAGGCGCAGCCGGCGCATTGGTCGAGCCCGGAGTACTGGAGGCCGTCTTCATTCCAGATGGTGTACTCGATCTTGGTCTTCAGGCTCAGAGTGTCCCCGGTGAGATCGGACTTGCACGGGACAAGGGCCAGGTTGTTGACGGCGAATCCGTCGGTGGTGCTTCCTTGAGTGGGCTCCGCAAGGAAATCGAAGGTCAGGTATTTCGGGCACGCATCGTATGCGGCGTTCGGCAGGCTGCACGCGGCGGCGCTGTAATCCGGCCCTGGGCAATTGGCGGGAGTGACGACCGTCGTCGGCGATGCCTTCAGGGACATGATGTTGACGTCGGCTCCACCCACTCCTGCCACCTCTCCAATCCAGAAGCCGTCGGCGAAGTTCCCGGAACTGTCGATGACGTTTGCCGCGAATCGCCACGCGCTGTACTGCCAGGCGTTCTGGGGACGTTTGGCCAGGAAAGGCTTTGTGACAATGGCGAAACCGCTCAGGTGATTCCACGAGATCTGTTTGCGCAGGGTGCGGTCGACAGCCCAGCATTTGAGGACCCCTTCCTCGCCCGTACCCATCCCGGCGGCCACTCCGCGGCCGGACAGGTCGCAGCCGTCGCTGGCCCTGAACATGACGCTGTTGCGGGCGGAAAGCCTCATGGCAAAATCGGACAACAGGCACGGACCGGCGGGATTGGTCCGTGCCTGCTTGACTTCCCAGTAACACTTCACGCAGACCTTGTTGGAAGAATTGTTGGTGAGAAGAATGTATGTTTCCGTCCCGTTATCGGTCTGGATCTTTGGCCAGATCAGGAGACTGCCCTCCTTCGACGTATCGGCGGCGCCGCTGATCTGGGCCGAACCGTCGGGGCTTGCCGCGACCATCATGAAAGCCGTGACCAAAGCTGCGATGATGTACCTTCTCATATGCCTGACCTCCTCGATATTCAGTCCCGAGCCGCCTGGCATTCCGCGTGGACCACACGCGCAGGCGATGCCGGTATCACCGGATTCGGGTGTTTCACGGGCATGCGCCGAAAAATCCGTGCCGTCCCGTGAAGGGGCCGCCCGGATCGGATTCCGGTTACCAGGTGATGGAAACCGGGGTCGACGTGTTCACGTCATTGGCGTTCCTGATGTACGCCTGGCCCGGGCCTATGGCGGTCGGGGCGACGCCGACGACGGGTCCGTCACCGGAATAGAGCCGCATGGACATGACGCCCAGGAGCGGCGAGCCCACGCTGCCCGCACAGGCGGCCTGCTTCCTGCCGTGCACGTAGATGGTGCCGCTGCGGGTCGACATGTGCGTGAAAGGGTTTTCGGCCCCTGCGACCAGATGCACTTTGGGGCCGGCAAGGGATTGATAGAACCATTGGGTCGCGGTGTCGTCACATCCCACGCACACGGACGCCGTCGAAAGGGTCTTCCCCGTTTCAGTGCGGCGAAGCAGTTTCGTATAGACGATCGTGTCGAGGTTCCCCGCAAGGCGCTCCCTGCAGGGAACGAGGGCCAGCCTGTTGTCGACGGTCCCCGCCGGGAAAACACCCGAAGCCTTCCGGGTCTGCCTCAGAAAGTTGAACAGCAGGCCCGTCGGGCAGGCGTCGTAGTTGCCGGAATCGCCCGTTAGAAGCATCTCTCCCGGCAGACCCGCAGCGACGCCGGTCGTGGCTGAATTCACGGCGAATCGCCAGGCGCTGTATTCCCAGTGACGGTCGTCAGCCTCCCCGACCACCGCGCTTCCCGACAGCCAATTCCAGGCAATCTGCTGTGTTCCGGCGCTGTCCACCGCCCAGCATTTGAGCTCGGCCAGAGTCCTGGGCGCCAGGGGGCTGGGCTGCATGCCGGTGTGAGGCACGGCTTTGCCGTCCGGTCCCTTCCCCGTGGACGCCATCCAGGAGACGGGCTGGTTGGGCTGAAGCGTAAAAGTCCATTCGGTGCGCGCGCAGGACGAAGGGAAGCGATAGACACACTTAACTTTGACGCTCTCATAATAGTCATTGCTGAGGTTGATCATCGTGTCTGCCGTACCGCCTCTGATCAGAGGCCAAACCAGCAGGCTTCCCTTTTTCGAGGTGTTCGTCACGGTGCGATCCGTTTGGGCATGACACAGGGACACGGATACCGATAAAACGAAAACGGCGGTCAAAAAAACGAACACGCTTCTTTTCATACCCTCTCTCCTTGGAGATACGGTTGAGTGCGCCCTGGCGTTCAGGAACGACCGCCCCGACAGCCGAATCGTCGGCCGGTCCTTTCCGGTGGCTTTCCTTCCCGTTGCATTCATGGTCGCAGGCGCCCCAAACCTCAAGGGATGCCGCCGGCGAACCATCGAGGCTGCCTGGGATGAGACCGGATTTCCTTGCTTTCCGCTTTGAGTCGCTTTATCGCGAACGCACGGCCGGGAAGCCGTGGAATTGAGCCGGCCCCCTCGTCTGCCTGCCCGGAACGCCGAGCCCCGCCTCCAGCGTCGTTCCGATCCGGATTGAGCAGAAGGGGAAGTTGGAGCGGGAATCGGGTCTTGAGCCGTTGCCTGCCTTTGTTCGAACAAACGCTTCCGTCGAAGCCATGCTGCATTCCAGCGGGGGAGATGCACGGCTTTCGGGAATTCGTTCAACGCGTGTGCTCTGCAAGCATCCAAAGGGGCCCGCGCCTCGTTTCCGAGGCACGAAACGCATTGTCTTTCGATCGTCAGCGGAATCAGCGCAGAAGAACGGAAACGGCCGCATTGATGAAACCTGCCGGACGTGTCCGTTCCTTTCCTTTTCTCAGGGACTCACGCGCCTGATGTGCCCGGTTCAGCTTCATGAATAGGGTGTGACCTTACGGAATGCATTCTAGCAATGTGAGGCGGAAAGTACACGTTAATCTTCGTCAATGTTTGTCCTGCCCGCCCTGTCCTTTTCGGGGGATGAGGAACGCATCCGGATGTTTGTTCCCGGGTTCGCAGGATTCGCTCACGCTCACTCTCGAACCCGGTAATGTCCCAGGGTCATTTGCAGGGGGACTGTGGGCGAGAAGACAAAGCCAAATCGGCAAGGGGGGAAGGCACACGAAGAAAGCCCAAGGTTCGAAGAATCCGGGCGCGCAACCGCCCCGGAAAATGAACCGGCGTTCCCGCGGGCACCGCGGGCGGTTTGGGCGCGGAGAGCGGCGAGGCCATGATTGAAGCCGCCCCCGCTGAGTGAAAGGGTCGATCGTTATTCCTTCCCGATCATCACACTGGTTGCCTTGATGAGAACGTACACCTGGTCGCCCGCCTTGAGGCCGAGGTCTTTGACCGCATCGACGGTGATTGTTGAAGTGATGATATTTCCTCCGCCGATGTCGACCTTCACCTTTGCCGCCACCTGGCCTTCTTTCACTTCCACAACTTTACCCTTAATGACATTCCTGGTGCTGAGTTTCATGGTTTTGTCTCCCCGTTAATGAGTTGAAGAAGATGTTGCCGGAATTGACTCTTGTTCGAGAGCGATATTCTATAGAATATCAATATCTTGTCAGAAAGGATATCGCATAATGCCGGTCACCGGCCCCCGGCCCGATTCACGGAAACCGCTTCGGCCCATTGGCGCTCAGGCCCCCGTCTGCCGGGCTCGTTTCAAGGCCGGGGGACGATGGATCTGCGTCATGTAATCGTTGAAAAGCAAAGGATGTCGCGAAAACAGTCTCGCGCCCGTCGGGCAACGCGATCCGCAATCGCCGGCACGCCGCCGGGAATCAAGATTTCCACGCGCCTGTCCCCCGAAGGGTCCCGGGTGCAATGGGGGAGCCGCTTCATTGATCCGCGGGGGAGCCTGTCGCTCAGGAGGCGAGCACCTCTTCCAGGTCGGTCCCGTCGCTCTTGAGAAAATGCAGGCACTCGCGGACCCGGCCGATTTCGTAGATCACGAGGGTCTCGGCAAAGGCCCGAATATCCTCGGGGTCGTGAGTGACCATGACCATCGGGATGCCGAAGGCGCTTTGGATTTTCGCCAGCTCTTCGCGGAGCTTCACGCGCAGGAGCGTGTCCAGGGCGGCGAAGGGTTCGTCCAGGAGCAGCAGGTCCGGCTTGCGGATCAGTGCCCGCGCGAGCGCCACGCGCTGCTTCTGGCCTCCTGAAATGTCCGAGGGATAGCTTTGCGCCAACGGGGCGATCTCGAAAGCCTCGAGGAACTCCATGACCTGGCGCCTGTCGTCGCTGGACAGGCGCCACGGCCAGTTTTTTCTCAGTCCGAATCCCACGTTCTCGAGCACCGTGAGGTGAGGCATAAGCGCGTAGTCCTGGAAGAGATAGCCGATTTTCCTGTGACGCGAGGGGACGTTCACCCCGCTTTGCGTATCGAACAGCACGCGGCCGTTGAGAGCGATTTTCCCCGCGTCGGGCGTCACGAGACCGGCGATGGACTGCAGCGTGAGCGTCTTGCCGGAGCCCGAAGGGCCGAAAAGGACCACGCACTGCTCCCGGGAGGAGAAGGCGGCATCGAGCCTGAAATGCCTCGCCTTCGATTCCATGCGCTTTTCCACTGAGACTTCGATGACCATGTTACGGTTTCCCGAATCCGTACTTCGAGAGGATTTCCACGCCTTCCTTGCTCAGCACGAAATCGATGAAGCGCCGGGCGGGAACCGTCTTCTTGGTCGCCGCGATCACGGCGATGGGATACAGGATCGGCTTGTGCTTTTCCACCTTCAGCATGACCCGCACCTTTTCCTTTGCGATGACGGCATCGGTTGCATAGACAATCCCGGCGTCCACCTCCCCGCGGCTCACGTAGTCGAGCACCTGGCGGACCGAATTGGCGAGGATGAATTTGGGTTTCAAAACTTCCCACAAACCCTCGTTGGTGAGGGCCTCCTCAGCGTAACGGCCCGCGGGGACCGATTCCGGATTTCCCACGGAAATCTTCGTGATTTCCTTCAGGGTCAGGTCCTTCAGAGCCTTGATGGGGGCTTTCGCGTCGCCGGGGACGATCAGAACGAGCCCGTTGCCGGCGAAGTTCTTCCTGGTTTCGGTCAGGATGAGCTTCTTCTCGTTGGCCTGGTCCATGGTTTTCTGATCCGCCGATGCGAACACGTCCGCCGGCGCGCCCTGCTCGATCTGCTGCAGCAACGGTCCCGAGGCGGCGAAATTCAACACTACCTTGGTTCCCGGGTTGGCCGCCTCGAACTTCTTGCCCACCTCCGTAAAGGCATTGGTCAGGCTTGCCGCGGCGGAGACGATGATTTCCTGCTCGGCGCAGGCACTGCCGACGTACAGCGCGGGGAGGATGGGAAGGGCGAGAAAAAGGGCGACGAAAAAACGGACGGCAAAATGATGCTTCATCGGTCAACCTCCTTGAGATAACGGGTTTTCAGGATTCTTCCGGAAAAAACCAGAACCGCCATGCACACCAGCGACGTAATGATCACCAAAGTGGCGGCCAGCCGCTCGTTCCCCGCCTGGACCGCATCGTAGACCGCGAGCGAGAGGGTTTGCGTCTTTCCGGGCAGATTGCCGGCCACCATGAGGGTGGCGCCGAACTCACCCATCGCCCGGGCAAAGGCGAGCATCGTCCCGGCCAATATCCCCGGCCAGGCGAGAGGAAACGACACGCGAAAAAAGATCCCCGCTTCGGACAGTCCCAAAGTGCGGGCGGCTTTTTCGAGATTCGGGTCGATGCTTTCGAAGGCGCTGCGGGCGGCTTTGAAAACCAGGGGCAGCGAGACCACGGTGGATGCCACCACCGCACCCTGCCAGGTGAACATGAGGGTCACCCCGAAGGTCTCGTAAAGCCAGCTGCCGATCCAGCCCCTTCGCCCGATGACGACGATCAGGTAGTACCCGAGGACGGTCGGCGGCATCACCAGGGGCAGAGTGAGGAAGGCGTCGAGCCATTCTCTGCCTCGAAACCGGACGCGGGCCAAAAGGAAAGCGACGGAGACGCCGACCAGGGAGGCCCCCAGCGTGGCAAAACCGGCCACCTTGAGAGTCAGGAGCAAAGGGGCGAGGGTTTGCGTCATGCCGGCGTCTCCCTGTTCCCGGCGCCCGGGGCGGGATCCGCGGTCGGCTTCATGCGGACTTCCCGCTCCGCACCTTTGTCAAAGCAAGACGGGCCATACAAGGCAGGAACGCTTTCCGGCCTATCCATCGGATCATCTCCCCCGGCCGTTCCCGGCGGTCTTCCTTCGCGGTCGGAAAAGTCGTATTCCCAACGCAAGGGGTGAATCAAAAACTGTTGTTTCAGTGCTAAAAATGTGCATTGTGTCGTTTATACACGATACGTTTACCCGATTTCAACGCAAGACGCAAGAACCCTGTTCGCACCGCCTTCAAGTGCTGCATTTTCGGAGGGCAACGTTTCCGCGGGAGGCTTGAGGAAGCCGGAACGCCCGGAAAACCGGGGCGGGATTCGCAGCCGCCCGCGCTTCGCGATTTCCGGTCGGCGGGACAGGTCGCGCCCGGATTCGCGGCTTTTTTGCCCGAGGCGTTCCGCGCAGTTCCCGGCACGTGGTCGTTTTCACCATTTATTGAAGACTTTCGAGCTTTATGAAGTACTGTTTAAATTACTATTGACATGCATACACGACATCTCTACAATGTGAAACCGTACGCAAAGATATTTATAAAATACATCAATCGCCGCATAATTGCCCGGAAATCAAAATGCAAAGCCTCGGATTGCCCAGAAGACCGGACCGGTCGCGTTCGCCTCCCCCCTTGCCACCGGAGACCCGGGACCATTCGCCGGAACACGCTGCATGCCATGTGAACTCGAGAATCAAGCGCGTTTTCATCTGAAATCGGATTCAGGAAGATGCCGGGGAGGGCAATGATGATGAGGCTCGTGACGAAATGTGCCGCCGTATTTGCCGCAACGCTCCTGTTGTTCGTGTTTGGCGGAGGACCGGGGGTATGGGCCGGGGAGGAAGAAACCCCGGAGGAGAAAACCGAGGAGACGAGAAACACGCGGAACCGGGTGTTCAGCCTGGGTGAAATCGAAGTGGTCGGAAAGATGGAAGAAAGCAAGAACACGACGGTCGAGAAAATCTACGACGACGAAATGCGGCTTTTCGACAGGAACGACCTGGCCGATGCCGTGAATCTCCTGCCCGGAGTGACCCTGTCGGAAACGGGGGCAAGAAACGAAAAGATGGTCTATATCCGCGGTTTCGACATCAAGCATGTCCCGATCTTTCTCGACGGCATCCCGATTTACGTGCCTTACGACGGCTACCCGGACCTGAGCCGGTTCAATACGTTCGATCTCTCGGAGGTGATCGTTTCCAAGGGCTTCACGTCCGTTCTGTACGGTCCGAACACCATGGGCGGTGCCATCAACATGGTTTCCCGGCGACCCGTCAAGGAATTCGAGATGAACGCGGGGTCCGGTTATGCTTCAGGGCGGACTTACCACGCTTTCGGCAACTTCGGGAGCAATCAGGGCAAATGGTACATCCAGACCGGAGCGTCCTACATCAACCGGGATCATTTCGACCTTTCGGACGATTTCACGCCGACGGGGGTGCAGGGAAGCGGGGAGAGGGTGAACTCCTATCAACGCGACTGGAAAGTCAACCTGAAGGTCGGGCTCACTCCGAACGAAACGGACGAGTATGCCATCAGCTACATCAATCAGAAGGCGGAGAAGGGCTCTCCGCCTTATGCGGGGACCGATCCGAGCGAGTGGGTCAGGTTCTGGCAATGGCCGAATTGGGACAAGGAGAGCCTGTATTTCAACTCGAACACGGCAATTTACGACAAAAGCTACGTGAAGACGAGGATTTACTGGGACCGTTTCGACAATGCGCTCTCCGGCTTCGACGACGAGACCTATACGACTCAGGACAAGAAATCCAGTTTCAAAAGTCACTACGATGACTTCACTATCGGCTGCTCCGCGGAGGCCGGCACCCAACTCCTGCCGAGAAACTTTCTCAAGATGGCCATCCACCTCAAGGACGACGTTCACAGGGAGCACAACGAGGGGAATCCCCGCCAGCGGTTCGAAGACCGGATCATCTCCGTGGGTCTGGAAGACACTATCGATCTGACGAGCAAGTTCTATTCGATCATCGGAATCAGCTACGACAGGCTGGAGACGGTGGAGGCGCACGACCTGGATTCCGCGACCGGGAGAATGCCGAGTTTCCCGCTGAGCGCAACCGATGCATTCAACCCCCAGGGCGGGTTGTTCTACAAGGTCACCGACACGGGTACGGTCCATGCCGCGGTCGCGGCGAAATCGAGGCTTCCTTCCTTGAAGGACAAGTATTCTTACCGGTTCGGCACCAGCCTGCCCAACCCGGATCTCAACGCGGAGCGATCCATCAACTACGAAATCGGGTACAAGGAAGTGCTGTTCAAAAGGATTACGGTCGAGGCAAACGTTTTCTACTCCGACGTCAGTGATTTCATACTCTTCAAGACGATTCCCGACCCCGACAATCCGGGCATGACCATCAATCAGAACCAGAACATCGGGAACATCCGTCAATACGGCGTGGAACTGGGCATATCCGGCCAGATCCTGTCGTGCCTCAAAGGCGGGTTCAACTACACGCACATCCAGTACGTCAACGAAGACTCGACGGACCGGCTGGTCAACATTCCGCACAACAAGGTGTTCGCCTACCTGCAATACTTCACGCCTCTGGACGGATTGAGTCTCGTCGGGTCCGTGGAGTACAACGGCAACCGGTACAGCTCCAGCGACGGCGTGCGCGTGGCGCAGGAATATGCGCTGGTCAACACCAAGGCCATCTATGAAGTGTACAAGGGCCTCTCCATTGAAGGCGGAATCTACAACATCACCGATGAAGACTATGCCATCGACGAGGGATTTCCCCTGGAGGGGCGCAACTACTTTGTGAACCTTCGATACAAATTCTAGAGCCGTCTCCGGAACGATGTCGGCTCCGGCGAACCACGTCGCGGGAGGAAGAAATGGAAAATGCGGACGCTGAATTTCAGAGGCTTCTCGACGAGGCGGTGAAATTCCATGGGCACCTGTGCGGCGGGCAGGTCATCGGTGTCAGGATGGCCATGGCCGGTTTGAGGGAGCTCGGCATCAAGGAGCCCAGGGGAAAGGAGGGCAGGGACCTGGTCATTTTCGTCGAAATCGACCGCTGCGCGACCGATGCCATCATATCCGTCACCGGGAGGACGCCGGGCAAACGGAGCCTCAAGATGCTGGACTACGGGAAGATGGCGGCGACATTCGTCAACGTGGGAACCGGCAAGGCGGTGAGGATCTGCGTCCGGGCGGACTTGGACGAGAAGGTCCGGCGCATCGCGCAGGCGAATGAGACCGGGGAAGGCGAGGAGGCGGCATATCTTGCCGCTCTGGCCGCCATGCCGGAGGAGGAGGTTCTCAAAACCGGCCGGGTGATCGTCAACATCCGGCCGCGGGATCTTCCCGGCAAGCCCCTCAGCAGCGTGATCTGCGAGCGCTGCGGTGAGGCGGTGCGGGACATGAGGGAGGTTTATCGATGGGGCAGAATCCTGTGCCGGCCGTGCGCCGACAGACAAACGTACTACGCCCTGGAAGACGGAAGACCCGTGACGGGTGCTTCGAGGACAAAGCGCGGAAGGGTTCGGAAAGGGAGCGCATGATGCGTCTTTCGGAGATCGACTGGAACGAACTGTGGAAAGAGGCGCAAGCCAGAAAACACACGCCTCACCACGATTCCGAGTTCTGGAACAAAAGGGCGCCGTCCTTTGCCAAACATGCATCCAGCAGCGGTTACGTCGAACAGTTCATGGCCATCCTCAAACCCGAGCCGCACTGGAGCGTCCTGGACATAGGTTGCGCGGCGGGCACGCTTGCGTTGCCGCTGGCGTCGATCGTCAGGTCGGTAACGGCCCTCGATCCCTCGACGACCATGCTTTCCCTGCTCGAAAACCGCTGCAGGGAAAAGCGCGTCACCAATATTCGGATCGTCGAGGGCGGCTGGGAGGACGACTGGGATGAGCTCGGCATCGGCGTCCACGATGTCGCCATCGCGTCGCGCTCGCTCATCGTGGAAGATCTGAAAGCCGCCGTTTCGAAGCTCGAAAGCCGCGCGAGGAAACGGGTGTGTCTTTCAACCCTGGTGGACACCGGTCCATACGACCACCGGATCGTGGAAGCCGTTGGGCGCAATTTCGATCACGGCGCCGATTACATTCTCGTCTACAACCTCCTGAGGCAGATGGGGATCTATGCGAACGTTTCCTTTACCCTCAGCCGTGACGACAAGACCTTCCGGGACCTCGAGGATGCCCTCGATTCGGTGCGCTGGATGATATACGAAATGACCTCGACCGAGGAGAAAAGGCTCAGGCGCTATCTCGGGCACCACCTCATCCGGGAGAACGGCCGCTGGAAGCTGCCGTACCGGCGGGTTGTCCGTTGGGCGGTGCTGTGGTGGGAAAAGGAAGGGATCATGCCCGGAGAGTGGTGCGCATGATGGAAAATCCCGGGAAGCAAATCGTCGGATCATTGCTCCTCCTGTTCCTGTCGGTCCTCATTTCGGTGCAGGCCCAAGGAAAGGAGATCGTCGACATGGCCGGGCGCCGGGTGATCGTGCCGGACCGCGTCACCAAGGCCTACGGAGCGTCTCCTCCGGCCACCTACCTGCTCTACGCGGTGGATCCGGCTCTCCTCGCCGGCTTGAACTATCCGTTCAATCCCAGGGAGCGGACGTATCTGCGCCCCGACGTGGTTTCCCTTCCCGTCATCGGGGGATGGTTCGGCCAGGGCCGGACCCCCAACCAGGAAACCCTGCTGAAGGTCAAACCCGACGTCATGGTCGCCTGGATATGGAAGACAAAAGCCGCGAACGAGAAGATCGAGCAGGTTGCGAGGCTTCTCGGCCTGCCCCTGGTTTATGTGAGATTGGACCACCTGGGCGAATATTCGGAAGCCTTTCTTTTCATAGGGCGTCTCGTGGGCCGGGAGGAACGGGGCCGGAAGTTGAGCGAGTATGCGAAGCGCACCCTGGCGGACGTCGAGCCGGTTGTGGCGGCTGTTCCCGTGGGCAAAAGGGTTTCCATCTACTACGCCGAAGCGCCGGACGGGCTGAGCACCGAGTGCGACGGATCCCCGCACACGGAGCTCATCAACCTCGCCGGGGGGCAAAACATTTACCGGTGCGCGCCCAAAGACGATTTCGGCATGGAGAGAATCTCCATCGAACAGGTCATGCTTGCCGATCCCGAGGTGATTTTGGCCCAGGAGAAGGAGTGCGTCGATCGTGTCCGTTCCGATCCCGGCTGGAAGTCCATCCGCGCCGTAAAGAACGGAAGGGTCCACCTGATTCCCAGGGCGCCTTTCAACTGGTTCGACCGGCCCCCTTCGTTCATGCGTCTTCTCGGGATCAAGTGGCTGACGAACCTTCTCTATCCGGATCGTTATCCTTTGGACCTCGCAAAAGAAACCAGGGAATTCTACCGCCTCTTTCTGAACGTCGAACTGGATGATGGCGCCCTGCGCGAGGTGCTGCATCAATGATCGATCGCCGCATCCTGTTCCCGTTGCTTCTCGTGCTGCTCGTTCTGACCGTGTTGACCTCCCTGGCGCTGGGCCGGTACCCCGTCGGCCCGAAAGAAATCGTCCGTTTTCTGGCTCACGCCGTATTCGGGATGAGCGATCCGGACACCGGGGGGCTGGAGACTCTGAGAACGGTTCTCGTTCACATCAGGATTCCGCGCATCGTCGGCGCGATGCTTGTCGGGACCGCCCTCGCCGTCTCCGGTGCCGTCTTGCAGTCCGTGTTCATCAACCCGCTCGTTTCCCCCAGGCTGCTCGGGATTCTTGCCGGGGCATCCTTCGGAGCGGCGCTGGGGACTGTGCTGTCGCTCAGCTGGGTCGCGGTGCAGGCGGTCTCCTCCATGTTCGGTATCGTGGCCGTTCTGGTTGCCGTGGGGCTTGCCGGGCTGTATCGCGGGGACAGGATACTCCTGCTGGTCCTGGGCGGCATCATCAGCACGGAGCTCTTCAATTCACTCTTCTTCCTGATGAAGTACCTGGCGGACCCTTATAGCCAGCTTCCGATCATCACCTACTGGTTCATGGGGGGATTTGCGCTGGCGGACGCAAAGACCACGCTCGTCCTGTTCTTTCCCATCGTCGCGGGGGTTCTCGCTCTCCTGCTGCTTTCCCCGTACCTCAACGTTTTGACCATGGGAGAAGAGGAAGCCCGGTCGCTGGGGGTCAACACGAAGGCGCTGCGCATGACGTTCATCCTCATCTCGACGGTTATCAGCAGTCTGACCGTCGCCGTGTGCGGAATGCTGGGGTGGGTCGGACTGGTGATTCCCCACATGGGTCGGATGCTCGTGGGACCGGACAACCGCGTTTTCCTGCCGGTCACCGCCGTTCTCGGCGCCATATTCGTTCTCGTCGTCGACGACGTCTCCAGGCTGCTCTTCCAGGTGGAGACTCCCCTGGGAATCCTCACCGCGCTGTTCGGGGTTCCCGTTTTCGCCTTGATCCTGAGAAAGGCAAGGAAAGGATGGGGCCAATGGAGCTGATACGGGCGGATGGAATCACCTTCGGCTATTCACGTTCACCGGTTCTGCACAACGTGTCCCTTTCGGTTCGAAAAGGAGAGATCGTCTCTTTGCTGGGACCCAACGGAAGCGGGAAGTCGACCTTGCTGAAAGTGCTCCTCGGCCTGTACCGGCCCGGGAGCGGTTCCGTGCTGCTCGAGGGCAGGCCGATCTCCCGGATCGCTCCGAAAGAACTGGCGAAGCGCATCGCCTATGTTCCCCAGACGCACCGAATGGCCTTCGCCTACAGGGTTGTGGATGTCGTCCTGATGGGAAGGACGCCTCACAAGCCCTTCTTCTCCAGGTATTCCCGGCATGACCTGGACATTGCGCTCCAGGCTTTGGAGCGGCTGTCCATCGGGCATCTGAAGGACCAGAGTTACACGGACATCAGCGGAGGGGAGCGCCAGCTGACCCTTATCGCGAGAGCCCTGGCCCAGGGCGGGGATATCCTGGTGATGGACGAGCCCGCGACCAGCCTCGACTTCGGGAACCAGGTGAGGCTGCTCGACCAGATTACCGGCCTCGCAAGACAAGGCTTCACTTTCGTCAAGTCCACTCATTTCCCGGATCACGCCATGTGGATCGCCGATCGGGTCGTGATGCTGAAAAAGGGTTCCGTTGTCGCCGACGGAAAACCGTGCGACGTGATGAACGATGAATCCGTGTGCCGGCTCTATAACACCGAGGTCAGCATAGTGAAGGTGAACGGGACGCTGAGAACCTGCATGCCGCGCTCGCTGGTAACGGATTGCCCGGGCGCGGACAACGGAACGGCACGGGTATCCGCAAAGCCATGAGGCGCGTCGGAACCTACGAAAACGACCCTGGAACGCTATCCCTTGCCGCGGGGATGGAATGGTTTCAGGCGATGCTCCGAGCCGGGGATGAGAATGAACCCCAAGGAGAACTCTCATTCACGCGGTCGCGCGTGGCGCTCAAGGGTGACATCATCCTCGCCGCGGGGCTCGCGTTGGCGATACATGCCGCCGTGCCCGTCCTGGCCTTGCTTCTGCACCTGTATGGCCCGCCGGCAATGGAGCGCCGGGATCCCTTCATCACGGTCAACCTCGTGGGCGCGTTCGATGGAGGTCCCGGGTCCGGGGAAGTCCGAAACGGGTCGGGGCCGGGGGATTCTCTCCCCGGGGCGGGGTCGCGGCCGCCGACGCCGGACGCCGCCGGAGCCGTTCGCGATGAGGCGCAGTCGCGCGAGCCCGCGGCGCAACTGTGCGCCGTGAAATCGCAAGACGAAATGAAACTCGAAGAGCACCGGCCTGAAGCGCCCCGCGAGCCCGTCGATCCCGTGAAGACGTGTGTCCTGTCGCCGGCCAAGCGCGAAACCCCGGCACGCAAAGACAGGAAGAAAACGGACGCCGCGCGAAAGCCGAAGCCTGCTCCGCCCGCCGGGGCTTCCGCCGTCACCACCGCTCCCGCCTCCGATGCAAACAGCGGCGGGGTATTATCGACGGCCCGGAATGGCGAGCCGCCGGGCGGCCACGCCGGAGAGGACGGCGGCGGGGGAAAAGCGGGGCATGCCGCCGGCAGTCTCCCGGGCGGGGGAGGAGGAACCGGGTCCGGCAGGTTCGAGCTCAAACAGGTGGATCGGGCTCCCTGTCCCATACGAAAGGTCGAACCGGAGTATCCCCAGGCGGCACGCCGAATGGGCGTCGGCGGCAGTGTGGAGGTGCGGTTCCTGGTCAAAGCGGATGGAAGCGTCGGTGAGGCGTTCGTTGTCCGGGCGGACCCGCGCGGGGTTTTTGATCGGAACGCACTGGAAGCGGTCGGCAAATGGAGATTCAAGCCCGGCTACTACCGTGGGGAAGCCGTGGCGACATGGGTCGTCCTGTCGGTGCACTTCCGGTTGTCGAAGTGAGGCGCCGAAGGAGGAGGCTCGCAGGTCAGCCTCCGTCGGCCGGCACCGGGGAAATGGGCGCAGCGAAAACCGCGCTTTCAGACATGTTGAATTATCGGGACATTTCGTGGAGAATGAATCCCATACGGAGGGCCATATGAATGCTGATGGGAATGGAACGCGCGGCGAGCGGAAGAGCGGCGGGGGGAACGGCGCGATCCGGATTACCGGAAGAGTTGCGCAACCCCTTCTGCTGGAGATGGAAGATCTCCGGAGCATGAACATGGAGGAACTGACGGACTTGCCCGTAATATGCGGCAGTGGAACACCCAAGGGCCGCATCCGGAGCTGCAGGGGGGTGCTGCTCGAAGATGTGATCAGGAAAGCCGAGGTGATCAAGGAGGAACACAACGATACGAAAAAGATGCTCATCATCGCCTCGGCCCGCGACGGATTCAAGGTCGTGTTCTCCTGGCAGGAGGTTTTCAACACGCCGATCGGCGGCGGAGTGATGATCCTGGTGGAAAGGGACGGCGAATCGCTGGTCGACGAGGCAGGGCGGCTCGAGCTCATTTCAGCCGAGGATTACTTCACCGGCTCCCGCTACGTGAAAGGGTTGAGCACGATCGAGGTGGTCCTGGTTCCTTGACGGAGCGGCCGGAGGATGTTTGGGGTTTTGCCGCAAGGCGCGGGCGGGACATTGTCGGGAAAGGAACGGCACGCTGAGGTCCGCCCGCCGCGGCATTTCGTAACGGGATTTGATGGACCGTTGCGAAGAGGACCCGCCGCCTCCGTCCAACATGCCCGCCGATTGCGCTGACCGGCGCCCGTGTCGGCGCCGTCGCGTTCATCGCACGGAAGCATCGACGGGCGCATCAGTCGCGCCACCCCCGTCAGGGGGATGGCTTGAACCGTTTCCGGATGCTTCCGTGCCGACCTCATTCATCCTCTCGAATCAGCGACGCGCTTCGATTGCCCGAGCCGCACCCGTTCCGGCGCGATTCTTCCTCGATTGCACCACCATCCGACGATGGGAAACCGGGCCGCCCGCGTGGAACAGGGCCGCTCCCGGCCGCCTGGCCGACAAGGAACTTTGCACTTCTCCAGGGCAACGCCAACAGGTATACTATAGATTACATTTTTGTAGCCTTTTGCATCCAAACCAAGGGTTGAGGTGCCACGGAGGTGTCCATGGGATCGGTCAAAGAGCGGGTGGTCTGTAACCTCAAATCGGCCCGAAAAGCCAGGGGGTTGTCCCAGAGCGAATTGGCCGGGAGAGTGGGGGTCAAGCGGCAGGCGATTTATGACATGGAAAGCGGGCGGTATCTGCCCAACACCGCCCTGGCGCTCTACATCGCAAGAGAGCTCGGCTGCAGGGTCGAGGACCTGTTCGTCCTGGAGGAATCGGAAGAGGAACAACCCGTCACTCTGGTCGAGAAGGCGGGTGCGGCGAACCCCAGGGTTGCCGTGGCCAGTGTGCGCGAGCGACTCGTTGCTTACCCCGTGGACGGGAAATGGCTGTTGAGCGACGGGTTCCACTCCGCGGACGGCCTGCTCCTGGCCGACGGCTGCAATGTGCGTCTCTTCCAGGGGCGCAGGGCGCTTGAGAAGAAGATATTCCTTTTCGGCTGCGATCCCGCCTTCGCCATCTTGAGCGCGCATGCCTCCCGATGGATGGCGGATGCATTCGTGCAGTGCCGTTTTGCATCCAGTTACCTGGCACTGGCGAGGCTTTCCGCCGGGCAAGCCCACATCGCGGGCACTCACATGCACAACCGGGAGTCGGTCGAATCCAACGTGGTGCTGGCCAAGACGGCGCTGGCGGGCACGGGGGCCATGGTGGTCGCTTTCTCGATTTTCGAGGAAGGTCTGATGGTTGCTGCGGGAAATCCGTTCGACATCCGGGATGTCGGGGACCTGGCCCGAAAGCGGATTCGATTCGTCAACCGTGAACCCGGGGCCGCTTTGCGCGCGCTTCTGGACGAGCGCCTCATGCAGGTGGGGCTCACGGGCGAGGCCGTCAATGGTTACGACCGGCAGGGGTCGAGTCACAACCAGTGCGCCCAGATGGTCGCTCTCGACATGGCCGATGCCGCCCTGGGGCTGCGAGCCGTCGCGGACGCCCACGGACTGGGCTTCGTTCCCATCGAGTCCGTTCGTTGCGACTTGGTCATTCCCCACGACTTCCTGGATCTGCCTGCCGTCAAGATCCTGCTCGAAGTCATGCAGACGCGCGCCTTGCGAGAGGAATTGAGCGCCCTTCCCGGTTACGGGTCTTCCTGCACCGGCAAAGTCATCGGGCAGGTATGAGAAAGCCCCCGGGCCGCGGGCCTGGTCCTCATACCGAGGTGCATTCAAGAGCACGAAACACCTGCCCGATGGAGTTGGATATCGTCTTTGGGAACCTTGAGGTTTATCCCCGCCTGCGTCACCTCCCCCCTGCGGCTGACCGGCACATCGGTCCATAGGGGTGGGCTCCATGCCCGCCTCGCCTTCCGCAGACCCCTTATTCCGCGATATTAAAAGCGAATCGGGATCAGTTCCCGCCCGCGGCGATGAACCGCTGCGCGAGCTCGGCCGCCTCGTCGTGGGCCGGGTGCGAAAAGTGGTGTTCGCCCAGGGAACGAACGGGCATGACGATCATGAGGGAATTGAGGATCCACAGGGTTTGGGCTGATACGAGGTCTTCAACGGGAGCAGTGCGCGGTTCGACGTTGTGTCCGCGGGCGGCGAGCAAGTCCGAGACTCTCGCGATGGTGATGCCCGGAAGCCGGAACGGGCTGGAAGGTGTCCACCACCGGCCGTCTGTCCTCGCGAGGAGGGATCCTGCGGAGGTCTCGGCGACACGGCCTTCGGGATCGAGGATGAGCGCCTCGTCGGCTCCCGCATCCAGGGCGGCCTGCCTTGCGCACAGGAAATAGAGGTAGTTGAGCGTCTTCATGCCGGCAAGCGGCGGCGAGAATCCGCTCCGGAAGACATGCAGCCGGAAGCCTTCGGCGTGGAGGGACGGCACGGGCGGAACGTATCTGCGCGCGGTGACGCAAAGCGTCGGGGCCGAGGCTTCGGGCAGACCAGGCGACAACCCGGCGCCGCGCGTAACGGTGATCCGCACCGACGCGACGGAGCGGTGCAACCCGGCTCGCTCCAGCAATTCCCGCACCACCTCGCCCCAGTCCGGCGGCGCAGCCGCCGACACGCGGATCCTCAACGCCGCCAGCGAACGGTGCAGCCGTTCGAGGTGGTCCCTCAGGTACAACACGCGCCCGCACTCGGCGCGCATGGTCTCGAAAACCCCGTCCCCATAGAGGAACCCCCTGTCCAGAGGGGAGACGAATGCTTCGCCCGCGGGCAGAAAGGAGCCGTTCAGCCAGACGATTCCGGGGTGTTCCGGGGACTGCGGGTTCATGGTTTGCCTTTCATGGAGGTCTCGATCAGCCGGAAAAGAGTCTGCCCCTTGTCCAGGGTTTCCTGGTATTCGTCCTCGGGCCGCGAATCGTGGACAATGCCTCCGCCCACCGAGAAACGGCACGTGCCGCGCTGGAGGATGCCGGTGCGTATGGCGATGTTCAGGTCGATGTTCCCGTGCCACCCCAGGTATCCGATGGAACCGGTGTACACGTGTCTCACGTGGGGTTCCAGCTCGTCAATGATTTCCATCGCGCGGATTTTCGGGCAACCGGTGACGGAGCCGCCAGGAAACACCGCCCGCAACAACTCTCCCGGGGTCAGTTCCGGCCTCGGCCGGCCGGTGACGATGGAGACCATGTGATGAACGTTTTGGTAGGATTCGAGCCGTTTGTGTTCCCGGACACGAATCGTCCGGGGCAGGCAGATCCGCCCGAGATCGTTGCGCAACAGGTCCACGATCATGGAGAGTTCCGCGTCTTCCTTGCGGCTGGTGAGCAGGGCCGACTTCAGAGCCTCGTCTTCTTCGGGGGTGGCGCCCCGACGGGCCGTCCCCTTGATGGGGCGTGTTTCGATCCGCCCGTCGCGCTGGTACAGGAAGCGTTCCATGGAAGTGGACAGCACCTGATGGTCGCCGGCGTCGACAAAAGCGTAAAATGCTGCGGGGTTTGCCCGGAAGAGCGATTGCCAGAGCAGGAAGGGATCACCGTCGAGCCTGAACTGGAAACGCTGCGAGAGGTTTGCCTGGTAGATGTCCCCCTCCCCGATGTAGCGTCGGACCTTCTCGACCGCAAGCAGGTAGGCGTCCCGGGAGAAATTGCTTCTGAGTCCGTCCACGCGGAACCCGTTGTTCCGCTGCCCCGGTTCCGGAACCGGGGGAAGCCTGTCCAGGAAGGCTTCGACAGGGTCGGGCGACGGCATCCGGTGTGGTGGGCCTCGTTTTCCGGCGAGTGCCGGGGTGAGATAGAGATAGTGCAGGCGCTTTTCGATCCGGTCGTGCACGAGAATGCGCCGGGGCCACATGAGCCAGATGTCGGGAAGGCCCAGGTCGTCACGGGCGGTCCGGGGCAGGCGTTCGACGGCGTTCTTGAGATCGTAGGCGAAGTAGCCGATCGCGCCTCCCGAGAATGGCGGGATCACCGGGGGGAATCCGGGCGGGAATCGTGCGAACAGCTCATCGAGCACGGCCAGCGGATCCCCGCGCCGTGACTCAGATCCCGAAGGACCGAGCACGCGGCAGCGCGTGCCTTTGCTCTTGAACAGCAGGAACGGGTCCCAGGCGGCGATGGAGTACCGGCTCTCGCCTTCCACCGGCACCTTCCCGCCGCTCAGAAGCACCACACTGTCGGGTTGCGCCGCGCAGCGGCGTGCGACGGCAAGAAATTCAAGGTCGGAGACCGGGGTTTCCATGGCCCGGTAGAGGACCGGCTCCACGATGCGCACGGAACGAGTGGACGTTTTCATGCCGCCTCCTCGCGCCGGTCGGGATAGCCGATCGGCGTGTCGATCCTCGGAAACCGGTCGGGACCGGAGGCGTCATCGGGTGCAATCCAACCGCGTCGCAGAGAAAGGAAATTCCGGATCAATTCCGGGCCGTGCTCGGTCATGAAGGATTCGGGATGGAATTGGACCCCGCACAGCGGCCAGGATCGGTGCCGGATGCCCATGAGGACCCCGTCTTCGGCATGGGCGAGGGGGAGCAGGCAGTCCGATTGCAGCTCGACGCACAGCGAATGATAGCGCGCCGCCCAAAACGGGGAGGGCATTCCACGGAAGACGCTCCGGCCCTCGTGAGCCACCCGCGAGCACTTGCCGTGCACGGGAATCGGCGCCTTGATCGTTCTTCCGCCGAAGACTTCGTTGATCACCTGCATCCCGAGGCACACCCCGAGGATGGGGATCGTCGGACCGAACCGCTCCACCACGGCTTTGCTGATTCCCGAATGGGCCGGGCTCCTTGGGCCCGGGGAAATGCAGATCCAATCCGGGCGCAGCGAATCGATCCCGTCGAGCGTCACCCGGTCGTTACGGAACACGGATACCTCGAGGTCGAATTCGAAAAAAAGCTGGACGATGTTGAAGGTGAAGGAATCATAATTGTCTATGACGATCAGGCGCATGGTCTCCTCCCGTATGCATCTCGGACGAAAAAAAAGCCACCCCGACCTTTGGGTCTGGGTGGCTCGCGCCTGGCATAACCCTCAACAGGCGGCTTATCGTCCACGGTGCGCCGGTTCGCCGTTGCGCGAAGCCGGGCCTGGATGAAAACCGCTCAAACGTTAAATTACCCGCCTGCCGGGCCGTTTGTCAATAGCCGCGACATCCGTTGCGGCACGGCACGTGCTCGTAGATGAACCGTGCGTCGCTGTCGCGATCATGCGCGTCGGTGCATCCGGTCTGAATCGGCTTGAGGTAGAAAGGGGTCCCCCTTCTCGTCACGAAGAATCGCATCAGCAGGAGCCAAAGCACGGTATTGCCCGGGGGCGGGGACCTGATCGCGCGTAGGATATTTCCCGATTGACCCCGTTCGGCTCGAATCGTATCCTCATGGCGTCGGTTCGCGCGGTGAAGCGGGGGTCGACCGGACGGCGCATTGCTGGGACGAAACTTGAAAAACCTTAATGTATGCGGATCGGACCGATTGCGGTCGGGCTAAAAGAGAGAGGAGGCATTGCAATGGCTACATTCATCATGAAGGGGAAGTACTCGCTCGATTCGGTAAAGCGGATCAGCGGCGAGCGCACCGTGAAGGCAAACGAGATCGTTCGCGGGTGCGGAGGCTCCATCGTGAACGTCTACGCCACTCTGGGGGAAGCGGACATCCTGGCGATTGTGGAATTCCCCGGAATTGCCGAAGCGATGAAGGCTTCCGTCGACTTAAGTCGTGAATTGGGGATTTCTTTCGCCACGACGCCGGCTCTTTCCGTCGAGGAATTCGACAGGCTGATCGGCGGCAAATCTTAGCGGAGCGTCGCCCGGACAGCGAGTGCCCGGGCGGCCCGCTTCCGACGCGGACGTATTGAAACCTCGCTATTGGGACACATTTCATTCCCGGTCTTCAAACCGGCCCGCCTCTATCCAATGCATTGGGCCAATTTCAGAGAGAGGAACACATCGGCGTCGAAGCCGGGGAGGTATCGACCGTGAAATCAGGATTCAAGAAAGAAGATTTGTTGAAAGACGCCCGCTCGGGGCGCCTCGGGGACGAGTATCGTGTCGCGAACGATCGGCGTCCGAGTTTCCCGTGGACGGTGTTCCGGAGAATCGGCGTCCATGGATTCGTTGTCTTGATGATGGTCTTGTGGCCCATGCTCGCTTTTGCGGCCTCGCCTCATACGCCCCAGCCGGGATCGACCGAGAGAAAACAGATATGCGACGCGATGCGGCTGTTCGCGCAGGCCTACAAAGCTCCGAAGCCGGTCGTCTTCAAGATCGATCGGATCGAGGTTTTGGGTAAATACGGCTACTTTGAAGGATATGCGCTGTACGCGGACGGCGGTCGCGTTCCCGAAAACGTTTTGCCTGATGTGGTTTACCACACTTTCTTGAAGCGGGAAGATGGCGGGTGGCGGGTGATTCACGATCTCACTCGAACGGATGTGCCTTCGGAGAGCGAAATCGTCGAATTGAGGCGCAAATTCCCCGCCGAAATCCCACGGGAGCTTATTCCGCAGTTTTGGAGAGATCTGCTGAGACTGTGAAACCGGACCCCCTGTTTGCAGGAAGTGTGCTCATTTTGGGCTCGCGGATTCAGGAAAGAAGGCTTAATTCAACAACATTGTCCCCCGTGGTGAAGTCCCGGGGACTGCTGGATACGGAAGGCGTCGTTCGGCGGAGGATTCGGCAACCCCCGGCCCGCGGCGTCCTTGACGGCATTCACGCAAGACGCGGGGGAAGTGCGCCGGGGCTCGCATCAGGGCTTCCAGGCGGTTGAGGCATTCGAGGCCGCAGGCGGAAGGAGAAAGACCGAAAGGGCAGCGGCAGCAATACGAATGATTCGGCCTTGTGGGCAGTGATCAGCAGAGGGCTGTACTTCTCGTGGAAAACATCGATGCCCCCCACGCTCACCGCGCCGATCGCGTCCCCGTGATAGGCGTTCCGGAAAGTGATGAACCCGGTTTTTTCATTGGTTTCGCCGGATTGCCGAGTGTACTGAAAAGCCGGCCTAAGGCCATCTCGACTGCGGTGGAACCGTTGTCCGAATAGAATACGCGGGTCAGACCGCGCGGGGCGAGGGCGATCAGTTTCTCAGCCGGGCTGATTGCGGGGACCCATGGCCGGGCCGCTCTTTCCTGAGGCTGTCCCGGGGCTGTCCCGGGGCTTTCGAGATTCCCGCCGATATGCTAACCTGCGGCATCCGGAATCCGCCTCGGGCCGCCGCGTTCACGCAGGTCCGCGCAGCGGCGGACGACGACGTTAAATCAGCACCGCCGCGCAGTGTCAACTATATTTTCCTGATGAGTTTACAATAGAGGGCGCAAAAGTGGGGGCCCCGGTGAAGACCACAAGGGAAATGTTGCTCGAGCATTTGAAGCAGAGCGGCGGGAACTGGGTATCCGGCGCATGGCTGAGTCGGGAATTGGGGGTCAGCAGAGCGGCGGTCAACAAGCACGTGCGTCACCTGCAGAAGGTCGGCTACCCCATCGCCACATCCACCAGGAAAGGCTATCTCCTCGGCGGGCCGTTCGACCTCGTGCTGCCGGAGGAAATCCGTGACGGGTTGCGGACCCGGATCTTCGGCGCCGGGGATATCGTCTTCCTGGACGTGACGGATTCCACGAACCTGCGGGCAAAGGACCTGGCGGCAGGTGGAGCCTCCGAGGGGACCATCGTCCTGGCGGAAATGCAGACGGCGGGGCGAGGGCGCAAGGGGAGGGGATGGTTTTCCCCACCGCGCCAGGGAATTTATGTTTCACTGATCCTTCGTCCGGCCATGACTCCGAGCGAAGCCCCGGGGATCACGCTCATGACGGGTGTTGCGGCCGCCGAGGCGTTGCTTTCGCTCACGGACCTGGATGTCAGGATCAGGTGGCCGAACGACCTCATGGTGGGCGGGAGGAAAATCGCCGGGATCCTGACCGAGATCAGCACCGAAATGGATCGGATCGATCATGTGGTCGTGGGGCTCGGGGTCAATGTCAACAACCGCTACGAGGATCTTCATCCCCAAATCCGGGAGTCGGCCACTTCCGTTCTCATCGAAACCGGGCAGGTTCTGGCGAGGGCCGGGCTGATCCGGGCCATCCTCGAACATTTCGAAACGTCCTACGCAGTCTTTTCGCAAAAGGGTTTCGAACCGTTCAGGCAGCGATGGAAGGAGCTTTCAGGCATCATCGGGCGGTGTATCGTGGTGGAGATGATCGGCCGGACCCTGGCCGGGGAGGTGCTCGACATCGATCCCGAAGGGATTTTGATACTCAGGGACGACCAGGGCCGCCGGCACCGGATCGTGTCGGGCGACGTGAGCGATCGGTCGGATGCATCGAAGCCGGCACGAAGGGCGCGGCGGCGGTCCTGAAGGGCTGATCCACGGTTCGGCCCACTGCCGCGGACACGCCCGCGGGTTCAGGCGTTCGGGCTCAAGTCCGCTTCGGAGGAGAGCGAATTCTTCTTGCGCCACTGGATGAAGACTCCCGCCGCCAGCATGCCCAAACCGACCAGGTCGGTGAGGGTTCCCGGATCGATCATCAGAAGGCCTCCCGCGAAGAACCAAGCCCTTTCATACCAGGTCATGGGCGCTAGACAGAAGCCGATCATGGCCACCCCCGCTCCGAACATGCCGAAGGATGCGGTGACCAAATTTTGAACCAGGCCCATTGCCGTGGTTCCGATGAGGAGCATGGCGGGGTTGTAGACGAAGATGTAGGGCACGAGGAACGCACCGATGGCGAGCTTGGTTGCGGTGAACCCGGTCTTCATGGGATCCGATCGTGCGATGCCCGATCCCGCATATGCGGCCAGGGCCACGGGTGGGGTGATGTCGGCGACGATTCCGAAATAGAAGACGAACATGTGGGCCGCCAGGGGCGGAACGTTGAGCATGATGAGGGAGGGGGCGGCGATGGTTGAGGTGATGATGTAGTTGGCGGTCGTCGGCGCTCCCATGCCGAGGATAAGGGAAGCGATCATCGTGAAGAAAAGGGTCGGCAGCAGGTAGCCGCCTGCCAGTTCGATGAGGCCGTTGGCCATCTTGAGGCCCAGGCCGGTGAGGGTCACCACGCCGATGATGATGCCCGCGGTGGCGCAGGCGGTGGCGACTCCTATGGCGTTCCGGGCTCCCGTTTCCAGGCTGTCCACGATTTCGCGGAGACTCATCCGGGTCGATTTTCTCAGAAATGATGCAAGGATGCACATGACGAGGCCCATCAGGGCGGCGTAGAGGGGAGTGTATCCCACAACGAGAAAACCGATGATAGCCACCAGCGGTATGAAGAGGTGGCCGCGTTCCGCCATGACGCGGGAGAACCGCGGGAGCTCGTCCCTGCTCATGCCGCGCAGCTTGCACCGCTTGGCCTCGAAATGCACCTCGATGAAAATCCCGGCAAAGTAAAGGCACGCGGGGATGGCCGCCGCCTTGGCGATTTCGAGGTAGGGGATGTTGAGGAACTCGGCCATGATGAACGCCGCCGCTCCCATGACGGGCGGCATGATCTGGCCGCCGGTGGAGGCGGCCGCTTCCACCGCCGCGGCGAATTCGGGCCGGTACCCGAGTCGCTTCATCATGGGGATGGTGAGACTCCCCGATTCCACGGTGTTGGCCACCGAGCTCCCTGAAACCATGCCTTCCAGCGCGCTGCAGACCACGGCGACCTTGGCGGGCCCTCCGGAAGCCCAGCCGGCCAAGGCGTTGGAAACGTCGACGAAAAGCTGTCCCAGGCCCGACTTTTCCATGAACGAACCGAACAGGATGAACAGGAAGATGAATGTGGCGGAAACTCCCAGGGGAATTCCCATGATGCCTTCCGTGGTCAGGTACATGTGGGATGCGATCCGTTCGAGAGAATATCCGCGATGATTCAGAAAACCGGGAAAATACGCCCCGAAGTAAGCATAGGCGAGGAAGGTCGAGGCGATGATGACGATGGGAAGCCCGACCACTCGCCGTGCCGCTTCCAGGGTCAGCAGGATGGCAAACCAGGAGACGATGAAGTCGATGGTCTCATAGTCCCCGCCGGATTCCATCAGACGCGTATAGTTGATGGTAATATAGAGACCGACCGCGACGGCGAAAGCGGTCAACAGATAATTGTGCCAGGCCGGCTGATCGCTGGTCCTGGAAAGTCGGGCTGGAAACAGCAGGTAAACGAGAGCGAAGGTGAAGGAGAGGTGAATGGAGCGCTGCAATTGCGCGGGAAGCAACCCGAAGGCCGCCGTATAGATCTGGAAGCAGGAAAAGGCGACCGCGATCCAATACACCATCCAGCGCGGAATTCCGAAAAGCTTGCGCGCATTGGATTCCCGGTCCACCTTTCGCATCAGTTCTTCGAGTTCTTCTCTGGATACCTCTTCGTCGGCTTCCTGTACGGCGCCGGTGGGACACTCGGCCTGCGGGGGTCTGACAGCGTCTTCGTCGCGTTCGCTCACGGCACGCACCTGCCTTTCATTGCGCTGAAGAAGGTGTTGCTGCGAACCCTGAAGGAAAGCGCGCTTCCGGGCTCGGCGAGGTCGGCGAGCGGGATCTCCCGCCCCTTGATGCTCAGGATATGGTTCGCCACCCTGCCCACCCGCACGGTGATCTCGGGGACCTCGCGGTTTACGGTCCATTCGATCCAACCGTCGGGGAGAATGGTGAAAGTGCCTTCTTCGTCGGAAGTCCCCGGCATCCCCGCGCCGAAGGAGTCATAACGGGACTTGACGATGACGATATGCTCGCGCCGGACCCGCAGCGTGTCGTGGACCGGTCGTCTGTTCACGGAATGGATAAAGGAAAGGACGAATTCATCGCCCTCGGCTACGCAAGCGCACCACCTCACATCTCCGGTGGCGACCGCCGTGACTTCCAGGACCTTCGTCCATGGCCAGAAGATCACGGCGCTCGCAATCACCGCAAGAAGCAAGCCCAGACCGAGTCGATGACGCATACGAGGTGAGTCGCGGCTCTCCCGGGAAGGTCGGCCCGTCCCGGGAAGGCCCACGGCTCGTGCTCCCTATTTCATGGCGCCTTTTTCTTTGTAATACTTCACCGCTCCCGGGTGGAACGGGATGGACACACCCTTGACCGCCGTCTGCAGGTTCACTTCCTTGCCCTTGGCGTGGGCCGCGGCCAGTTCCGGCTGGTTGTCGAACAGAGCCTTGGTCAGGTTGTAGACGACGTCCTCCTTGATCCCCGAATTCACGATGAGCACGGCGTTCACCGCCACGGTGCTCGCTTCGGGGACGTTCTTGTAGGTATTGGCAGGAACTTTCACGGGAGAGAGGAAGGGATACTTGGTCGTGATCTTCTTCACCATATCGTCGGAAATGCTGAGGATCCGTACGTCGTTCTGGGTGCTGACGTCCATGATGCCCGGGTTGGGGAGACCGGCCGTCACGAGAAAGGCGTCGATATGCTTGTCCTTGAACTGTTCGGCGCTCTCGGAAAAGGAAAGATACTGGGCGTTGATGTCGCCTTTGGCCAGTCCGTACACGTCGCAAAGCTGCCGGAAATTCGCCTCCGTTCCGCTGCCCGGGGCTCCCACGCCCATCTTCAATCCCTTCAGATCGGCGAAGGTCTTGACCGGCTTATCGGCGCGCACCACGACCTGGATGACTTCCGGATAGAGCACGGCAATGGCGGCCATGGCCGTGAGTTTCTCCTTGAACGGAGCCTCGGCCTTGAACGCGAAATCGAGCGTGTCGCTCTGGACCAGCGCGAGTTCCGCTTCCTTCTTGTTCACCAGCCGAACGTTTTCGGCGGAAGCTCCCGTGGTCTGTGCCGTGACGTTCATGCCGGAAATCTTCGAATTCCAGATCTTGGCCATGGAGCCCCCGAGCGGGTAGTAAGTCCCGGCGGTGCCTCCCGTGGCGAGAATCAGCCTGACCTCTTCGGCTTGCGCCGAGCCGAGGGTGCCCACAAAGACCAGGAGCAGAACGGATACGACGAGTAGTCTTTTCATCATGCCTCTCCTTCCATAGTGGTTTGTTCGTTAATGAATTGAAACCCTTGAGACAGGACTGATCGAAACGGAATAGGCTATATTAGATTAACGCATATTTCGTGTCAACAACGGCCGGGGACCGGAACGGCGGGGTGCGGAGCATCGCCGACGATTCCGGCGGCGGCATAAGGCGTCCGGTGGAGGCAAAGGGCGCCGCACCGCCCGCCGCGGACATGCCGGAAAATCCGGAGCGGACGACCGCAAACGACGGATCGAAGGTGAGGCGGCGCTTCTCTCAATAAACCTTATGTCCCGGCACCGCTCCTAGGGACTCACTTCGGTCCCCTTCTGATAGCTGCCGAGAAACTTGAAGAATTCGGTTTTGCTCATGAGCCCTTCGAGGATGTGCCTGCGGCTGTCTTCCGTGACGTCGACCTCGAGATCCGCATAGAAAAGGTACTCCCAGGGCCTGCTGTGGATGGGCCGGGATTCCAGCTTGACCAGGTTGATATTGTTCTCCGCGAAGATGCGCAACGTCTCGAAAAGAGCGCCCGGCTTGTCGCTTACCGAATAGATCAGGGAAGACTTGTTCTTGGGCCCGGGCAGCGACTCGTTTTTCGAAATGACCACGAACCGGGTGAAATTCCGGGGATTGGTTTCGATGCCTTCCTTGAGCACCATCATCCGCCGGGTTTGAACCGCACCGATTCCGGCGATGGCGGCTTCTTTCGCATCGCCGGCTTCTTCCACCTTGCGCACGGCGGTGGCCGTGTCCTTGCAGGCAATCTGGTCCCACCCGGGATGCTTGTCCAGGTACTCGCGGCACTGCTGAAATACCTGGGGATGCGAGTATACGCGTTCGATTCCCTCGATGGAGGAGTCCAGGTGTGCCAGGAGGTTGTGCTTGATGCGCAGGGTCAGTTCCCCGACGATCCTGATATCGTATTCGAGGAGCAGGTCGTAGTTCTCGTGAATGCTCCCGGTAAGGCTGTTCTCCACGGGGATGACGCCGAAGGCGGCCTGTTCGCCGGCCACGGAGTCGAAAACCTCCCTGAAGCATGTGCATTCCCGGATCGGGACTTCCGTCCCGAAGAACTGCAGACACGCCTTGTGCGAAAAGGAACCCGGAACGCCGCTGTAGACGACCATCGGGGCCGCCTTGCCTTTGCCCTTGCGAGGCTTCATGATGGCCGCCTTGTCGAGGTAGGCGTAGTCGACCTGCTTTCCCACCACCGGGGCGATGACGTAGAGGTCGCGCATGAGCTGTTCGAACTGTTCGGGATAGAGGCTCTGCGGCCCGTCGGAAAGAGCCTTGTCGGGTTCCGTGTGAACCTCGATGATCAGCCCGTCGGCTCCTGCCGCGATGGACGCGCGGGCCATGGGGCTGACCTTTTCCCGGATCCCCGTGGCGTGGCTCGGATCGACGATGATCGGGAGGTGGGTGAGTTTCTTGATGACCGGAACGGCCGTGAGGTCCAGGGTGTTTCGCGTGTAACGCTCGAACGTCCGGATGCCCCGCTCGCACAGAATGACCTGGTCGTTTCCTTCGGAAAGCACGTACTCGGCCGACATGAGCCATTCCTCGATGGTCGCCGACAGTCCGCGCTTGAGGAGCACCGGCTTGCCGATTCGGCCGACCGATTTCAGGAGCTCGAAGTTCTGCATGTTGCGGGCGCCGACCTGGACGACGTCCACGTACTTCACCATGAGGTCGGCCTGGCTGGGGGAGGTGATCTCCGTGACCACTCCAAGGCCGGTTTCCTCTCTCACTTCCCGCAGAATCTTCAAGCCCTCCTCACCCAGGCCCTGGAACGAGTAGGGCGAGGTGCGGGGCTTGAACGCACCGCCCCGGAACAGGACCGCTCCGTGCTTGCGAACCGTGCGCGCGATATCCAGGGTCCTCTTCCGGTCCTCGACACCGCAGGGACCGGCGATCACCACCAGCCGGTCTCCGCCGATGGTGACGTCGCCAACCTTGATGACCGACGGGGAGGGATGCAGTTCGCGGCTCACCAGCTTGTAAGGCTTGGAGATGGGGACCGCCCGCTCAACCCCGGGCAGGGATTCATAGAAGGCCGTCTCCTTGTACATCGTGCCCACGACGCCCAGGATCTTCTCGTCCACGCCGGCGATCTCCTTTACCAGGTATCCCTCGGAGCGCAGGACATCCTTGAGCCTTTCCATCTGTTCAGCGGTTGCCTTCTTTTTCAGGATAAGAATCACGGCCAATCCTCCGTTTCATTTTGGGGTTTCAAAATAAAAAAACCCCAAGGAAATTTCCTCGGGGTTTCAAAATCAAGCAACCCCGGGGGAGGTTCTCCTCCACCCGGGGCTTGTTCAGACATCAGTATCCCAGGTGGATGCTCCTAAAGAAGAAAAAGAAAAAGCCGAAAAAGGGCGCAAAAACCGGCCCTTCCCGCAGGCATCCACCGGGGTCGAAACCATCTGTGCGTGACACGAAATTTCTCAAAATCGGCATCCTTTCATCAGTAACCGCCAAAGCCTAGATGCGCAGGGCGGTTTTGTCAATCCCAAATGCGACATCCCAAATGCGGACATCCTGCGCGACAAGAGAAATTCAGAAACACCGCTTTGTTCCAGCACCCGATTCTCCGATGTCATTCGTTGCCTTTGCCGATCGGCGCAACGGGGGACGGACCTTCACGGAAGCACTTCGGGCCGTATTATACGCTCCCTCAGCGCAGCCGGAAGAGATCATCCCGGGGTGTCGGGCAGGGGGGCGGACATGGAGCGAACCGCGATGAGAGGCGATCCGGGAGAAACTGCTCCAGGCCGTCCGCGGTCCGGAAGGGCATTGGCCGTGCCTGTGCCGACAAGGGAATCCCTGTCGGATTCCCGCGGCATAATTCCCTGAAAAAGCTGGAGCGAAAGCCCGGAAGCGGGGACATGAGCAGTGTCCAGGATGTTTTAATATTTAATTAAGGTACTTCTCGATGTGTTCCGAATATATAAGCGGTATACGAGGACCGTAATCTTTCTTATATACAATAACACGTTGAAATAGAAGGAAATTTCCGAAGCCGAAAGGCCGGGGCGGCGAAATGCATTCCTGCAGGGGGGCGCCGCGGTGTCTTGCCGGCAATGCGAAGGCTTGCGGTTTCGAGGCCGGTCAGGGGAGCGGCAGGGGGCCGTTTCGTTTCAGCGACGGCGCAAGGTGACCGGTATCGAATTTAATCTTTCTATTTGCGCTTCGCCTTGCGTACCGGGGCGATCGGCTGTCTGAGTGAATCGGAATCACTCCTGAATTTAATAACGCGTTGAAATAAAAGCTCAATACCGAGCGCGCCGAAGAGCTTGCGTATATGCCGCGCTCCGGGGCGCTTGTGCGGAGCTGCGATTGTCGGGTTTTTGCGCGAGGCGTTGGTGTTCGTCCGGTTCTCGAGTTGATCGGTCGGAACCCCGCGGGGCGTGGAGGACCCGTCGATTCCGGGCGGCAGGCTCCCGAATTTCGTCTGATTCCGACGGAGGTGACGGAGTTTTCGTGTTTGAGGCATTCCATGGTAATGAGCGTCCCTGCGCGTGGTGGAGGGGCGCCGCGGTTGATCTTGCGGCGCGCCCCGTTGCACGCGACGAAACCATGATCGAAGGCCTCGTTTGTTTGGGTGGACTCTTGATCTCAAGCAGAGGAGCAAAGGAGGGATTCGTGTTCCCGGATATCGTTGTCGGTTCGTAGCGACACTGGGTCGGCCTGTGCAGTTCGGTCTGCATTCGAGTGGACTGTCGCCTTCGTGCCCGGGATTCCGTGCGCCGGCGCATCGTCCCCTCAACTCGGGTTCTCATTCACACAGGAGGAGTATCATGATTCGGAAGGGTTTGTTGATCGCGGTGTTGTCAGTCATGTCGTGTGCGTTTCCGTCTCCGGGCTGGTCGCAGGAATACAAGCTGGGGATACAGGCGTTCAAAGGGGCCGACACGGCCATGAAGGAGTGGAAGGCGACCGCGGACTACCTGACGGCCAAGCTCGGCAAAACCTTCACGGTGGTGCCTTGCACGGACAACGAACTGATGGAGGGGGTCAAGCAGGGCAAGATTGACTTCTTCTATGCCAATCCCGCCATATTTGCGGAGATGAACAAGCAATACGGCGCACAGGTTTTGGTCACCATGGTCAAAGCCACCAGGACCCAGCCGACCGAATACCTGGCCGGCACCATCTTCACCCGCAAGGAAAGCGCCGTCAAAACGCTTGCGGATTTCAGAGGCAAGGATTTCATGACGAGGGCGAAAAGCTCTTTTGCCGGGTGGATGGTTGCCAAGCGTCATTTCATGGACAAGGGGATTGACCCGGAGAAGGAATTCAAGGCGATCAAAGAGGCCAAGTCAGTGGAGCACGTGGTCTACGCGGTGCTGAACGGGGCGGTTGAAGGCGGTGCCATAATGGCGGGCACCCTCGAGGAAATGGCTGCCGCCGGGAAGGTCAAGATGGCCGATTTCAGGGTGATCGACCAGGCTGCCGACAACTTTCCGTTCGTTCACACCACCCAACTCTACCCGGAATTCTGCATCGCGGCAGGGGCCAATGTTCCCCCGGCGCTCAAGGCGGATGTCGCCCAAGTGCTCCAGGCCGTTGCCCCGACGGACCCCGCGGCGGTCAACGCCAAGCTGAACGGCTGGAAGAAGCCTCTGGACTATACGCCGGTCGTGGAATGCCTGACCATCGTAAAATACGGAGCGTTCGCAAGAAACTAGCACCAATGGAAGGGGGGCCCCGCTCATTTCTTCAGCGGAGCCCCCTGTCTTTCGTTCCGTGTCTCCCACAGTGTCCACGTCATGCTTCCGCATACCCGCAAACCCCGATGGAACCCAGCTCTCCTCGATAGCCTTCCCCCCGGCCGGCCGCAATCGCATTTCACCGGGAATCGGCCTCCGGATAGATTACTGAATCCTGGTAGGGGTTCTTGCTGTCGAAGGCTTTCCCGAGTATCTCGATGGCTTTCTTGATTTCGTGCGGCTGGAGCTCGATCTCGCGGAAGAAAGCCTCGACCTCGTTCTTGGTGAGATGGACTCCCAGTTTCTTGAAAGAACCCCAGAGCATGTCGGCCCTGCCCTGGAGCTTGTCCGCCGTCAAGCCGTCTTTAGGGCTCATATTCACCAGGAAGGCCAGGCTGTGAAGGATATTCAGGGAGGTATGCCATCGCGCATCGAGGGCTTTCTCCATGGCTTCCATCGATCCGTAGGTCCCGAGCAGGTGCCCGGCAAACCGGGCGATGAACGCATCGTTCGTCGGTACAGCCTCCGAGAGCTTCGACCATGCGCCTTCCGTCAGCAGGGCGGAGACTTTCCGGTAGAAGTCCCCGGCATGTTTTTTCAGCAGCCTTTGCGTGAGAAGGAGCGACAGGATTTCAACGGTCCATTTCTTGAGTTTCTTTTTGTACCGGTCGACGAACAGCACGAGATCGCTGCCAAGGATCACCCAGTAGGCGAGGGGATCCAGGACGGATGCGATGCCGAGGACGAACTCCACCTCCATGACGCTCAGCTTACGATCCCGCCGGGAAGGAGAAGGCCGGCCGTATTCCGTGGGATTCGGCCCGTTCGCGAACCGGTTGAAATCCTCGTTGCTGGTGAGAAAGATCAGTCCTCCATGAAAATAGCACACCTCTGAATTGGCTTCACAGAGGACGGTGAGTGGGCCGTCGCTGGAAACGCACGTCAGCCCGGCATTGTCGAATGGTTCGGGCGCCCCCGGTTCGGCCGCGGCAGCGGCCGCCTGGCGCTGCCGATCGATATGCCTCAGCAGATTCTGGATCTTGGCGTAAGTGACAATTCTGGAATTCGGAATGACGGAAGTCATTTTCATCGCCTCTTTCACCGGTCGGCCGGCTCGAGGAAGAGATCGCGCAGTCCTGCGGATAAAGCTCCGGCCTGAATGCCAAACCTTGCACCCCCGGCTTGACGTCGGCGCCGCGGACCGTCCAAATGCATACAATATCTTCTCTGAAATGAATCGGTTGAGATTCTACGAGTCACTTCTCACGGCCGGTTTCGGTGGAGCCCCGAATGGGCTGACGTGAGGACTGAAGGATTCTCTTGGGAAACAACGTTCCGGAGTTGAGAGTTCTGAACATGGGAAACCTCCCCTGGCAACCCTGCTGCCATATCCCACGCGGGGGACTTAGGCCAGCGGCTTTGCGTCCCACCCTTTCGGATGGTTTGCCCTTTACAGGTTAATCGGCTCGGAGCGCAAAAGGCTCCAAACACTACAATAATATGATTCGGCATAGCCGACAAGGGGCTTTAGCAGCCTGTCGAAAATGTCCGAAGCGAGGACGGTTCGACCCGCGTTCCTTCCGGGTTTTCAGGCCGTTGCGGACCGGGCGAACCGGTGCCGTTGACCTTTTTCTTGCCTTTTCCACAGGGATATTTGATGATTGGACGGGCTCCGAGCGTGGGCCGGGAGCTTCTTCGGGCGCGGAACGTCAGGACGGGCCCGGGCGGCCCATGAGGAGTATTGTTGCGGCCGAATGGCGGATCATGGTTTTTTGTTTTGAGATCAAGGCCATATAGAGCGCCCGGCAACGGACGTTTTCCGCGGGGCGGGCGACGGTGAAGACGCCGGCGGCGCGCTCGCAACACGGTTACCACTTTCCGGAAAGAAAGGTTTTCAAGAATGAGTAAACCCATGCTCATTGCAAAGAGTTCCAAGAACGTCGAGTTCTGCCTGATCCCCCGCATGGCCAATCGGCACGGGCTGGTGGCCGGTGCCACGGGAACGGGCAAGACGGTAACCTTGCAGAGAATCGCCGAAACCTTGAGTCAAAACGGCGTACCCGTCTTTCTGGCCGACGTGAAAGGGGACTTGGCCGGGATCAGCCGCAAGGGTGCGGAGCATCCCAAGATCATGGAGCGCGTCAAGCTGCTTTCTCTTTCCGATCATCGCTTCCGGGAATACCCGGTGGCGTTCTGGGATGTTTTCGGAAAGAGCGGTCACCCGGTGAGGGCGACGGTTTCCGACCTGGGTCCGCTGCTCATGGGCCGGCTCTTGAATCTCAACGAGGTGCAGACCGGCGTTTTGACGTTGATCTTCAAGATCGCGGACGATGATGGGCTGTTGCTCCTGGACCTGAAAGACATCCGGTCCATGGTTCAATTCGTGGGCGACAACTCCCGGGAATTCACCACCGAATACGGGACCATTTCCAAGGCCTCGGTGGGCGCCATCCAAAGAGGTTTGCTGGAACTGGAGTCGCAGGGGGGCGACCGGTTTTTCGGCGAACCGATGCTCGACATTTTCGATCTCATCCAAACGCATTCGGACGGAAGGGGAATCATCAACATCCTGTCCGCGGATCAACTGATAACTCGGCCCAAAGTCTACGCAACCTTTCTGCTGTGGCTCCTGGCGGAGCTTTTTGAGCGCCTGCCGGAAGTGGGAGACCTGGAGAAGCCCCAACTGGTTTTCTTTTTCGACGAGGCACACCTGCTTTTTGAAGACGCTCCGCCGGCTCTGCTGGAAAAGATCGAACAGGTGGTGCGGCTGGTCCGTTCCAAGGGGGTCGGAGTCTACTTCGTCACGCAGAACCCGAGGGATGTTCCCGACAAGGTATTGGCCCAGCTGGGCAACCGCGTGCAGCACGCGTTGAGGGCTTTTACTCCCCAGGAGCAAAAAGCGGTCAGGAGCATGGCGCAGGCTTTCCGCCCGAACCCGCGACTCGACATCGAGAAGGTGATCACGGAGCTGGGCGTGGGAGAGGCCCTCGTTTCCTTCCTGGAAGAAAACGGGACCCCGGCGGTGGTCGAACGTGCATTCGTGTGTCCGCCCGAGAGCCGGGTGGGTGTCATCACGGCCGATGAACGAGACGCGATCGTTCGAAGCTCGATCCATTTCGGCAATTATGAGAAGACGGTCGACCGGGAATCGGCCTTTGAAATGATCCGGTCGCGAACCGAACGAAGAGTCGAGGAAAGCCGGCAGGCGGGAGAGCAGCCGGAGACCGGTTACCGGGCACCGGCTCCGGGGCGAAGGCCGGGACGTTCCAGCGACACCGTCGTGGAAGCTTTTGCGAAGAGTACCTTGCGGGCTATCGGCAGTTCCATCGGCCGTCAGATTGTCCGCGGGGTGTTGGGTTCGATCCTGGGGGGGAGGAGATAGAAACCGCTTTTCCCTGCGGTCCGAGACCTGTTCGGAACTGCCGGGCGGGGAAATGAGCGTTTCATCGAAAGCACGCCGCCTTGCCGCGAACGCGCCCGTGCCGAATGAGTCGGCATATCGCTTGAACATTTGATGTGAATCGAAGATAATACAATTAATGTCTCCTGTTGTTTCAAGAGGCCTTCCGGGTGAAATGCGAGCCTGAAGCGCCTGTCTTTCCCCTTGCGATCAAGTTGTCGCACCGTCCGGGATCAAGTCCAGATATCAGACACTGTGTGCACGGCACGGAAACCCCGTCTCTTTTCACACTTCTTCCAACTGGTCCATGCTTTTTGAGGAGTCGCCTCATGAGTAATGAAAATTTGGAAGGGAAAAGGTGGTGGATTGCCGTTGGGGCAATCATCATGCAATTGTGTCTGGGAACGGTGTATGCGTGGTCCGTTTTCAAGAAACCCATCATGACCGCGCACGGTTGGGGGGAAACGGCCACCCAGGTTACCTTCATGATCTGCATCGGAGTGATCGGCCTGGCCGCCGCCTTCGGCGGGACACTGGTCGACAAGAAAGGGCCGAGATATGTGGGTACCGTGGGCGGCATCCTTTTCGGGATCGGAACGCTGTTGGCCGGCCTGGCCGATCAAATGGGCAGCATCTGGCTCCTCTATCTCGGTTTTGGCCTGATTGCCGGCCTGGGCAACGGTTTCGGCTACATCACCCCCATCGCCACGCTGATCCGCTGGTTCCCCGACAAACGAGGCCTGGTGACCGGGCTGGCCGTCATGGGCTTCGGCGCCGGGGCGTTTTTCATGGGCATCATTGCTCCCAAAATGATTATTTCTCTCGGAGTGGCTAATACGTTCTACATTTGGGGGGCGATCTTCCTCGTGGCCGTGACCGCGGCCGCGCAACTGTACAAGAATCCTCCCAAAGGGTGGTTGCCCAGGGGGTTCGCCCCCAAGACCAGCGCGGGCGGCGTTCAGGTGACCGAGTCCTACACCTTCGATGAAGCCGTCAAGACCTCGCAATGGTGGATGCTGTGGTCGATGCTGTTCTTGAACATCACCGCCGGTCTTGGTCTGCTGTCTCAATTGTCCCCGATGGCACAGGACGTGATCAAGAGGGTCAGCACCGATATCTCCGCCAAAGACCTGGCGGTGGCCGGCGGCACGATCCTGGCGATCGCATCCATCTTCAACGGCTTGGGGCGTCTCTTCTGGGCCTGGACGTCCGATGCCGTCGGAAGAAAAATGGTCTTCGTCATCATGTTTGCAAGCCAGGCCATCCTCTACGTGGCGTTGCCCCAAATCGGGAACCAGATATTGTTCACCGTCGTGGCGTGCTACCTTCTCGCCTGCTACGGCGGCGGATTTGCCACCATGCCGGCCTTTGCGGCCGATTCCTTCGGACCGGCCAATATCGGAAAGGTCTACGGCATGATGTTGACCGCATGGGGGTGCGCCGGCATCGTGGGGCCGCTTGTATTCGCTCAAATCAAGTCCATCGCGGTCTACGTCGCGGCCGTTCTTCTGGTGCTGGGCTTCCTGCTGGCCATCAGCTTCAAGAAACCGAAGGGCAAAGAGTGAGTATGACCGGGAGAGAAGGCTTCGCCGGCACCCGGAGCGTTGCGCCTGCGAGGATGCTTCTCGCGGCGTTGGGAAACATTATAGTCACTGGACGTACAGGTTTTCTCTTGGGGCTGCCTTCAATGGAAATAAGGAGAAATTGCCATGTCATCGTTTAATGAAAAAGTCGCTCTCAGGAGTTTTCAGGAGATCAGCAAGCTTTTGAGCTCAACCATGGAACTGCCGGAAATCCTCAATCACATATTAGAAGAAATCACCAGGGTCCTGGGCCTGAAAGGGGGTACCATCCGCCTGGTCAGCCCCAAGACCAATACCCTGGAATGGATGGCCTCGGTTGGGGTGAGTCGGAAATATATCGAAAAGGGGGCGGTGGACCTGGACAAGAGCGTGGCGGAGGCCATGACCGGAACACCGGTGCTCGTGCTGGACGCGGGCAACGATCCTCGCATGCAGTATCCGAAACAGGCAAGGGAGGAAGGCATCGCCAGCATGTTGACCATCCCCATGAAGGCGAGGGGGGGAAAGGTCATAGGAGTGATGCGCCTGGTGACCTCCGAGCCCAGGCAGTTCACGATGGACGAGGTCGATTTTGCCTGTGCCGTGGGAGAATTGGGAGCGCAGGCCATCACCAATGCCAGGATGTTCGAAGAGCTGACCAAAGAGCTCAAATACTTCAAAGGCATGGTGGACGTCGCCAAGTTTTGGTGAAAACCGGGGCTCCACACGTCATTCGCTCTCAAGCCCGAACGCACGCCCGGAACCGGAACAATGAGGCGTTTCCGGATGGTTCCGGGCAGCAACCCTCCTGATATGCCTCATCGTTCGTTCCAGTTGCCGCGGCCGCTCCCGAGCATGATCCGCCGCCTTGCCGGGGCGTCGAGGAGACCTGAAAGCGCGAAGACCACCGCACGTTCAACTCTTTAGAACCATCCTGTCGGGGTCGCACTGCGTGCGAAGGATATCGAGCTCATGTTCGGTCGGGGCTTGTTCTTCGACCGCCCTGGTCAAATCGATCTTGAAACCGATCTCCTCCTGGACGGCTCCGGCGGTGAAGCCGGGATAGATGCTGTGGAGGTACATTTTCCTGGTTTCGGCGTCAAAGCGGAAAGTGGCTTTATCGGTGATCACTTTTTCGGGGCCGCCCCCCGGCAGACCGGCTTTTTCCCGTGCTCCGGGTCCGTCCAGAAAACCGGGCGTGGTCAGATAGTCGACCTTTTCCACGAACTTCCTTTTTCCCAACTCCATGAAAATCCAGAATCTGCCGGCCAGGCTTCCGATGTCGCAGCCCCCGCCGCTGCCGCTGAAACGAACCTTGGGACGCCTGAATTCTCCTATGGCCGTGGAGTTGAGATTCCCAAAGATGTCGATCTGGGCGGCGCCGAGTATGCTCAAGATGTTGCGCCCGGTGGTGCGGTTCTGAATGATGCCGAAGGATTCAGCCAGCCCGGCCAGGCGGATCGCTCCGTGCATGATTCGAGGATCGGCGAGGCTCAGGGGCATCTGCCCGAACTGAACGTCCACCGCGCCCGTCTCGAAAAATATGGATGCCTGCGGCGCGGTTATCTTCTTGGCGGCTATCGCGGCGAGCGTGGCTATTCCCGTTCCGCACAGAATAATGTCGGAATTCCTGACTCCGCGTGCCGCCGTGATCGCCATCATCTCTTGAAGGCTATACTCAGCCATCGCTCACCTCCGGTTCAAGCGGGGATTGTATCCGACTTCCTCGTCGGCCCGCAGGTTCTGCAGCCTGTCGGCGCCTATGAGCTCGAGAAATTCCTTCCTGTTCCTCACTCCATAGACATATTTCTCGAGGTAGTCCTGCCATTGGGAGTCGTCCCTGGCCGCCTCCCGGTAAAACTCGCGCAGGAACCAGGGATCGTAATCGTAGTAACCGTACAGCGCGCAAGGATACGCGCCCCACGGTTCTTCCACCACGGCGCTCACCTGGAAGTTGAGGATCTGGTTCTTGTCCGGGTTTGTGCGGAGCTCATCGGTTTCGACGATCTGTTCGCAGGTGATGATCACTTCTTTGGATGCCTTGGCCTGCTCGACATCGGAGAAGAGCAGTCCCAGCAGCTGAACGTTCCCGGATTGGTCGGCCTTTTGAGCGTGAAGGATGGTGACGTCCGGCTGCAGCGCGGGAACGAGCACCAGGCGATCCACCCGCTCGGTCCGGTTGAAGGGATTGTCCATGAGGACGAGCTTTTTCGAAGGCAGCCGGGGATCGTGCAGGCGATCTTCTTCGCTGTAGCCCCACTTGTTGACGATATCCGTTCCGAGAGAGCTGTAGGTTGGAAGGAAAGGGACGCCCATTGCCCCGGCCATGAACCTCAAGGTCATCTGGTAGTTCGTGTAGTCCTCGACGGCGATTTCGCCGTTCTCCGCGGATCTTCTGAAGCGAAAGCAGGTGGGCGCGAACCTGCCGTTGCCGCCGTAAGCGATATCAACCCGCGCAACGCAGCCGCCGCCGATCAGCTCGTCAACGGCCTGCCCGTTCGAGCATGCGGCGACGTGGAGGTTCCGGACCCGTTGGCGAATGATCTCGTGAACTGCCGCCATCGGGCACTGGGTGGCGGAGAACCCGCCGAGTGAAATCAGCGCTCCGTCATGCACGTACCGCTCCACCGCCTCCGACAGGCTCATTCCTTTGCCGGCATTCTGCATCGTATTCTCCCGTGCTGTGCAGCGAAAATTGCTGCAATATACACTGCTGCAACTTTTATTGTTGCAAAACGCTTCTGTCAAGAATAAATTGAGCCTCGGGCAAAGCCGTGGGATTTCCAACTCATTTACCCCCCGCCCTCGAAAACACGGCCGCCCGAACGTTCGGAAAGAAATCGCTTGTGGCCCGAACTACTCCTACACCATTTCGCAGGACGCAAGAATGGAGTTGCCAATGAACGCCGGAACCCATGAAGATCACATTTTCTATAGAAACCTGCTCAAAACGTATCCCGTGGTCGACCGGGCCGAAGGCGCCATCATATGGGATAAGTCCGGCAAACGCTACCTCGACGGGTCCGGGGGGGCGGCGGTAGTCAGCATAGGGCACGGGGTGCCCGAGATCCGTGAGCAGATGCTCGCGCAAGCCGGAAGGCTCGCCTTTTCCCACGGCAGCCATTTTACGAGCGAAGCGGCCATGGAGTGCGCGGAAAGGCTCTGCAAGATGACCTCCGATGAGCGCATGAACCGGGTCTACTTTCTCTCGGGCGGCTCCGAGGCCGTCGAGACGGCCGTCAAGCTCGTGCGGCAGTACTGGCGGGAGATCGGGCGGCCCGACAAGTACAAGGTCATTTCGCGCTGGACGAGCTTTCATGGAAACACCACCGGCGCTCTGGCCCTGGGGGGCCATACGGGGAGAAGGCGCCACTATCAGCCGCTTTTCCCGCACACGCCGCATATCGAGCCCTGCTACTGTTATCGCTGCCCGTTCGGCAGGTCGGCCGATGCCTGCAACCTGGAGTGCGCGGACCAGCTGGAGCGGACCATCAAGTACGAAGGGCCGGATGCCGTTGCGGCATTCATTGCCGAACCGGTCGTCGGCGCCACCGCGGGTGCCCTTGTTCCGAGGGATGGCTACTGGCCGAGAATCAAGCGGATTTGCGATGCCTACGAGATCAAGCTGATCGCCGACGAGGTCATGACGGGATGCGGGCGCTGCGGCCGCAATTTCTGCATGGATCACTGGCAGGTCAAGCCGGACCTCATCGTGGCCGCAAAAGGCTTGAGCTCGGGTTACACGCCGCTTGGGGCGGTGATTGTGGCCGAAGAGATACACGAGGCCGTCAGGAAGGGTTCCGGGGCGTTCGTGCACGGTCATACCTATTCGCAGAACCCGCTCTCGACGGCTATAGGGGCGGCGGTCCTCGCCTACATCGAAAAGCACGGGCTGGTCGAACGCTCTTTCAGGATGGGCGGGTACCTGCTCGAAAAGCTTCAAGTGCTGCGTTCCCTGGACATGGTGGGAGATGTCCGAGGGCTGGGCCTCTTTGCGGGCATCGAACTGGTCAAAGACAAGCAAACGAAGGAAACGTTCGCTCCAACGCTGAAGGTCAATGCGAGAGTTGCCGCGGAGGCGTTTTCAAGGGGGCTCGTCAGCTATCCGGGCGGAGGCGGAGCGGACGGCATAAATGGAGATCATATCCTGCTCGCCCCTCCTTTCATCATCACCGAAACCCAGGTGGACGAAATGGCGGCGATCGTGAAAGACTCCATCGCCGCGGTCCAGGCCGCCCTGTAGGCTCCCGGGGCGGAGTGTGAGGGGGGGGGACCCCGAGGGCTCCGGACCGACGGACACGGAGGTATCGGCCTGGTCGCGCGGCGCTGTTTTAACTTGACCCCGTGGATATGATGCAGTAGTAACTGCATATCATCATAATTGAAGCATATATTGCTGCAAAACGAGGAGCCGGGAATGATCAGTCCCGAGGCGCTGTTTCTTAAAGGTCCAGCACCACTCACGCTCAGTCAGAAGAAAGTGGTGGATTATCTTTGTGCCCATGCCGAAGAGGCGATCTTCATGACGGCCGCCCAGGTTGCCAGGCGGGTCGGGGTTTCCGATTCCACCGTCGTGCGCCTGGCCCCGGTCCTCGGCTTCGACAGCTTCCGCGAAATGAAAAACCACCTTCGCAGCCAGCTCATGGAGCGTCTCGACACGGTCAGCCGCATCGAGCGGACGATCGGCAAAATCACCTGTGTGGAGGATGTCCTGGACTCCATCATGCAGGCTGACCTGAACAATGTCGCCCGAACCGCCGAGATCCTCCCGAAGGAGACGTTCGCCGCAGTGGTGAAGGTGCTCAAGGACGCTCGGGATCTGCACATTCTCGGGCTTCGTTCGGCCTACTCACTGGCCCATTTTCTGGCAATATCCATGCATTTTCTGCGACGCAGCCCTCATCTGATGGTTCCCGGCACTCACGATCTTTGGGGCGAGATAAGCTTGCTCGGCCCCAATTCCGTGCTGTTTGCCATCTCTTTTCCACGGTATACGCGGCTGACCGTGGAAGCCGCTCAAGCCGCCCATGATGCAGGGGTTACGGTCATCAGCCTCACCGACTCCGTCCTTTCTCCGCTTGCGGCCTGCTCGGACTATGTCCTTCCCGCCTTCTACCGGCTGGATTCCTTTGTGGAATCCTATGTGGCGGCATTCAGCGTGATCAACGCCGTGGTGACCGGGGTCGCTTTTCTAGACGGAGCCAAGACTTCCGAACGACTCAGGCGGATGGAGGTGCTCTGGAAGGAAAAGGACGTCTACTGGAAACCGGAGCACAAGTCGGTGCCTTCCTGGGTTCGCGCGGAAGGCAGGCAGGGAAAATGACGAACACCGTATCAGTCAATTTCGCTTCAGCAATTCGATGCATCTTCTTCTGATTTCTCTCATCGGCAAGCGCGGAAGTGACCGGACTCGAATCGAAGTCTCTTCCGTAGGATAGCGTTTCCGGCGTAGGCGACCGAAGAGTTTTCATCCCTTTGGCTTTCCCGATTGTCCGCACGGGGGTTTGTTCGCGTGCGGCATTGGGGTAGTCGGAGTCTCTAACGGCCGCCCGGCAAAGAAAGGCGACAAAATTCCCCGTTTCCTCCCCTCGGGGGGAAGCGTGGAATCGTGTCAGGGCCGAACGGGACAGGTGGCGAAAGAGCGGCTCTGTTCAGCACCGAACCGTACCGACTGGAAAGGGGATGAGAATGAGGGGAGAAAGAAGAAGCATGCTGTTTCGAGCGCGTCCATGGAAGAAAGCGATCGTGTTGGCGGTATCGCTCATGATCCTGCTGGGAGCGGCCGAAGGATTTGCCGCCAGGGAGCTTCTTTTTGCCACGGGTGGGGTATCCGGGACCTTCTACCCCATCGGGGGGGCGATTGCGCAGGCGTGGAACAAGCACATCCCGGACCTCAATGTGACGGTGCAGGCCACGGGCGGCTCGCTGGAAAACGTCCGGCTCCTCGGCAGCAAAGGCGCCGATGTGGCCATCTGCATGAACGACATAGCCTATTATGGAAGGCAGGGAACCGAGGCGTTCAAGGCTAAGAACGAGAAGTACGAGAATTATTCGGCGATTGGCAATGTGTATCCGGACGTCATACAGATTTTTGCACGCAAGAGTTCGGAGGTGCGTTCGATAAGCGACCTGAAAGGAAAGAAGGTATCGGTGGGGCCTCCGGGAAGCGGGACCGAAATCAGCGCGCGTCAGGTGTTCGGGCTCTATGGGATCGACTACAAGACCAGGAAAGACATCAACCCCCAGTATCTTTCCTACACCGAGGCCGCCGATCAGTTCAAAGACAAACTGATAGAAGCCGCCTACTTCGTGGTGGCTGTGCCCAACTCCGCCCTGCAGGACATCAACCTCATGCATCCGGTTCAGTTCCTGGGGATCGACGGCAAGAAGTTCGACGAAATCGTCAAGGCCTATCCGCTCTATTCCCGGTTCACCATCGCGCCCAACTCCTATTCCGGGCAAACCGAGCCTGTTCCGACGATCGGGGTCTACTCGAGCATCCTGGTGCGCGACGACCTTCCGGAGGACCTCGTCTACAAAATGACCAGGACCATGTACGAGCAGGCTTCGGACATAGGTCAGGCCCACGCCGCGGGGAAGGGCATGAGCGTTTCCACGGCGATCCTGGGCATGGCCGTGCCGCTCCATCCGGGGGCTCAGAAATACTACAGGGAAAAGGGAATCTTGAAGTAACCCGCCGGGGCCGCTTGCCGCGGGGCGCCCCGGTGCTTCGCGGCCATGGGAAATGAGGCGGCCCGTTCCTTGGAATCGTAGAAAGCGAGACCGTATGAGCGCTAAACCGGATGATACCACTCATGCCGCGGGTGCCGCCGCCATCCGTTCGGAGACCATCGATGTCGATGAGTTGATGGAGAAGTACGACCGTGAATCACGGTTCTTGAGAATAAGCGGTGTATGGGCTGCAGTTGTCAAGACAATAGCCGTGGCCTTCTCGTTGTTTCAGCTCTACACGGCCCTTTTCGGCGTATTGGCGGCTCAGATTCAGCGCCCTGCCCACTTGATGTTTGCACTGACGCTCATCTTTGTTCTTTATCCGTTTCGCAGGGGCGGGAGCTCGGCCGGGGTCCATCCGCTGGACCTCGGGCTTGCGATTCTGAGCGTCGGGGCAGGGCTGTACAGCATATTCAATTATGAATCGCTGATGGAATCTTCCGGGCTCTATTCGAATCTCGATCTCGCGGCCGCCGCCCTTGGAATCCTTCTCACGCTGGAGGCCACCAGGAGAATCGTCGGCCTGCCCATCACGATCATCGCATCGGTTTTTCTCCTGTACGCGTTGATGGGACCCTATTTCCCGGGTTTTCTTTCGCATCGCGGCTTCGACATCAAGCGCATCACCACCCACATGTGGTTCACCACCGAAGGCATAATGGGAATACCGCTGGGCGTCTCGTCCACGTTCATCTTCCTCTTCATCCTGTTCGGCGCCTTTTTGACGAAAACGGGCATCATGGACTTCTTCATGGACTTGTCGAATGCCGTTGCGGGGTGGGCCTCCGGAGGGCCCGCAAAGGTCGCGGTCATTGCCAGCGCCATGCAGGGCACCGTTTCCGGGAGCTCCGTCGCGAACACGGTCGGAACCGGGAGCTTTACCATTCCCATGATGAAGGGGCTCGGATATCGGCCGGAATTCGCCGGGGCGGTGGAGGCGGCGGCGTCGACGGGCGGACAGCTCATGCCGCCCGTCATGGGGGCGGCGGCCTTTCTCATGGCGGAATTCCTTGGAATGCCTTATGTCGAGATTGCCAAGGCGGCGGCGATCCCGGCACTCTTGTACTTTACCGGGGTCTGGCTCGTGGTTCACCTGGAGGCGAAGAAGACCGGGTTGAAGGGAATTCCCAGGGAGCGCCTCCCCAGGCTGTTGACCGTGATCAGGAAGGACAGCTACCTGGTCCTTCCCCTGGTCGGCATCATCACCTTCTTGTGCGAGGGGGCGACGCCGATGAGGGCGGCTTTGGCGGGCCTGGCGTTGTGCGTTGCCGTAGGGATGATCCGGAAGGCCACCAGGATGAACATCGGCAGCCTCCTGGAAACGCTGGAGGCGGGTGCCAGGGGCGCGCTGGGAGTTGCCGCGGCCTGTGCCACGGCCGGGATCATCGTGGGAGTGGTCACCCTGACGGGGCTGGGGCTGAAGATGGGAGAGGGCCTGGTGTCCCTGGCGGGCGGCATGCTCTTCCCGACCCTGGTTCTGACCATGGTTTCATCGCTCATTCTCGGCATGGGCGCACCGACCACCGCCAACTACGTGATCACTTCCTCGGTCGCCGCCCCCGCGCTGCTCAAACTCGGCGTGGCCCCTCTCAGCGCCCACATGTTCGTGTTCTACTTCGGCATACTCGCGGACATCACCCCTCCGGTGGCGCTGGCGGCGTTCGCGGGAGCGGCCATCGCCAAGGCGAACCCGTTGAAGACGGGAGTCAATGCCACGAAGCTGGCCATTGCCGCGTTCCTGGTGCCCTATATCTTCGTCTTCAGCCCGTCGCTTCTGCTCATCGACTACACTCTTGGCGGGCTCCTTTGGATGATGACAACCGCTGTAATCGGAATGATCGGTTTGGCCACGGCCGTCGAGGGATGGTACTTGACCAAAATGGGCTGGTGGGAACGGGTATTGAGCGCGCTGGCCGGACTCCTGCTCATCGACCCGGGACTCACAACGGACGTCGTCGGTTTTTCGATCCTGGCTTCGATCACTTTCCACCAGTTCAGGAAATACCGCGCGACAAAGGTTGCCGGACGCCCCGCGGCCGTCGAGATGGCGATTCCCATGCGGGAGGAAGTGGAGCTGTGACGGACAGGCCTTCACCCCCGCCGGGGCCTGCGAACCGAAACCGCTGAAGACAGACGCCGCAAGGGGGTTTGCCCGGGCGGCGTTTTCTCGACACGGGGGTCGCCTGTTCCCCGGGACCTCAAAGGTCGCTTTGCGTCTTTTTGTGCGAATGCCCGAAGTGTTCACCGGAGTGTCCGCAATAACCTCCAACGCTGGTTGGGTCTGCCCGAAACCCTCGATTACCAGGGAGTGCGCGACTCCATTGCTGCGTGGAGCCCATACGGAGGACTCATCTATTTTCATCTGTTGCTGAAACGACTTGGCGATGCCAGGTTTCCTGGACGGTCGCAAAAATAATGGGGAAAAGGATGATAGCAGTCAGGCGCGTTTACGAATCACCCCGGGCCGATGAGGGAGCCCGCTTTCTGGTGGAACGCTTATGGCCGCGGGGCATGAGGAAGGAATCACTCCACATGGACGCCTGGCTCAAGGATGTGGCCCCGAGCGATGCGCTGCGCCGCTGGTTCGGTCACGATCCAGCGAAGTGGATCGAGTTTCAAGAGCGTTACTTCGCCGAACTGGATGGAAAGCCTGACGCTATTCAACCAATCGTGGAGGCGGCCCGCAGGGGCAATGTCACTTTGCTCTACAGCGCTCATGACACGGAATACAACAACGCCGCGGCATTGAAGGAGTACCTGTCCGAACGCCTGCAACCAGGCCCATGAGAAGGGACTGCGTCTGCACGAGGGATTGTGTTCGACCGTCTCGCACAGGCCACCGATCATTTGGAGGAAAAGAGAGGGGAAAAACTGCACTCCAAGACAAAGTAAGAATACTCTATGCGGATGCCTTGGAAAAAAACAAAAGCGGAAGAAGAAGCATTTTCGAGCCGGCGATTCTGATGCGGTTTCAAATCGCCCGTGAGACAGAACACTTCCTTTCCCAAGGCTTTTCTTGAGAGGCAACGTAACGCTTTCCTTCTCATCGTTGCCTCATTTCGAGTGGGATGAGATCAAGCTGGACCTGGAAGCCCTTCAGGAAACGGTCATCGAAGAAAAGGATTGCCGTCTTCGCTGCACCCCCTTGCCCCGGACCATGATTGCCAAACCGGAACCTGGTTGCATGATGCCCTCAAGTCCTTTGGACGCGTTCAGGAACCCGGCCGCCCCGTCCGTCTTCCTGAGCCGAAATCTTTTCCAAAACCGCCACCAGCTCATGTTGATTCCGGTTCGCGCTCGTATGATAGCAGCACTGCAGGGACAAAGCCTTGTTCAAGGCTTCGCTGCTGTCATCGGGCAGAATGAGCAGGTTGCGAACACTCTTGAGCAGCCCCTTGAGTGATACTGCAGCGCCGAGATCGTCGTGAGTCAACACAGCCAGGACGACGGTGGTTGCTCCCGAAAAGCTTGTCAAAACCGACTCGATCAGCTCTTCGGCAGTTCGACAGACAGCCATCGTGTCCCGGGGCAGGCGGCGGGCAACCTCGTCTATGAGTTGCCTCAACCAGAGCGTTTCGGAGGGGACAAAGAAAATGATCGTATGCATCGCAATAGCCTTTTCTTCAGAAGGAGACATCGCTCTCCAGCCTCCACAAAGCAGATTCCATGCCACCGAGAGAGTCGCCCCCCTCACCCGGCCTTTGCAGCAGGGAGGAATCTCCGGTTCTGCCGAAAGGTCAATTACAGCGCGCGGCGAAGCAAAGCATCGGTCAGCACCGTGTCGGCGCAGCACCCAGCAGTCCAATAAACGAGACGGAGCAGGCCCGGCTGTATGACAAACAGAACTAAATCCATACGAGGCAACCGCTAGCGGCCGTCTAATAAATTAGACACCGTCGGCAGGCGGGGGGAATGGCCGGGTCTTTCGGGGTTTACCGGCCCCCGCTTTCGACGGCACGGCACAATTCAGGCACATGTCGGACACGCGTCGGAATCGGCTCCGGCCCCTACAGCTCATATTTCTTCAGGAGTTGATAGAACCTTGCACGGGAGAGTCCGGAGAGCCTGCTGCATCGCTCGATATCACGCCCGACCGAGCGGATGAGGTCCGCCAGGTACTGGCGCTCGGCACTCTCTCGGGCCTGTTGGAGCGTGGTGAGAGGATGGTTCCCCGAAGTGCCCGCCGACCCCGGCGTCGGCGGGGAGTCGCTCGCTTTCTGGGCTGCTGGGGAATGCGATACGGAGTTTCGCGCCGCCTTCACCCGGATGTGAAGGGGCAGGTGGCAGGCGTAAAGGGTCGGTTCATCGCGGGTGAGGGTGATGGTACGTTCGATCACGTGGATCAATTCCCTCACGTTGCCGGGCCATTCATAGCTTTCCAGGGCTTCGATGAAATCGGGAGAAATGCCTTTGCCGTCAATGCGGCAATAGCGGCAAATGCGGTGGACTTGATGCAGCACCAGGTCACGGATGTCTTCGACCCTGGAACGCAGCGGCGGCACCGCGATCGTGATCGTCTGCAAGCGAAAAAAGAGGTCCTCTCGAAAATGTCCGGCCTTGACCATCTGGTAGAGATCGCGGTTGCTTGCGGCAATGAGGCGGAAGTTGCTGTTGATTTCCCGGCTCGAGCCAAGGGGCCGGAACCGCCGTTCCTGGAGTACTCTGAGAAATGCCTTCTGCACGGCAAAGGGCAGTTCCCCCACTTCGTCCAGCAGCAGGGTGCCGCCATCGGCCTGTTTGATCAACCCGACGCGGTCATGGGTTGCATCGGTGAAAGCCCCCCGGCAGTGGCCGAAAAGCATGGACTCAATGAGGGACTCGGGCAATGCCGCACAGTCGACAACCACGAAGTTTCCCGCCGCCCGAGGGCTGTTTTCATGGATGGCGGCCGCAATAAGCTCCTTGCCGGTACCGGTCTCGCCCTTGATGAGGACGTTGACGTCGCTCCCCGCGGCCTGCGCCACGAGGTCCAGGCATCCAGCCAAACCGGGACTGTTGCCGACAATGTTGCCGCGTTTGAGAGCCATGGCGGTATTCCGGCAGGCCTTGGCCTCACGGTACTGGGATGCCCTGAGGAGCGCCAGCATCATTCGCTCCAGGGAGGCGGGTTTCTCCAGGTAGTCCCAGGCGCCGCTGCAGATGGCGAGCTCGGCCCCGTCCTGGCTTCCAAAACCGGTAATGATAATCACTTCCGGACAGGACGGCGCCTCCCGAATTTGAGGCAGTCCGTCCACCAGGCCGTTGCCGTCCGGCATTCGAACATCGAGGAAAACGACATCGAAGGCTTCAGAGTAGACCTTGAGGAGGCCGTCGCCAAGCCGCTGGACCGATACGGCCGCGTGTCCCAATTGCCCCGCCATGCGACAGAACACCCGGCAGAACTCAGGATCGTCATCGATGATCAACACCTTGGCCAAAAGCAAATCCTGTTTCAATGCTTTGGATTATGCGAGAGAGTTCGACAATGCAATGGTTATGAATCATGGTAACGGATACGAACGGATAATTCCAGGAGGAAAAACACTGCGATGATCGCAGAGGGCGCTCGCCGCCCGAGGCTGTGGCCGGCCGGCCTGCTTTCCATCGGCAGACCCCGGGTGATCACGCACGGCTCCCCCTCAACAAAGCACCGAGATGAGCCGTCCGCCCCGATGAGAATGGCCGAACCGGGCTTGTCCTAATCAAATCGGAATTCTTTCTCACAGAAAATCCTGAGACAGGCCTGGACAGCGCGCTGATCATACAATCGCCCCTGCTGTCGGCCGATTTCCTCCAGGGCCGTCGCCAGGCCGATGGCTGCCCGATAGGGTCGATGCGAGCTCATGGCTTCAACAACGTCCGCCACGGCCAGGATTCTTGCTTCGAGCAGGATTTCATCCCCCGTAAGCTGCCGGGGATAACCCGAACCGTCCAGGCGCTCGTGGTGCTGGTGGACAATGCGGGCGATGGGCCACGGGAAGTGGGCTTTTCTGAGGATTTCATAGCCCACCTCCGAATGCTCGCGGATGAGGCGAATTTCTGCAAGATGGAGCTGAGTCGGTTTGGAAAGAATCTGCGAGGGCACCGAGATCTTGCCGATATCGTGGACCAGTCCGGCCATGCGGACGGCCGTGAGGGTTGGTTCCGTCAACCCCATTTCCGCGGCTATGGCTTGAGCGAGCCGGGCAACCCGGCGCTGGTGACCGGCCGTGTAGGGATCGCGGATTTCCAGAGCCGAGGTCAGGACTTCAACGATTTCCATCAAGGTTTCGCGGAGTTGACGAAGGATGAGTTTTTCTCGCGTGATCCTGTCAAGCTTGGCCTCGAGCTCACCAACCTGAAAGGGCTTGGCAATGAAGTCCGCGGCCCCCGCGGCAATGATCTCCGAATAGGAGTAGTCCGGCACGAACCCGGTCATGATGACAAAATCGAGTTGCGGGAACTCCTTCTGAGCCCGCCGCATGAGCGTGAGGCCGTCCATGCCGCGCATCCTGATATCCGAGAGTACCAGGTCGAAAGCGTTCCGGCGAAGCATCTCCATGGCTTCCCCGGCGTCCGCTGCGGCCTCACAGGCGATGCCGAACCGCTCACCCATGTTCTTGATCAACGTGCGATACGAGTCTTCGTCATCCACCACCAGCAACCGCCGGATGACCCGGGCGTCATCCCGGTTCCACAATCCTTCCTTCGCGAACCCGCCGTTCCCGGGGTCGGTTTTCGCCCGGCGCAAGGCCTCGCTCATGGCCCGAATGGATTCACAGCCGGAGAACATCAGAGGCGCATTACCATCGGCGCTGTCGGCTGCCGGGTCCTCTTCGCAGGAGAAAGGGGAGCTTTTCTGGAAGGCGTCCATTTCGTCCCTCGACGTCTACACAAAGAATGATCCACCAATGAAGCGGTCCAGCCGCGGAATCATGTCGTCAGTCTTATCCCGAGTTTTGCAGCAGGCGGCCATTGACAAAAAGCGCTGCGTTTGGCGAAAATCCAGGTTACGGAGCGTGAAGCTTCTTTTGCAAGCGCCGTGCCTTTCCGTGAAAATCTTCGTCCTTGCCGACGACCCTGCCGCCGCGAGTGAAACGGCCGACAATACCTGCGGGAGAAGCGCCGGTGAATTTTATGTGAAAACTCTCATCCTGAACGCGTATGGTTCTTGCAACACAAAACCTAGCCCCAAGGGTTGACAACGAATGGAACCACTGAAGAGAGGCGGTGCAAACCGAGGCGCAAAGCCCTGCGGGTTCGAGACCGGATGCTTGCCGCAGCAGGGTGCCCGGCTGGATGATCTCCATTGAACGAACTGTAGAAGGCATGGTCCATGCGTAACTCGATGAACAAGAAGACCGAATCTGCGTCCCCCGGCTTTTGGAGGAGCATCCAGGGAAACTTGGTTTTGCTGCTTTTCATTCTGCTCATCCCAGCGATTCTGATCCGGATTTACGTCTATCACCAACAAGTGCAGACCCGCATCGGCGAGGAGCTTCAGGCAAATCTTGAGGTTGCGCGGGCAACCGCCAGGAATTTCGAATCGTTCGCGCGGGATGTCGTCCACAGCGAACTCGTCCTCGGGCTGGCGCTCACGGCCTCTCCGCCCCTGTCGGAAGCGGATCGACGTCGCCTGGTCGAGGAATTTAACGCGGATAATCCCGCCGTGTGGCGCGTTCACTGGATCAACCCGGACGGCCAGGTGATTGCGCCCAGTCCCGAAGACGTCATCGGCATGGATGTGAGCGATCGCCTGTATTTCACGAAGATCAAGAGCGGGCGGGAGTGGTTCGTCAGCGAGGTTTTTTCCGGAAAAGTCACGGGCCGGCAACTGTTCGTCATCAGCCGCGCAATTCGCTCGGAACATGGCGAACTGGCAGGGATTGTGGCAGCTGCCGTCGAACCGGCGGATCTGGACTGGGTCCTGGCCATCAAGCGCCAGCAGGATGCGGGAGTGAGCCTGGTGGACAGCAGGGGCATGCACGCGTATCGTTTCCCACCCATAAGCTATACCCCGGAACAACGCGACTGGCTCAAGAGCTATCCCGCCATCAAAGAGGCTCTCGCCGGGAATGAAATCGCCACCGTCGTTACCTCCGTTCTAACCGGCAAAGAGCGCCTGGTCGCCTTCGTCCCCGTTTTGGGCACTGGCTGGGTGGCGTCCGCGAGTCGCCTCCAGGAAGACGCCATGGTTGCCATCAATTCTGATCTGAGACACCACAACCTGCTTTTTGCAGGTCTCATCCTGGTGGTTTTTTGCGCGGTACTGTTCTTCTCGCGCTACATTGCCGCTCCCATCAAACGACTTCGCGATCAGGTACTTCGCCAGGGTCCCGGAGAATCGTGGGACTTCAAGGTCGATACCGGCCCCACCGAGGTTATCGAGCTTGCATCGGCCTTCCGCATCATGTCCGAGAGGATCAAAGCCCACGAATGGGAGCTCGGCAAGAGTGAAGAAAAATTCCGCATCCTCTTTCATTCCATTCCCGAGCCTTTGGCCCTGGCTATCGGCGACGATGCCGCCGTAGTCGATGTGAATGAGTCCTTCTGCCGCTTTCTGGGTCTCTCCCGTGCTGAGATTGAAGGCCGGCCCTTCACGGTTCTCGACATCTGGCACGACCTGGAGGATCGCGACCAAATCCAGAATCTGCAGACGGCCGGCACCGAGGTCCAGGATCTCGAATGCCGTCTGCGAACGCAATTCGGCGCGGCGAAATACGTCCTGCTCTCTTCGGCGAAGGTCGAAACGCAGACGCAGAAGGGCAGGCTCTTCATTCTTAAGGACATCACCGCGCGCAAGGCCGCGGAGATGGCCCTCCAGGGGCAGAGCACAACACTGCAGACGATTTTCGACGCCGTGCTGGCCTTGATCTTTTATAAGGACTTGGAAAACCGCCTGATGCGCGCCAACCAATTGTGGTTCGAAACCTTTGGTCTGAGCGAAGCAGCCGTGATCGGCAAATCCCTGGACGAATTCTTGCTGAAAGCGGATGCGGAAAGGTTCTACCGCGACGACCTGGAGGTCATCGCTTCAAACCGGGCCAAGAAGGATATCCTCGGGGAGATTCAGGTCAATGGCAAGACATTGTGGCTCAAAACCCAGAAGATACCTTATCGGGACAGCGCGGGTCGGGTGGTCGGCATCATCGGCTTTTCCGAGAACATCACCGCCGGCAAGCGAGCGGAGGATGAGCTGCTGGAGTCCCGACAGCGGTTGTCGGATATCATCGATTTTCTGCCGGATGCCACCTTTGTGATGGATGAGGAGGGGACAGTCATCGCCTGGAACCGGGCCATCGAGGAGATGACGGGGGTCAAGGCTTCGGAAATGTTGGGTCGAGGCAACTACGAATACTCTTTGCCCTTTTACGGTGTGAGGCGACCTATCCTGATCGACCTGGTTCTCGATCACGGATGCGAGTTTGCAGGCGAGTACCAGGGCATGACAATAAAAGAATCGATGCTCGAGGCGGAAGCGTTTGTGCCAAGCCTGAAGGGGAAAAGAGCCTGTCTTTACGGCAAAGCCAGCGTCCTGCGCAATTCGAAGGGAAAGATCGTGGGGGCCATCGAATCAATCCGGGATATCACCGAGCGCAAACGGGCGGAGGAGGAGAGGGAGCTTCTTGAGCTGCAGTTGCGGCAAGTGCACAAGACCGAAGCCATTGGTACTCTTGCCGGCGGCATTGCCCACGACTTCAACAACATTCTCGGAATCATCATGGGTTATGCCGAACTCGCCAGGATGGAGTTCCCAAGGGAAACCACCGCGCGGGAGAGTATCGATGAGGTGCTGAAGGCAACGCATCGAGCCAAGGAACTGGTCAGACAGATCCTTGACTTCAGTCGAACGCGCGAATACGAACGGAAACCCCTGCGACTGGTTCCGGTGGTCAAGGAAGTGCTGAAGCTCCTCAGAGCTTCCCTGCCTTCGTCCATTGAAATGGATCAGGCCGAAGAATTGCCGGCAGGTGAGGATCTGGTTCTGGCCGACCCCACTCAGATCCACCAGGTGCTGATGAATCTGGCGACGAATGCGGCTCACGCCATGCGCGGGAAGGAGGGACGGCTGCGCGTGGCGCTTTCCCCCGTTTCTTTTGGCTCGCTTGATCCAACCAGACCGGTTGAGCTCAGCCCGGGAAAATACCTTGACCTTGCGGTTGAAGATACCGGACATGGCATGAGCCGGGATATCCTCGAACGGATCTTCGATCCTTATTTCACCACCAAGAAGGCGGGCGAGGGAACCGGACTGGGATTGTCGGTGGCGCACGGGATTGTCAAGAACCATGGCGGAGCAATCCGGGTCTTCTCCGAGCCTGGCCAGGGAACGGTCGTTCACGTGTATCTCCCGGTGCTGGAAAGCGATGAGCCGGTGGAACCGCCGGCACCCTCATCGACCCTTCCCGGGGGAAACGAACGCATCCTGCTCGTCGATGATGAAGAAGCCCTGGCCAAGGCCCTCAAGAAGAGGCTCGAACGCCTGGGCTACCAGGTGACGGCAGTCACGGGCAGTCCGGAGGCCCTCGAAATCTTCGGCGGGCAGCCGGAAGCCTTCGACCTGATAATCACCGATTACACCATGCCGAAAATGACCGGGACGGAACTCGCCCGAGAGATCCTGAAGATCCGCTCCAGCATTCCCATCATCCTTTCCACCGGTTTCAGCGAACGGCTCGATGAAGAAGAAACGGCGGCAGCGGGCATCAGCGCTTTGATTATGAAACCGGTGAGTCTGAAGGGAATCGCCGAGCTCATTTCGACGGTGAGGAAGGATCACGACACCGGCTTCCTTTCCCCGTGAGTCGAGCAGGCATTTTCCATAACGCCAACTGAGGGTCTTTCATTGAGGCAACCTGAGGGATCAGTGTCATCAACCCGGTGCGGAACTGCGTCCCGGGCGGGCGGGAATAAACCCTGCCTCGCCCCTTGCGATGAGGTGCACAAGTTCTTGCGTCGGAGTGGGCTTCACCCCCGCCCGCATCGAGCAACCGGCTCATGAGTCGCTTGGTTCGGGATGGAGGCAATTATGGGACGACATGAAGGCTCATGCCTGGGGAGTCTGCGCTTCAAAATCGCCTTTCCTTTTACCGCCCTGGTGGTGATCGCCCTGCTGTTGCTGGGAATTGTCGCGGTAGAGCGGGGAATGAAGACGCTGACGGAAAGGGCCAAGGAATCACAGTCCATCCTCGCGCATGCCGTGGCCGACACTCTGGGAAACCTGCTCAAGGACAAATTGTCGCTGTTGGAAGGTATCGTCCAGCTTCGTTCGGTCAAACAAATGGACCCCGCCTGGATGGATCAGGAGATCGGTACCGCCCGAACGATGGAGCGAGGGGTAACCTCTTTTATCGTCCTGGATCACAACGGCACGGTCGTCTCCTTCGTGGACCACCCCGAACACGTGGGCAAGAGCCTGGCCATGAGGGAGTACTTTCAGGTGGCACGCAACGAGGGACGCCCCTTCTTCTCCGACAGCATTCTGACCCTGGATAAGACCATCACTGTGGCGGTTTCGATGCCCATCGTCGACCACCTCGGAGAGAGGGTTGGGGTCCTGGTCGCCACCTTCGACGTTCACCATGAGAACTTCAATCAAGTGATCCATGATGCCGAAATCGGCTCTCGTGGCCATGCCTTTCTGGTGGACCGCCAGGGGATTGTGATCTCTCACCCGGAGACGAGGCGTTCCCTGGAACAGCAGGATTTCAGCCGATATGCACCGGTTCGCGAGACCATGAGCTGGAAAAGCGGGGTGGTCACCTATGACTTCGAGGGCATCGCGATGCTCGCGGCCTTCACTCCCGTCACCCGGAGCGGCTGGGGGGTGGTGGTGCAACAACCACTGGCCGATGCCAACGCCCCCGCGATGCACCTGAGAAATATCATTATGGCCGTCATGCTCTTCAGCGCGATAGCCGCCGCGCTCATGGGGCTCCTGGCCAGCACCCGCATCACCGCTCCCCTGTCCCGGCTCGAGGCGGTCGCCCGCACCATTGGCGCCGGCAATCTGGAAGAGCCGGTGCCAGGCATCCGGGGAGGCGAAATCGGCACCCTGGCCCGGACCCTTGAAGCCATGCGCCTCAGCCTGAAGGATTCCGCGGTTCAAAGGACACAGGCTTATGAAGCCCTGCAGGCGAGCGAAGAGCGGTACCGCAGAATCGTTGAGACGACCGAGGAAGGCATCTGGCTCACAGACCGTCAGTGGAAGACCAGTTATGTCAACTCCCGGCTGGAGCGGATGCTTGGGTACGAGCCCGGTGAAATGCTGGGAAGGCACATCGAGGAGTTCATGGATGATGAAGGACGGCTGCTTGCCCGGGAAAAGTCGGCCGGGCGGGAAAGCGGGATGCCGGGGACATACGAGTTCAAGCTCGTCCGGCGGGATGGCTCCGAACTGTGGGCCATGGTCTCGACAAGTCCTGTTGTGAGTGCGTCCGGACAGTTTGACGGCGCTCTGGCGATGCTGACCGACATCACCCAGCGCAAGCTGGCGGAAGAGGAACTGAAAGAGCGTGACGACCGGTTCAAGAAACTCTCCTCCCACGTTCCCGGAATGATCTATCAGTTTAAGAGAAGGCCGGACGGCACCTATTGCGTCCCGTTCACCACGGACGCCATAAGGGAAATTTTTGGCTGCACTCCGGAAGCGGTGCGTGAGGACTACTCTCCCATAGCCGGCGTGATCTCGGCCGAGGATTGGGGTGGCGTGATCCGTTCCATTGGAGAGTCTGCCGCATCGATGACGATTTGGCAATGTACCTTTCGAGTGCAGGTTCCCGGCCGGCCCGTCAGATGGATGCTGGGGAATTCGACGCCCGAGCGATTGGATGACGGAAGTATCGTCTGGCATGGATTCATCACCGACGTCACTGAGCGGAAGCAGGCAGGGGAGGCATTGATCCGGAGCGAAGAGAGGTACGGGAGGCTGTTCGAGGATGCCGTGCTCGGGATCTTCCGATCCATGCCGACGGGCAGTCTTGTCGATGCCAACCCGGCTCTCGCCGTCATGTTCGGTTTTGAATCACCTGCACAGATGAAAGATTCTGTGGGCAATCTCGCCGGCGTTTACGATGATCCCGCCCGCAGGAAAGAGATCGTCCAGAGACTCCTTGAGACCCGGAAACCCGTCCGGACGGAAGGCCGCTTTCTGCGCCGGGATGGAACGTCTTTCATCGGCAACATTCATCTCTGGACGGTGCGGGACGAACACGACAATATCCTCCACATAGAGGGTTTCGTTGAAGACATCACCGAACGGAAGCTGGCGGAGGAAGCAATCGAGCAGCTCAGGCGTCAAAACGAACTCATCTTGAACTCGGTCGGAGAAGGCATCCTGGGGCTGGACGTGGAGGGGAGGCACACCTTTGTCAACTCCGCCGCCATGGGAATGCTGGGATTCGAGCCCGCCGAGCTCATCGGTCGGCGGGGCCACGACATGTACCATCACACCAGGGAGAGCGGAGACCGTTTTCCTGAAGAAGAGTGCCCAATCTATCAAAGCTATCGGAGCGGCAGAGCCTGTTCGCTCACGCAAGCCACGTTCTGGCGGAAAGACGGCTCAAGTTTCCCCGTGAGGTACAGCTGCGCCCCTCTTATCGAGGGCGGGAAGGTGCTGGGAGCGGTTGTGGCGTTTCGTGACATCACGAGACAACGGCAGATTGAAGTGGAGAAGGACAGACTGACGGCTCAACTGGCACAGGCCCAAAAGATGGAGGCCATCGGCACCCTTGCTGGAGGAATCGCCCATGATTTCAACAATATCCTTGGGATCATCATGGGGTACGCCGAGATCGCCAACCTCGATCTTCCTTTCGACTCCAACGCCAAAGAGAGTATCGCCGAGGTGTTGAAGGCTACGCGCAGGGCCAGGGGTCTGACGGCGCAAATCCTCACCTTCAGCCGCAAGCAGGTTCAGGAGAAGAGGCCGCTGCGCATTGTCCCGGTTGTCAAGGAAGCTTTGAAACTGCTTCGAGCAACTCTGCCGACAACCGTTGAAATTCGCGGGGAGATCGATCTCCCGGAGGGTGAGGACCTGACTTTGGGAGATCCCACTCAAATCCACCAGATCCTGATGAACCTGTCGACCAATGCCGCTCACGCCATGCGGGAGCATGGAGGCATTCTGTCCGTGTCCCTGACCCAAGTGGCGTTCGACCCGGCGAACGATGCCGGCGTCATGGGTCTCAGCCCGGGGCGGTATCTCAGGCTTACGGTTCAGGATACCGGGCATGGGATGGACCGCACCGTCCTCGATCGCATTTTCGATCCCTATTTCACGACCAAAGGCTCCGGTGAAGGGACCGGTCTCGGGTTGGCCGTGGTTCACGGCATTGTCAAGAACTGCAACGGCGCGATTACCGTCCACAGCAAGCCGGGGGCAGGAACCGTGTTCCACGTGCACCTGCCGAAGCTGGAAAGAGAAGCATCATCCATCGAGGTGGCCCCTGTCTCGATTGCTACGGGAAGTGAGAGCGTCATCGTGGTGGATGATGAAGAAAAACTGGTTATCGCCATCAAGCGCATGCTGGAATATCTCGGCTACAAGGTTACCGCGATGACAAGCAGTGTCGCCACGCTCTCCCTGTTTCGGCAACAACCGGAGGGGTTCGACGTGATGCTCACTGACTACACCATGCCCGGCATGACGGGGATCGATCTTGCCAGAGAGATCATAGGGATCCGGCCCGACTTCCCCATTATTCTCTGTACAGGCTTCAGTGAAGAGATCTCGGAAGATGCCGTCAACAGTATCGGTATCAGGGCCTTGCTGATGAAGCCGGTCACCCTCCAGCGCCTTGCCGGGACGGTCCGGAGGGTCCTGGAGATCGCATAGCCAGGGTGATTGAGCCTCAAGCGGCAGATGTCTCCCATCCACAACCGGGGCTCCAGCTGCCTTGGGGCCGACTCCGCACCAATCGCCCTGGCGCGCATTGTTCACGAAGCTCGCCGGGAAATCCCTCGAATGCGGTCATCATGAATGGTGCGGACAGACTTTCGCGCAGCAGCAATGAGCCGCCGTCCGAGGTCACGGGGCCGACCGAGAACTCGACCACGGCAGGACGCGAATCAAGGTTTGCAGAAAAGAGTCGTCTGTGAGGGAGTGTTTTCAGCGCCTCCTCTGCGTCGTCTACGCTGTAGTCAACGTCCGCACAAAAGAGTTGTCTGTGAGGGACTGTTTCCAGCGGACATCTTTTTTGTTTTGTGTTTTCTCTTGTCGAGACAACATGTTACAGGATGTCCGTTCGTTTTTTGAGCCCCGTTGTGAGATTCCCGGGTCAGTGGAGGAGATCGTCTCCTTCTTGAGACAAAGAACTCTTATGAAACTTCATCAGGGCAAAAGTATCCCCTAAGCAGCCAAGGGCTGGATTTTATAGCCCATTTCCTTAAGAGCCCTGGTATAGGCTGCCAAGCGGCGCTGAGTAAAACGGGCCTCATAGACTTCGGAGCCCGTATCGACATATGCTTGGCCATACCGGATCAACCGATAAACAAGTTGGGCCAACTTGCGGGCCGTCGCGAAAACGGCAACCGAAGAGCCTTTGCGTCTGGAGATGCGGCGGTAGTAGGCGCCGAGCGCTGTTTTCGAATTGCGCAAACTTGTTGCGGCCATGCGCAGTGCATTGCACACCCGTGTGGAGGAGACAGCCCGGAACTTGCCCGGGACCTTTTTCCCTGCACTGATCGAGATATTGGGCGCCAGACGCAAGTACGAAACGAAGTGGCCTTCATCTGGAAATGCAGACAGGTCGGGGCCTAACTCACTCATGATAACGACGGCGGTCTCCACACCAACGCCGTCGATTGTAGTGAGATCAAAGTCCGACATGCGATAGAGGGCCTGGCGCATAGGCTCCTGACCCAGCCGGAAAAATTTATTCGCTTTGGCTCTGGTTGCCGGGGGCGGCGCCGGTGAACCCTTTGAGTCAGGAGGTTGCAACGAGTCGACGTGCTTGAGGATCTCGGCATCGTAGTCGGCGATTACGCCACATAGCTGATCATAAACTTTAAGGGCTTGTCCGAGGTTGAACAAATGCTCATGGCGCCAGTTGCCGGTGAGTTCCTCGGCGATGCGGGCTTCCGATTTTTGGCATCGGCAATCGCGCAAACTGGCTAAAGCACGGGGGTCCCGTTCACCGCCTGCAATGGCCCGGATAATGGCCATGCCGGTATAGCCTGTAATATCCGAAACGGCGTGATGCACGCAGACATTCATTTGATCGAGACTTTTCTGCATGCGCCGGACCCAGTCGGAACGTTGTTCTACAATTGTATTGCGTTCACGTATGAGAGCGCGGAGGCGACAGATGTCGTCGCCTGGCCGGAAAGACCCCCGGAGCAGTCCGCAGGCGTGCAGTAATTGGATCCACTGGCAGTCGATCATGTCGGTTTTGCGGCCTGGAACATGAGCAATCTGGCGAGAGTTGACCAGTTGCACGTCGAAACCACGACTGTCGAGGATTTCAAATAGGGGGATCCAGTATACGCCGGTGCTTTCCATGGCTACAGTAGCGATCTTCTGCTGGTCAAGCCATCCGGCCAGACGCAACAGCTCCGGGGTTGTGGTCCCGAAATGCTTTACGTTAGGGGAGCCGTCCGATAAAGGTGGACCGGCCACGCAGTGCTCGCGTGAGCCCAGATCGATACCGGCTGCATTGGGTTGAATTGGATTCAAAGAGTGTGGCTGCCCTTTGCGGCCTTTACCTGGTGCATTCTTACGCTTCTGGGCCATCGTTATCAGTCTCCTTTTATCGGGTGTGGAAACGACAGCCCGGGGTGGCTTTATTAAATATTCTCTTATGGGAGAGTGCATAAGCCTCATCAGTGTTCAAAAAGCGGCCCGGGGCCATGCTTGAACAGGGGCATCGAGCTCCAGTGATTAACGGACCTTTACTGCTGCCGTTCCGAGCTTGTTCTTTTAGAATGATGTATCCGGCAGCGCAAGGTCCAAGTTTCATTCTCGTTCAAACCGCGTCCGAGGACGTGGCGGCTGCGCTTGAACGCAATTATCCATGCCCCCTGCGACACCCGCGAAGCATGAAAACAGACTCCCGAGGGAGTCTATTTTCTAGGTAATCGTAATGCTGAGCTTCTTTGGAGCGGCGATGAAAGATTTGTGGTTAACAATAGGCCGGCAAATGAGGCAATGAAGTATCTGCCGAATATCATATTGGCGCGCCTGAAGGGATTCGAACCCCTGACCTACGGATTAGAAGTCCGTTGCTCTATCCAACTGAGCTACAGGCGCGCATGG
>OFEK01000058.1_pt1 | contig 166478 bp, 126 predicted proteins | sample 1521131 | NCBI WGS metagenome assembly OFEK01 (sample SAMN05720209, study PRJEB24109) | activated sludge metagenome | isolation source: Anaerobic digester | place: China | collected 2015-12-16 | reverse complement strand
CCTGCCAGCCCATCCGATCCATCGCCGTCCGCCCGGACCTCCGTGTCCGCCCGCCCTGCCGCACACTCGATCCCTGCCAGCCCATCCGATCCATCGCCGTCCGCCCGGACCTCCGTGTCCGCCCGCCTTGCCGCACGCTCGATCCCTGCCAGCCCATGCGATCCATCGCCGTACGGGCGGACCTCCGTGTCCGCCCGCCTTGCTTCACACTCGATTCCTGCCAGCCTATGCGATCCATCGCCGTCCGGGCGAACCTCCGTGTCCGCCCGCTGGACCTGATTTCCCCATTGCAGCACCCGAATCACAACCTGAATCCGAGTATGTCATTGAGAAAGATGACTCACATGTGCAATCCCAATAAGCATGGCGAAGTCAGGAATATGTCGGCGCGGGATACTCGCGTCTGCTCCAGGAGTTGGGCTTGGCTATTCGCTGAATATGTCTGGCCGGGGATGCTCGCGCGGCTCCTGGATGCGGGCTTGGCTATTCAATGGATTCCCCGGCCGGGGATTCCCGAGTTGGTCGCGCGGTCGAGTTTGGCTATTCACTGAATCACCCCGGCCCGGGGCTGGAAGCAAGGCGGTCGGGCTGGACGTGGCTATTGAGTGAATAGCCCTTGCCCGGGGCGAGAAGCTTCGCGATCGGGCTGGACGTGGCTATTCAGTGAATAGCCCTTGCCCGGGGCGGGATGCGAGGCGGTCTGGCTGGATTTGGCTATTCAGTGAATCACCCCTGCCCGGGGCGAGAAGCTTCGCGATCGGGCTGGACGTGGCTATTGAGTGAATAGCCCTTGCCCGGGGCGAGGACGCGGCGCGCTCGGCGCGGATTTGGCTATTCAGTGAATCACCCAGACCCGGATCGGGACGCGGCGCGCTCGGCGCGGATTTGGCTATTCAGTGAATCACCCAGACCCGGATCGGGACGCGGCGCGCTCGGCGCGGATTTGGCTATTCAGTGAATCACCCAGACCCGGATCGGGACGCGGCGCGCTCGGCGCGGATTTGGCTATTCAGTGAATCACCCAGACCCGGATCGGGACGCGGCGCGCTCGGCGTGGATTTGGCTATTCACTGAATATCGCGGCTGGCAATTCCCGAGTTGGCCCCAGGGTCGGGCTTGGCTATTCACTGAATCACACAACCAAGGTTTCACCCCGTCTGTACGTCCAAGGATGACGCTTTTTGTCAGAACCATCCGTCGGCCTCAGGTGACCGCTCCATGCTGGATCTCATGCTGCTCATGGAGAGGTTGCGGCAAACGGGCGGGGGCAATTCCTTGGGAGAATTTTCAGGCGAATCCTTGGAGAGAGATTTCGGGGGAACCCTTCGGAGAATTTCCGGGGCGGCAACACGGGCGGACACGTAGGTCCGCCCGTACCGGGATTGGGGGGGGTGAAAAAAATGGCCGCCACCCGGAGGAGGTGGCGGCATTCGAGAGAGGAGGGAAATTCAAGCGGCCCTCGCCGCGGTGTGCTTACCAGCCAGCGTAGGTCACGGTCACGCGGTCTTCGTCCGTGGTCTGCGTCATGTCGACCGCAACCACCACGGTTTTGGCCGCATCGTTGGCCGATGTACCCGTGATTTCGAAGGCGTCCGCCGCAGCACTGGTGATCGAGTAGGTGCCGTTCACGTTCTCGCCGGCGCCGGAGCCGTTGTCGCTCATACCGCAGTCGGTGATTTCGATACCGTCGAATGCGTTGTTACCGCCACCGAGCATGGTCGGCTTGCGATAGTAGCCCTGGGCGGCCGAAGCGATGCGGAGGCAATCCTGCGTGATCGCATCCTTGTTGGCCTGCTCGGCGTTGCTGCCGAAAATGTTGATACCGACCACCACCGCGATACCGACGATGATGACACCAAGAACGATGAGAAGCAGCTGTTGAGTACCCATGACAAATCTCCTGTGAGAGTGTTGAGAGAGAGAGTGAGTTGGTGATTACTTCCGAATACGATCCTGAACTTTCTCAGTGAATTCTGAGATCAAATTTAGGAGGGCATTCTTACAGGAGACTTAATCGTGCATTACAAGAGTGAAAGGTAAATGCGATGCCGGGGAGGAGGGTGCGAGGAAGGTTTATTATTATCTGAGTTTATACTCTGCTATTCCTCTACGGGAGGCGCACGGCGAACTCGCTCCATTCGCCGAACGCGCTATAGACAGAACTGACGCCGCCGTGATTCTTGATGATCGATTGCACAAGGTGCAAGCCCAGCCCGGTTCCCTTTTTGGCCGAGGCGCCAGAATCAGAGAAGAGACAGCGGAAGGATTTTTTATCAGAAATTATACTCCCCTATTCCTCTACGGGAGGCAGACGGTGAACTCGCTCCATTCGCCGAACGCGCTGTCGACGGCAATGGAGCCCTTGTGATTCTTGGCGATCCATTGCACAGGGTACAAGCCCGGCCCGGTCCCCCCCCTTTTTGGCTGCGGTGCCAGAATCAGAGAAGAGACAGCGGAAGGATTTTTTATCAGAAGTTATACTCCACTATTCCTCAACGGGAGGCGCACAGTGAACTCGCTCCATTCGCCGAACGCGCTGTCGACGGTGATGGAGCCCCCGTGGTTCTTGACGATCCATTGCACAAGGTACAAACCCAGTCCGGTTCCCTTTTTGGCCGCGGCGCCCGAGTCGTTGACGCGGTAGAATCGTTCGAACAGCCGTGGCAGCGCTTCGGGGGGTATTCCAATGCCGGTATCCTTTATGCTCACAGCCACCATGTCCTCCTCGCGTCGCATGGAAATCGACACAGTGCCATTCTGCCGATTGTACTTCACCGCGTTGTCGACAAGGTTGAGCAGCACACGACGAATACGCAGCGGTTCGGCGTCGATCCACGCATCCACGCTCTGTTCGAGGATGAAACGTACACCTGCCTGCTCGGCGTAGAGCGAGGCTTCGTCGGCAATTTCCTCGACGAGCTCACGCAGATCCACGGGCTGTGTTTCGAGGGGGCGCTCGCCGATTTCGGTTTTGGCTATGAGTAGAAGGTCGTCGAGAATGCGGGAGAGGCGGAGGATTTCCTCGAGCAGACTACCGAGGAGATTCTGATATTCCTCCACGGTTTTGGCGCGGCGCAAGGCCAGTTCGATTTCACCACGCATAATGGTCAGGGGTGTGCGCAATTCATGCGAGGCATTGGCAGAAAAATTCTGAATTTGCTCGTAGGCCGTCTGCATGTTGCTGATGGTGCTGCGCACGCTGTGCATGCGCTCACGGAACTGCGCGGGATCACCACCGTCCGCAGGGGCACCTCCAGGTGAGGTGGTGATGGACTGGCGGGGCCGGCGCGGATACAGCTCTTGCGAAATAATCCAGCCGATGGCGTAGGCGAAAAACAATCCAGCCGGAATGAAGAGTATTCCGATTCCGGTGAACATGGTCTTGTAGCGCTCGATGACGCCGGGATCGAGAATGTTGAGCGTGTAGAAATGTCGGGAAAAGACGGTGATGATCAACAGCAGGATAAGAGCGAACGCGCCGAAAATCGTGGAGCCGTACAGCAACACCGCCCGTTGCCGCTCCGAGATTTTCATGCGCTGTCGTCCTTGAGTATGTAGCCCACACCACGAATGGTGTGGATGAGCTTCACTTCGTGATCATCGTCCACCTTCTTACGCAACCGTGTCATGTACACGTCGAGCACATTCGTACCTGTGTCGAAGGTGATTTCCCAGATGTGTTCGATGATGGCCGAACGAGTGAGCACGGTGTTTTTATTGCGCAGGAGATATTCGAGCAATTTGAATTCTTTCACCGTAAGATCGATCACCACGCCCGCGCGACGCACAATGTGCTGAATCTGATCGAGCTCGAGCGTGTCGGCCGACAGCGTGTTGCTCGGTTTATCCATTTGCGAGCGGCGAAGCAGCGAGCGTACACGCGCGATGCACTCCGCGAGAGCGAAGGGCTTGGTGAGATAATCGTCCGCGCCGATATTGAGCACCTCGACCTTGCTCTCGAGCTGCCCTTTGGCTGTGAGCACTAGCACCGGGGTGGATTTTTCCTTGCGCAATTCCTTCAATACATCCACGCCCGAGCGCCGCGGCAGCATCAAATCCAGAATGATGCAGTCGTAGCTCTCGCTCAAGGCAAGGAACAACCCCTCCTCCCCGTCCGCCGCGGTATCCACGGAAAAGAGTTCTTCCTCGAAGCCCTTTTTCAAGAATTGCGATACCTTCGCTTCGTCTTCGACAATGAGGAGTCGCATCGATGCCCGCTCTGTTGTGACAGGATACATGCAAGTATACGGCGCGGCAAGGCAATATGCAAGCATGACAAGAAGATGCGCCAGCCGCCTCATGTCTTTCTTGAAGAGAGAGTAATGAATCGAGAAGAGTAAGGAGTAAATGTGCCGGGCGGACAGAATCGGAAGAAACGAGGTGGATCCCGAGGACGAGTAGACTCAGGCCTTGCGTTCGCCCCCAACGCAGGGCTCGGTCTAGCTTCGGTCCGCTGCCGTTCTCTTGAGTCAGAGAGTTGCGATGGCAAAGGTTGACAGACCCACCGCTGGCAGAGCGCAGGTTACGATGCGCCGTGCAGGGGAAGCTGGAAGCTGAAACGTGAACCTTTATCCACCGTGCTTTCGACCCAGATCTTGCCTCCGTGTTTCTCCACGATGGTTGCAGCAATGGCCAAACCAAGTCCAGTGCTTTTTTCCTTTCCGGTGGGTTTGACACTGGTGGTGCTGAAGGGCAGGAAAAGTTTGCGGATTTCTTTTTCCGGAATACCGGGACCGTGATCCTGCACGGCAAAACGCAGTTGTTCACCGTCGCTGGTCACCGCCACCTCGATCACCGATCCGGGGAAGGAGAATTTGATGGCATTGTCGAGGAGATTGTTCATCAACTGCTGCAAACGCGCGGCGTCGAAGGGAAAGGGCTCGATCGAAGGCGGCTTGCTCACCGTGATTTCTATGCTCTTCTTGCCAGCCACGAAGCGCTGCATATCCACCACGCGGTCGAGTTCCTGTAGAAAATCCCCTTCCGCGATGTTGAGAGTGAAATTGCCTGTTTCAATGATATGCACATCGAGCAAATCGTTGATCATCTGCACCATGAAGGCGCTGCTGGACTGTATGGCGGCGACAATGGTGCGGTGCTCCTCGGCGAGGGGTGGCTCCTCGTGCTTCATGAGGAAATCGCTGTACCCTTCGATGAGATACAAAGGATTGCGCAAATCGTGCGCGGCCATGCCGAGCAGCATATTCTTCTGCTCGTTGAGGCGCAGCAAGGCCTCGTTCGAGCGCTCGAGTTCCTCCTGTGCCAGGCGCAGTTGTTTGTTCGCCAGCTCGAGTTCGCGATTCTTCTCCACCGCGTTTTCATAGGTGGAAAGGAGGAGATCGATGATCTGTATGCGCTCGGAGGTGAGGTAGTGTTTTTTGTTGGCGAAGTAAATCTCGATGCCCATGCCCGTGCGCATGCGCGTGCGCACATCGAGATTGATCAGAATGTACTTGATGCGTGAGAGCAACCCCTCTTCGCTGTAGGGTTTGTTCAGAAAATTGTCCGCCCCGCTTTCCAGACCGCGAATGATGTCCTGTGGATCGGACAACGTGGTGAGCAGTATGACGGGAATGTCCTTGAGTTCGGGATCCTGCTTGATGCGCGTGCAGAGTTCATAGCCATCCATTTCCGGCATGATGACATCGGAAATGACCAGCGTTGGCCGTTGCATGCGGATGGCCTGCATCCCTTCGACGCCGTTCACCGCGAGCCGCACCTGATACTCCTGCTTCTCGAGGATGTACTTCAGGCGCAACGCCTGCGTGGGGCTGTCCTCCACTACGAGAATGTCAATGCCTGTCACGATCAGATCTCCTCAAGTCTGGAAACCGCATGCACCGAGCCGCTTTTTTGCGATGCGAATACGGTGCCGCGTTGTGCGAACGTGTGTAGTGCGCTGGCAATATGCTGAATGGGCAATACATAGCGCACCGCCCCGAGTTTGATAGCCTCGCCGGGAATTCCGTGGATGAGCGAGGATTCCTTGTCCTGTGCGATGGTGCGCGCACCCGCCTGATGCAGAACACGCATTTCTGCAGCTCCATCCGTGCCCATGCCGGAGAGCAACACCGGTATACATGCCCCACCAAATGCCTCCGCAGCGCTGGCGAAGAGCATGGAAATGGATGGCCGGAATCCATTCACCGGCTCCTGATCGAGCAAGGCGATTCTCCGTGTGTTCGAGATCACCAGATGCCTATCATCGGGAGCGAGATAGACAGTTGCGGGAAGTAATTCCTCATCGTGACGAGCAACCACGATACGCAGGGCCGATTGATCGGAAAGCCAGCGAGCCAGTCCTCCAATATACCCACCGGCGATATGTTGGACAACCAGCATGGGAAGGGAAAAATCGGCGGGTAATCGTGAGAGAATTTCCTGCAGCGCCTTGGTCCCCCCCGCCGACGCGCCCACCACCACCACACGCGCATCGCGCGCATGTGGCTCGTGCGGCTGCGTATCGGCCACTGTCGCGGCTGTGGCAGCCATCAAGGGACCGCGCCTGCGGATCACCTTTACCTCACTCAGTAACTGCAGGCTGCGGATGGTCTGCTCCCAATCCTGGTTGCCGTAGCCAGGATGCTCCAACACAGCATGCACAGGCAAGGCGTTCGCCTCGATGTGGCGACGCAAATCTTCCAGCGACGAGGGAGGAGTGAGAAGCACCAAGGGAATGGGACGATGCTGTATGATGAAGGCGCAGCAGCGTATGGCCTCATCTGTTGCTGCGCTGGCATCGAGAATGACAATGCCGGGCTGCTGAGCGTCGATCAGAGTCAGTAGTGCCTCGTCGCCGTATGAAGCGCATGAAACCTCTTCCACATGCAACCGGCGCAACGCGTCCCGAATCGGCGCGGTCTCCCGCGGACTCGCCGCAATCACGAGGACGTGCGAGAGCGTCACAGCAACCTCCCGATGGTTTCCAAAAGATTGCTCTGATCAAAACCGCTTTTCACCAGATATGCGTTGGCACCGGCATCGAATCCGCGCTCCTTGTCCTCCTGCGTCTCCAGGCCGGTAACGAGTATCACTGGCAGTTCATGTAAATGCTCGTCGTCGCGCACAGACCGCGTCAATTCGAAGCCGTTCATGCGCGGCATTTCCACGTCGGACACCAGTACATCGAACCTGTCCTCGCGCAATTTGGTCAACGCATCCACACCATCCACAGCGGTGGTGACGCGGTAGCCGGCGGAGACGAGAATGTCGTGCAGCAGCACACGCGAGGTGATGGAGTCATCGGCCACGAGCAACGAATACACCCGTGGCGCCTGTTCGGCCGGACTTTCCTGCGTCTGCGATTGCGACGCGCCACGTGTGATATCGAACAAGTCCGGAACGTGCAGCACGGGAACGAGTTCGCCCGTGGACAGCATGGCCGCGCCGGATATGGCACGGACGCGTGCCAGTGGCTCGGGAAGGGATTTCACCACGACTTCCTGCTCCCACAATATGCTACCTACGCGCAATGCGATGAGCGCGTCACCCATGTTCAGAACCAAGGCCGCTTCGGCCCCGTCCTCGTCTTGCTGCTGCGCCGGCATGCGCAGCAAATCCTCGAGGCGGTGGAGTGGGATGGTTCTTCCTTCGAATGGAAGCGCCTGCCTGCCATCCACCGCGATCACATCCTCGGGATGCAGCATGATGCCGCGGGTGATGAATTGCAGCGGAAGAATGTACATGCGTCCCGAGGTACGGACAAGAACTCCCCGTGTATTCGAGAGCGAGGTGGGAAGCACCATGCGAATGCTCGTGCCCCTCCCCTCCTCGCTGCGCAGCGATACCTCGCCGCCGAGTGCGGTGATGTGCTCCCGCACGATCGCCAGACCCACACCGCGACCGGACATATCCGTCACCTGTCCGGCTGTGGACAGTCCGGAGTGGAACACAAGGTTCCGGATGTCATCATCCCGCATTCCGCGTGCCGCCTCCGCCGTGAGCACCTGCTGCTCGACTGCCTTGCTGCGCACCGCATCCACGCCGACCCCACGTCCATCGTCGCGCAGCGTGATCTCGATACGATTGTCCTGCGTGGTGGCTATGGCCATGACTATGGTGCCAATGGCGGGTTTGCCGCGTCGGGCGCGTTCGACCTCGTCCTCGAGGCCGTGATCGAGACAGTTGCGGAGCAAATGAATCAGCGGATCTTTGATTCCTTCGAGAATGCGCTTGTCGATACGCACATCATCGCCGGTGACGGTGAATTCCGCGCGTTTGCCTAGTTCGCGCGCGAGTTTGGCGACCACCGCGGGCAAGGCGTCGGTGACCATGGAAAACGGCATGAGCAGGAGGTGCTTGCTCTGTTCGAGCAGGCCGGTGGAAATGGTGTCGAGAATGTACTTGGTTGCCTGACCTTCTTCCATGCCACGCAGCATCGCCGATTCAATACCCTCGATGCGGCGCGCGGACCATTGAATAAATTGCCGCATGCGTTCTTCGCGTGCACCACGTGCGGGTTCGGACGTGCCGTGTTTCTCGGCCACGTCAAACGCGGCGAGATTCAGTTTCTGATGTTCGCGCAGCCACTCCTCGCATTGCTCAAGTACGTTGCGCAATTCCGTCGAGGTACGCCCGATCATGTATTGAATGGTGCTCAATTCCTCGACCTGCCTGTACAGAGCGTCGAGTTCCTGAATGGAGACACGCACCGTATCGCGACGACCGCGGGTTTGTGCTGCCCCCGCAATTGGTGCGGCGCCCGCGGGAGAAGACGAAGCTGCATCGCCGGCGTCGCTTCGCAACGGAGCCGCGAGATCCCCCACACCGTTTCGAGAGGATTGCGGAAACATGCGTTCCGCCTGTCCGTTGCCATCGCGGCGAGGGCTTTGCGTTGTGGAGTCGCCCGCGACGGCGGACAAGGAGCCGCCCGCTGCGTCGCCCGCAGGCAAGGTCATCCGTGCCTCCACCGAAGGTGGGAGTTGCGGGATACCCGCAAGCAGCGATGGCGGCGGCTCCATCGCATCCTTGTGACCATTGCCATTGAGCGGAGTCGCTATGAATTCCGCTGGCAACACATCCGACGTTGGTGCGGCCGATCCATTGCGCCCTTGCTCGCCCGAGGCGCCGCCCGCTTGCCCCAATGCGCGCAGTCGCTCCATCATTTCCTGTAGCGATGGATTGGAGAGCGGCCAAGGTTGCTCTGCCCGCAGCAATTCGTCGAGCACGTCAAGGGCATCGGCGCTTGTTGCGCATTGCTCGGCGGTGATGGTGGCGGGATTGCGTTTCCAGAGGGCGAACAGGCCTTCCATGATCTGGCAGAGCGCTTCAATATCCGAGCGACCCACGGCACGCGCGGCGCCTTTGAGGCTGTGCATTTCGCGAAAGATGCGTTCGACCCCCGCGGGCAGGTCGACCGGACCGAGGTGTTCGATCTCGGCCAGCGTCTTACTGATGACCGCGTAATGTTCGTCGGCCTCCAGTTCGAATGCCTCGTGCAGTTTGCGAAGGAACTCTGCTTCATTCATGGCGCACCGTGATGGGTTCGTGCTTGCCGTCAGAGTTTGTAACGTTCCACGAAGCGTTGCAGGCGCGTTCCCAACTCTTTGAGATTCTGCGCGGTGATTTCCACCTGATGGATGGATTCCACGTTCTGCTCGCTCGCGGTTTTGATATGCTGGATGGCCGTGGTGACCTGATCGAGGCCGAACACCTGTTCCTTGGCCGAGGCGGCAATATGCAACATGGCTTCGGCCGCCTCATTGATGCCCTTCATCACTGTCTGAATGGCTTTGCCCGACACGGCGGAAAGCTGGGCGCCGTCCTCCGCGAGTTTGGTGCCGCGTTCGGCCACCATCACCGCCGAGGCAGTGGCTTTTTGCGTGTCGACGAGAATGGAGCGCACACGCGAGGTGGCCTGTTTCGACTGTTCGGCGTGATTGCGGATTTCCCGCGCCACCACGGTGAAGCCGCGCCCGTAATCCCCGGCCTTTGCCGCTTCGATGGCGGCGTTCACGGCGAGAATGTTCGACTGCTCGGCCAGATCGTTGACCGAGGTGACTATGTCGCCGATGGCCTGCGACTGTTCGCTGAGTTTGATGATACTCTCGGCAATGCCGCGCATTTGCTCGCGAATGTTCTCCATGCTATGGATGCTTTTTTCGATGGCGTCCACACCATCGCGCGAGACGCGCAGGGTTTGCTGCGTGTTGTCGGAAATGGTTTTCGCCTTCTGATTCGAGAGCTGCGAGGCCTGTTTGACTTCAACCAAGGTGGAGGCCGTGTCATTGACCGACGAGGCGGTGTCGCGCGCGCTGGCTGCGATCTGCACCATGGTGGAGGAAAGTTCGGCCGTTGCAGCGGCGAGCACGTTGATGCCTTCCAGCATTTCGCGAATCTGCGTGCGCAGGCGCTCGACCATGGTGGAGAGGGCTTTGCCCAGTACATCTTTGTCCGACAGCGGTGTGATGTGCACGGTGAGATCGCCATCGGCGATGCGCGCGGCGAGCTGGGCCTCATGGTCGGAATTGGCGCGGAGTTTCTCGAGCGTGCGCAGCAGTTCTCCCACTTCGTCCTTGCGGTTGGTGAGAATGGGGACGGTGGTATCGCCCTGACCGAGACGTTCGGCAATTTTCGTGGCCTCGATCAACGGTGAGGAAATCAGTCGAGCGATCAATGTGGAAAAGAAAATCACCAGCAGAATGCCCACGCCGAACACGATAATGCGCGCAATCATCGCGGTGTTTTCGATGGATGTGATGCGTCCCTGCGCGATGTCGACGAGCGATGCCAGCTCAAAGTGATACACGTCGCTGTTGCCCCAGTAATTGGCTGCATTCTCATCGAGCCGCGTGCGTAACTGCGCGAACCCAGGTAAATCGCCGCGCTCGATGGCGGCGATGGACAGCGCGGCGAGTTCGGCGAAGTCGTCGTGCAGCCGCGTCATTTTTGTCAATTGCTTGCGCACATTGCCAAGGGCCTGCTGCACCTCTTCGGCATCGCTCTGTTCCTGCAGGGTTTGCAACGCGCCGTTGAGGCGGATGATATCGGCCTGGATGCGGCGCTGCTGCTGCACGAATTGTTCACGTAGTTCGCTGAAACTTCCACCGGCCAGATCGGGCGATGCGTAGGTCCGGAGCTGCTCGAAGAGCAGACGCTCATGCAACAAGCGCTTGGCAAGTTCCTGGCCGGCGCTCTGCACGGGAATGTGCAATTGCGCGAGATCCTCGTACTCACGAAGCGATCGTGACGATTGCACGCTTTCGATACCGATCAACGCTAGGAAAAACACGATGACGGCGCCGAAGCCGACCACCAGCTTGTGTTTCGTACGTAGATTCGCAAACCAATTCATTGCAGTGTTCCGTGTTTGGTCGTGAGTGAAAGATCAACGTGGACCGAACTCGTCGAGCAGCGCCGCGGAGTGCAGCACCAGGGCGCGATCGTCGGTGAGACCACGGAAGAAACGCGAGCGCTCGTCGCCCACAAGTTCGGGTACCTTGCGCAACGTGCTCAGATCGATATTGCACATGCCTTCCACCGCGTCCACCAACATGCCAAGCATGGAGCGGCCGTGGCGCAGCATGACGATGCGATGCATGGTAGTGAGGTTGGTGCCGGGAATGCCAAGCACGCGTTTTGGATCCATCACCACGAACAGCATGCCGCGATGACTGGAAATGCCGATGATGCTCCCCGGGGTGTAGGGCAAAGAAACGAGATTCTGCAGCGGCAGCACCTCTTCGATGTCGGAGCACGGCAACGCGTAGCTCGCCGTCCCGAGACGGATGAGCAACACTTCCTCCACTGCGGCCTGCTCTTCCTCCTTGCGGGGCCGCGCGTAGGCGCGAGCACGCGCGTGCAGAATTTCCGCATCGCCCGCCGCCCCGCGTTGGCGATCGGTCACCTCCTCGCGCACGCGCGCGAGCATGGAGCGAATGCTGCCCCAGGCATCCTCGTGTGCGGTCGACATGGTGTGTTCCACGCTATCCATGCTAGGCCTCCAGTGTGCCGAGCATGTCGAGCAAGGCGCCAGCAGTGAGATCGCTCAGCGGTACGGCGGCATCGCTCCCACCCAGGCGCAGCAACAGTCCGCGTGCCGTGGCGATATGCCGCCGCGCACGTTCGGCGCGACCGAGCATGCGTTGCACCGACGCCGCCGCCACATGCGCCACGATCATTTCGTGATCCAGATACAGTGCCCGGTCGAAGGCGGCGGCGGCCGCCGAGGTTTCGCCCATTTCGCGCAGTATCGTTGCGAGCACGAAATGCGCCTCGGGTTTCATTTTCTCCAATTCCACCGCGCGCGCGGCAAGTATGCGGGCCTGTTCGAGCAAACCGCTGTCGGCAAGCGCGAGAGCTTCACGCAGTAAAGCCTCACTGTCCCCGCTGTTCAACCTGCGCTCCTGATCTCCTTGCTCCGTGGCAGCGGAGTGCGACGGGGAGTATTCTCGTGTACCCGCTTCGGCGTGAGAATCCGCAGTGTCAGGCACGGTATCCTCCGCTGGAGTTGCGTTTTCCGACAACGTGGTGTCGACATCCTCGCGCAAATGCAGCAGTGATGCGAAGGGATTTCGGAAATGGTAATGCTCGTGACTGTCTTCGGAGCTTTCCTGCTCCGCTGCTTCCTGCCGCGTGAATTGCAGTAGTGTGGCGATACGGTTTTGCCGCGTGAACAGCGTGACCTCGCCAAAGCGCCTGCTTTCCAACCCAGGAGCATTCACCAAGGTGACTTCCGTCATGCTGGGCACCAGCCAGCCGTCGTCGCGCAGACTGCGCCTGAAGGACTGCACGATGCGACCCACCACATCGCGGGTGAAATACATCAGCACATTGCGGCAGAGAATGAGATCGAAGCCCGTCGGATACGTGGAAACATCCACCAGATTGAGCTGTCGGAATTCCACCATGTCCCGCAGACGGGGGTGCACGGCATAGCGTCCCGGCATGTCCTCGGAGAACCACGTGTTCACGAGTTCCGTGGGCATATCGCGGAACGACCAGTCGCGATACACGCCCTGCCGGGCTCGGTCGAGTGCCGTGGAATTGATATCCGTGCCGAGGATGCGGACGCGCAGCGGATCATCGTCCTCCAGCATGGACGCCACCATCATGGCCAGCGTATACACTTCCTCGCCGGTGCTGCAACCTGCGCTCCAGATGTTGAGCGTACGTTCGCCGCCACGGGCCTTTCGTTCCAGAATCTCCGGGATCAGCTTCTCCCGCAGTACGGAGATCACGCCGATCTCGCGAAAGAAATACGATTCGCCAATGGTCAAATGCCGGGCGAGTGCATTCACCGCGTCCGCATCCTGCGCGCCGTACTCTATCCACAGCAGGCAGGCCTGCACGCTCTCGAAGCCCAGCTCATCGGCCACGGGTCGGAGCAGGCGCAGGAGATCGGACCATTGATGCTGCATGTAGCGCAGACCGAGCAGCGCTTCGAGGCGGGCGATCACGCGCTGGGGATTCACAGACATCGCTTGGTTCACCGCGGATGGCTGGCTACTCATGGCAGCACCTCCTCCACAAACCGCTGTGCTTCATCGACATCGATACATAGTCGGTCTGCGCGCATTTCTTCGAGTAGACGGGCGATGTCGAGCACAGGCACAGGTTCTTCCTCGACCAAAATCACCGTCGAAAAGGATGCAAGGCTCTGTTGATGCGTCGATCCCACGTTGCCCGTGGCTTCCACCAAATCGAACACCTCATCGGCAAGCAGCGCGCACGATGCTCCGGCATTGCCACACACGATGTAGGTTTGCCAGGTGGAAACATCTCCTCCGCGTTCCATGCAACGATGCGCCGGATCGAGCAACGGGACAACGGTGCCCCGATAGTTCAACATCCCCAACACAACGCCGCCCGCCGTTGGGAGACGCAGCAGCGCATACGCGGGTACCACTTCCACAATGTCCAACAAGTCGACGGCGAAGCGAAATTCGCCGGCGGCGAAGGGCAGGACAAGCCGAGGTGCGGATTCTTCCATATGCAAATCGTTGATCTTCATCGTCTTCCGTCATTCAGTACCGTTCCACAACGCGAGCCCGATGGTGGCACTCGAGTGTTAGGCACAAGTTAGCGATCCCTGCTTACAGCGGTCTGAACTATGGATTAATAAAAGTTAATGGTGAGCACTCCCCTATTGCATGGCAAGCATTGCATACTTCAGCAAATCCACCCCGCATTCTTCCAAAAAAACAAGGGGAACACCGGCGAAAATCCACGCCAGCATTCCCCAAAAGGAGCGTCGAGTCGGAAATATAGGGAGCTACAGTCCCAGACGCTCGAAAATGAAGTCGACGTATTTGGTGCTGCGCGATGGATCGAAGCACGCATCGAGCTCGGAAGCGGACAAGCGCGAGGTGACTTCCGGATCGGCGGCGAGCAGAGCGCGGAGGTGCACGTCTTCGCGCCAGACGCGCATGGCATGCGACTGCACAACGCGATAGGCGTCCTCGCGCAGCATGCCGGCTTTGGTCAGTGCCAGCAGCACCTGCTGCGAAAAGATCAGGCCGCGCGTGCCGTTGATATTGCGCAACATGTTTTCGGGATAAACGAGCAGCTTCTCCACAATGCCCTTCATTTTGGCCAGCATGTAATCGAGGGCGATGGTGGCATCGGGCAATATCACCCGCTCCACCGAGGAATGCGTGATGTCGCGCTCATGCCACAACGCCTGGTCCTCGAAAGCGGCAAGTGCGTAGCCCCGCAGCAAACGCGCCATGCCCGCCACGCGTTCGCAGGTGATGGGATTGCGCTTGTGCGGCATGGCCGAGCTGCCTTTTTGTCCGGGTGAAAAATACTCCTCCGCTTCCAGCACCTCGGTTTTCTGCAAGTGACGGACTTCTGTGGCGAATTTCTCAAGTGAACCACCGATGATGGCGATGGCGGAAAGAAACTCGGCGTGACGGTCGCGTTGCAGCACTTGCGTGGAAATGGGTGATGGTTTGAGTTGCATTTTTTCACAAACATAACGCTCGACGAAGGGATCGATATTCGCATAGGTGCCCACCGCACCACTGAGTTTGCCAAAGGAAATCGTCTCGATGGCGCGGTCGATGCGGACAAGGTTGCGCTGCATTTCCTCATGCCACATGGCGAGCTTGAGGCCGAAGGTCATTGGTTCGGCATGAATGCCGTGCGTGCGGCCCATCACCGGCGTGTACTTGTGCTCGCGCGCGCGCACGGCGATGGCATCGCGCAGCGCCACCATGCCTTCGCGCAGCAGCAAACCGGCCCGACGCGTGACCGAAGACAGCGCGGTGTCCACCACATCCGACGAGGTAAGGCCCAGATGCACGTAGCGGGAGTACTCGCCCACATGCTCCGCCACATTGGTAAGAAAGGCGATGACATCGTGGTTGAGCGTGCGTTCCAGCTCGGCGATGCGATCCACGGAAAAATCCGCCTTCTCACGAATCACCGGAATGGCTTCGCGGGGAATGAGACCGAGTTCGGCCTGCGCCTCGCAGGCGTACAGTTCCACCTCCAACCAGGTGTGGAAGCGGGACTCGTCGGTCCAGAGCGTACCCATTTCGGGACGCGTATAGCGTTGAATCATCGTTGTGCTCCGTTAATCGAGTTTCAAATCCAGGGTGCGGGAATTGCCGTTGCGCATGATGTCGAGGCGGATGACATCGCCCTTGATGGAGTAGCGAATCATACTCTCGAGCACGGCAATGCTGAACACGGGCTCGCCATTGGCGCGCAGAATGATGTCGGCCTCCTCGAGCCCGGACTTGCGCGCGGCGCTGTTGCGTCCGGTGATGCGCGTGACCACCACGCCTTCCACCTTGTCGAGGTTGTAGGCGTGTGCAATGGCCTCGTTCACTTCCTGCGCTTTGAAGCCCGGGTCGAAGTCGCGGTTCACCTTGCCATCATTGCGCAAAATGTCCACTATCTCCTTGACGCGATTGATGGGCACCGCGAAGCCCACGCCCACGCTGCCCTGATTCGGCGTGTAAATGACGGTGTTCACGCCGATGACTTCGCCGAGGCTGTTCACCAGCGGACCACCGCTGTTGCCCGTGTTGATGGCGGCATCGGTTTGCAGCATGTTGCGGTACACGCGTCCTTCGCGCTGCTGAAGGTACATGTGCGTGGCGCTGATCACACCCACGGTGACGGTGGGCTTGGCGCTCGACGAGAACAGGCCGAAGGGATTGCCGAAGGCGATGCTCCACTCGCCCACGATCACATCGTCGGAATTCCCGAGTTTGAGATAGGGAAAATTCTCTCCGCCCTCGACTTTCAGAAGCGTGATGTCGGTGACCGGATCGGTGCCGATGATTTTCGCGTTGTGCTTGGTCCCGTCGGTCATGGTGATCACAATCTCTGTGGCGCGACCGGCCACGTGATCGTTGGTGATGCAGTAGCCATCGGGAGAAATGATGAAGCCGCTGCCCGCGCTCTGGAATTTCTCGCGGTACACGCGCTCGCCGTAGAAAAACTGCAGCCACGGATCGAGCACCTGCTCGCGGATTTCCGAGACGTTGATGCCGACCACGGCCGGACTCACTGCTTCGATGGCGCGCGTGATGGCGTTGCGGCGGGAATTCGTGATGTCGTCACCTCCGGAGGCCGAAGCCATGCGCTCGTATTGCGGCGGCGTGCCCTGGGGAATGACGGAATCGTCGCGGCTGCCACAGGCACCGAGCAAGGTGACATTGAGAAGAATGACTGCGCAGGTGAGAATAGCGGAGCGTAGCATGTCGTTATCCCGGAAAAGTAGAGATCATGAAGCATGGCCGCGGCGTCGCAACAGCGTGCGCAGCGGGCCGAGGTGTTTGAGAAAAATCAGCACGAACATTGCCGCGCTGGCCACGACCAGAGATATCGTCTGCGGCACAGGAAAGAGCGTCGCGGCCTCGAAGGGTGCTGGAACAATGAGCACGATGAAGGGCGACAGCACCGTGGCGGCGATATTGCCGAAATGCACATCGCGCGTTTTGAACCAGCCGGCCAGCCACAACACCCCCCACACCGCGGGCAGCAATGGATTGAACAGCAGCGCGGCACCGGCGGCGGGCGCAAGTCCCCTTCCGCCCTTCCAACCTATCCAGGGCGAGTAGTTGTGCCCGAGAATGACGGCGAGCATGGCCACAACCGCCACGACGAAGGAATCCGCATACAGCGCATGCGTGAGCGCGATGGGAAGTGCGCCTTTGGCAAGGTCCACCACCAGCACAATCACGCCCACCCGTTTGCTGTTCGACACCTCGTAGGCGTTCAGCGTGCCGATATTGCCGCTCCCCTCGAAACGCAAGTCCTTTCCGCTGTGCCGGCGCACCAACAGGTACGCCGTGGGAAAGGAGCCGATGAGGAACGCGACAAGAAAAACGGGAAGGATTTGCGCAAGATGGTCCATGACGACAATATACAGGTTAAACGGAAAACGTTAAACGTTCAACGTGGGTCGGTGGCGCGTTGCAATTGTCTGTGCCGCTGGCGCGTCGGTGCAATGTGAAAATGGCGAAAAGGAAACCGGGCCTCGCAGCCTCGACCCGGGACACTGACGGGGTCCGAGTCCGGGGAGCACGGCCGGAATGTCACGGCGGCAATCACGGTTGACTCGCATGCGCGATTTTCGTAACTTGGTGATCCTCAATAAGTTATCGTACATGAGGAACATGAGTACTGCAAGTAAATGGATTCTTGGTATTGTGATTGCGTTCGCGGGCTTCGCCCTGCTGGCTTTTGCCATGGGGTTGTTCATGATCGCCTCGGCGCTGACGACGGCATCCACCGACTCGTATGAGGAAAGTTTCGGGGGCAGCACCGCCGAGCGTGTGGCATTGATCACACTCGAGAGCGACATTACCACTGCCGAGGACATCATCGAGCAGCTCAGGAAGTATCGCAAGCGTTCGTCCGTGAAGGCCATTGTGTTGCGCCTGGATTCGCCCGGTGGCGCCGTTGTGCCGAGCCATGAAATTTACGAGGAAGTGAAGCGCACGCGCAATCTGGGCACGCCCGTGGTGGTGTCCATGGGCTCGGTGGCCGCCAGTGGCGCCTACTACATCGCCTGCGGCGCCAGCAGCATTGTGGCCAATCCCGGCACCATCACCGGCAGCATCGGCGTGGTGGCGACGTTCACCAACGCCAAAGGACTGATGGACAAAATCGGCATCGAGCAGACCACGGTGAAATCCGGCGAGTTCAAGGATGCCGGCAGCCCGGTCCGCCGCATGACCGACAGCGAGCGGCAGTATTTTCAGGAGACCATCGACAATGTGTTCGGACAGTTCGTCGACATCGTGGCCGAGGCGCGGGGCATGAGCACCGACAGCGTGCGCATCTTTGCCGACGGACGGATTTTCACCGGCGAACAGGCCTACGGCTATGGACTGGTGGACACTCTCGGCACCTTGCAGACCGCCATCGCCATTGCGGGAACGCTGGGTAAAATCAGCGGCGAACCCCGCGTGGTGCGTGAACTCCCCCGACAATCCGTGTTGGACCTGCTTACCGGCGAGCAGGCCAGCACCGCCCTGAGCACGATAGGCAGCGCGTTGCGGGGCGCGCCTCCCGTGCAGTACAAACTGATGTTTCATTAACCACCAGTATCACAGGTGCCACAGTGACAAAAGCCGATATCGTCGACAATATCGCCGCCGCCACGGGACTGACCAAGGTCGAAACCGAGGCGGTGGTGGATGGTTTTCTCGCCACGGTGAGCCAGGCGCTCAAGGATGGGCATTCCATCGAAATCCGCGGCTTCGGCAGCTTCAAAGTGAAGAAACGCAAGGCGCGCATGGCCCGCAATCCCCGCACAGGCGAGGAAGTCTATGTCGACGAGCATTTCGTCCCCATTTTCAAGGTGTCGAAGGAACTTCGCGCCGGTGTTGATGCCAATCTGAAGTCGCAGGAAGGATAACGCGTGAGCAACGACGAACTCCTGCTCTGCCCCTCCTGTGGTTCGCGCCTCGTCGCGGGCGCCGCGCATTGCGACATCTGCGGAGACGATCTCAGCACGCCTCTGCCCGAGGAGCGCATCTCGCCCGAGGAACGTCCCGCGGCCGAAGAGCGCACACGTCCCGAAGCGCGACCCGCGGCCAGTACGAAGGCGCCCCCGGCCACGGGCACGTCCGGTGCTGCGACTCCCGCTCCGCGCGCCGGCGCCTACTGCGTGATGTGCGGCGCCGCCAACGACGACAGCCATCTGTTTTGCCATGCCTGTGGACAGCCGTTGAAAAAACGCCCGGGCGCAGGCAAAGGCAAGCCGCAGCAGCAAAGCAAGCGCGCGACTGCTCCACAGGCGATGTTCAGCACCTGGCAGTGGATCGTCATCGCTGTGGCCTCGTTCATCCTCGGCGGCGCGCTGACGGCGACGTTTTTCCCGGCCAGTGGTCCGGGTACGGCGGCGACGGGCGGCGAGAGCGGCCCAGCGGCGGCACAACAGCAAGCACCGAAAGTGTCGCTCGAGCAGGTCAATGCAGCACGCGACGCGGCGCAGGCCAATCCTCAGGATATGCAGGCGCAACTGCGCTACGCGAATATCCTGCACGACGCCATGATGCTCGATCAGGCCATCGCGCAATACAAATTGTATCTCGCCAGCGAGCCCGACAATCCGGATGCGCGCGTGGACCTGGGAATTTGCTATTTTGAGCAGAAGAAGTTCGACGAGGCGATAGCCGAGATGGAGCGCGCCGTGGCCGGCGCCCCGGATCATCAGCTCGGAAACTTCAATCTCGGCATTGTCAACGCCAATGCGGGCAACAAGGAAAAAGCCATGGAGTGGTTCCGCAAGGCCCGCGACATCGACCCGAATTCCACGTACGGGCGCAACGCCGCCGCCATTCTCACCGAGATGATGGCGGGTGGAGCGCAGCAGTAAAACGGACAACGAACATCAGTTCTCCCCTTTCACCCTAACTGGAGGTATCTCCCATGCCCTGTGGCAAGAAGAGAAAACGCCATAAAATGGCGACGCACAAGCGGAAAAAACGTCTTCGCAAGAATCGGCATAAGAAGAAAAACCGCTAGACGGTAGAGCATGGACAGACTCTGGTCTCCGTGGAGATCACGATACATACAGTCCTTCGGAACGGATCAGGAAGCGACGGGCTGCGTGTTCTGCGCAGCCCTCGCTTCGGACCGCGACGACGAGCGGTATGTTGTGCGACGCCACGAACACTGCATCGCCATGCTCAACCTGTATCCGTACAACAGCGGTCACCTGCTGCTTATCCCCAAGCTGCATGTGGCCTCGTATCACGATCTGCCGCTGGACGCCTACCGTGAACTCACGGATCTCGTGCGCCAGTGGCTGCGCGTATTCGACGCGGTGATGCATCCCCAGGGATACAACATCGGATCGAATATCGGGCGCGTGGGTGGTGCGGGCATCGACCAGCACATCCACATGCACATCGTGCCACGGTGGAATGGCGACGCGAATTTCATGCCGGTGGTCGCCGACACCAAGGTCATTTCGGAATCGCTCGACGACACCATGCACCGGCTTCGCCAGGGCTTCGACGCGCTTCCGCCACTCGAATCATCCACTCACTGACGGGAAGGATCGTCATCATGTCAGACAACACCACCCGCAACCTGCTCATCGGTTTCCTCTCCGGTGCCGTCGTCGGCGGAGTCATCGCGCTGCTGTACGCCCCCAAGCCGGGCAAAGAATTGCGCTCCGACCTCAAGCGCAAAGGCGGCGAACTCGCGGAGGACATCGAGGAATACTTGCAGGAAGCCCAGGACAAGGCGCGCACGCTGATCAACGAAGGCAAGGAAAAATCCTCCGCCTTGATCACCGACGCCAAGCGCAAGGCCGACAGTCTGCTGCAGGACGCCGAGCACATTCTCAGTGATGCGCGTTCGCGCGTGTCCGAAGAAGGCTCGCGCCTTAAAACCGCGGTCAAGGCCGGCATCGACACCTACAAGCAGGAAGTGGAAAAACCCGCCTCCGACACGCAGGCCTGAATTTCACTGCATCCGACGCCGCCTTTCGCCTCACCTTGAGGCCGGAGGCGGCCATTATTATGGAGTAACCCGAGAGGAGAAACGCACATGGAGACCGTACAGGACATTGCCTGGATCGCCTTACTGCTCAGCGGCGTGGTGCTGGTCGTTGTCGTGATCACCGTGCTCCTCCGACTGCGCAACAGCATTGATGTGCTGTTGCAGGAAATTCAGCGCTTCGGGCAACGCACCGAACCCATTCTCGACAAGCTCGAGGCCGTGGCCACCAAAACCGAGGAAGCTCTCACGATGATCACCGAAAATCGTGAGGCGCTGCGCCAGGCCACAGACAACCTCCGCACGGTCACCGCCAACATCCGCAGACTCGAAACAACGCTGCAGGAGCAGATCGAGCCCGTGGTGGTGGGTGTGGCCAGCCGCCTGGCCGGCATTCGCAACGGTATCGCGGCCTTTCTCGACACGTTGAGAAAGCGGCGATGAGCACGCCAACAGTCGCTCCTTCCGTACGTCCGTCGCTCCCTGCGATGCTGCTGCGGACCATGCGTCCGAAGCAGTGGATCAAGAACCTCTTTGTGCTCTCGCCGTTGATGTTCTCGCAACATCTCTTCGAGTTGAGCACCCTGCTGCTCAGTCTCGCGGGCTTCGCGGTATTTTCGCTCACCGCCAGCGCCATTTACCTGGTCAACGACATATTCGACGCGCGCACCGACCGCCTGCATCCCGTGAAGGCGAAGCGTCCCATCGCCTCGGGCGCGCTGGGTTTGCCCGCTGCCTGGACGACTGCTTTGCTGCTTGGCGCCCTCGCGCTCGCGCTGGCCCTGCTCGTGGGCGGCGATCTGGCAATAGTGATCGGCGCGTATCTCGCCATGAACCTGGTGTACTCCGCCTTTCTCAAGCGCGCGGTGATTATCGATGTGATGACCATTGCCGCATCCTTCGTGCTGCGCATCGTGGCGGGCGCGGTGGTAATCGACGTGCCCATGTCCGAATGGCTGCTGATCTGCACCTCGCTTCTCGCGCTGTTTCTTGGATTCAGCAAGCGTCGGCACGAGATCACGGTGCTCGAGGAAGACGCGCATATTCACCGTCCGGTGCTGCTGGAATACAACACATACTTCCTGGACCAGATGATATCGCTGGTCACCGCGTCAACGCTGATCTGCTACATTCTGTACACCGTGGCCGACGACACGGTGTTGAAATTCGGATCGAAGAATCTTCTGCTCACCACACCCTTTGTGCTCTATGGACTGTTCCGCTACCTGTATCTGGTGCATCAGCGCAACACGGGGGGCGATCCCACTTCGGAATTCCTTTCCGACAAACCGCTCGTGCTGAACGTGGTGCTCTGGGCCGCGAGCGTGGTACTCATCATTTATTTCCGGTAGTTTCCCATGCGCAGCAAAGTCGCCGTTCTCCATACCACACCCGCCACCGTCCTGCAGGATTACATCCGCCTCGCCGAGCTGGCAGGCATGCGCGAGGCACTGGATCCCTCGGCAACAACCATTCTCAAGGACAACATTTCCTGGCATTTCCCCTTTCCCGGTGCCAACACAACGCCGTGGCAGCTCGAGGCCACCATACTCGCCCTGCGCGAGGCGGGCTGCATGGACATCACCTGCGTGCAGAATAAAACCGTGGTGACCGACGCCTTCAAGGGAGAGGATCTCAACGGCTACGTTCCCATTTTCCGGCATTACGACATTCCCGTGCTTTTCAATTTCAAGGACGAGGACATGTCCTGGGTGCGCTACGAACCCAAGGCCGACATGCTGGTGCTGCCGCGTATCTATCCCGAGGGCATTTACATACCGGATTATTTTTTCGGTAAAAACATCGTGCACCTACCCACGGTGAAATGCCACATCTACACCACCACCACCGGAGCGATGAAAAATGCCTTCGGCGGATTATTGAACACCAAGCGGCATTACACGCACTCGTGGATTCATGAAACGCTGGTGGATTTGCTCGCCATTCAGAAGGAAATCCACTCCGGCTTGTTCGCCATCATGGACGGCACCACGGCGGGAAACGGCCCCGGTCCGCGCACGATGTATCCGGAAATCAAAAACGTGATTCTGGCCAGTTCCGACCAGGTGGCCATCGATGCAGTGGCCGCGAAAATGATGGGCTTCGATCCCCTCGCCGATCTCGCCTATGTGCGCCTCGCGCATGACAAAGGCCTGGGCGTGGGCGATACACGCGACATCGAAATCGTGGGCGACGATATATCCAACGAACAGTGGGGCTTCGAGGTGGGCGACAACGGCGCGAGCCGCATTGGCGATATCATGTGGTTCGGTCCGCTCAAGGGCTTGCAGAAGCTCTTTTTCCACACGCCGCTGGTGCACGCGTTTGTGGCGGGTTCGGAAATCTACCACGACTACTACCGCTGGCCGCTCAAGGACAGGAAGACGTTCGAGAAATGGCTGGGGAGCACGGCCTGGGGCGGGCTGTTCCGCGACTATCGCGCGCACGGCATCCATCCGTCGGCGCTGGGCGGCTGAGAGGCGACGCGTCCAGCGGATCGGCTCCGCTGGCGGTCACACCATTTGCAGACTGAAGGAGAAAATGCTGCCTCGTCCCGGTTCGGACGAGACGTGCAATGATCCGCCGTGCAGGGAAATCAACTCCTTGCAGAGAGTCAGTCCCAGACCCGTTCCCTTTTCCTTTTCCGTTCCCGGCGTACTTTTCGTTTTCGCAATATCGAACAACGAGGCGACAGTGGCGCTGCTCATGCCCACACCCGTGTCGATCACGGAGATGTTGAGCGTGCTATCGCCCGCGCTGGCGTTGGCAGCAACGATCACGCTACCGCCTCGCGGTGTGTATTTGATCGCATTTTGTACCAGATTGCGCAGCACCGTGCCGATAATCTGCGGATCGGCATGTACCTGGATGTGCACATCGCCGGTGAACTCCAGGGTGATGGATTTCTGCGCCGCCTGTGTCTGCAATAGACCGGCGATGGGATCGATGATGTCGGCCATGGGAACTTCCGCCATAGCAACGGCGATAGTACCGATTTGGATGCGCGACCAGTCCAGAAGATTTTCCAGCAGGCGGTACACACCGCGGCCGGTGTTGCGCATTTCCTGCATCAGCGGCAGCATGTCTTCACGGCTCACCTCATCGAGGTTGTCGCTTAAATACTCCGAAATGCTCATGAAGCTGCCGATGGGACCACGCAGATCGTGTGCGATGATGGAGAAGAATTTATCCTTGTCGAACAATGCCTTTGCCAGCGCCTCGCGCGAGCGCTTGAGTTCCACATGTACATGCACGCGGGCCAGCAATTCGAGGCGGTTGAAGGGCTTGGTGATGTAGTCCACCGCGCCCATTTCCAGTCCGCGCAGTATATCGCCGGTATCGGTTTTCGCCGTCACGAACACGATGGGGATGTCGCGCGCGCCAGGCAGCGCCTTGATGCGGCGGCAGGTTTCGAAGCCATCCATACCGGGCATCATGATGTCGAGCAGAATGAGATCGGGGAGCACATTCTCCAGAATCATCAGGGCCTGTGTACCGCTCGTGGCCACCGCCACGTCGTACTCCTCTTCGCGCAGGAAATTCCCGAGAACCTGGATGTTCTTCGTGACATCGTCGACGACGAGTATGAGCGGACGGGACGTATTCATGATATGCCTGGGGAGATTGTTCAATCGATCGTGTTGATGGAGGCATCGACTATGGAGCGCAGGCGGCGATGCTCTTTCTCGAAGTGATCCAATGTATGCGGCAGTTTGTCCATATCAAAACTGCCGACCTCGCGGAGCAGCTTTTCGCTCCATGAAAGCAGCGGTTGATACTGCGCATCGCGTGCCAGCGCGGCGATGGTTTCGCCGAAGCGCTGGATTTCCTGCAGCACGTAGCGGTTGCGCAATGCGAGCCACTGCTGCCGCTGCTCGCTGTCAATGCTGTGCAGCAGCGAGCGGTACGCCGCACGTTGCGCGCCATCCAGCGGCATCGCAAGCTCCGCGGCGTCTTCGACGGGGACTTCGGCGTCGCCGGTGTCGGTATCCTCCGCGGGATGCGCCGCCACGATGTGGGGTTCTTCAGCAACCGTGATGCGCGGAAACTCCAGAATGAAGCGGCTGCCGCTGCCCACCTCGCTCTCGACCCGAATCGCGCCGCCCATGATTTCCACCAGACGCCGCGTAATCGCCAGACCCAGACCCGTGCCGCCACCGGCCTTGTTGGCCGAGCGTGTGCCCTGCTGGAAGGGCTCGAATATCCTGTCGAGCAACGCGGGTGGAATGCCGCTGCCGCTGTCCTCGACCGTGATGTGCAATGTGCATTGCTCGCCATCGATATCCGTGGCCGTTACATGCACGGTGACATGACCTGTGGCCGTGAACTTCACCGCATTGCCCACGAGGTTGAGCAGGATTTGCCGAATGCGTACCTCGTCGAGCAACAGGCGCGCGGGCAGTTCCTCGCCCACGGTGCAGGACAGGCTCACCGGCTTGTCGCGCACCGACCATTCGAACAGGCGCAGTACTTCACGCGCGATCACGCGCAGATCGGTGCTGCCGTAGCTCAGCTCCATGTGCCCGGCCTCGATTTTCGAGAGATCGAGGATGTCGTTGATCAACTGCAGCAGCGTGTTGCCGCTGAGGTAAATGGATTCGAGATGATCGCGCAGCGAAGGTTCCTGCACCTTGGCGCGCAGCAATTCGGTGAAGCCGAGGATGGCATTCATCGGCGTGCGGATTTCGTGGCTCATGTGTGCGAGGAATTCCGTTTTCACGGCATTGGCGCGCGATGCCTCTTCCTCTGCGAGGCGACGCTGCTCGATTTCGCGCATGAGTTGCTCGTTGGCCTGTGTCAGACGCAGCGTGCGTTCCTCAACCAACAAGGCGAGCCGCCGCTCCTGCGCCTGAATGGCGGCGACGCGCCAGCGGTACACGCCCAGTATCACCAGTACGAGCACAATGAACATCACGATGCGGAACCACCAGGTCTCGTACAGCGCGGGCATCACCACCACGAACAAGCGCGTCCCCTGCTCATTCCACACTTCGTCGTTGTTCGAACCCTGAATGTGAATTTCCCACGTCCCCACCGGCAATCCCGCCAGCAGCACTTCGTGATTGCTTCCGAGTTCCTCCCAGTGATTGCGCAGGCCGGGAATGCGGTAGCGGAATTGATTCTGCTCGGTACGATAGAAATTCAGCGCGGCGAAAGCGACGGTGAGTTGCGGACTCCCCGGTTCCACCACCAGCGTGTCGCCATCGAACCACTCGCGCTCGACGGTGCGCGATCCGAGCCGCACCTGCGTCACGACCACGGGCGGCACGGTGTTGTTCCGGCGGATTTCACTGGGGTGAAACCAGGTCACGCCGTTCACCCCGCCGAAATACATCGTGCCATCGCCATGCCGGAACCACGCGGCTCCGTTGAATTCGTTGCCCTGCAAACCATCATCCACTGTGAAGGCTGCCAGCACCCCGCCCTGCGGATGCACCAGCGCCAAACCCTTGTTGGTGCTGATCCAGAAGCGCCCGGCCTCGTCCTCCAGAATCGCGTACACAGTGTTGTTCGGCAATCCCTCGCTCGTGGTGTAGGTGGTGAACACGCCGCGCGTGCGATCAAAACGGCACAATCCGGCAGACGTTCCCAGCCAGAGTTGCCCGTTGCTGTCCTCATGAATGCAATACACGGTGTTGCCCGGTAGCGAAGTGCTGTCTCCGGGATCGTGGAGGAATTGCGTGCCATGCCGATGCTTCGCATCCAGCATCCACAATCCTGTGCGATCACATCCGATCCACACCCAACCGCCACGATCCTGATACAGCGCACGCACGGCATCGCGCCCGCTGGCGGCGTCGTTGCGGAATAATTCTATGTGACTCATCGCTCCACCGCGCGCTTCGAGCACGGTGATGCCGCGTTCGCTGCCTATCCATACCGCGCCGTCGCGCAGTGCATGCATGGAATGAATGCGCGCTCCCCACACCGCGCCGGGCGTGCGGGTCTGCGCATGCCGCAGGCGGCTCACCCTTCCGCTGCGCGCGTCGAAACGATACACGCCGTCGCCTTCCGTGCCCAGCAACAGCGAGTTGCTTCGCGCAGGATCGGGCTGGATGACGTAAATGTTCATGTTCAGCGGATTGTCACCACCGCGCTGCTGGAATTGCGGAAAATTGGTGACCCGGTCATCGGGTCCCACGCGATTCAGTCCGCCGTAGCCGCCAACCCACAATGTTTTATCCGCCTCGACGTACATGCTGCGCACGCTCTGAAACGTGAGCGAATACACACCCATCCCCGTTTCACGAAGCAGATGGAAATTCTTGCTCACCGGCGAGGCGTAACTGATGCCCCTGCCGTTCAGGCCCACCCAGATCACACCCTGCGCATCACGATACAGCGTCCGCAATCCATCGGCCGCCAGCGCTTCGGGCCTTCCCGCCGCATAGCGGACGCTGCGCAGCGCCTCGCTGCGCGTGTCGACGAGCATAAGACCGCTGGATTCCGATGCGCACCACAGCAGTCCCTGACTGTCTATCACCATCGCGTTGATGGCTGTAAAGCGATGTGGCCTATCGGCCAAGGTGGGAAAATTCAGCGCGCGCCAACTGCGGGCCCGCACGTCGTAGCGCAGGACGCGCCCGTTTTCCGTGCCAAACCAGACCACGGTATCGCCCTGAACGGCGACGGACACGATCATGGTATCCTGCGCACGAAGGGTGGCGGGCAGCATAGTACGGCTCGTGCCGTTGCGCAAGTCGAACAATTCCACTCCACTCCCACGCGTACACAGCCACATCGCGTTCGGACCAGCAGGCGCAATGGCGTTGATCACATCGCTGCGCAATCCCGAACGCGCATTGTCGTCACGCGAGAAGCGTTTCCAACGTCCTTCCGAAGGTCGGTAGCGATACAGGCCGCTGCCATACGATGCCACCCACACGGCGCCTTCGCGATCCGTCAGCACGGCCGAAATGCCCTCGCGGCGCTCGGGAATACGCGAGGGAATCTGTATGGAATGCCTGCGAAAGTCGCCGCTGCGATGATGGTAGGAGAACAGTCCGTCGTCGGTCCCGATCCAGAGCTGCCCGCGTCCGTCGTCCGCGAGCGCGGTGATGATGGAATTCCCCAACGCGCTGCTGTCGCCCGCTCCGCCCCGAAACACGGTGAAGCGGTAGCCGTCGAAACGGTTCAACCCGTCGTTGGTGCCGAACCATAGAAAACCGCGATCATCCTGCGTGATCGCCCGCACGATACCCTGCGACAATCCATGCTCGACCGTGTAGTGGTCGAAGCGCGGATTGTACGTCACACCGCCCCGTCCATTACGCTCCTGTGCATGCGCTGTCGCACAGCACAGCACGACTGCGACAGTGCAAATGAAGCGCAACGACAAAGGCATACGGCTGGATCGGGCTGTGATGGAGGAACGAACTTGTACAAAATAGAACCTACGACTTTGGGAAAAAACGGGGAAATGGTGAAAAATGTGAAAGGTACGCCTGAAACTGTCCCGAGAGCATCAGTCAGGCACAGCATGAGGTGGCTTCGGGCTCCCTCCCGATGTTCCAGAGCCCATGGAATCCCGTTCCGCACACAGGCGCGAGTGAGCGATGTAAATGCAGACAGCAATCCGTTGACGAGCGGATTGCAGCAGAATCGCAGGGATGTTCGCGGATTTCCACGATTCAGCTATGGAAATCCGCACGATCGGGGCTTCGATGCGCCCGTGATCGGGGCGCACAGTGCTCCGCAAAAACTCGCGCATTCCCGGCCACAGCACACGACCGATGCGGGACAGATGAAGCATTGCCCTTTTGCCAGACCCCACGGGATTGCCCGTCACCTCACGTCCCCCGCGCTCCACCACGCGTGCTTCGAGCGGAATGCTACGACAAAGGGCGGGAAAACCCGCCCTTTGTACCCGAGTGCCGGAATTCCTTACACAATCATGCTCTTCATGAAATCCCGCGCGCTGTACTGCTCGCAGGTGAAGATGATGTCCTTTTTCGCCACCTGCGCCTCGGCAGTTAGGAGCTTGGCGGACAACGCATTGAACTTGTTCTCGAGGTCCATCAAACTCATCGGCTCGCGCGGGTCGCCCTTCGGATACTCGAGGTATTCGCTGAACTCGCGGCCGTCCTTGGTGCGCACCACGACTTTCGAAGGTTGCTTGGCCGGAAACATTTTCTCGAATTCCTCGGATGCCTCGCCCTTGATGCGGTCGATCACTTCCCAGATGCGCGGATCCTTCAGCTTCTCGTCGGAGAAGGATTGCGTGGTCACCTTGTGGTCCACCAGCGCCGCGGCAATGCAGTACGGCAGCGAGTGGTCTGCGGTCTCGCGCGAATCGGGACGGTATTTGTGCGGATCGAAGAGGATGTCGCAGGCGCGTGCGATGGTGGTGATGCGCACTTCCTCGATCTGATCGTGGGAAATGTTGTTCTCCGTCACCGCCTTCAACGTGCAGGTGATATGCGTGTGCGTGAGCGCTTCGGTCGGGAAGGCCTTCATCGAACATTCGAGAATCTTGAACTTCTCGCCGAGGCCGCCTACCAGCTTCTCCACATTCCAGTCGGGTCCGAACACATCCATCAGGCCTTCCTTGCCTTCGAATACCGCTTCGGTGCCGGTGTATCCGCGCTGTGCGAGCAAGGCCGCGAACACGCCGGTTTGCACGGCCATGGGATCGACAGTGTTCTTCATCATCGTCAGCTTGCCCGCGGTGGGACAACCGATGGTGTGATTGTGCGCGCCGTTGATGCCAATGGCGTTCACCATTTGATCCTCGGTGAGGCCGAGCATTTTGCCCGCCACGATGGGCGAAACGAACTGCGTGAGCGTGGCGTGATGCCATTTGCGTTCGCGTACGCCGGGCACGGCGAATTCGCACAACCGCTGCTCGAATTCATAGGCCAGGACGATGGCCACGATCACGTCCTTCATCGAGGCGTTCACCTTCTCGCCCACGGCCAGCGCGGCGGGAATGATGTCCGACGGATGCGACGGGTCCTCTTTCCAGTAAATGTCGTTGAAATCCAGCGCGCGAATCATGAGCGAGTTCACCAGCGTGGCATTCACCGCGGGCATTTTGTCGCCAAAGCCCAGCACAGTGGCTTCTTCGGCGCCGCCTGTCTCCAGATAAATGTCGCGGACGATGTTCACATCCTTCGTGTGACTGGCGCCATAGGCGCAGCCAATGCTGTCGTAGAGATAGCGCTTGACTTCGAGAACCACATCCTCCGGCAAATCCTCGTATTTCAGGCCGACGGCGAAGCGCGCGATCTGTCGTGATAACGAAATGTCCATGATACGTCCTTGTTGTATGAAAAAAACGTCGTTCGAGCGTGTTTATCCCAGGTTGCGGGTCACCCAGGCCTCGAGGCCGCCGACCAGGACGAGTTCCTGCGCGGCGGGACCGATCGGATCGATGCGGTATTCCTTGCCATCGGCACGAATGAGCGAGGCGCGGAAATCGATTTCCGCATCGATGCCCGTACGTACCGTGGCCTGCGCATCGCCGAAACGCTGCTTGAGATCCTGGGCCAATGCGGGGCATTCCACGACCAGGAAACCGTTGTTGATGGCATTGCGCGCGTACGTCTCGCTCAGCGAACCGGCGAGCACCAGACGAATGCCGCGATACTTCAGCGCTGTGGCCGCTTGCTCGCGCGAACTGCCCGTGCCGAAGTTGAAGCCCCCCACCAGGATGTCGCCCTCACGGGCCAAGGTCTGGAACGCGGGGTCGTAATTCTCCATCGCCACCGCGGCTTGCTGCTCGGGGGTGAAATCATCCACGTACGTGTATTTGCCGGGATAAATGCCGTCGGTGTTGAGATTGTCCTGATGGCAAAACAACAGCTCGCCTCGCAGAACCGGCTCGAAGCCATCGATCACCAGTGTCTCGCCCCGTGCCACATCCACGCGCGGCGGGAGTTGCATTGTACCTGCCGGTGCAATCGATGGCATGTCCATGGGCATGGCGATGCGTCCCGCCACCGCCGACGCCGCAACCACCGCGGGCGACGCCAGATACGCTTGCGCGCTCGACGATCCCATGCGTCCTTTGAAATTGCGGTTCGTCGCCGAGATTCCCGTTTCACCATCCTCCAACAATCCCACACCCAGGCCGATGCAGGGTCCGCAGCCCGGCGGCAACAGTAGCGCCCCCGCCTGTTCTATCGCCTGCCAGTCGCCTGCTTCTTCGAGCGCGCGTTGCACTTCGCTGGATGCGGCCGACACGTACAGCTGCACGCCCTCGGCCACGCGCTTGCCACGCAGCACCGCCGCGGCTTCGCGCAAATCCTCGACACGACCGTTCACGCAGCTCAGAAGATAGGCCTTGTGAATCGGAATGGGCTGTTCCCGCAGTGCGGCCACGGCCGTCATCACCTTCACGTGATTGGGACCGGACACATGCGGCGTGACGGTGGCCAGATCGAGTGTGAGTACCTTGGCGTACACCGCGTCATCATCGGCTCGGGGAATGGCCTGCTCGAGTTCGTCGATGCGACGGGCGTTCATCCGTGGATGCGCGCCAGCGCCGTCGGCGTCGCTCGGAACGCCAGCCAGGCCACGCTGCGCGACGAAGTCCGCGCGCGTACGCAACCACGCTATCGTGACCTCGTCGATGGGAAACACGCCGGCGAGCGCGCCCCACTCCGTGGTCATGTTGGCGATGGTCAGACGCTGATCGATGGACAGCTGCCCCAGGCCGTCGCCGGCAAATTCGATGGCGTGATTGAGCACTTCGTCCTTGTTGAACACCCCGCACAGCGCGATGATCACATCCTTGCCGGTCACGCCCGAACGCAACGCGCCGTGCAGCACCACCTTCGCCACCGGCGGAACTTTCCACCAGGTGCGCCCGGTGGCCCAGATGGCCGCTGCGTCGGTGCGCACGATGGGCGTGCCGAGGCAACCGAGGCCGCCGTACATGTTGCTATGGCTGTCCGATGCCACCGCCATGCCGCCGGGCCAGGCATAGCCCTCCTCGCACATGATCTGATGGCCGATGCCGCGACCCGCAGGATAAAAGTCGATACCATGCGTGGCAGCGAAGGCCTCGATCTTCGCGTACTTCTCCAGATTTTTCTCGCTCGTGTCCTGCACGTTATGGTCGAGAGCAAAGACCGGCTGCCGCGTATTCGCGATGCGTGTGGCGCCGATGCCCTTGAATTTCGGTATCACCGCGCCGGTATTGTCATGCGTCATCACATGCGCGGGTTGAATGTAAAGGTAGTCGCCGGCGCGAACGACATGCCCGGCCTCGAGGCCGACGGCAAAACGCTGCGCGAGCTTCTCGATGAGATTCTGCGGCATGATGAAGTGCTCCGTTTACGAAATGAACAGCGGACGTTGCTACTTGACCAGTTCGAAATCAATGAAATCGCAGTGGTGGAAAATGATGCTCTCCGGCAAGCGCTTCTCGCCCTCACCCTCTTTGGAATGCGTGGCGATGATGTGCATCACTTCCGAAGGAAGGCCGTGCTTGAAAGCCAGGCCGACGCCACTGAAGGGATGGCGGATGTGCTTGCCGTACACGGATTTCACCGGCGTGCCGTTCACGATTTCAAACTCGAAGAGCTTGCCCGCGTCGGCCAGCAGGGCGCCGGCGATCAGATAATCGCGGTTCACCGGCGTTTTCTTCTCCTTGTGCATCAGCGTGAGCACGTCGTCGGTGGCTATGCACATGAGGCATACGGCGCGCACGTGGTCCAGAAAAGAAATGGACACGTTGTCGGCCAGCAGTGTGAACGGTATGGCGAGCAGCAAGTCCTCGGTCCAGCCGCGAAAGTCGATGGCTTCCTGCCAGCAGGCGGCAACCTTGTCCCGCAACACGGGATCGCTGATTTCATTGATTTCGGGAAGCAGTCGGTAAACGAGTTCGCTCATGGTATCCTCGGCAATGGTCTATGATGGCGAAAGGTGGTTGGCGCTTCAGACGCTCGATCGCACGAGCACGATGGTCAATGTCCCGGGACCATGCACGCCCGTAACGAGCACTTTCTCGATGTCCGCCGTTTTGCTCGGTCCGCCGATCAGCGTCACCGCCGACCGCGCATCATCGACGGCGAGTCTACGCAGCAGCGTGGCGGCCTGATGCAACGAGGGGACGATGCGTGCGACATCGAGAAATACGACGTGTTCGTCCGGCAACAAAGATACGGAACGGTGTTCATCCGGTGAAACCGCGCAGAGCAGAGAACCCGACGCGGCGATACCCGCGAGCGCCACGGTGATGCCCAGATCGGCGCCGCTGAGCCCGCGCACCTCCTCGGTACCGCCCTGTGTCGCCGCGCTGACGTTCGCACCGGACTCCGCGAGCACACGATCGATGCCCAAGGCCGTGAGCAACGCATCGGCACTCGCCGCGACGCGCTCCTTCCCACGAAGATGTCCGCGCAACCAGCTGTCGGCTTCGCCAGCGCTGCAATCCACGACAACACAACCCGCCTCGCGGGCGCGTTGTGTGAACAAGTCCACTCCGCCTTCCTGCCGCGTCCATTCCAATGCGGCGATGCGCTCGCGCAATTCCCGCATCCGCCCTTCGCGCATGCCCGAGGCCTCAGTGCTCATGCTCACGTTCCCTCCACAGTTGCTTGAAGGACTTCGGTGGCGGCGGAGCCATGTCGCGCGCGCGTCCCCACAGAGGCACGCGCAGTGAACCGCGCTCGTCGGTCAGCAGTGGCGCGAACAGGCGGAACAACCGCCCCATGCCATCGAAACGCCACGGGCGCGCGCACACGAAGGCGTAGACGCGCATGAGCAGACGCTCGGCCAGTGGCGTGTGTCCGCCTTCGACAATGGATTTGCGCCACCACAGCAGGCCATGGTGCAGGTGGATGCGCACCGGGCAGATTTCAGCGCAGGCGCCGCACAGCGACGATGCGTAGGGCATGGCTTTCGCGCGTTCGATGCCGTGAAACACCGGCGAAATGATGCTGCCGATGGGTCCGGGGTACACCGAGCCGTAACCGTGCCCGCCGATTTTCTGATACACCGGACAGATGTTCATGCAGGCACCGCAGCGAATGCAGTACAGCGCTTCGCGCAGTTGAGCATCCTCGCGCATGGCCGTGCGGCCGTTGTCGAGTATGACAATGTGCAATTCCCTCGGCCCGTCCACTTCGCTTGCACGCGCGGGACCGGTGAGCACCGAGGTGTAACAGGTCAGCCGCTGCCCCGTGGCGCTGCGGCCGAGCAGGTTGAGAAACAGCCCCAGACTTTCGAAATCCGGCACCACCTTCTCCATGCCCATCACCGCGATATGCACCCGGGGCAACGTGGTGCTCATGCGCGCGTTGCCCTCGTTTTCGACGATGCAGATGCTGCCGCTTTCGGCCACAGCGAAATTCACTCCCGATATGCCGAGATCGGCGCGCAGAAAATCCTCGCGCATGATGTCGCGCGCCACGCGCGTGAGGCGCTCGGGATCCTCGCTGTACTCGATGCCGAGACGCTCGGCGAAGAGGCGGCCGATTTCCTGCCGATTCTTGTGCAATGCCGGCGCGGTGATATGCGACGGCAACTCGCCGGCCAGTTGCACGATGTACTCGCCGAGATCGGTCTCCACCGTCCGCATGTCGGCTTCCTCCAACGCATGCGTGAGTCCGATTTCCTCGGTGGTCATGGATTTGCTTTTCACGACAAGCCGCGCGCCCGCCTCGCGCGCGAGACGCAACACCAGCGCGCGCGCCTGCGCGGCGTCGCCCACGCGGTGCACCGTAGCTCCGGCGGCCGTGGCATTGCGCTCGAAATCGGCGAGGTAGTCGTCGAGATGCGCGATCACATGCGCCTTGATGTCGTGCGCCACCGCGCGCATCTCCTCCCAGTCGCCGAAGTCGTCCACCACCAGCGCGCGTTTGTGCAGCGACGTGCCCGTGGCGCGCGAGATGTTGCCGCGCAAGGTGCTGTCGTGAATGCGCTCGGCGACGAGCGTTTTGAGAAATTCCGGTCGCAGCGGCGTGCTCATGTCCCGCTCCCGCTTGCGAGAATGTCGGCCAGATGCATGGTGCGCACCGCCGATCCCCGTCGCCGCAGCACGCCGTCGATATTCATCAGGCAACTCGAATCCACGCCGGTCACCACCTCCGCTCCGCTGCGCTCGATGCTGTCGGCTTTTTCCTCGGCCATGGCGGCGGAGAGATTCTCATGCTTGACCGCGAACGTCCCGCCGAATCCGCAGCACACCTCGGCCTTGTCCATTTCCACAAGCTCCAGTCCGCGGACCTGTGCCAGCAGAGCACGGGGCTGGCGCTTGATGTGCAGCTCCCGCAGCGCGTGGCAGGAATCGTGCACTGTCACGCGCGCATGCAACTCCGCACCCACATCCGTCACACCCAGCACATCCACCAGGAAACTGCTGAACTCCCGCACGCGCGCGCGTACACGCTGCGCCTTCTCCCGATACGTTGCGGGGAGCGTGCCGAGATCGCCGTAAAACACGGTGACCATGCTGGCGCAGGAACCCGACGGCGCCACAATGTACTCCGCGTCGTCGCCATCGAAAATATCGAGGAAGCGCATCGCCATGGCGGCCGCCTCCGCATGATAGCCCGAATTGAAGGCGGGCTGTCCGCAACAGGTTTGACGCGCATCATAGTGCACACGCACGCCAACGCGCTCGAGCACACGCAGCATGTTCATACCGGATGCGGGAAACAGTTGATCGGTCAGACAGGGGATGAATAGCGAAACGCGCACGCGCGGCCACGGCTTCGTGAGACAATCGTTCACGAATCTAGCACTTTTCCCGCTGAATCTCCTTGCGCGAGCGAAACATTCGCGCGAATGCCGCCACTACACCGGAAGGTCGAAGAGCAGCACTTCACTCGCCGATGCCGCCTCGATCAGCAACGCCGGCTCCTCGCGCAGCAACAGGGCATCGCCACGCCCCAGATCGTGGCCGCCCGCATGCACCCCGCCATCGATCACGAACAGGTACGCTCCGCGTCCCGCCGCCAGCGTGTGCGACACGTGCGCTCCTTCATCGAGTGTGGACAGGAAGAGGCGTACATCCTGATCGATGTGCAGCACGCCAGCACCACCGAAATCCGATACCGCCTCGAACAGTACGTTGCGCCGCTCATCCACGGGAAGCGTGCGCTGCTCATACCCGGGTTCGGCACCCAATTCACGCGGATGAATCCAGATTTGCAGCAAGCGCAATTCCTCGCTGTCGCTGGCGTTGAACTCCGAATGCATGATCCCCCGGCCCGCCACCATGCGCTGCATCTCGCCTGCGCGAATCACGCCATGTCCGCCGGTGCTGTCGCGATGTTCGAGTGCACCGTTGGTGACGTAGGTGATGATCTCCATATCCCGGTGACCATGCATGGGAAATCCCCCGCCCCCGGCCACGAAATCATCGTTGAGCACTCGAAGCGCACCGAAATGCGTATGCGCGGGATCGTGGTAGCGATTGAACGAAAAGCTGTGAAAGCTCCGCAACCAGTCGGTGCTGGTACTTCCCCGTTCATTGGCGCTGCGTACCTGTGTCATGTCGTTTCTCCAATATATTTCAAATTTGAAATACTTATTGAAAAAAAACAACACTCACTCCTGCAGCGAGGTTCCGAGCTTCTTGAGAAGATGCGCGAGTTGCGATTGCTCTTCGGGAGTGAGCGCGCTCACCGCGTTGGCGATGAAGGCGGCATGTTGCGGAAACAGTTCCTCGAGCAAAGCCCTGCCCTTGTCCGTCAGCGCCACAATCACCGAGCGGCGATCGTTCGCATCATGCTGACGCTCCACCAGACCATCCCGCTCGAGATTATCCACCACGCAGGTCATGTTGCCGCCGCTCACAAGCATTTTTCGCGAAAGCTCGCCTATCATCATCGGCCCGAGATGCCCGAGGCATTCGAGCACGGCGAATTGCGGCTGCGTGAGACCGTAGCGGCGGATGTCCTGTACCGTCCCCTTGTTGAATGTGGAATACGCGCGGGCGAGTTTGACCCAGAGTGCCAGCGCGCGTTCCTCACTGTCGCCGTAGTATCTGCTCCTGCTCATTTTCCGTCCCCTGCCCCGCTGTGCCTGCGTGCCTGAATGTGGAAACCCTCACGCGCGAGTCCTCGCCGACGCCGCGCGGTGGTTCAAGTTCAAAATTCCTCTTCAAGTATAAGTGCCACACCACTTCCACGCAATCGCATTTGATATTCTGCCTTGCGCGGACACATATTACTCGATAGAGAACGTGAACACGATCACAGAAGATATCATAGACGAATTGCGGCGGCGCGGAAATCCCGCTGTTCGCGAAGGAATGCGGCGCTATGCCATCGGCGCGGGCAACGCGTTCGGTGTGTCCATTCCTGTGCTGCGAGGCATGGCGCGCGCGCATGCGGACGATCACGATCTCGCCGAAGCACTCTGGCGCTCGGGCTGGCATGAAGCACGCCTGCTCGCGGTGTTTATCGATGATCCACGGCAGGTGACGCGCGAACAAATGGCGCGCTGGTGCGAAGACTTCAATTCCTGGGACATCACCGATCAGGCCTGCAACCACCTGTTCCGCCGCACGCCGTACGTGGATGAGTGTATTCGCGAGTGGGCCTCGCGTGACGAGGAATTCGTGCGCCGCGCCGCATTCGCGCTCATCGCCGGCATGGCGGTGCACGGTAAGCGTCTCCCCGACGACGCGTTTCTCCCCTGGCTCGCACTCATCGCCGAGGCAGCGTCGGATGAGAGAAATTTTGTGAAAAAAGCCGTCAACTGGGCCCTGCGACAAATCGGCAAGCGCAACGCGGCTCTGCACGCGCGCGCCATCGCCGCGGCCGAGGAACTGCTCGCGCTGCCGTCGCGCAGCGCGAAGTGGATTGCCCGCGACGCATTGAAAGAACTGCGCGATGAACGCATCATCGCGCGCATCAACACACGAGCATCCGTGTAAGTACGCAACGATGAACGCACGACACTCCGCATACATCCTTCTCTGTGGCCTGCTCCTCGCGCCCGCGCTGCCGCGCACGATGCGAGCGCAATCATTTTCCACCTTCGTCTCGTCGCTGTACGCCTCGTCGCCGCAACGACAGCAACAGCTCGCGGATAGCTTTTACAACGCGCTGCCGCAAACGCCGTACGTGGAGAACGACACGCTGTGCCACATCCTCTATCGCGGCAGTGCGCAGACGGTAAGCCTCGCGGGTGACATGAATTCCTGGAGCGACACGCGCTCGCTACTCACCCGCCTCGGGTCGACCACGCTGTGGTATCGCAGCGATCGTTTCGAACACGATGCCCGTCTCGACTACAAGCTGGTGGTGGATGGCAATTGGATACTCGATCCACGGAATCCCCTCACCATGGCGGGCGGCTTCGGTCCGAACTCCGAGCTTCGCATGCCGCGCTATCAGGAACCGGGCGAAGTGCTGTCGAACACCGGCGTACCCCGCGGCCGCATTATCGACACCACGCTGTCCATACCGGAACTCGGCAATCAGCGGAACATGCGCATTTACCTGCCGCCCAGCCATGGCGCGCCGGACGAACGCTATCCCCTTGTGCTCTTCCACGATGGCCTGGACTATCAGCGCCTCGGCAATGCCGCCACCGTGCTCGACAATCTCATCGCGGCGCGCGCCATTCCGCCGTGTATTGCGCTGTTCATTCCCGCGGTGGATCGCACCGAGGAGTATGCCGGGTCGCAGCTCTCCACCTATGCCCGTCATCTCGCGGAAGTGCTGCTTCCCGCCATCGACGCACGGTACAACACACGCACCGACGCGGCGTCGCGCGTGCTGATCGGCTCCTCCAATGGAGGCAACATCGCTCTGTACATGGCCATGAGCTGGCCGCAGCTCTTCGGCAATGTGGGCGCGCAGTCCAGTAACATCATTCCCTCCATCGCGCAATTCTTCGCGGCGGCCCCCGCGCTGCCACTGCGCCTGTACATGGATGTAGGCACCTACGACATCCCCGTCCTCATTCCACGCGTACGGGATTTCGTGCAAATTCTCACGCTGCGTCAATACGATGTGCTGTATCGCGAATACAACGAGGGGCACAGCTGGGGCAACTGGCGGGCGCATATCGATGACATGTTGATCCGTTTTCTCGGACATCTGGTCAATGCCACCGATGCGACGCCACCGGCGCCTGAAATGTTCGGCATCGGCGCGCCCTGGCCCAATCCCGCGCGCGATCTCGTGTCCATTCCGCTCACGCTCCCTGCAGCCATGCCCGTGCAACTCACGCTGTACGATTCACTGGGTCGCAGCGTACGCGTGCTTTCCGAGCGCTCCCTCTCCGCCGGCACGCACACCCTCGAAAGCGATGTGCGCGGATTGGCCCCCGGCACCTATCACCTCCGCGCCACTGCCGGAACGCGCGTCGCTGGCCGCCTTCTGCATCTGTACTGAGTGGATTTCCACGATTCATCCGTGTGAATCTGTGCGAAATCCGTGCAATCTGTGGTTCTCCCCCTCTGTACGCTCCGGCATCGCCCTCACAGCGGAATATTCCCGTGCTTCTTGCGCGGATTGCTGTCCACCTTGCTTTCCAGAATCTCCAATGCGCGAATGATGCGCGGGCGCGTACTCGACGGCTCGATCACATCGTCGATGTAGCCGCGCTCGGCGGCGATGAAGGGATTGGCGAATTTCTCGCGATACTCCTGAATTTTCTCGTCCAGTGCCGCGGCGGGATCGGGGGCCGAGGAAATCTCTTTTTTGAAAATGATTTCCACGGCGCCTTTCGGACCCATCACGGCGATTTCCGCCGATGGCCAGGCGAAGTTGAAATCACCGCGAATGTGCTTGGAATTCATCACATCGTAGGCGCCCCCGTAGGCTTTGCGCGTGATGATGGTGATTTTCGGCACGGTGGCTTCGGCGAAGGCGTAGAGCAATTTCGCTCCGTGGCGAATGATGCCCCGCCATTCCTGATCGGTGCCCGGTAAAAAGCCCGGCACATCCTCGAACACCACCAGCGGAATATTGAAGCAATCGCAGAAACGCACAAAGCGCGCCGCTTTCACCGAGGCGTCGATATCGAGCACGCCGGCCAACACCGCGGGTTGATTCGCGACAATGCCCACCGAGCGTCCGTCGTAGCGCGCGAAACCCACCACGATGTTCGCCGCGTACTCGCTGTGCACTTCGAGAAAATCGCCGTCGTCCACGGTCAAACGAATCACATCCTTGATGTCGTAGGGCTTGTTGGGATTGTCCGGGATGATGTCGTCGAGAGCGGACTCGCAGCGGTTGCGGCTGTCGCGACTCTCGCCCCGCGGTGCGCATTCGGCGTTGTTCTGCGGGAAAAAGGAAAGCAAGCGACGTATTTCATTCAGTGTCTGCACCTCATGCGCGTGTGTGAAATGCGCCACACCACTTTTACCCGCATGCGTGAGCGCGCCACCCAGCTCTTCCGATGTCACATCCTCGTGTGTCACCGTTTTCACCACGTTGGGACCGGTCACGAACATGTAACTGTTGCCCTCGACCATGAACACGAAATCCGTGATGGCCGGCGAATACACCGCGCCGCCGGCACAGGGTCCGAGTATGGCGCTGATCTGCGGAATCACCCCCGATGCGAGGGTATTGCGGAGAAAAATATCCGCGTAGCCACCCAAGCTCACCACACCCTCCTGAATGCGCGCGCCGCCACTGTCGTTGAGCCCGATCACCGGCGCCCCCACTTTCATGGCGATGTCCATGATCTTGCAGATTTTCGCCGCGTGCGTTTCGGACAGCGATCCTCCGAATACCGTGAAATCCTGACTGAACACGAACACCAGGCGCCCGTTGATCGTCCCGCTACCCGTCACCACGCCATCGCCGAGGATGCGCTGCTTGTCGAGTCCGAAATCCCGCGAGCGATGGGTGACGAAGGCATCGATCTCCTCGAAGCTGCCGCGATCGAGGAGAATGTCGACGCGTTCGCGCGCGGTCATTTTCCCTTTTTCATGCTGCGCCTGTATACGCTCGGCGCCTCCGCCGAGGCGCGAAAGAGCGCGCATTTCCTGCAGTCGTTTGCGATTTTCCTCGGACATGGCTTCTCCTGTTCAGGACGGTGAATCGTTGCTCAGGCGCCGCGTTTCCTCCGCGTCGCGCAATTCCCTGTCGAATAATCCGGCGAATGAACTCTCGATGGCGCTCACCGTGCTCTCGGTGGTGCCGATGTCGCCCAGCAGGCGGTCGATCTGCTCGGTCATCTCCTCGGGGCGGCGCATGGTCAGCGCCTGCTCCTTGAGCAGCACCATGGTTTCCTCCAGTGTGTCGATTTGCGCGGCGAGAATGCGGCGGTCGCGTTCGGCCGTGTCCAGCCGCTCGAGCCGCTGTAACAGCACATCGCGCTGCCGGAGACGAATTTCCCGCAACTGTTCGTCCGCAGACTCCACCTCGGCATCGAGCGTGCGCAGACGCTGCTCCACCTCGCCACGGCTGGCGGCCGCCAGGTGGCGGTCGTACTCCTGCTGGGCGGTGAGCAGGCGGGCGTATTTCTCCAGCATTTCATCGAAGCGCAGCGCCAGGCGGTCGAGAAACACGCGGCTGCCCTCGTTGTAGGTGGCGTAATTCTTCCGCACCTCGTCGGCCAGCGCGGCGAAACGCGTGCAGCGCGCACGCACGGCGTCGGGCAAGGCCGCAATCAGGCGGTCGCGCGCGCTCTCGGCGTCGATCGCCGCATGCCGTTCCATTTTCCTGTCCACCAGACGCCGGTAGGCGGGCGTCAGCGGCGCCACAGCCAGCCACGCGGCTTCGCCGCCAAGGCCCAGCAGCAGCGGCCACACGTTGCCGGAAATCAGACTCACCATTCCGATTCCCCCCAGCAACAGAAGGTTGATTTGCGACAACAGCGCCGCTTTCAGATACGACCCGTACGAACCCATTGTACACACCAAGGATGATAGACCTGGATTGAGCCAAAATATATCCAAATTCCCGCCAGCCCCAAAACGCACGCCGTCTCGACCTTCGGCCATCGTCCGCCGCGAGTCCCGCTCGCGCGAGGCATCCCGCGATGCACCCATGCCGCGACGCATTGCACCGAATAGCGATTGCGGACTAACTTGTGACTTGGATGATCCGTTACGCGATCAACGTTGTGGGTACATGGACAAATTCATCATTCGAGGCGGAAACCGCCTGAGCGGGACTGTCGGCATCTCCGGAGCGAAAAACGCTTCGCTGGCCCTGATCCCCGCCACCTTGCTCTGCCAGGGCGTGTGTCGATTGCACAACACGCCGCGGCTGCGCGACATCAGCACCATGTCGGCCTTGCTCGAAACCATGGGCGTGGTGATTCGCCATCCCGGCACCACGCTCGAGCTCGACAGCAGTGCGGTGCATTCGCACGAAGCGCCGTATGAACTCGTGAAAAAAATGCGCGCCTCCTTCTACGTGCTCGGACCGCTGCTCGGCCGCTACGGCCGCGCGCGTGTGTCCTACCCGGGCGGCTGCGCCTGGGGACCGCGCCCGGTGGACCTGCACCTGAAAGCCATGCAGGCCCTCGGTGCCGAAGTGGACATCGACGCCGGCTATGTGGTGGCCAAGGTGGATCGCTTGCGTGGCGCGGAAATCACCTTCGATATTTCCAGTGTCGGCGCCACGGGCAACGCCCTGATGGCCGCCGTGCTAGCCAAGGGGACTACCGTGCTCCGCAACGCCGCGACGGAACCCGAAATCGAGCAACTCGCGCAATACCTCGTGCGCATGGGCGCGCGCATCGACGGCATCGGCAGCAATTGCCTCACCATCGAAGGCGTGGACGATCTCTCCCCCGCCGACGACGAGAACATCCCCGACCGCATCGAAGCGGGAACCTTCCTCGCGGCTGCCGCCATCACCGGAGGAGAAATCACGCTGCGCAATGTGGAAGCCGCGCATCTGACCGCCGTGCTCGCCAAACTACGCGACGCCGGCTGCACTATCACGCTCGGCGAGCGCAGCATTACCCTTCGTGCGCCAGAAACACTCTCACCGGTCAACGTCACCACTGCCATCTATCCCGGTTTCCCCACCGACATGCAGGCGCAGTGGATGGCCATGATGACGCGCACCACCGGCTCGTCCGTCATCACCGACACGGTGTATTTCGATCGATTCAACCACGTTCCCGAACTCCAGCGCCTCGGCGCGCGCATCGACATCACGAACAATACCGCCGTGGTGCGGGGCGTATCGACGCTGAAAGGCGCCACGGTGATGTCCACCGATCTGCGCGCCAGCGCCTCGCTGATCATCGCCGGTCTGGTGGCGCAGGGAAGCACCGAGGTGCTGCGCGTGTATCACATCGACCGCGGCTACGAGGCCATAGAACTGAAACTGCGCGACCTGGGTGCGGATATTCAACGCGTGGACAGCGAGGAATACTGATGCGATCACTGCTGCTTCCGCTGTTGTCTTTCATCCTGTTTGCGCCCGCCCTTGCGCAAGGCCAGCAGGCTGAAACGATGTACGTCAGCTTCTATTACGCTCCCCCCGCTTCCGGGGCCTCGCGCGGGGCTCCCGTGTATCAGGGTCTGGCTGTGAGCAGCGATCGCGGCGTGAGCTGGAGCAACCGCGGCTGGCAAACCAGCGCGGTGAGTGGCATTGCGCTCCATGGGGCCGCCGGCGACACGCTTTTTCTCGCTACTGATTACGGCGTGTTGCGCAGTACCGATCAGGGTGCGCAATGGAAACTGGTGACGGAATGGAACGTGCCCGCCGTGCTGGCCGTGCTCTCCGAACGCGGTCGCCTGTGGGCCGCGAGTGCGCGCGGACTGTTTCTCTCCACCGATGGCGGCGAAAGCTGGGTGTTGCGCAGCGGTTCACTTACTCCTCCCAATGCGACGTACATCAGCGGCATTGCGGCGACGCCGCATGGCGTGATGATTGCCACAGCCGACGGCCTGTACCGCAGCAGCGACCAGGGACGCAGCTGGTTGCGCAGCGGCTTGCAGGGCACAGCGGTGACACGTCTGTACGCGCATCCGACCAACCCGGCCATCATGGCGGCGTGCAGCGAGGAAGCGGGTGTGTGGATTTCGGAGGATGGTGGATGGAACTGGCAGTTGCGCAACGAAGGCCTGCGCACCAAGGCCGTGAAATGCGTGGCGTTCAATCCGCGCGAACCCGAGTCCATGCTGCTCGGCACGCGCGACTCCGGTACGTATCGGTCCATCAACCTCGGCCGTCGTTGGGAAATCACCGGTGGGGGCTTGACAAATTTCAACATCACGACCTTTGCGTTCGACCCCGACAATCCCGACCGCGTGTACGCCGGCAGTGAGAACGGCTCCTTCGTGTCCAACAACAAGGGCAGTTCCTGGCAGGCATTTTCCATACGCCTCGGGTACGTCAGCAGCATCATGTTCAGGTGACGATGAAAGCAGCACATTTCTTCCTGGCGGCCGCTCTGGCGATGAGCACGGTCGCACACGCGCAACTCAGCTTCGAGGTGCGAAAGGATTCGATCGTGACCTTCTTCGCCTCCGGTCAGGCGGAACCGGATTACGCCACAGCCACCGCCACCATTCTGCACGGCCCCGACACCGTTGCGGGCCTGGAGTTGCTCTACGACCTCACCTCGGTGGTGTCTCCCGACATCATCGAGCGTTTCCGCATGACTTCGGCCTGGCTGCTCACGCGGCATCGGCTGCCCGATTCCATCAGCACACGCATCGCGGAGGTGTGGAGGCAATTTCCCGTGCGTCCGGCGGAATCCGATCATGAGCACCTGCTGTATTACACGGCGCTGTATCTCGCAACGAAACACCTGCCGGCGGAAAGCGCGCTGTTCAATGGACGCAGTGTGCAGGAAAACGAACGCGACGCCCGCTCCTGGCTGCAACAGTGGATGCGTGTGAACACGGAGGAAGGACAGGAGGAATTCGATTCGCCCACCTACGGCGCAGCGGTGTTCACCGCTCTGCTCATGCTGCGCGACCATGCATCGGATACACTGCTCGCCCGACGCGCTGACTTGATGGCACATTGGTATCTGGCCGACGCGGCGCACGACTATCTGAGCGGGTCCTTCGCGGGCGCGCATGCGCGCGAGAATCTGCTCTCGGCCATGCAACCCATTTCCTCGGATATGACAGCCATCGCATGGCTGTACTTCGGCGATGGCGTGCGCGTTTATGGACGCGATCAGCTGTTCGCATCACTCAGCAGCTACGAGCCCCTGCCAGAAATAGTGCAACTCGCCACCAATCGCGAAAAGGGCTATGAGTCCTGGGAAGTGAAAAAGCCCGCCTCAGTGCTGCGCGACAATGGCATGGTGCGCCGCGGACCGGTGGTGAAATACATGTACATGGATCCGCTGTTCGCCATGGGTTCGGTACCCGGCGGTCTGCTGCATCATCGCGAGCAGCACAGCTGGGATGTGACCTGGACCTCGGCGAATCCCGAACTGCCCGCGACACTGTTCCTCATGCAGCCCTTTTCCGACGTCGCCGCGTTACTTCCCTTCGTGCCGCACACCGGCGAGATCGCCCTGCGCAACACTTCCATTCTTGATCCCTACTTCCCCACGGTGACCCGCATGGTGGGGGGATCGCCCTACGAGGATGTGTTCCAGTACCGCAACACGCTGATCGCTCTGTACGACATTCCGCAGCAAACGCGCTTCCCGGTGGTTACCGGCTTCCTTCCGCCCGCGGATGTACACACCGATATCGATTCGCTGAAATCGGGATGGATCACGTTGCGTTCAGGCGACGTGTACATCGGTTTCTATCCATTCAAACCGTATCGCCTCGCCGATGGTGTGTTCGGACGGCATTTCATCTCGCAGGAGAGGGTGAATGGCGCGCTGGTGTACGTCACCGCGAAGCACACGGTGGGCAGCTACGAACAATTCCTGCGCAAACTGCGCGCGACACGGCCGGATCTTGGCCGCCTGGATACGGACAAATCCGTGAGCTACACCACGATTACCGGCGACGTGCTGCGCATGAGTTTTGCTGGCGAGCGCACAGTGAACGGCGCCTCCCCTCCCGCGCCCCCGTCGAACACGCTGTTCTCCAGTCCCTGGCTGCATTCCGTGCGAGGCAGTGGCGTGCTCACCATCAAGGGCGATGCTTCCGAGGTCGCTATCGACATGGGCAAGATGGAGTTGCGCAGAAGCGTTCCCGCGCGGCAAAAGTAATCCACATTCACCGACCCCTCTTCACGCGGACAGCGCAATCGAGCGATGTCCGCTTTTCCTAAAGCAATCCGCAGGTGCATGCCGATTTTCCTTGCACGCGTGTGACAGGAATGTGAAATTTGAAGATGCGTTTCGTGCATACTCGACGATGTGCGGACGCGCCTCCCTTGTCGCACTCGCCCGGCATCGCCATGAAGCTTGTTTACGCCCTGCTCGCTCTCGCCACACTCACCGTCACCTTCACTCCCGCGTTCTCTCAGGACAGCGCCCCGTTCCGCAGCGTTGAACCGCCGGAGCAATTGCGCCTGTACCGCGACAGCGAACAGTGGATACGCGAGCGCTTCCGCTGGTTCCGCGATCAGCGTGTCGAGCCCGACGGCAGCATCCCCGACGGAGTGCGCGAGCAGGCGTGGCGCGAGAGCGCGCGCATGTCGGTGTACAAGCCGGCGGCCACGCTCGCCAAAGGCGCAGCGCCGCAGTGGATGCAGCTCGGTCCGGTGAATATCGGCGGACGGCTCACCGGCATCGCCATTCACCCCACCGATCCCGACATCGTGTATTTCACCGCGGCCGACGGCGGCGTGTGGAAATCCATCAACGGCACCAAGCTCTCCGCGTCCTTCACTCCCGTGTCCGACGATTTGCCGACCCTCGCCACAGGATCCATCTGCCTCGATCCCTCCAATCCCGACATCGTCTACCTTGGCACGGGCGAAGCCAATGGCAGTGCCGACTCGTATCCCGGCGTGGGTGTGGCGCGTTCCACCGATGCGGGCGCGACGTGGACCGTGGTGGGAGGCAGCCAAATGAAAAGCATCGGCGCGATTCGCGTGCACAATACGAAAAGCAACATTCTCGTGGCCGCTTCGCGACAGGGATTGTACCGCTCGGTGGATTCCGCGCGCACCTGGACGCAGAAAAAGTCCGGCACCGCGCACGACCTCGTGTTCCATCCCACCATCGACTCCATCATGTACGCCGGCATTCAGGGCGTGGGCGTGTTGCGCTCCACCGACGCCGGTGAAACCTGGACGGAACTCGATCTTGGCGTGGGCCGCGACAGCATCGGCCGCCTCGCGCTGGACCTTTGCCTGACGCAACCGCACGTTCTCTACGCCGTGCTGGTGGGTTCGAAAGGTACACTTGCGAATAAAACACTCGCCGTGGTGAAATCCACCGACGGTGGCGACTCCTGGGTGCGCACCACACCCGCTGTGAATCCCATCAACTTCTTCAGTACCTACGGCTGGTACAATTGCGAAATCGGCGTGCATCCCACGGATCCCGACAAGCTGCTGGTGGGCGGCGTGGGTCTCTACCTGAGTCTCGATGGCGGTAAAAATTTCCAGACACGCGGCGGTGTGCACGTGGATCAGCACGCCATCGAGTATTCGCCCTCGCACCCGGATGTATGTTATCTCGGTAACGACGGAGGCATGTATGTATCGGGCAATGGCGGCATCACCTTCACGAGTTTGAACGACAATCTGCCCATCACGCAGTTCTACGAATTGGGAATCGCGCCACAGCAGGCGGGGTTGATGATGGGCGGCACGCAGGACAACGGTTCCAACACGCGCCATCAGGGCGATGAAAGTTGGGTACACAGCACCGGCGGCGACGGCGGGTACTGCGTGTTCGACTACACCGACCTCAACTACCGCTACGCCGAATATCAGAACGGCTCACATCTGCGCACCACCAATGGCGGCCAGAACTGGGTCGGGGCCAACAAGGGCCTGTACGGCAACAGTCCGTGGGTCACTCCCGTGGTGATTCATCCGGCCGATCCGAAAATCCTCTTCACTTGCACCAACAAGCAGTTGTACAAATCCACCGACCGCAGTGCAAGTTGGTTCGCCTTCCACGGCAACATGGATTCAAGCAGCACCATCAACGCCATTGCCGTTTCTCCCCTGCGTCCCAGCCTCATGCTCGTGGGCTATCGAAGCGGTAAAATCTGGAGGTCGGACGATGCGGGTGCGAGTTGGAAGGACATCAGCGCCGGACTGCCCAATCGCCAGATCAACGACATTATCTTCGATCCACGAAACGACTCGGTGTACTACACTTGCGTTGCAGGATATGTGCGCGAGAGCGTGTTTCGCAGCGACAGCGGTGGGAACAAATGGGTGAGCATCTCCGGCAATCTGCCTGCGATTCCGACCAACGCACTCGAAATCAATCCTGCCAATCCGCGTGAGCTTTACGTGGGCACGGATTTCGGTGTGTACGCCACGACGAACGGCGGCACCGAATGGCAGATTCTTGGCGAGGGAATGCCGAAGGTGGTGGTGGTGGATCTCGAATTGCATGCACTCAGCGGACAGCTCATTGCATCCACACATGGACGCAGCAATTTCGGACTGGTGGTGACCACCGGACTGGAGTTGCTCTCCTTCAGCGCCTCGCCCGACAACGGAGCCGTGGCACTTCAGTGGAGAACTGGCACAGGTAGTGGCCTGCGTGGCTTCGCCGTTGAGCGCTCACTCGACCATCAGCCATGGGAGGAAATTCGCGCCATCGATGCGCGGCCCAGCGTCAGCATTCAGAGTTACGATGCGCTTGATGCGGCCATCCCCTCCTCCACGCTTCTGGCCCGCTACCGTCTGAAGGTTGTGCGCAATGATGGCGGTGTGGAATACTCGCAGGAAATCGCGGTGGATTTCTCCTCGCGTCCGGGCGATTTCACACTGGAACAGAATTTCCCGAATCCGTTCAATCCCGGCACCACCGTGCGCTACAGTCTTCCCCGCCGCGCGCACATCACCTTGCTCGTGCGCGATGCACTCGGCAACATCGTGCGTACGCTTCACGACGGCGTGCAACAGGCCGGCGCCCACGTGCTGTATTTCGATGCAAGCGGACTGCCGAGCGGCACGTACTTCCTTCAGCTCGAACACGAAGGCCGCCGCGCCGTGCGCAGCATGTTGCTGCTGAAGTAGAGTCGCGCGCGCGGGGGATTCCCCCGTTTTTCCGGGCTGGCTGAGTGCGTGATACATTCGAAGAGATGAAAGAGAGCGGAGAGAGCGGAGAGGAATGTTTGAGGTCGCTTCCCGCTCGATCCATGTGCCCCGCGGCAATCGAGTCAACGCAAAGGCGGAGAGTTGCAAAGCGATCCCTCCGTGCCCTCGGTGTGGCGAAGCCCTCCGTGTACTCTGTGTTCCCGCGAAGCGCTCCGGGTACTCTGTGTTCCCGCGAAGCCCTCGGTGTTCTCCGTGCCAGCGAAGCCCCTCCTTACCCTCCTTTCCTCCTTACTCTCATTCTTCACTGGATTACACCACAATACTCACCCCACCCCATTGAACCATACGCCCCGCGCGCTTGTTGTATGGGCTTGACATGTTGAACGATCGGATGTGGCCATGCGCTACTGGCTTTTCAAATCGGAAGCGGATTCCTACAGCATCGATGATCTCGAACGCGACGGCACAACGCACTGGGACGGGGTGCGGAACTATCAGGCGAGGAACATGTTGCGCGATGATATCGCGGTGGGCGACGTGGTGCTGTTCCACCACAGCAATGGAGATCCGCCCGCCATCGTCGGCAGTGCCATGGTGACGCGCGCGGGTTATGCCGATCACACGCAATTCGATGTCGGTAGTCCGAAATTCGATCCGAAGGCCACGCCCGACAATCCCCGCTGGTTCATGGTGGACATCACCTTCCGCTCGCGTTTCTCAGCGCCGCTCACGCTGGACATGCTGCGTGGTGAAGCCGCGCTCGCGAACATGGAACTCCTGCGCCGCGGCAGCCGTCTCTCTGTGCAGCCTGTGCGCGAAGAGGAGTACCGCGCCATCGAGAAGATGAGCTCTTCGACTCATCACTGATGCGTTTGTAACACGTTGTTCTTCAGCTATTCCTCCACGGTCTCCCTCACCGCTGTGCTTTGCCGCTCGACGTCTCCCCTTTCCGAAGCGCTACTTCAATAGACGCAGTGGCCGCGCAAGCATGGCGCCGGGTGTGTGCAGCACGCACCAGTACAGACCCGATGGCAACGCTCCGGCATCGAAAGCCACGCGATAGGCGCCGGGCTCGACTTCCGCCTGAACCAACAACGCGACGCGACGACCGAGCTGATCCAGCACTTCCATGCGCGTGTTGCCGCGCTCGATCACTTCGTATTCAATGATGGTCGTGGCGTTGAAAGGATTCGGATGATTGGGTCCGAGCCGCAGCGTGCCACTGCCATCCACCAGACGCTCGCCACCCTCACGGCAGATCGGCATGTCGAAACGCCCATCGATGCGCGTCACCTGCACTGTGCCGTTATCCCAGGCAAAGCTTTCGATGCGCAGCGGAGTGGAAGCGGCATTGCCAAGGGTGGCAACGAAACGCAACTCGCTCAGCACCTGCATGCCCGACGAGAAATCCGCCGCGATATCGATCACGCGATCGCCGTTCTCGATGCGGCCGGCAGGTGTCCCGTCCACCGGCACCAACATGGTGTGATTGAAGCTGATGCGCGCGGCATAGCTGCGCACACCGACTTCATCAAGATATTCGGATGCGAGCAGGCGCAACGGAATGATGACACGATCCCCGGGCGCCGCTTCGAGTTCCGGCAAACCCACGGTGCTGCTGGCTACACGCCCCACGCGGTACGGGTCCGACAACGCCCAGCAACCGAATTCCGTCTCCACGCGCACACGATACCACACACCGGGTTCGTAACGCAACTCCCGCTCTGTCGCGCCATCGACCGAGCGCAACACGCCCGCGTCGTCGACGAACCACTGCCAGGCGAACGCGTCGCTGGCACGCAGCATCGTCCCCTGTTCGTCAATCACCGGCTTGGGAGGTAAGGGATGCACCACGACGCGCAGCGCGACAGCTTCGGCCTCGCAGCCTTCGGCGTTGTGTACGCGCACATTGTACACACCGCTCGCGCGCACGACAATGAACGAATCGATCGCGCCATTGCTCCACAGCCAGGACGCGTACGCTTCCGTGGTGGTCAGGCGCACGCTGTCGCCTTCGCAAAATTCCAGCGGTCCATCAGCCACGATCACCGGACGCGGCAGAGGCAGGATACGCAGGTCGAGTGTGTCGCTCCAGCCAGGACAGCCGTCCAATGAACGCACCTCGGCCCATACGCGCGCGCTTGCCCGCAACGTCAAGCGGCCGGTCGTATCGCCGGTGTTCCAGCGCCGCGAGGCGAAGTCGCCGGGCAACTCCACCACCATGCTATCGCCCTCGCAGACCTGCGGCGCAGTGAGCAGACGCAGCCGAGGCGTCGGCGTGGGGAGCATGCCGACCAGCACCTCGGGCGAGCTGCCGCGGCATCCCTGCGCGGTGACAACAGTCACCGAATACCGTCCCGCCTGACGCACCACCAGGCGTTCGCCCTTTTCGCCATTGGACCATTCGTAGTCGGCAAATCCGCCCGGTGCCGCTAGCACGACGCTGTCGCCAGGACAGAGTGTCAGCGGACCTCCCGGCGAAATCACCGGCGCGGGCAGCGGAAGCACACTTACATTCAGTATCGTGTCGCCACGACAGAGGGCCGAGCCCAGCACGACATCCACGCGTACGGACCAGGAGCCCGCATCGTCCCAGCGTACGCGCACACTGCGCGTCCCTTGTCCATCCACGATGAAGCCGCCGGTCACCGTCCATTGATACAGCGCCGCGCCGAAATCACCGGTGCCGAACACCGCCTCCTCGCCCACACACAGCACAGTCGGTCCACTGATGACCGGTGCGGGTCGATCCACCACGCTGATGGTCACGGTGTCGGAACTGACGGGGCAACCGTCTCTGGTCACACCGTCGAGCCAGTACACGCCCGCCGCGCCAACTCTGATGCTCCTCGTCGTGGCGCCGGTATTCCAGCGGTAGCTGGCCATTTGCACATCGGCTTCGAGTGTGATGCTGTCGCCGGTACACAAGGTGGTGGGACCACCGGCCGCCACGCGGATGCGCGGCGCGGGATACACGGTCACACGCACCGAATCGTACACCACGCAGCCACTCTGGTCGATCACCGACAGGTGATACCAGGTGGACGTGTCGGGCGAAACCTCAGGTGTGAGTATGGTGGCATCGGACAAACCCGTGGTCGGCGACCAACGGAACACATACGGCGGTCGGCCGCCACGCACGGTGGCACCGAGCTGACGGGTCTCGCCGGGACACATGGTGATGTCCGCACCCGCGTCGGTGAACAGATCGGACACCCGCACAAATACCGTGTCGCGATCGAAGCAGCCGCGCGCGTTGGTGGCCGTGACGATGTACATCATATCGCGCGGAGGTCGGGCGTTGGGCCTGGGACTGCTCGGATTGTCCAATCCCGTGGTGGGCGTCCAGGCGTAGGTCACTGGACTGTGCGTCCATCGCGCGATACCGCCAATGGTCACCGTCTCGCCGGGACACACCGTGGCGTCGGGACCGGCGTCGAGTTCCACCCACGACACATTCACGCGCACACTGTCCACCGCCTCGCAGCCGTTGCTGTCGGTGACGCGCAGCACGTACGTAGTCGAGGTGTCGGGCAAAGCCAGGGGTGTTGCCACGTTGCTGCCGGTCAGACCCGTCGCGGGCGTCCACTCGTAGGTGTACGGAGGAGTGCCTCCACTCGCGGGACGTCCAATGCCGACGGGCACACCGCGGCATACCAGCGTATCGGGGCCGGCATCGGCCAGCACCTCGGCGATGCGAATGGTGATGGAATCGTAACTCACACAGCCAATGGCACTCACCACGCGCAGCACATAGGTAATGTCGCGCAGTGGTTTCGCCACAGGCATGGCCACATCCGTGGCGCTGAGCCAGGTGGCCGGCGACCAGCTATAGGTGAAAGGCGCGCTGCCGCCATAGGCGATCGAGCCAATGCGCAGCGAATCCCCATAACACAGCAGGGTATCGGGGCCCGCATCGATCACCGGCAAGGAATCCACCCGCACCGTGACATCCTTTGTCACCAGACAACCCGTCAGCGAATCATACACGCTGAAGCGGTACACTCCTGCGATCACTGGATCGAGTGTGAGCACGGTGTCGGTGCTGCCCGGCGGTGTCCAGTCGAAAGAAAACGGTCCCCCACCGCCGCGCAGGCCGGGGCGGAGCAGCAGTTGCGAGCCCTCGCACAGCAGCGTATCGCTGGTCAAACTGATTACGACCTCGGGAATTTCCCGAATGTACAGTGTGTCGCGAATCAATCCCGTGTTGCAGAAATCCGGGATGTACAGTATCACCATCTCGTAATCGTCCGACACGGCATCCTTGAGCGCATCGATGGGCACAACGATGCTCGTCTGACCCGCGAGAAAATTCAGCGTCTTGTTCACGGTGCTGTAATCCGTGCCTTCCGTGGCATCTCCCAGCAACTGCACCGTCACGGCAATGGGTTTGCTGATGTCGCCACCGCGCGTGACCTGGAACAGCCCGGGCTGACAGCCGTTTTCAAACGCATCTCGAATCGCAACCACGTCGAAAGCGTCTCCCGCATTGAAACTGCCGGATTTGAGAAACACGCCGCTGTCGAGAATGGGATCCATCACATCCGAAATCGCCAGCTTGAGCCGGTAGGTCTGGCAGGGCGTGACTGGTGAGACGGCGCGCAGCACCTTGGTGAATCCGTCGTACTCGATGGTCTGCCCGCCATTCGCAGGTCCCTTTGGCGGCGGATAGTTGTCGACATACCAGGCGGTGTTGGTCAGATGGTTGACGTTGTTGATCGCCACGGGCGTGCCTGTGCCGGGCAAGCGGGCGATATTCTGTTTGCCGGTGATGCCAGGGCCGCTGATGAAAAAGGCGAATACATCGTTGAACGCCGAGCCCACGTACTCGTCGTACTCCTCCGAAGCGAAGACGTATTCGAAGCTCACGGTATCCTGATAGGGCACGAAATCGAATTCGATGACGCAGGCGTCGAAGGTAAGTGCCGATATCTGCATTGCCAGATCTGCATCGCCGCCGGTGAACGCCGCGAAACCCACATCGTCCCAGCGATTCGGTCCCGGCGCGTATCCCACCCAGCCGGAGGTGAGCATGATGCCTTCGTTGATACCGAGATTGGTGTTGCGTCCATCGAAAAAGCCGCGCGACCGGGGAAATCCCCTGCCCGTGATATTCGTCACATTCGCTCCCCCGCCGATGAAATGCTTGCGCACCAATTCCTCGAGAGGAATGGAGTCGTTGACCACCAATTGCGCGCGCGCCGACATCGCGGGCAGGAGCAGCAACACGACGAATACCCCCGCGCCGGCGACGCGGAGGGGCTGTGTCAGGGCACGCGATAAAACAGACGTGGTACCAACTATCATCGACTACCTCAACGGACAAGATACAGGAAATCTCCTCACGATGTAAGTATTCCCAAACCCTACTGTCACGTCACCATGGGGTCATAAAAAAATGCCCTGAAAATTGTTCCCAACACCTGCAACCCCTGTTTGCAGGCGACGTACACCCCTTCGTTGTTCACAAAGACATTCCAACGACACCGTAGGCAGGAGTCAGTCATGAAACGCATCCTGAATGTATCGCTCATTGTCATGGGAATGCTGCTGTTCGCCCAGACCATGCACGCCGGCCCCGTCAACCCACCTCTTTCGGTGGAGCGCCAGAATCTGATCGAAAAGAATATTCTCGCCGGCTTGCAGCACTCCTCGCAGGAGGTGCAATGCGAGTACATTCAACTCGTCATCGATCTCAAACGCGCCTATCCGAAATACGATTTCGACTACGCCATCATTCCTTTGATGGACAAGCTTAAAAACGAGAGCAATCCCTGCGTGCGCATCATCGCCGCGTTGGCGCTGTACGAGTTCCAGGACTCGCGCCTGAGCCGCTTCGCCATTCAGCAAACCGCCATTCACGATTCCTCGGTACGCGTGGCTCGTCACTGCGGCACGCTGATCCGCAAATGGAACGACCGTGCTCCGCAGCCCGTGTATGTGGCCCATGTGGTGTATCCCTGGGACAGCCAACGCTAACATCGCTCAACTTCATACGTCACTCCCAGGACGCCGGGGTCCGGATCTCTCAGGAGAAACGGACCCCGGGGTTTTTGTATTCGTTGTGAAAATGGCGTGATGTGACGTTGAGCGTCGGGCGACTGGCGTTTCAGCGCTTGTCCGCATGCAGGGAGAGCAGCGACAGCACGTTTCGGATCAACAGCGCAGTCGCTCCCCATATCGTTTCGCCGTCATAGTGGAAAAACAGCACCTCGCGGTCCACCCCGCGATAGTGCATCATGCGGCGTTCGGTGTTGCTCTCTTCCGCGAAGAAGCACAGCGGAACGGAAAACACCCGCGACACTTCGGCGGGATTGATGCGGAAACGGGCATCGCGGGAGATGACGCCCACCACGGGCGTGATGATGAAACCCGACGGCGTCCAGATGTCGTCGTGCAGACCGAGCAGCGTCACCTCGCCGGAATCCAGCCCCACTTCTTCCCAGGCCTCGCGCAAGGCCGCCTCTTCTGGCGATTCCCCCGCATCAATACTGCCGCCGGGAAAGGCGATTTGCCCCTGATGATGCGGAAGATCGTTGTTGCGCCGCGTGAGCACGAGCTGCCAGCCCGCATCGCTGTCCATCAGCGAAAACAGCACGGCCGCCCTGCGGTACTCCGTCCGCGCATCCACATGCCGCTCGTGGGAACGCAGTGCCCCCTGTATATCGGCGATATCGAGGCGGCAGGCGCGGACGTGCAGCGCTGCGCTCATGCCTGCTGCACGATGTCGAAGGAGATGTCGAGTGCGCGCACCGAATGTGTGAGCGCGCCGATGGAGATCATGTCCACGCCGGTTTCGGCAATGGCGCGCACCGTACTCTCGTTCACATTGCCCGAGGCCTCGATCTGAATGTCCGGACGCCGGTGACGAATGATGTTCACCGCCGTGTGCATGTCGTCGATGGAGAAATTGTCGAGCATGATCACGTGCAGGCGCTCGCAGGCCAGCGCTTCCATCACCTGTGTGAGTGTGTCGGTTTCCACTTCAATGCGCAGCGTGCTGTCGGCCGGAAGCCGCGCGGCCACCAGTTCCACGGCCGAGCGCAGGCCGCCGGCGGCGGCAATGTGATTGTCCTTGATGAGCACCATGTCGTCGAGACCGAAGCGATGATTGCTGCCCCGGCCGTGACGTACCGCCAGTTTGTCGAAAGCCCTCAGACCGGGCACGGTTTTGCGCGTGTCCATGATGCGCACCTTCGTTCCCTCCACCAGCTTCATGTACGAAGCGGTGGCGGTGGCAATGCCGGACATGCGCTGCAGATAATTGAGTGCCACACGTTCGGCCGTCAGCATGGAAGCCACCGATCCTCGCACGGTGGCGATGGTCATCCCGCGCAGCAGGGGCATGCCGTCGTCCAGCGCCGCTTCGACGCGCAGGCCGTCGTCGACAAGAGCGAGCACGGTGGCGGCCACTTCCAGACCGGAGAGCACGCCATTGGCCTTGGCGATGAATTTTCCCGTTCCCGGAAGATCACTCGGCACAGTGCATTCGGTGGTGATATCGCCCATGCCCACATCCTCGCGCAAGGCGAGTTGCAAGCGGTCGAGCATGGCGCTGTCGTGCAGTATGGAAAGACTCATAGTCTGCCGCTCCGGCGGTATTCGTGATAGGAGGTGAGATCGAGGCCGCGGTCGAGATCCTTGTGCCGACGGTACTGCTCGACGTAGTGCAGATAATTTTTCGCGGATTGGCGGATGTGCGCGCGTTCCTCGGCGGTGAGTTCGCGCACCACCTTGGCAGGCACGCCGGCCACGAGCGTGCCGGGAGGCACCACGAAGCCCTCGCGCACCACCGCGCCAGCGGCGATGAGCGATTCACTGTGTACCAGCGCATTGTCCAGCACTTTCGCACCCATGCCGATCAAACAGGCGTCTTCGATGGTGCAGGCGTGCAGAATGGCGCCATGCCCGACGGTGACGTCGGCCCCGATGATCAGTGGGTATTTTTTCCAGGTCTCGTGCAGAATACAATTGTCCTGAATGTTGCTGCGCGCGCCGATGCGCACGCTGTTCACATCGCCGCGGATAACGGAGCCGAACCAGACGTTCACATCCTCGTCCAGGCGCACGTCGCCGATGATGGTGACGCGGGGAGTGAGAAATACGGATGGATGGATGTCGGGGTAGCGCCCTTCGTAGGGGTAAATCATGTCGTCCTCATGATGTCAATTCGCCGCGCGCGGCGGTTTCCAGCCCGCGCGTTTCCATTTGATCAATTCGATGCGCACACTGCCGATGAGCACGTGCATTTTCGCTACGATCGGCACCGAGGCCTCGTCATCGCTGAACCAGCCCTCGAAGCCGCCAGTCAAACCGAAAATGCCGGTGAAGCCGGTTTCGCCCTCGAGCTTCATCACACGAATATCGTGCTTGACCGCGTCGATGTCCACCTCGTCGCGCTCCACGCCGAAACGTATGCTGGTGGTGGCCTTGCTGCGGTACATCAACACGGGAACCTGCTTTGCGCAGCGCGCGTGTGAAAACGCCCGCGCGTAGAAAAACAGCGAGAGACCGTCCTGCCAGCGCTTGCCTTCGAGGTCCAGCGTGTCGCGCTTCTCCGAACCCGCCACGTTTTCGATGTACTCGTTGATGTACACGACATCCTTGCGCGCTTTGTAAATGTACTCGATGTACTTGAAAGCGTTTTCCTCGCTGCGGAATTCCTTGTTGCGAAAGGCCGTGGACGCCGGCGCCTCGTCCATCACGGTGGAAAACAGCGTATTGAGTGTGACGAAGGGTACGCCCTTGTAGGTGCGAATGAGGCAGTCGGCATGCACGCGCACTCCTTCGCGCAGTGTGTCTATCCGCGTTACGCGCGTGGAAATGCTGCCCAGGGCCACGCCGAGGTAGCTGACCTCGTATACCAGTTCCTCCCCTTTCGCGAACACGGAGAATTCGGGTTCGCAGGAGGATTGACGAGCATCCTGCGCCCACAGCGTGGAAATGGGAAAGAGCAATGGCAACGCGCACAGCAGCGCACGCAGCGCCCCCTTGCCGAAATGGGAAGCGTGGTCTTGTGAAAGACCACGCTTTTCAAGATGGAAATACGTCTTCACGATCGTGTCGGTCAGCGCAGGCCCGCGATTTTCCTTGCCTCGGGGAACAGCGTGAGGGCTTTCTGGAATTGCGGATCCACTTCGAGTATGGCGCGGAACTGCCCCTCGTTGCCGTAGAGCGTGCGCGACACCTGGGCTTTGACCTGCGCCTTGAGCCAGTCCTTGTCGATCAGATATTCATCGTTGTTGAACGTCACACCCTTGGACGTACCGTAGTCGATGAAGTCCTTCATCATGCCTTCGCTGATGTCGAAGTTTTTGACGAAGGTTTCGCCTGTCACGCCGTCATACTTCTTGCGCAGCGCGGCGCCGTTCTTGTCGAGATACGTGGTCACGAACTCGAACACGTGAATGCGCATTTTCGCGGCGTAGGGTTTGAGATTGTCGTAGCGGACAATGTAGTCCGGTGTGATACCGCCACCGCCGTACACCGTGCGGCCTCCGGCCGTGGTGTATTTCGGACGCGACGTGTCGGCTTCATGGTTGTGGGTGATGTTTTCGCCGCTCTCTTCGTCGCGTTCGTAGGCGCCGCGATAGTAGTCCTCCTCGGTGCCATCGTAAGGGCGTTGGATGATGCGGCCGCTGGGCGTGTAATAGCGCGCTGTGGTGAGGCGGAATGCCGAGCCGTCCTGCAAATCGAATTGCCGCTGCACCAGACCCTTGCCGAAACTGGTCTCGCCCACAATCAGGCCACGATCATGATCCTGCACCGCGCCGGCCACGATTTCGCTGGCGGAGGCGGACCCATTGCTGAGCATGATAATCAGCGGCACGTCCTGGAATTCACCACCACCGGTGGCCACGAAATTCTCGTCGAAGTCCGCGCGGCGACCCTTGGTGTACACGATTTTCTGCCCCTTTTTGAGGAATTCATTCGCCATGCGGAAGGACTGCTCGAGATAGCCGCCGGGATTGCCGCGCAAATCGAGCACCAGCTTCTTCATGCCCTTGGCCTTCATGTCGCGCAGACCGTTGATGAATTCGTCGTAGGTGTTGGCCGCGAAACGATTGATGCTCATGTACCCCGTGCCATCCTCGAGCAGGAAGTACGAATTCACGCTGTAGAGCGGAATCTTGTCGCGGATGATGGTGAAATCGATGGGATCGGTCACGCCCGAGCGCAGCACGCCCACCACCACCTTGGTGCCTTTCTGTCCGCGCAATTTTTTCTGCACGTCGTCGTTCTGCAGCTTCACCGCGGTCTCGTTGTCGATCTCGACGATTTTATCGCCGGTGAGCAACCCCACTTTCTCGCTCGGGCCGCCGTAAATCACATTCGCCACCGTGATGGTGTCGTTGACGATGCGAAACTCTATGCCAATGCCATCGAAGCTGCCTTTGAAGTCCTCCTGCACCTTTTCGAGTTGCTTCGGACTGATGTACACGCTGTGCGGATCGAGGGACTTGAGCATACCCTCGATGGCCGAAGTGACGAGCGTCGAGACTTTCACCTCGTCCACATAGTACTTCTGTGTATAGTTGAGTACATCCTTGAACTTGTTGAATTGCTCATAGATGTTGTCCTCGGAGATGGCCCGTATCTGCGTTCCCAGAAACAACGCGAACACGATAAGCACGAACACGCTGACGAGGGAAAATTTCTTTCTGAGCATGGAAGCGCCTCTATCGAGAGAAAGGGTGAATCGAAACTTCCGTGAATTCTAGTGAAAGTCCGCAAGGAAAACAATGCGCGAATTCATGCCCCGGCGGACATGCTGACATGAATGTCTGTTCAAGCGAAATCGTTCCCGCGCGCCCGGGTCCGGGCGCCGTTCGAGAATTTCCCCGCGGTGTACGGAAAGGAACGCCGGGTCAGGGTCTGCGCACCAGGCGCACACCCACATCGATGCCGCGGAAGGCCGGAGCCAGCATCGAGCGGAAGGACGAGCGGCAGCCGTACTCGAACACGAACCAGGAACCGCCACGGCACACGCGTTCGGTACCCGTGGCGGGGCCGGTCGGATCCGTGGTGGCAGCGCCTTTGTAAGCATCGTTTTTGTACCAGTCCCAGCACCATTCGAACACGTTGCCATGCATGTCCTGCAAGCCGAAGGCGTTGGCCGGCTTCTGCCCGACATCCTTGCTGCTTCCACCCGCATTGCCGGAATACCAGCCCACGCGTTCGAGATCGGCCTTGCCGTTGCCCGAAGAGTATGTGGTGGTGCTGCCCGCGCGGCAGGCGTACTCCCACTCGGCTTCGGTGGGCAGGCGATAACCCGTGGCAAGGAAATCACAGGTCACGTTGTTGGGCAAGCCGCTGTAGCACGGCGTGAGGCCGTCGCGCTCGGAGAGTTTGTTGCAGAATTCCACCGCTTCGATCCAGGTGAGGTTTTCCACAGGACGGCCGTCGCCCACATTCTTGCTGGGATTTTTCCCCATCACATCCGCGTACACTTTTTGCGGTACCTCGGTTTTGCTCATCATGAATGCGCTGATGGTGACGGTGCGCGAGGGACGCTCGTTGGTCTCGAACTGGTTATTGGCGTCGCCCATGATGAAGGTACCCGCCGGCACCTGTATCATCTCGAGCTTGATGGTTTTCGCATCGTCGTCATCACTGCATGCGCCCAGCATGCCGAGTAGCAGGGTCGCCGGGAGAAGAATGGCAAAACGCAGGCGATACATCGGAATCGTGTGCATACATCAACCGCAATTGTTACGAGGACTGCCCGAGCAATATACTGCGTACGGATGTGAGACGGAAAAACTTCTTCAACGCACGGCTTCCCATTCCTCGCTGGAGGAGGAATTCCGGAAAATCACCGCGAGCGCATTGCGTGTCCATCCCCACACGATATGCGTGTAGCCGTATTTACGGAAGCGTCGCGGGCTTTCATACACCACCACGTCGGGCAGCATCACGATGCGGCCGAGTTTGCGCACGCGGCGGAACAGGTCGTAGTCCTCGCCCGCCACCATGTGCGGATTGTAGCCGCCCACGCTAGCGAACACCGCCCGCGTCAACACCTGACATTCACCCCGGCCCATCCCCTCGCCGATGAGGTTGAGAAAGCGCACATAGGCGTTGTGGACGAAGTGAAAAGCGCGGTCGGACAAGCGCTCTTCTTCGGGAAACACCTGCACCTCGGCAGTCGCCGCCACCACACCTTCGCGGGCCAGCACGAGTGGCACAGTTGCGAGAAAGCGGTCGACATCGTTGAGGCGCACGTCGGCGTTGAGAAATACGAGAATGCGCCCGCGGGCTATGGCGGCCCCGGCGTTGCGCCCTTCGGCGATGGTCTGACGATGCGTGCCCTCATGCCGCACCACGGGCGCACCCCAGCGCTCTGCAATGGCGACGGTGTCGTCTTCACTGCCGCCGTCGCTGACTATCAACTCGGTGCCATGCCGTTCGAGCACGGAGTGGTCGAAGCGCGCGAGGAAATCGGGCAGCAGCTTTGCTTCCTGCAGCGTGGGAATGACGATACTGATTTCGATGGACACGCCGCGTTCCGATCAGAAATAAAAACCGTACGCCACGTAATTCGGGGAAATCCGAATGGCGGGTGCCGGGAAGTGAATGTAATTGAGCGCCTGTTTCAACGCATGCAGAAACCAGCCGTCGCCGGGCAACTTGGTCATATCGTAATCCAATGCCAGTATGATGTTGCGCGTGCGGTTGTCCCACTGCTCCATGTCGCGAATGCTCACCCCCACGGCTATGCCCAGCCAGTCGGGCCAATAGGGTTTGAGCGAACTCGGCAGCAGTCCCTCCACATGCAGTCCCAGCCAATACGTCTGTCCCTCGTAATCGTCGATGGCATTGCCCTTGTGTGTGCCATCGCGCAGGGCCTTGGAAGGCCAGTAGGAAAATTTCGGTTGAACGTGTTCGGCGTACGGCACATAGGCCTGCGCCACAGGCCACAGCGCACCCGCCACATCGGCGATTGCATCGCCCGGTGAGAAGCCCCAGTCGCGCGCGAAGCCATCCTCGAACTCCACGTACAATTCGAACAGCGCCCCCATGGCGAAACCGCCCCATACGGAGGCGTCGCGGGAGAAACCGGACCATTCGAGCGATTTCTGTCCCAGAAAACTGCCGAACGCGCCGCCAAGCACATGTCCCGCCTTGTCGACATTGAGCGCGTACTCGGGGTCGTTCACAAAATGGAAGGACGTGCGCTGATCCTTCCACCAGGCGTTTTGCTGGTAAATGTGAATGCCGGTGACCAATGCCGTCAGTACGCCTCCGACCGCCGCGGCGCGTCCCCACCGCACGTCGCTGCAACAGGGATCGTAGCCCTCGAAGGGCAAGGGATTGCCGGCGACCTTCGAGCGCAGGGTGAACACGGTGAAGTCTTCGTACAGGTAGGTGGTGTCCACCTCGGAGCCACTCGGATACGGCGTCGAAACAGGGACGCTGGTCGATTCGAATTCGGCCACACTGTCCACCTGCGCGCGCAGCGCGGGCACGATCGCAAGCAACACGATAATGACGACGACGAAGGATGAGAGACGGCGCTGGGTGCGTGACATCATGAAGGTTCTGGGATTGGGAAACAGCGCAAACCCGAATCGTTAAGATAGGCGCATTTGTGGAGGGGAGCAAGGTTTTGCGCGACCTGACGCGGTGCTGGCTTAGATCTCAATACATTCGAAGAGCGCGGAGGGCGCCGAGGGCGCGGAGGAAGGGTTGGGGTGCCTCCCGTCCATCCGTGCGCCCCGCCGCAATCGAGCCAACGCACGGGCGTAGAGACGCAAAGCCGCAATCCCTCCGAGTTCTCCGTGTTGGCGGAGCCCTCAGTGTTCTCCGTGTTCGCGAAGCCCTCAGTGTTCTCCGTGTTCGCGAAGCTCCGTGTTCGCGAAGCTCCGTGTTCGCGAAGCCCCTCCTCACTCCATCTTCATGTGCCCCGGCGGGTGCGGGAAATCCAATAGCCCCAGGCGACGAAGAGCCATTGCGCGAGGCCAACATAGCCGATGGCGTGCGCATTGGGCGGCGGCGGTGATGCGAGGTTGGAAACCTGGATGAGCGCGAGAACGGCGACCAGGCTCCAGAGCGACCAGTGACCCGCCTTGCCGGTGGCGCGGGTTCGGCGCGCGTAATAGATCACCGCGGCGACGAAGATCAACGCCTCGAGAGTGATGGCGATGGCGGGGTGATTCCACAGACCGAATCCGACAAGGAGATCGGTGCCCGGTATCAGGGGAAGATCCGGGCGATGCACCAGCAGATCCAGCAACCAGTGGCTGAACACCAGTCCGCCGATGAGCGCGGCGTCGGGGAGGGATTTTTTCCGCGCGTAGTGGACGCCACCGAGCAGGACGGACCAACCCAGCACCGCCAGCATGCTGTGCGACCAGGGGTAATGCTGAAAATCCAATGGCGTGAGAACAGTGTTGCCGGGATCGATGGCCACGCGCTCGAGCCCGAGCAGCAGCAGCAGCGGCCAGATGAGATCGATCCACTGCGCCGCCATGATCAACGTGCCGAGGGAGGGACGTGAAGTACGCGCGGTATCGGCGGCGTACGCCCCCGCCGCGAGACCGGCACCGAAATGTCCGATAAACAAGACTATGTCCTTTCGTGGAATTATGGAAACAACGCCGGACGGGAAGCTGCATGCGCGCGCAGTCTCGCGCAATGCGATGCGTTCACATTTGCCCGATCATCATAATCCACATGAATACGATGGCGAAGATCAAAAGATACAGCGGCAGCATGATCACAAGACTCGCCACCAGGTAATGACCGAGCACTGCGAAGGCGCGTGTCATGAAACTGCCACTGAGCAATTTGGTCTGCGGCAAAGCGGGCATGGCGTCCACACGCCCGCGGAGTTCGCGCATACCGCGTTCGAGCGCGGCAATACTCTCCGCATCCTCCGTCGACCGCCGTGGCGGCGGCTGCTCGCGCAACGCGCGCACTTCCGTCTCCAGCGCTTCACAGCGGCGCTGCAGTTCGTCGACGCGGAGTTGCAGTTGAAAATCCTCCATGGTTCACCTCTCTCCAGGTTCATCAAAGAGTATGCGATGACGGACAGGCCACGACAAGCGGCCGGTACAACATGGCTTTCGCTTCATCCGCGTGGGCCCGGGTACAGCACAGAAAGCGTCCCGCAGTCACGGGACGCCAACGGTTACATGATCGAGGGCACCGAACGCGCCGGTGCGGCGAAGGGAATCAGTCGCAGTGGGTCAATAGCGCGACCGATTGTTGGGAGCCGCTTCGCGGGGACGCGCCTGGTTCACCTTGAGATTGCGACCACCGAGTTGGGCGTTGTCGAGTGCCTTGATGGCCTCTTCCGCCTCTTCCTCGTTGGGCATTTCGACAAAGCCGAAGCCCTTGGAGCGGCCTGTCTCCCTGTCCTGAATGACGCGTGCGCTGCTGACCTGACCGTACACTTCGAACGCGGCGCGGAGCTCATCGTCCGACATTTGGTAGGAAAGGTTTCCGACGTAGATGTTCATACCACTGACCTTGAACTTGTGACATGCCATTGCAGAAAACAGATCGGGAACACCTCAATGGCACACAACTGTGTTCCGATACGCCGCGATGGTGCGACGTTTTCCGCCAACACACGCGTCACGTGTCTTCCTTTTACGGGACACGCCCGCGAGGTTCGCAGCACGACCCTCCCGACAGGCAAGGCTCGTGGGCAGCGAACAGGCACGCACATCCAAACCTCGGGGAGAAATACGCGTGCAAATTCGCGCTAAGGAATTGGAAATGCAAGTGTTTTTCCGTGCAACGTGAGAAAATTCCACACGGCGACGAACCGGACACGCTCTCCATCCACTCCGTGCGCCAGTAACCCGAGCGTGCTCCGCCGCGACGTCCATCCTCTCTTCGCGACCGAATTTGGTAATCTGGAGAAAACACCCTAAATTGGTCAGCAATAAAGACTGCTCTATCTTTATCTCAGGCAGACCCTTCGAACCCGGGTCGAACATTCGGAATGCAACGCGTTTGTGGATTTGATATCGAACTCTCCATAATCTAGAGAAAGAGGATAAGCTTTGGCGCAAATCTTCCCAAAGTGGACCAATTCCCTGCCGGGGAAAATCGCACTTTCCGGGGGAATTCTCGTGATCCTGCTGGTGGCGGGAATCTGGTACTATTGGTCACCCTGGTTCACGGATGTGGGTTACGCCCCGCAACAGCCGGTGCCCTACAGTCACAAACTGCATGTCGGGGAGCTGGGGCTGGACTGCCGCTACTGCCATGTCGGCGTCGAAGTCTCGCCCGTGGCCATGGTGCCGCCGACGCAGACCTGCATGAATTGCCACACCCTGATCAAGCCCGAGAGCGAGAAGCTCGCTCCCGTTCGTGAGAGCTGGGAAAAAGGCACGCCCTTGCGTTGGGTGCGCATTCACAAGGTGCCGGACTACGCGTACTTCGACCACAGCGCGCATCTCCGCGCGGGCGTAGGTTGCGAAAGCTGTCACGGCGATGTCGCCGCCATGGAGGTCGTTTCCCTGGACCAGCCCTTGAGCATGGGCTGGTGTCTGGATTGCCACCGCAATCCCGATCCGCATCTGCGGCCGAAGGAAGCCATCACCGTCATGGGTTGGGTGCCGCCGGACGATCAGCCCGCGCGCGCCGCCGCCATCAAATCCTCGCTCAAGCTCAATCCCCCTGAAACCTGTTCGGGATGCCATCGATGAACAATCGGTTACCTGTCGCCACATCACACAAGAAAGAATACTGGCTCAGCCGCCGCGACCGGGACAACACACCGGAGTATCAGGTGCTGGTCCGGAATGAATTCGCGACCGAACCGCCGGACGCGCGCGGCATCGACCGGCGCAGCTTTCTCGGCATCATGGGCGCATCCATGGCCCTCGCGGGTCTGACCAGCTGCCGCCGTCCCGAGGACCATATCGTGCCGTACGTGTCGCGTCCCGAGGACATCACGCCGGGCAACAGCCTGCATTACGCCACCAGCATGCCGCTGGGCACGGAAAGCGAAGCCCTGCTCGTGGAGACGCGCGAAGGTCGTCCATTCAAAATCATGGGTAACGCGCTCGCCTCTCCCATCGGCAGCTCGGCCAGCGTGTGGGCGCACGCCTCCATTCTCGGCCTGTACGATCCCGACCGCTCCATGCATGCGCTGCGCACAGGCGAAGCGAGCACGGTGGGCGCCTTCGCGGAATTCTGGAAAACGCGCCGCGAGGAGTTTGTGAAAAATGCCGGCGAAGGCCTGGTGCTCATGACCGAATCCTTCGCTTCGCCCACGCTCTCGCGCCTGCTCGAGCTGTTCGTCGCCACCTTCCCGAAAGCCATGGTGGTGACGCATGAAGCCGTGTCGGATCGCGCGATACTCGATGGCCACGCGCTGGCCTTCGGCACGCCCATGCTGGCGCGCTACGACTACAGTGCGGTGGATGTGCTCTTCGCCCTCGATGCCGATGTGTTCGGCACCGAGCGCGGCGCCTTCGAGCATGCCCGCGCCTTTACGCGTGGACGGGCCGTGGACGAAGACGCCAAGCGCATGAACCGCTTCTACCTTGCCGAGAGCAGCCTGACGCAGAGCGCCGCCATGGCCGATCATCGCCTGCGTGTGGCAGCTTCGCGCATACCGGCGGTGCTCGCCGCTCTCGCACGGGAACTCGCCGCCAACGGCGTGATGCTCCCCGGCGACCTGCTCGGCCGTCTGCCCGCCCCGAAGGATGTGGACGCCGCCTGGATTGCCGCCGTTGCGAAGGATCTCGCGGCGCATCGCGGGCGCTCGTTGCTCGTGGCGGGCCGCGGTCAACACGCCTCGGTACACGCCGTGGTGGCTGTGCTCAATCACGCACTGGGCAACACCGGCAGCACGGTGCGCTACGTAGCGCCGCGTCACACACGTTTTGCCGATGACAGTTCGCTGCCTGCCCTGATGACGGCGTTGAAGGAATCGAAAGTACAGATGCTGCTGATGCTCGGCGGGAATCCGGTGTTCACCATGCCCGCCGATCTCGAATTCCGCACCGCGCTGGAAAGCGCCGGCAGCAGCGTGCATTGCTCGCTCGCGGTCGACGAAACCTCCGCGGCCTGCACCTGGCATCTGCCGCGTAGGCACTATCTCGAAAGCTGGGGCGATGTGTCCTTCGCCGACGGCCGCCTCGGCGTGATACAACCACTGATCGCGCCACTGTTCGACGACGGCGTCGCGGATGTGCAATTGCTGTCGCTGCTGTGCACTGGCACGCTGGACAAGGACGGCGACATTGTGCGCGCCACCTGGAAGGCGCTGTCGGACGACGCCTGGCGCTCGCTGCTGCACGACGGATCGCGCATGGAAGAAGTTCCGCCTGTTGCTCCCGTGCCGAACAGTGCCGCAGTGGCTGCGGCGGTGGATGCGAAGCACTTCAATCGGAACGCACCCTCGCGCGGCGACATGGAGGTGGTGTTCCGCCTCTCCCCCACCGTGCACGACGGCCGCTTCGCCAACAACGCCTGGTTGCAGGAATTTCCCGATCCCGTCACCAAACTGACCTGGGACAACGCTGCGCTGATGAGTCGCGCCACGGGCGAAGCCCTCGGACTCAAGGATGGCGACCTCGTGCGTGTGAACGTGAGCGGCCGCGAAACTCCTATGCCCGTATGGATGGTGCCGGGGCAGGCCGAGTATTCCATCACCGTGCTCCTCGGCTACGGACGGCGCAGAGCGGGCCGCGTGGGCTCGGGCGTGGGCTTCAATGGCTATCGCATTCGCGGAACGAAGTACCCGTATGTTGCGCGCGGTGCGCGTGTCAGCCCGCCTTTCGGCACGCACGCCCTGGCTTGCGTGCAGGATCATCACGGTCTCGATACCGAGCGCATGGCGCGCGAAGGGGTGCGCGAACGCGTGCCCATGTTGCTGCGCGAAGGCACGATCGAGGAATACCGCAAGGATCCGCATTTCACCGAGCATATCGTGCACATGCCGAAGTTGCGCAGCATGTGGAATGAGCACGAGTACGGAAACAATCCGCAATGGGGCATGAGCATCGATCTCAACGCCTGCATCGGTTGCGGGGCCTGCACCATCGCCTGCCAGAGCGAGAACAACATTCCCGTGGTGGGCAAGGAGCAGGTACTCAACGGCCGCGAAATGCACTGGATTCGTATCGACCGCTACTACAAGGGCGACGAGGACGAGCCGGGCGTGCGCGTGATGCCGGTGGCCTGTCATCATTGTGAAATGGCGCCGTGCGAGCAGGTGTGTCCCGTGGCCGCCACCACGCACGATGCGGAAGGTCTGAACGTGATGACCTACAACCGCTGCATCGGCACGCGCTATTGCTCGAACAACTGCCCGTACAAGGTGCGGCGCTTCAATTTCCTGAATTACACCGGCAAGCTGCCCGAGATCATGAAGAGCGCGCAGAATCCCGATGTGTCCGTCCGTTTCCGTGGCGTGATGGAGAAGTGCACGTACTGCACGCAGCGCATTGAGCGCGGCAAGATCGCGGCCAAGCTGGACGGACGCGCGCTGAAGGATGGCGATGTGCAGTCGGCATGTCAGCAGGCCTGTCCGACACTGGCGATCAGCTTCGGCGACATACTCGACCGCGGCAGCGCCGTGGCGAAGGCCAAGGAATCGCCCCGCACCTACGCATTGCTGGGCGAATTGAATGTGCGCCCCCGCACCACCTTCCAGGCGAAGATTCGCAACCCGAATCCCGCCCTGGAAGACAAGCGCCCCGCCTGAGCCGGGTCGCCGTTCGGAACATCGATTTGAAATAATTGCCATACACCACCAACACGCAGAAGCAACGTGAGTGTGAACACAACAACAACGAAATCGGCAGCGGCGTCTGCCGTCCTGGATGATCCGCCGCTGGTGCAAGGCGGGCTGGGCTTCCACGGCATCACGGAAAAAGTCAGCGGCATTGTCGAAACCAAAACCCCGCAGCTCTGGTGGATACTGTTCTTCCTGGCGCTGTCGGGCGTGCTGGTGCTCGTGGGTTCGATCGGCTGGCTTGTGTACGAGGGCACGGGCATTTGGGGATTGAACAATCCCGTGGGTTGGGGCTGGGCCATTGTGAATTTCGTGTTCTGGGTGGGCATCGGCCACGCGGGCACGTTGATCTCGGCCATCCTCTTCCTGCTGCGGCAACGCTGGCGCACGGCCATCAATCGCTTCGCCGAGGCCATGACCATTGTGGCGGTGATTTGCGCGGGCATTTTTCCCGCCATTCACGTGGGCCGCATCTGGATTGCCTACTACATGTTTCCCCTGCCGAATCAGATGGAAATGTGGCCGAACTTCCGCAGTCCGCTGCTGTGGGACGTGTTCGCCGTCGGCACGTATTTCACCGTCAGTTTCCTGTTCTGGTTTGTCGGACTGATTCCCGATCTGGCCACCTTCCGCGACCGCGCGGTGAGCAAGGTGAAGAAGGTGGTGTACGGCGCGCTGGCCCTGGGCTGGCGCGGAGCAAACCGCCAGTGGCGCAACTACGAGCTGGCCTATCTGATGCTCGCGGGTCTGGCCACGCCGCTGGTGCTGTCTGTACACTCGGTGGTGAGCACGGATTTCGCCACCAGTCTGATTCCCGGCTGGCATACCACGATTTTCCCGCCGTACTTCGTGGCGGGCGCCATTTTCTCGGGCTTTGCCATGGTGCTGTCGCTGGCCATCATCGCTCGCAAGGTGTTCAAGCTCGAAAATCTGATCACCATCGATCATTTCGAGAAAATGAACAAGATCATTCTCGTCACGGGCAGCATGGTGGGTTACGCCTACATCATGGAGTTTTTCATCGCCTGGTACAGCGGGAATATCTACGAGGTGTTCGCCTTTGTCAATCGCGGCTTCGGCAATTACGCGTGGGCGTACTGGATCATGTTCCTCTGCAATGTGATCACGCCGCAGCTGTTCTGGTTCCGCAAGATTCGCCGCAGCATACCGATGATGTTCATTCTCTCCATTTTCGTCAACATCGGCATGTGGTTCGAGCGCTTCGTGATCACGGTGACTTCGCTGTCGCGTGATTTCCTCCCGAGTTCCTGGGATTACTACTCGCCCACCACCTGGGATGTGCTCACCTTTGTCGGAAGTTTCGGACTGTTCTTCACCCTGTTCCTGCTGTTCCTGCGTTTCCTGCCGTTGATTTCCATGAGCGAGGTCAAGGGCGTATTGCCCGAGGCCGATCCGCATCACGGCAACACACATGCGCATGCCGAGGGGCATGAAGGAGGTGCCGCATGACCACGCACGGGATACTGGCGGAGTTCTCCTCTCCCGCCGCATTGATGGAAGCCGCGCGGCGTTTGCGCGAAGCGGGCTACGCGAAGTTCGACTGTCATTCGCCCTTCCCCATACACGGCATGGACGAGGCCATGGGCCTTGGTCGTTCGAAGGTGGGATTCATCGTGGGCGGCATGGCGCTGCTCGGTGCCACCGTGGGCTTCACCTTGCAGACCTGGGTGGCCACGAGCGCCTATCCGCTGGTGATCAGCGGCAAGGAATTCTTCAGCTGGCAGGCCTTCATCATCATCACCTTCGCGCTGTTCGTACTGTTCGGCGCCTTCGGGGCGGTGTTCGGCATGCTGCGGCTCAACCGCCTGCCGCGCCTGCACCATCCGCTGTTCTATTCGGATCGTTTCGCGAAAGTCTCGGACGACGGCTTCATGGTGAGCATCGAGGCCGAGGATCCGGGATTCGACGAAGCGAAGACGCGCGCCTTTCTCGAGTCCATTGGCGCGAGCAACATCGAAGTGATACGAGGTGACGTATGAGGCGCTGCATTCCCCTTCCGCTCATCGCCGCGACGGCGGCGCTCGCATTGCTGGCGGGATGCCGCGGCATGACCAGCGAGGATCCGCCCATACACCCGAACCCCAACATGGACACGCAGGCGAAGTACGTGGCCCAGCGCGGCAGCGACTTTTTCGCCGACGGTGCCGCCATGCGCACGCCTCCGGCGGGCACGGTGGCGCGCGGACAGCTCCGCGAGGACAAGGGCTACAACACTGGACGCCTGGCGGATTCGAGTTTCGTGGCACGCATACCCTTCACCGTCGATGACGCGGTGAAAGCGCGCGGCAGCGAACGCTTCATGATCTACTGCTCGCCCTGTCACGGCATTTCCGGGGACGGCAAGGGCAACATCATGAAGTACAAGTACCCCATTCCGCCCAACAATCTGATGGAGCAGCGCATCCGCGATCTGAGCGACGGCGCGCTGTTCGAAGTGATTTCCAACGGCATACGCAACATGCCGTCGTACAGGCAGCAGATTCCGGTGCGCGACCGCTGGAGCATCGTGGCGCATGTGCGCCACCTGCAGGCCACATCGCCAGTAGCGCCGCCCGCAGGCGCGCCCGCGGGCACGCCCGCCGCCACCACAACCCCGACCACGGCTCAACAGTAACCAGACGCGAAACATCATGGCAGCAATCGATACGACACGCTACACGTTCACGAACAAAGGACGCTTCGGCAGCATCGCATTGGCGGTGGGAGCCGTGGGACTGGTCCTGAGCATTGTCGGGTATTTCGTCGACAGCCGGCAGTTCATCACATCCTGGCTGATGGCCTTCGCCATGTGGACGACCATCGCGCTGGGCTCGCTGTTCTTCGTCATGTTGCAGCATGCCACGGGAGCCGTATGGAGCGTGGTGACACGCCGCGCGGCCGAGGCACTGAGTCAGGTGTTTCCCCTGCTGCTGCTCTTTTTCGTGCCGGTGGCCTTGGGAGCGCATACGCTGTTCCACTGGTCGCACAGCGATGCCGTGGCCACGGACAGCATTTTACAATGGAAATCGCCGTATTTGAATCTCGGCTTTTTCATCGGACGCGCGGTGGTGTTTTTCGCCATCTGGATAGTGCTGGGCTGGCTGCTGCTGCGCGAGTCGGTGGCGCAGGACGCGGACGGTGATCCCGCGCACAGCAAGCGCCTGCGCAAGCTGAGCGCCGCGGGTTTGTTCCTCTTTGCATTCAGTGTCACCTTTGCCGCCTTCGATTGGCTGATGAGTCTCGAGCCGCACTGGTATTCCACCATTTTCGGTGTGTACGTGTTCGTGGGCGGCTTTCTCTCCGCGCTGGCCTTGCTGACACTGCTGTTTCAATGGATGAAAAAGCAGGGCGTGCTCACTCGCGAAGTGAGCATCGAGCATTACCACGATTTCGGGCGCCTGCTCTTCGCGTTCACCGTGTTCTGGGCATACATCGGCGGGTCGCAGTACTACCTGATCTGGTATGCGAACATTCCGGAAGAAACGGTGTGGTATCTCGCGCGTTGGGACAACGGCTGGTGGCTGGTGAGCGTGCTGCTGATTCTGCTGCATTTCGCCGTGCCCTTCCTCACGCTGTTGTTCTATCGCATGAAGCGTACCGAAGCCGTGCTGCGCGGCATAGCGCTGCTCATTCTGGTGATGCACGCGGTGGACATGTACTGGATTGTGATGCCCACGTTCAAGGCGGGTTCGCCCATGCCGTCGTGGATGGACATCACGGCGCTGGCCGGTATCGGCGGCTTGGTGCTGTGGCTGTTCTGGCTGCGCTACACGGCCAATGCGGCGATTCCCGTGCGCGATCCGAAACTGGAGGATTCCATCGCGCACCGCGTGTAAGCGGGCGCGGGAAGGATTGCGGCGATGATCGAACCACATCCATTGCGATTTTCCGGGCAGTCGGTCGGCTCCGATGGGAAGCCGGCCTGCTTCCATTGCGGAGATCCGTGTCACGATACGGACATCGCTCTGGGCGAGAAACTGTTTTGCTGCAATGGCTGCAAAACCGTGTACGAATTGCTGCACGAGAAGGAGCTCTGCGATTACTACGCCATCGATCAGGGCGTGCGCGGACGCAGTCCGAAGGATCAAACCTACGGCCGACGCTACGCCTATCTCGACGATGCGGATGTACAGCGGCAGTTGCTGGATTTCAGCGATGGCGACCGCCGTCAGGCCACATTCTCCATTCCGCAAATGCATTGCAGTTCCTGCGTGTGGCTGCTCGAGCGCCTGCGTTCGCTGGACGAAGGTGTGATTTCCTCGCGGGTGAATTTCCCACGCAAGGAAGTGACCGTCACCTGGCACGCCGAGCGCATGAGTGTGCGCGAGGTGGTAATGCTGCTGGCCTCGGTGGGATACGAGCCGCTGATCAGTTTGCAGAGTTTGGCCGAGAAGCGGCGCGACACGGGCAATCGCAAGCTGTACTACAAGATCGGCGTGGCGGGTTTCGCTTTCGGCAATGTGATGCTGATGAGCTTCCCCGAATATCTCGCCGGCAATGGTCGGGTAGACCCAACGTTCGAGCTGGTGTTCCGCTACCTGAATCTGGCGCTGTCCCTGCCCGTGTTTTTCTACAGCAGCCTCGAGTATTTCCAATCCGCCTGGACGGGTTTGCGGCAGCGTTTTCTCAATATCGACGTGCCGCTGTCGATCGGTATCGGCATGCTTTTTCTGCGCAGCGCGTACGATATTCTCAGCGGCACCGGCCCCGGGTATCTGGACTCGTTCACCGGCCTGGTGTTTTTCCTGCTCATTGGCAAGATATTCCAAAAAAAGACCTACGATTCGCTTTCCTTCGAGCGGGATTTCCGTTCGTACTTCCCCCTGTCCGTCGCGGTGAAAGAGCGCGGCCACGAAACCACCATTCCCCTCACCCGCCTGCGCGTGGGCGACCGCATCGTGGTGCGCAATCAGGAGTTGATCCCGGCCGATGCCGTGCTGCTGCGTGGCGAGGCCAACATCGACTACAGCTTCGTGACAGGCGAATCGGATTTGCTGCGCAAACGCAGCGGCGACCGCATTCACGCCGGCGGCCGGCAGGTGGGACAGCTGATTGAACTGGAAGTGGTCAAGGAAGTCGAACAGAGCTATCTGACGCGGCTGTGGAACAACGATGTGTTCACCAAGCAACGCCGCGCCCCGCTCAGCGAGTTGGTGGACCGCATCAGCGCCCGCTTTACGACGGTGGTGCTCAGCATTGCCCTGCTTTCCGCAATCGCGTGGTGGATCATCGATCCCGCGGAGGCCATCTTCGTGCTCACCTCCGTGCTCATCGTGGCCTGTCCCTGTGCCCTCGCGCTGTCCTCCCCGTTCGCACTCGGCTCGGCGCAGCGCGTGTACGGCAACAACGGCCTGTATGTGAAGAATACCGACACGGTGGAATTGCTCTCGCATATCGACACCGTCATTTTCGACAAAACCGGTACGCTCACGCGCGCCAGTGGATCGGCGGTGCACTTTCATGGGACGGCACTGCACGAAGACGAACGCGTGCTGGTGAAATCCCTGCTCCGCCAGAGCACGCATCCGCTCAGTCGCCAGCTCTTCGCCGCTGTGGCGGCCGAGGAAACGCACGACGTGGACGAGTACCGCGAAGTGCCGGGCCATGGCATCGAAGGCGTGGTGCGGGGTCGGCGCGTGATCATCGGCTCGTCGGGCTGGGCCTGGCGCGATGGCGCGAGCGCGGCGGCAGCCAGCACCACAGCGGTGTACCTGTCCATCGACGGCCACGCGCGCGGGCATTTCACCGTGCCGAATGTGTATCGGAACGGACTCGAGGAACTCGTCGCCGCGCTGCGGCCGCGGTATGCGCTGGGCATACTCTCCGGCGACTCGCCGCGCGAGGAGGAAGCGCTGCGCAAGGTGTTCGGTGACGATGTACCGATGCGCTTTCAGCAAACACCCGCCGACAAGCTGCGTCACATCGAGCAACTGCGCGCCGAGGGGCGCCATGTGTTGATGATGGGCGACGGGCTGAACGACGCCGGCGCGCTGAAAGCCGCCGATGTGGGTATTTCGCTTTCGGAAGATATCAACACCTTTTCGCCCGCCTGCGACGGCATACTCGCGGCGGAGCATTTCCCGGCGTTCGACCGCCTGCTGGAATTCGCGCGCGGAAGCGTGCGCATTGTCAAAGCCAGCTTCGTGATTTCGATCGCCTACAACATTGTCGGATTGTCCTTCGCCGTGGCGGGCTTGCTCACACCGCTCGTTTCGGCGATACTCATGCCCGTCAGTTCGGTAAGCGTCGTGGTGTTCACCACCGTGCTCACGCGCTGGTCGGCACGCCGGAGAGGATTGCGCTGACATGCACGTCATGTTCATCCTCATCGGTTTCAGTCTGCTCGTGGCGCTGATTTTCCTGGCCCTGTATCTCTGGGCCGTGCGCAGCGGGCAATACGACGACAAGGTCACGCCCTCTATGCGCATGCTGTTTGACGACGGCACGCGCCCCGAGGCAAGCCGCGGGCCGTCGGAGGAACGCAATCGAGACGAAACAGAACATATGCAGTAAAGGAGACCGTTTGCATGGACGTTGAAAAATTCCGTTACGACAACCAGATCGTGCGATTGTTCCTTTTCGCAACGGTATTCTGGGGAATCGTCGGATTCCTCGTCGGCCTCACAGCGGCGTTACAGCTTCCGATTCCGGGATTGAACCTCAGTCCCGCGCTCACCTTCGGACGTCTGCGGCCGATACACACCAATGCCGTGATCTTCGCCTTCGTGGGCAATGGCATCTTTTTCGGGTACTACTACTCGATCCAGCGCCTGTTGAAGACGCGCAATTTCAGCGATCTTCTCTCGAAAATCCACTTCTGGGGCTGGCAGCTTATCATCGTGGCGGCGGCTCTGTCGCTGTTCGCGGGCATCACCACGTCGAAGGAATACGCCGAACTCGAATGGCCCATCGACATCGCCATTGCCGCCATCTGGGTGGTATGGGGTTGGAACATGATCGGCACCATTCTCAAGCGCCGCGAAAAACACATGTACGTGGCGATCTGGTTCTACATCTCCACCTTCGTCACTGTGGCCGTGCTGCACATCGTCAACTCGATGGAAGTGCCGGTGACGCTGACGAAAAGCTATTCGATTTACGCGGGAGTGCAGGACGCGCTCGTGCAATGGTGGTACGGGCACAACGCCGTGGCGTTTTTCCTCACCACGCCCTATCTCGGGTTGATGTACTACTTCATTCCCAAGGCGTCCAATCGGCCGGTGTATTCGTACAAGCTGTCCATCATCCATTTCTGGGCGTTGATTTTCATCTACATCTGGGCGGGACCGCATCACCTGCTGTATTCCAGCACGCCGGACTGGGCGCAATCGCTGGGCACGGTGTTCTCGATCATGCTCATCGCGCCGAGTTGGGGCGGCATGCTCAACGGCCTGCTCACCTTGCGCGGCGCCTGGGACACGGTGCGCAAGGATCCGGTGCTGAAATTCCTCGTCGTGGCTATCACCGCCTATGGCATGGCAACGTTCGAGGGACCGATGCTGTCCATCAAAAGCGTGAATGCCCTCTCGCATTTCACCGATTGGACCATCGCGCACGTACACGTCGGCGCCCTGGGCTGGAACGGTTTCCTCACCTTCGGCATGATTTACTGGGTGGTGCCGCGGCTGTGGAAAACGAAGTTGTACTCGGTGAAAATGGCAAACTGGCATTTCTGGCTCGGCACGCTTGGCATACTCTTCTACGTGATCCCCATGTACTGGAGCGGCATCACGCAGGGTTTGATGTGGAAGCAGTTCACGGCCGATGGCGTGTTGCAGTATCCGAACTTCCTCGAAACCGTGCTGCAGCTCATTCCCATGCATTACATGCGCGCCGTGGGTGGTTCGCTGTACATCGTGGGCGCGGTGATCATGATTTTCAATCTGGTGAAAACCACGAAGAGCGGTGCTTTCCAGGCGGAGGAAGAAGCCGAGGCCCCGCCGCTGAAAGCGGTGCTGGCGCATGACGATAAAACTTACTGGGGTCATCGCTGGCTGGAGAGCCGTCCGGTGCAATTCACCATACTCGCCACCGTGGCCATTCTCATCGGTTCGGCCATCGGCAACATTCCGATGTTCGTGGTGGATTCCAACATCCCCACCATCGCCAGTGTGAAGCCGTACACGCCGCTCGAGTTGGAGGGGCGCGACATTTACATACGCGAGGGTTGCGTGGGCTGTCACTCGCAGATGATACGTCCCTTCCGCAGCGAAACCGAGCGCTATGGCGAGTATTCCAAAGCGGGCGAATATGTGTACGACCATCCCTTCCTCTGGGGCTCGAAGCGCACAGGACCGGACTTGCAGCGTGTGGGTAGGAAGTATCCGGACGCGTGGCATTACAATCACATGTACGACCCCACTTCCATGTCGCCGGGATCGATCATGCCTCCCTATCCCTGGCTGATCGAGGACGATCTCGATTACTCGAATCTCGAAGCGAAGATCAACGCCCTGCGTTCGATAGGTGTACCGTACGCACCGGGCTTCGAGAAAAAGGCGGCCGACGATTTGCGCGCGCAGGCCGAAACCATTGCCAAGGAACTCGATGCCGCCGGCATCAAGACGCGGTGGAACAAGGAGATCATTGCGCTGATCGCCTACCTGCAGCGCCTTGGCACGGATATCAAAACGGAGTAGAGAATGTTCAAACGATTGGTGGATTTCTCATCTTTTGAAATCCTGGGCATTGTCACCACCGTACTGTTTTTCATCGCGTTCATCGCGATATTGATACGCGTGCTGCGTCTGCGCTCCCCCTACATCGAGAGCATGGAGCAGCTGCCGCTGAACGATGGCACTCTCACGCACGCATCCTCAGCCGAAGACAAGGATTAGCAATGGCAAAGAAAAAAGATCAGGACGAACTGCTCAATCACGAATACGATGGCATCTCGGAATTCGACAACGATTTGCCGGGGTGGTGGAAAAATCTCTTCTACATCACCATCGTCATGGGTGTGGTGTACCTGCTGCACTTCCACGTGTTCGGAACAGGCGACCTCCAAACGACGGAGTATCTCCGTGACGTGGATCCGGAATACGTCCCTGCCCGTCCCGAATCGAAGGGCGTGCTGTTCAGCTCGTATCGCACTCCGGTCTCCGCCGAGGATCTGGATGTGACGCCGCGCATGCAGGCAGTGCAACGCGCCGAGGCCTACGCCGCATTCCGCAAGGACATGCTTCAGGCCATGCGCAATGCCGATGCGGCGCAAATCGCGAGTCTGCGCGAAAGCTTCCCCGATATCTTCGAGGCCTATGTGGCCGCCGGAGGGGCCTTGCCCGCCGGTGCCGCGCCCGCGCAAGCGGACGTTCCCACCATCACCGAACCCATCACCGATGCCACGCTGCTGGCCGATGCGAAGAATTTCTTCGACGCGCAATGCGCGGCCTGTCATGGCAGGGCCGGTGAAGGAGGCATAGGACCGAATCTCACCGACGACTACTGGATCCACGGCAACAAAATCGCGCAGGTGGTGAAAGTGATCACCAAGGGCGTGCCCGCCAAGGGCATGGTGGCGTGGGAGAAGAGCATGACGCCGGAGCAAATCAATGCGATGGCGAGCTTCGTACTGGTGAAGCTGCACGGCACCGCCCCGCCCAACGGAAAGGCGCCTCAGGGCGAATTGATGAAGTGAGCGAGACCGCCGGCCCCGCGCCGGCGGTTCCATATCCCGTTGTTTTCCGCCTTCATGGAGAAAGGGTTGTCATGAGTTCGCAGCACGATGTCGAGCAATTCCTCGAGGAAATCACCTTCCGCGATCGCATCGCCACGGTGGACGAGCACGGCAAGCGACGATGGATTTACCCGAAGAAACCATCCGGCCGATTCTACAAATGGCGCAGTTATCTGAGCTGGTTGCTGCTGGCCTTCCTGTTCGGCGCCCCGTTCATCACGCTCAATGGCGAGCAGCTGCTGCTGTTCAACATCCTCGAACGGAAGTTCGTGATCTTCGGCATCACCTTCTGGCCGCAGGATTTCCACCTCTTCGTGCTCAGCATGATCGCCGCCATCGTGGCCATCTTTCTGTTCACCGCGGTGTATGGAAGAATTTTCTGCGGATGGATTTGTCCGCAGACCATTTTCATGGAAATGGTGTTCCGGAAAATCGAATACCTCATCGAAGGTGATGCGCATGCGCAGCGCGCCTTGAACGCGCAGCCCTGGACTCCGGACAAGATTTCGAAAAAGGCACTGAAAATCGGCATTTTCTACGCGCTGTCCTTTTTCATCGGCAACATTTTCCTGGCGTACATCATTGGCGTGGAGGAACTCGGCCGCATCGTTTCCTCGCCGCCCGGCGACCATCTCGGCGGTTTCATCGCCATGCTGCTTTTCTCCGGCGCCTTCTTTTTCGTGTTCACCTGGTTCCGCGAACAGGCCTGCGTGCTGGTGTGTCCCTACGGTCGCCTGCAATCGGTGTTGCTCGATGAAAACTCCGTGGTCATCTCCTACGATTTCAAACGCGGCGAGCCGCGGAAGAAATACCGCAAGGAAGAAACCCGCGACGACGCGGGCCATTGCGTGGATTGCCATCAATGCGTGGTGGTGTGCCCCACCGGCATCGACATCCGCAACGGCACGCAGCTCGAGTGCGTGAACTGCACCGCCTGCATCGACGCGTGCGACAACGTGATGGACAAAGTGGGGTATCCGCGCGGCTTGATCCGCTACGCCTCGCATCGTTCGATCGAAAGCGGCGACACACGCATCGTCACACCGCGCATCATCGGCTACAGCGTGGTGCTGTTACTGCTGCTGGGCGTAATCGCCTTCCTCTTCCTGTCGCGCACCGACGTCGAAGCCACCATTCTCCGCGCGCCCGGTACCCTGTACATCATGCAGGGACAGGATACGGTGCGCAACCTCTTCACACTCAAAGTCGTGAATAAAACACGCGAGAACCTCCCGTTGAAACTCGTGCTCATCGATCACAGCGGGACGCTCTCGGTGGTTGGTAATCAAACAATTTTCGCGAAGGCCTCCGGATTGGCGGAAAACGCCTTTTTCATCGACATGCCCCTGGCGAAGCTGCGTGGCATGAAAACGCCCGTCCGCATCGGGCTGTACAGCGGCGATCGTCTGCTGGAAACGGTGGAAACCGGCTTCATGGGCCCCGCGCGCTAAGGAAAGGCGCAACGCATGGCGAAACGGACCTATCATCCCTGGGCAGTGGGCATCACGATCGTGATCGTCGTGTTCCTGATCGTGAGTATCGGCCTGACCATCATCATCAGCCAGGAAGACTACCATCTGGTGACCGATGACTATTACGAGAAGGATCTGCGATTCCAGGAGAAAATGGAAACCCGCAAGCGCACCAAGGAATTGGACATCAAGCCGGTGATCAGCATCGACCGCGAAGCCAAGACCTGTATACTCAGCTTCCCGCCACGCGAAAGCTATGATGGCATCGCGGGCAGCGTGGAGTTTTTCCGCATATCCGACGCCACACGCGACGTGACCCGTCCCCTGCAGCTCAATTCCGAGGGACGGCAGGTGCTTTCCGTGAGCGGACTGCACAGCGGCCAGTGGATTGTGAAGCTCACCTGGACGGAGAGCGGCACGGAGTATTATCTCGAGGAACGGATTTACCTACAGTAACGGAGAACAACCATGCTTTGGTCGGCCTTTGCCATAGGCGCCGTGGGAAGTCTGCACTGCCTCGGCATGTGCGGTCCCATCGTACTGGTTCTGCCCGGAGATGCACGCGAGCGCGGGCGCTTTCTGCTCGGTCGCCTGCTGTACAATCTGGGGCGTGCCGTGACCTACGCGCTCATGGGCGCCGTGGCGGGCATGCTGGGACAGGGCATCGCGATGGCGGGCTTCCAGCAATGGTTGGGCATTGTTGCCGGCGGGCTGATGATTCTGAGCGTGATCATTCCGGCGAGCGTATTGCGCAGGGTGCTGCCGGCGGGACGCTACGATCGCATGCTGGACGCGCTCAAGCGTCGCATGGGAGCACTGCTGGGCAATGCGTCCACACGATCATTGTTCACCATCGGTGTGCTCAACGGCTTCCTTCCCTGCGGGCTGGTGTACATGGCGCTGGCGGGATCGCTGGTCATGGGCAGTGTGGCGGGCGGTGCGCTGTACATGCTGCTGTTCGGACTCGGCACGCTGCCGGTCATGCTCGTCGCTTCCTACGCCAGCGGCTGGATCACAGGCGAGGCGCGCAAGCGCATCACGCGGCTGATACCCGTGGGGGTGTTCGTGCTGGGATTGCTCTTCGTGCTGCGCGGACTGTCACTCGGCATCCCCTTCCTCAGCCCCGACATGGACATGATGAAGAAAAAGGGACAAGCCGCACCCGTGCACAGCCAAGCACATGAGCAAGCACCGGGTTGCTGCGGGGGGAAGTGACGGGTTTCCCGTCTGCCGTCGAGGATTGCGTCGTAGCCGAGGGAAGCCCTATGACTCGCGAAGTTGGTCGAGCGCATCGTTAATGTGTCGCACCTCTTCGGCGTTAATGCGCGTCCGCATGCGCTCCATTTCGGAGTGAAAATCCCCTATCTCCTCCAGCACCCGCAGGCCTTGTTGGGTAATGCGCACATTGGCTTTGCGGCGGTCGTGATCCGACACCGCGCGCTCGACAAGGCCCTTTACGCGCAGGCGTTCCACCAGGCGGGACGCGTCGCTCATCTTGTCGAGCATGCGTTCCTTGAGCAGGGAAATGGTGGCGGGATTGGGATACTGCCCGCGCAAAATGCGGAGGATGTTGAATTGCGCCAGCGTGAGATCGTGCGGCTTGAGCGCTTCGGATAAAAGTGACACAAGCCAGCCGTGAGTATACAGGATATTCACGGCCAGCTTGTGCATTTCACTGCTGAATTTGCGTTGGTGTATTTCGTCCTCGAGACGCATTACGACTGTTTGGCCAACTGCACGTTCATGTCGAGACGGACTTCCTTGCCGACGACGGCGCCACCGGCTTCGGTAATAGTATTCCATTTCAGATCGTAATCAAAACGGTTGAGCTTGCCCGTGATTTTGAAGCCGGCCTTGGTGTTGCCCCAGGGATCCTTGGTGGTGCCGTTGTGGCGCACGGTGAGTTCGACTTTACGCGTCTTGTCGCGCATGGTCAAGTCCCCCACCATCTTGTAGGTGTTCTTGCCGGTCTTCTTCATCGACGTGCTCTTGAAGGTGATTTTGGGATATTTCTCGGCGTTGAAGAAATCGTCGGAGCGCAAATGCTCGTCGCGCTTCTCGTTGTCGGTCCAAATGCTCGCCACATCGATGGTGAATTCCACCTGCGCGTTTTCAAAGCTGTCACCCTTCGTGCTCACCTTGCCATCGAAGGTCTTGAAGAATCCATCCACCTCGGAGATCACCAGATGGGTCACGTTGAACTTGATGTTGGTATGCGTCTTGTCAAAATTCCAGTTGGTCTGGGCGGTCGCGCCAAACACTGTGGCCAGCATCAGAGCGATGGCGAAAGCGATCGTTTTCATGAGAACTCCTGTGTATGATGAATGGACGAGAAAATTGCTTCAAATTGCAATATATGTTACAACATCTATTTTCTCGCCCATAGTTCCCGCGAAACCTGTTCCGGCGATTTTTTTTTCACTCCGAGAAGCGGAGGTGTCCCGCACTGTGGTGCAATTGATCGCGACCGTGGCGCTGCGCTTCGAAAACGCGATGTTTGACCGCGAGCAGCAGTTCATCGGCCGAGATGCCGTCGTCCGGATACACCGCGATGCCACCGCTCACCGTGGTGAGAACATCATGTTCGGTGAAGGTGTGCGCGCGAATCGCCGTGCACAGCCGTTTGGCAATCTCCACCGCGATCTCGACATCGGCGGCAGGCATTAACACGAGAATCTCGTCGGGACCGTAACGGCACAGTTCGTCGAAACTCCGCGCCTGCCTGCGCAGCAAGCCGCCGAATTCACGCAAAAACGCCTTGCGCACCTCGCCACCGTAGGTATTGGTGATGCGCTTGTAGTTGTCAATGTCCAACATCAGCAGGCCAAGCCGTTCGCCACTCTCCTCCGCCCGATGCAGATGCTGCGCCAGCACTTCGGAAAAGGCGGAGTAGCGCTGCAAGCCGGTTTCGCTATCGTGCCTGTCGAGACGGAGATTTTCGTCGTACAAACGCGACATGTACAGCGCCAGTCCGGCCAGTCGTGCGAAGGAGTGCAGCAGCGGAAGCTCCTCCTCGGTGAAGGTTCCCACCTCCCCGCTGTCGGCGTAGAGATATCCCAACGTTTGATGATGCACGGAAATGGGCGCGATGAGACAGGAGGCGAAGCTCCCCTCCATGGCCACTTCCTCATGCAAATCCGGCGTCTGCCGCGCGTCCGCAATCACCAGCGGCTCGCCCGTCCACATCAAGCGCCCCACCGCTCCGGTGGCGAGATGGGAACGGAAGGCCTTGCAGTATTCATGCGACAGGCCGTACTGATTTTCGATGCGCAAATACTCGCTCTCGCGATCCACCAGCACTATGGCGCATGCGCGGCAATGGTAGAGCCGCACAAGTCGGTCGACGATGAAGTGAAACACGCGCTCGTAATGCCTGTTCGTGGTCACGAGCTTCATCATCTCGTGAAAGAATTCGAGGCATTGCGACTGTCGCAGCTCTTTCATGACGCACCTCCGCTTGCCGATAAGTGATCGGTGATTCTATATGAATGCCGGATCGTGCCTGGCTGCCATGGTGTGGATTACAGGCGCATTGTACGCGATGCGCTCGTGATTGTCAATGCCCGCAGGGGGATGCTAGCATAAAAAACACCGGACCACACGGAAGGAGCGTCCCATGTGGTCCGGATTGTCGCCACCGTCGACGCACCGCTCGCGCGGCACGCCGCGGGGAATCAGTGTTGCGCCGGCGTGGCGTTGAGCAGCACCTCGTCGATGGCCTGCTTGAACGACTCCTTGGGCAGCGCGCCGGCAGCCATTTGCGGACGATCGCTCATCGGCACAAAGAGAATGGACGGGATGCTGCGGATACCGAACACCGCGGCCAGTTCCTGCTCGGCTTCGGTGTCGACTTTGTAAATGTCGATTTTGCCCTTGTACTCCTCGGCCAGTTCCTCGAGAATCGGGGCCACCATGCGGCAGGGCGCGCACCAGTCGGCATAAAAATCGATGATGCAGGGACGTTCGCCGCTGAATTCCCATTCCTTCTTGTTTTCGTAATCAAAGACTTTCTCGAGAAAGGTTTGCTTGGTGAGGTGTTCCATGAATCGCTCCGTGCGGATTGTGGTAATGTGTTCCAAACTGCACATGTGATGCGAGCAGTTCATGCGGGGATTCACGGCGCACTCGATGGGAACGCGCCCACGGCTGTGACGCAATTGCTACGAAGGGATGGCATGCCCTTCGCACCCACGCGTGCTCCCGTGCACGCGGACATCGGCCCTTCTATCGAAACTGTGTGATCAGGCCTCGGCGCGGGCGTCGGCCAGATTGTGCTCGTGCGACGAGCCGTTGAACGAGGCTGCGGGGAGGTCCACAGTGAACACCGAACCACGTTCCTCGCGGCGGCGATAGTTCACCGCGCCGCCCATGGTCTCGGTGAGTTTTTTGACGATGGAAAGACCGAGACCTGTCGAGGATTCACCGCCTGTGGGTTTGGCCGAGAGCTTGGCGAATTTCTGATACATGCGCTCTTCGTCCTCTTCGGTCATGCCCTCGCCTTCGTCCCACACTTCCAGCAGAATGCGCGAATCCGCGCGCCTCATACGAAGCAGAATCGTGGAACCGAGCGCGGTGTATTTGATGGCGTTGGAAATCAGGTTGTCCAGAATTTGCGACATGGCGCCCTTGTCGCCCAGGATCAGCGTGCCATCGTCGGCCAGATCCACATCGATGCGAATATGCTTGCGCTCGGCCCAGCGGGCATGCGCATGCACGAGTTGCATGAGCAAGGGGCGCACGTCGATGGGCAATTGATCGAGCTGCATGCGGCCGCTTTCCAGGCGGTTGATGTCGAGGAGATTGCGCACGAGCGTGATGACCATGCCAGCGGTTTCGTGAATGGATTGCGCCTTGGCGCGCAGGTACTCGGGCGAGCGGCCTTCCTCGGTCATGGCTTCCGCCACCATGAGAATGCCGCCGATGGGATTGCGCAAATCATGCGAGACAATGCCGAGCAGTTCATTTTTCTCGTTGTTGAGTTGCTCCAGCATGGCATTTTGCCGCGTCAGCTCCTCGTTTTTCCGCTCGATCTGTATCGCCTGATCCTGGAGCAATTCCTCATGCTTGCGGATGTCGGCGTTGGCGGCTTCGAGTTCCTCGGATTTCTGCTGGAAAATGAGCGCGGTGCGTCGTTTGAGCCGATAGCTCACGCCGAGCAGGAAAAGAATGATGACGAGAAAGAACGAGCCGATAATCACGGAATTGCGCAGCGACACCTGGCGCTGCAATTCCGCGTCTTTCAGCGCGCGTTCGCGGGCGAGGAGTTCACGATCCTTCTGCAGCAGGGCGATTTCATCCTTGCGCTGCTCGGCCTCGAGGCGCTGGGTGATGAGTTGCGCTTCCTGTTCCTTGAGCTTCAGCGCGCTGATCGTGCGCTCCTTGTTCAGAAGTTCGATGCTCTGGTCCTGCTCCTTGAGTTGTGCCGCTCGACGCTCGAGTTCCATCAATTTAATCTGCTGATCGCGTTTCAGCAGTTCGTTTTCCTTTTCGCTCTTCTCCCGCTGCGCCAATTCGTAGTTGGCGGTCATGTCGTTGATGATTTTCGAACTCTCTTCATTGAACAGCGAGTCCTTCAGCGCGGTGTGGCGGCGGTAGTAATCCAGCGCAGGGGCGTGATTGCCCAGCGCGGCATTGGCATCGGCACACAACTTGAGCGCATTGCGCTCGACGGCGCGCGCGTTGATGGCAGTGGCGAGGGCCAGCGCGCGTTCGCCCAGCTGCAGCGCGGCAGGGTACTGCTTGCGTGCCTGTTGCAGCATGCCCATGCGCAGATAAGTTTCGGCCTGACCCGTTTTATCGCCGATATTGGTGTACAATTCCGCCGCGCGCTGGAAATTCTCCTCGGCGCGCGCGAGCACGCCTTGCAAAAAGTAGCAGATGCCGATATTCAGATGCGTGCTGGCCAGGCCCTGCACATCGCGCAAATCCTTTTTCAGATCCAGGGATGCGACAAAATGCTGTAAGGCCTTGTCGTATTCGCCGCGATCCATGTGAATGACGCCGATATTGTTGTAGGAATACGACAACCCACGCACATCGCTCGTTTCCTGAAAGTACTTCGCAGCGCGCTGGTGATAGCGCAACGCGCGCTCCTCGTCGTTGAGCTTGCCGTGCAGCACGCCGATATTCGAGAGCAGGGCCGCCATCCCCTGCTGGTCGCCGAGTTCCTCCTTGAGCTGCAGCGCCTTGAGAAAATGGTTGAGGGCACGCACCCAAGCCCCTGTCCCTGCATAGGTTATGCCGATGCTTGTGAAGGAGTTCGCCAGTCCTGGATTGTCGTTGATGCTGCGTGCGAGCGATTCGGCTTCACGCGCGATGTTCAGGGCGCGCTCGGGATTTCCGCGCCGGTATTCCTGCGCGAGATCGAGAAGCAGTCGGACAAGTACCGAATCCCTTTCCCCCCGCTGTTGACGACTGCGCACCAGCAATTCCAGGCGCTCGATTTCCGTCTGTTGCTGGGCATGCGCTTGATCTGTCACGCCCAGGGCCTGTGCGAGCAGCAGCAAAGCGGCGAACACTATGGAAGCGCGTAGCATGTTCATGGCGGTCTTCCTTTCGCGAAGTCCTCAACGTTGGTTTCTGCCCGGCGCGCGCTGCGCCGGAGCACGTTGTTGCTGGTCGGAACGCAGCGGATCGCTGTCCAGCTTGCGAATCTCATCGTAATCGGTGGCGCCGTCGCCGTCGGTATCAACGACGAGCGGATTGGTGCGGAACAGGCGGATTTCCTCGAAATCCGTCAACCCGTCCTTGTCGGTGTCGGCCTGCACGGGATCGGTGCGGTGCAGATAAATCTCGTCGTAGTCGTTGATGCCGTCGCCATCGGAGTCCGGCAGCACCGGACTGGTGCGCCACACCGACACCTCGTCGCCGTCGTAGATGCCGTCGCCATCGGTGTCGACTTTGCGTGGATTGCAGCCGAGACGCTTCTCGTCGCTGTCGCTCAATCCATCGCCGTCGGTGTCCACTTCCTTGGGATCGGTGCCGAACACCATGATTTCCTCGCGGTCGCTCAGACCGTCGCCATCGGTGTCGGCCGCGTTGGGATTGGTCTTGTATTTGGTGACTTCCACATGGTCGCTGAGTCCGTCGTTGTCGCTGTCCCAAAACAGCGGATTGGTGCGATAGCGCTCCACTTCGAGAAAATCGTCGAGGTCGTCGCCGTCGGTGTCGGGATCGTAGGGGTTGGTTCCAGCCGCCGCTTCCTTGTCGTTGCTGAGACGGTCGCCATCGGTGTCGTTATCGGCGAACAGGTACCAGCTCACACCGATACGCAGGGACAGGTAGCTGTCGTAGGCGGTTTTCGCGCGCTCGGGATTGCCCGCGGGGTTCTGCTCTTGATCATACAGTCTCACCAACTCGCCGGAGTCAAAGGCGTCGAGTTCGCCACTCAACACGAAGTGGCCGTTGGCCGAGGCGCTGACCGAAAGATCGCGCGAAAAGAAATACTCGATCCCCGCTCCGAGCTGAGCCGAAAGCGCGGTGATGGGGGTTCGTGCGAGATACTCCGCCGTGCCTTCAATGTAATCCCGCGGAGAGAACATGGCCGCGCCCGCGCCGACATCCACGAACACATTCACCGGCTGATAGGCGAAGAGATTCATGCGTGCCAGGCCCTCGATCGACAGAAGGTCGGTGTCGCGATCGAGGGGTTCGTTCGATCCGAATTGGAATTTGTAGGTCTCGCCCATGTTGCGGCGATTGCGTCGCGTGTACCGCAAGGAACCGCCGTACACATTCGCGCCGACATCCAGCCACGGCAGTACCGAGTAGCGGAGCAACGCATTCCACTCGAAGCCGTTGGATTGATCGGTGAATTCGCCGAAATACCGCGTCGCTCCCGCACCGAGCGTCATCGACAGCTTCCCATCCGCCATGCGGGGCCGCCCCGGCCAACCGCCCGTGGGTTGCGCCATGGCGGGAAGGGCGCAGAACAGCAGCGCGGCGCATACGAAGGACAGCGGCGGAAGGATATGCGAGGTCATTGTCTGCCTCCCCCGCGCTCGCCTTCCATCGAGATGATGTACAGTTCCACGCGGCGGTTGCGCTCGCGGCCCTCCTCACTATTGTCGTCGGCGATGGGTTTGCTTTCACCGAAACCGACAGTGCGAAAACGCGTCGAAGCGATGCCTTTTCCCACGAAATAATCGCGTACGCTCCGCGCGCGTCGCTCGGATAACGCCTGATTGTAGTTCTCGTCGCCATCGCTGTCGGTGTGGCCGCGGATTTCCACCGTCATGCCCTGATTGCTCTGGAAGAGGCGCAATGCCTCGTCCAGCAGCGGCAGATACGATTGCTGCAACTGATCCCGGTCGTATTCGAAGGTGATGTTGCAAAAGGAAAGGATGTCCCCCGCCCGCAAGGTCAGAGAGTCGATGCGCAGCATGGTGCGTCGGCTACGAGGCGGCACATGCTGCACGTTGCGACGACGGTAGGGATCGGCCTCGCGATGGGTGATCGCGCCGGTGCCGTCGCGCGACGCCTGTAAGGTGCTGTCGGCCATGTTCGCTATCAGACTGTCGAGGCTGCCCGGTTGGAAACGCGATGAAGGAGGCGCGGTGATTACCGGCGCGATAAGATAGGAAATGCCGCCGCCCGGCAAGGGCCGGGTTTCGAGCAATTCGGCGAAGTAGCGGCGGTCACTGCCCTGCGACACCGGGAGATTCTCGTCGTAGCGCAGCGGATTGCTTCGCGTTTCAAACACCTCGCTGTAATCGCTCGTTCTGTCGCTGTCGGTGTCGGGATTCAGTGGATTGGTGCCGTAGTAGGCGATTTCGTCGTAATCGAGCAAGCGATCGGCATCGGTGTCGTTGCTGCGCGGATTCGTGCGATAGGTGATGACTTCGTTGAAATCGTAAATGCCGTCGTCGTCGGTATCGGGGCGCAGCGGATCGGTGTTGTTCACCTTCACTTCGGCATAATCGTCCAAGCCGTCGTAATCGGTATCGGGATTGCGGGGATTGGTCGTGTAAAGAATGACTTCCTCGTAGTCGCTCAACTTGTCGAGATCGGTATCCGGGTTGTTCGGATCGGTGTCATAACGCATCAGTTCATCGTAATCCGAGAGCAAATCGTCGTCGGTGTCGGGCTTGCGGGGATTGGTGTTGTATTTCATGATTTCCATGTAATCCCCGAGGCCGTCGTCGTCGGTGTCGAATTTCAGCGGATTGGTGGTATACAGCCGCACCTCCTCGAAATCCGTCAGGCCGTCGATATCCGTATCCACGCGATACGGACTGGTACCGATTTCCTCTTCCTCGGCATTCAGCAGCAAATCCCCGTCGTAGTCGTTGCTTTCGAACAAGAACCAGCGCAGCGACAGCGACGCGCTCAGAAATGCGTCGTTGCCCCCCGTCGGAAGGTCGATACGCGGGCGCCGGCGGCGATTGTACTCGGCCGCGATCTCGGCGGGATCGAAAGCGTCGATATCGCCGCGGAAAAGGAAATGCTGCTTGAGCAGCAATTGCGCCGAAAGCGTGCGCATGATGAAATACTCGGCACCCACGCCGACGGGCACCGCTACCGTGGCCGGGAAATCGGCTGTGGGACGCACCACCGCGTCATCGAAATCCGAGGATTTGTAAAACGCCAGTCCCGCGCCAGCCGTGAAAAACACATTGTAGAACTGCCGGGGGAAAAGATTCACCTCGGCGGAAATAGCGAAACTGGTGATGTCGATGCTGCTCTCGGCGCCGCGAAGTTCGGTGTCGCGTGGGAATTGGAACTTGTACAGCACGGGATCCACCGCTGTCGCGTCGCGCTTCACCCCCATGCTGCCGATGTCGGCGCTGAAGGTCACGCCCAATTCGGGAAACATGGTGTAGCCCAATTCCGCATGCAACAAGGGCGCGGTGAAACTTCCCGCAAATTCGCCCTGATGCAGCAAGAAGCCGCTGCCGAGAGCCAGCGACAGCAAACGCCCGGTGTAGCGCAGCCGCGGCGAGGGTTGCCGCGCTTCCGGCTGCGTCGTCGTTTCCACTGCCGGAACCTGGCACTCCATTACGCTCGGCCACAAGGTCAGCAGCGCAAACAGCAACAGCAATAGACGCGCCGCCGGGGCGCGGCGTGGCGCGCGCGGTATTCTCTGTGCTATGGGCAGGCAAGGCAGCATGCGGAACAACGGCATTCCTGTGAGCGGATGCATGAATTGACACATCACGGGCCGCGCACACCTCAACAGGTCGGCAACAGCGGAAATACGCGGCATCGTGATGACACAATCGTGTAAATGTACGGAAAATCGCCCGGAATCGCAGCGATAATTCTTCTCCCCCTTCGAAACACCTTTGAATGCGCAACCGCACCTACCTCATTGCCATGGTTGCACCGATGGCGATATTGGTTTCTCTCGTCCGCGTGAAATACTTTGTCCCCTGCGAGCATTCGCAGCACAGCGCGACAACAGCGGGAAAAAGAACATGCAGGTCCGATTCGACTTCACCAACAGCAGCATCGTCGTCAGCGGCGGAACCCGCGGCATCGGTCACGCTATCGCAACGTTGTTTGCCCGCGCCGGAGCGCGCGTGGCTGTCATCGCGCGCAACGCCGATCAACTGGCAGCGCGCCGCGAGGAGTGGGCCGCCGAAGGTCTGATGGTGACGTGCATACAGGGCGACGTCTCCGATGCCGCCCAGCGCCACAGCGTCGCACGGCAATGCCTCGAACAATTCGAACGCATCCATGCGCTGGTGCTGAGCGCGGGGACGAACATCCGCAAGCCCACAGTGGAGTACAGTGCCGAGGACATCGCCCGGGTGTGGGACACGAACATGCTTGGAAGTTTCGAACTGGCGCGGGGCTTGCATCCGGCCCTGAAGCGCGCGGGGACCGCCTCCCTGCTGTTTATCGGCTCCACGGCGGGATTGAGCACCGTGCCCACAGGCGCGCCTTATGCGATGAGCAAGGCGGCGATAGCCCAGCTCACACGCTACCTTGCCGTGGAATGGGCCGTGGATGGCATTCGCTGCAATTGCATCGCTCCCTGGTACATTCGCACTCCGCTGGTGGAGGGCGTGCTGTCCGATCCCGCCTGGTATGAACGCGTGCTTTCGCGCACGCCGCTCGGCCGCGTGGGAGAAGTGGAAGAGGTTGCCGGTCTGGCGGCGTTTCTCTGCAGCGAAGCCGCGAGCTATATCAGCGGACAGGTTATCGCCGTGGACGGGGGCTTCATGGCAAAAGGAATGTGAGCCGCAACGGCGAGCGCCGGAGGTGGCGATGGAGCAAGGCATGCGAGCATGAGGGCATGAGAAATGGGTTTGGATTGAGCGAGGAATCTCTGTAACATTGCTCGGTTGTGCCGGGGAGCAGGCATTTCCCCTCCTACAACTTGCTGGAAACCAGCGGCACGCTCCGGCGTGCGACGGTTCGCCTGCGTGGCTTCGCCCACAGACGGGATGTCCCTCCAGCCAACGGAGCAGATCTCCGCACCGCGATCAGGGCATGTCGGCGGCACACCGACACTCGCGGGATAGCAGGATGGTCGACCATCGACCTGAGAGCGCGGCGGAGGCAACGACGGAGTTACACCATGTCACACACACCCCTGTATTTCGACAGAAACGAAAATCCCTACGGTCCCGCACCGGCGTGTTTCGAAGTACTGCGCAACGCGGGTATCGATCAGATGAGCAACTACTCCCGCGATTTTGCGCGCGGCGTCAAATCCACACTGTCCGAACGCCTCGCCGGCGATTACGGCATACCCGAGGCCTCCATTCTCCTCGGCTACGGGGGTGAGGACATTCTCAAGCAAACCGTCCATTGCTATCTCCCCGCAGGCGGACGCATTCTTATCCCATCGCATTCCTGGTGGTATTACAAAACCATCGCCGATGAGGTGCGCGGTATCAAGGTCGAGTATCCCATCGTCGAAGGCGAAGACAGCTACTACTACGATATCGACACCATGCTGCGCCAGTACGAGGAGCACCACCCCCAACTCGTGCTCATCAGCTCGCCCAACAATCCCACGGGCAACAGTCTCGGACATGAGGATTTGCTGCGCGTGCTCGACACCATGCGCGACACAGTCGTGGTGCTGGACGAAGCGTACTGGTCGCACGACGGCTCCGACGCCGGACGCCTGCGCATGCTGTACGAAACGTATCCGAACCTGGTCATCGTGCGCACGTTTTCGAAATACTTCGCACTCGCCGGTGTGCGCATCGGCTACGCGATCGTCGGTGCCGGACTCGAGCAACTGGGACGCTTCAGCGCGCGCTACCTTGGCTATCACCGTCTGTCGGAACTCGTCGCGCTGGCAGCATTGGATTCTCCCGAGTACTATGCGAACGTCGCGCGTGCCATGGCCGAGGACAAGCAACTGTATCGCGACACGCTGGGTGCGTTGCCGGGATTCAAAGTATTCACCTCCCACGCGAATTTCATTCTCGTGCGCATCCCCTCGGACATTAAAAGCGCATTGAAGTCCTTTCTCGATGCGCGCGCACTGATACCGAAGTTCATGAATGAAGAGGCACTGAACAGTCACCTCCGCATCACCATCGGAACGAAGGAGCAAAATCGTCTGCTGATCGATGCGATCACGGAGTTCATGTCCAGCCGGGTCGACGCATGAAGTGGCTCGACGAGTACAAGCGCTCGTTGAAAATGGTCGAGGTGGAGGAAGTCCTCGACATGGTGCTGTATCGGCCGCTTGCCTTCCTTTTTGTCAAATCCATCCTACGCACGTCCATCACTCCGAATCAGATCACCGTGGTGTCGATGCTCTTTGGCATCGCGGGTGCTGTAGCCATTGGTCTCGGAACGGCGCAGGCCGCGCTGCTCGCCGCCGCGTTGCTCGTGATCTACGATGTGCTCGATTGCAGCGACGGGCAACTCGCGCGCCTGAAGAAAAACGGAACAAAGGCGGGACGCATTCTCGACGGGGTGGCGGATTACATTGTGAACGTCGCCATGTATTTCGGCATCGCGATCGGCTACGCCTGGCAAAGTGACAATGCCCTGCTCTGGTGGCTGCTCACCGCGGCGGCGGGCGGCAGCAATATGCTGCACTCGATTCTGGTGGATTACTACCGCAACCGTTTTCTCGATGTGGTGTTGCAGCGTCCCGGAACCTTCGACGACGATCTCGAGGATTTCCGTCAGGAATACGAACGGCTGAAAGCCGCGCGGCAAGGCGCCTTCGACCGTCTCATTATCCGCGTCTACCTCGGATATTCGCGCTTCCAGGGTGGACTCACGCGCGGTGAGCGCGCTCAGGAGGCAATAACGAACACCAGCCCCGAGCGCTACCTGCGTGCCAACCGCCGCGTGATGCAGGCCTGGCTGCTCGTCGGTCCCACCAGCCAGCTCACCTTCGTGGTGATCGCCGCGCTCTTCCATCGCTTCGATTTGTACCTGCCGCTGCTGGTGCTTGTCGGCAATCTCTGGGTGCTGCTGGTGTATCTGGTGCAGAAACGCGTCGACCATTCCCTCACCCTGGAGCAGCAGTCATGACCGCTCTGATTCTTGCCGCGGGCATCGCCTCGCGCCTGCGTCCCCTGACCGAGTACACACCGAAATGCCTGCTCGACATTGGTGGACGCAGCATACTCGCACGCACCGTGGACAATCTTCTGCTCAACGGTATTCGGGATTACGTCGTCGTGACCGGGTATCTCGATCACATGATACGCGAGCACATGGCGATGCATTATCCGGATGTACCAGTCCGCTACATACACAACGCGGACTTCGCCTCGACGAACAACATTTATTCGCTCTGGCTCGCGCGCGAGGCCCTGGCCGATCGGGAGATGCTGCTGCTCGACAGCGACATCCTCTTCGATGCCGCGATTCCGCGCGCGTTGCTCGACGCGCCACATGCCGATTGCGCCGCGGTGAACATGGCGGCAGTGGGCGAAGAGGAAATCAAAGTCCGCCTCGACGGCGACGGACGCATTCTCGACATTTCGAAAATCGTCCCCATCGCCGAAGCGGCGGGCGAATCCATTGGCATCGAGCGTTTCTCACGCAGGTTCGCGGCCGCGCTGTTCGCCGAGACGGATCGCATGATCCGTGACGAGGGGCTGGTGAACGTGTTCTACGAAGCGGCCTTCGAGCGTGTGATTCACGCTGGCGAGCACAACCTGTACGCTGTGGATGTGAGCGCCTGGCCGTGCATGGAGCTGGACACGATAGCGGACGTCGAACATGCCCGCTCGGTGCTGCTGCCGCGCTTGTCCTGAGTCCCGGGCCGAGGCCGCGCACGCAGTGACCTTCCATACCCTTTGCATCGTTCCATGTTGGGCGGCCGGCGGGGCCGTTTACGCGCGTGCGGGCTGTATTTGAACAGCGCGGGGAAATCTTTATGTTTGTAAGATAGTGTTGCTCACGGTTGACATTCGATTGCCCGCATGTTCGCGCGATATACTGTTTCTCTCGGTCTGTATGTGCTGACTGCGTTGGCTTTGCAGGGTTGTCTGCAAGCCGGCGGCGGTAACGCATTGCCCGAAGACGGCGCAACGCAGGAGGTCCACGTTTCGCGGTCCTTCAGCGATGCGGACGTGCGGCAAACCATCGAAGCGCTGTTTCTCTCAGGTTCGCTGCCCAGAGGGCTGGTGCATCGCGACACATTGCGCAACTTCTACACCGCCCGCGGTTTCGAGCCGCTGTGGATTCGCGAGGAGGATTTCCCCGGACGTATTCAGTCCATTTTACCCTGGCTGTTGCAGGCCTGGGAGCATGGGCTCAATCCCGAGTGGTACCATGCCTCCGCGTTGAGGCGCGAGATGATGAACACCATGGCGGGGAGCGAGGACACACGTGCATTGAATGGCAGCCTCGCGCGTATCGAGCTGTATGTGTCCGATGCGCTGTTGCGCTACAACCAGCATGTGCGCTATGGAGTATTCGACCCGCGCACACTCGATGCGTCTTACTACCTGCCAGTACACCGTCCCGGCTACCGCGAGTTTCTCGAACCTCTCCACAGCACGAATATTCTGGCCTACCTGCGGGGCATTCAACCCGTAGACACGCGTTACACAACATTGCGCGCGGCCTTGCGCCAGTGGAGGGAATCCGACAACGGCATGCGATGGCCGCGCATCCCCGCGCCATCGGTGGAGAAGATCTCCGCTGGCGACACCTCCTCGCTTCTGCCGTACATCACGCAACGTCTGCTGATGACGGGTGAACTCCCCGCGACCTACGCGCGTCCCTCGCCGTTGGTCTCGCCGTTCACCGCTGCGGCTCTGCGCTCGTACGAGCTTGACAGCATGCGCCTCGCGCGCCTCGGCAGCCGCGTGTACGACAGCGCGCTGGTGTACGCCGTGATGCGCTATCAAACACGTCACGGCTTGCTGCCCGACGGCGTGCTGGGTCCGCGCACCATCGCCCGCCTCAACAAGACGAGCGGAGAGTACGTGGCGCAAATGGAGCGCACGCTCGAGCGCTTCCGCTGGGTGCGCTACCCCGAGCGCGGCCGCTATGTGCGGGTGAACATACCGGAGTTCTGGCTCTACGGCATCGAGGACGGAGAGGTGAAAACGGACATGAAGGTCTGCACCGGGCTGCCCCGCGCGCTGTCCTACGATCCCTCCTACGCCCGCATGATGGCGAAGACGCAGCAGTCCTATGATCGAAAGAACTACGAGACGCCGATGCTGCACGGGTCATTGACGCATCTGATCCTGAATCCCCCGTGGTATGTGCCGAGCAGCATCGGCGCGCGCGAGGTGTACTTCAGCGCGTTGAAGGATCCGGGCTTTCTCCGGCGCAAGGGCTATCGCGTGTACAAGCGCGATTCGCTGGTGGATCACAGCAGCATCAACTGGTCGGAGTACAATCCGCGCAATCTTCCGTTTCGTTTCGTGCAGAGTCCGGGCGATCTCAACGCGCTGGGAAATATCAAGTTCATCTTCACGAACGATCACAGCATTTTCCTGCACGACACTCCGCAGCAATGGGCGTTCAAGCGCGCGACACGCGCGGTGAGCCACGGCTGCGTGCGCATCGAGAAGCCCATGGAATTCGCCCGCTTCCTGCTCGAGGGCAGCAGGGACTGGACCGCCGAGCGCGTGCAGCAAGCCATCAACAGCCGGGTGCACAGCAAGCCCGTGTTTCTTCCGCACAAGACTCCCCTCTACATCGACTATTACACCTCGTGGGTGGACAGCAACGGCGTGCTGCAATTCCGCGACGACGTGTACCGCAAGGATGCAGTGCTGGCTTCGGCCTTCACCGCCTTCCGCCGGGGGCAGAGCGCGTTCCGCTGACGCGCCCGTGCTTCCATTCGTGAAAAAAAACTTAATCTGATTGAATCATTTCTGCTTCGGTCGCGTACACCGTTGCTAGTGGCAAATATTTCGCGGATATTGGGTGTTCCGACGAAATTCACGTGCGAAAGCACCGCCACGAGTGACTATCCAACATTACTTCACCATTGGAGAGAGTTCGTACAATGCGACGAATGAAACGGATCCTTCTTGCCCTGCTCGCAGTGATCGTTGTGGCGCTGGTCGGCGGCTACGCGTACATGATGCTGGCTTTTCCCAACGTCGGCGATGCTCCGGACATTTCGGTGGCGATCACGCCCGAGCGTGTGGCTCGAGGAAAGTACCTCGCGGAGAATGTGTCCATGTGTATCGACTGCCATTCGAAGCGCGACTATTCTCGTTTCGCGGCGCCCGTGGTGCCAGGCACGGAAGGCATGGGCGGTGAGCGCTTCGACGAGAAGATGGGATTGCCCGGCACGTTCACGTCCTCGAATATCACGCCCGCAGGGCTGCGGGAATGGACCGACGGCGAGTTGTACCGCGCCATCACCAGTGGCGTGAGCAGGGACGGCCGTGTGCTCTTCCCCATCATGCCCTACCCGAACTTCGGGAAAATGGACAAGGAGGACATTTATTCCATCATCGCCTATTTGCGCACCTTGCCCGCCATCGAGCACGAGGTGCCGAAGGGCGAGGCGAATTTCCCGATGAGTCTGATCATGCGTACCATTCCAGCATCGGCAGCGCATGAGACGCGTCCGCTTCCCACCGACCGTGTGGCCTATGGCAAGTATCTCGTCAATGCGGCCGCCTGCGCCGAATGCCACACGCCAATGGAGAAAGGCGCGCCTGTACCGGGCAAGGAATTCGCCGGCGGTTCGGCCTTCGAGCTTCCCAATGGCACGCTGCGTACAGCCAATCTCACCCCCGACCGCGAAACCGGTATCGGCGCGTGGACCGAGGACATGTTCGTCCAGCGCTTCAAGGCCTACGCCGATTCAGCCGCGCACGAGGTGTCCGTGCCCGAGGGTGGCTTCAACACCGTCATGCCGTGGTTGTTTTACAGCAGGATGACCGACGAGGACTTGCGCGCCATTTATGCATATCTGCGTACGCGCAAGCCCGTGTCCAACCGCGTCATACCGTTCACTCCCCGACAGTAGCGCCACTCCTGAATAGCGCTCTCCCCGCACGCCCTCGGTGCGCAACGTTTGCTCCTCCCGTGTTGACACGGAGCATCGATGCCCACCGGGGGCGTTGCGGTTGTGCCCGGTAGGCACCACTCGCTCCAGCGCATGGAACGCGCAGTCACACACGCCTGCGGCAGCTTCACTCCACGGCGCGACGCACATCCCCGTGGTCCGCATCCTCGTACCATCCCTGCCGAAGGCAGAACGCACGCAGGTAATGCGGCGCGCGCAGCAGCGGCACGCCCGCTTCGCGAGCCCGTCGAAGCACATCCTCCAGAATCGCCCGACCCACACCCTGGCCTCGCAAGGATTCGTCCACGATCAACATTTCCATGGATATCAGTTCCGGCGCGCGCAGCACGTATCCCGCGCCACCGAGAATGCGCTTCCACGCATCCTCCACGACGATGTATTGCATGTTCTCGACCATCAACATGGGGAAGCGCTCGCGCAGGAACAGATCGTAGAGCGCACCGATTTCGGATGCGCGGGTGGCCTCGCGCAGCGACAGCTCGGCCCCATCGCCGGCACGCAGGCGCCGGACGAGCACAGGCCTCCCCGCCACGGGACGCAGCGCGTGCCTGCCCGCGTCGGCCAACGGCGCCACGAGGTGGAGCAAGGCCTCGCGCTGCTCTTCATCGCGCAAGGCGTCCTGAAGCTGCGCCATGGCGGGCAGGCGCATGGGCTGCACGTCGTCGCGCCGATGCATGTCGCGCAGCAATGCGTCGAAGGCTGTGCGCACGGCCTCATCGGCGTCGGCGAACAGGGTGTGTCGATACACGGCGTAGCGTTGGATGGGTGCGGCCTGCTCCAGTTCATGCACACGCAGCAATTCACGTACATGGGCATGACGCGTGGCCGCAGCGCGTTGCGGATGCTTGACATCCCATTCGCGGAAACATGCGATCACGCGTTGCACGGAGAGTGTGGGAATCCATGCTGCATGATGCTCCCGCAGGCGTTCAAGCAATCGCTCGCGAAGTGCGGCGCGGTCCAGCGGCAGTACCTCGGCCGCGGCAAGAAGCACGCGTTCCGCTTCCACATCGCCGAGGGCTTCTCGCGCGGCGTCGTACAGCCACCCCGCATCGAGTTGATCCGCATGCTCGGGAAATTGCGCTCCGAGCATTTCGATGAAATGCATCGCCAGTTCGCTGAGCAGTTCTGCCGCGCTGTGCGTGCTTCTCCACCCTTCGATGTCCAGTATCATCGCACGACTGCGCAGACAATCCGACGGCACGGCAACATTCGCCGGATGCACACGTCCCGGTAGCATTCCACGTCCGCTTTGCTCCCATGCGATTATGAACGCGGCCATGCCCTCGACGAGCGAGGTGTGCAGACGCGCAGCATCCATGCGGTCGGCGGTTGCGCAGGCCACGGCACCACGCAATGCGTCCCACACTGAAAGTGCATCCACATATTGCAGCGACACCGCGCCATGTTCGGGCATGAAACTACCGAAGCGCGGCAGCACGCGCGGACCACGCACGGCTCCCGCCAGCGCGATGAAGCGCTGCAAGGTGTCGAGCGCCGCGTCGTGCATGAGCCCGGCGTCGAGGATGATTTGAAATGGAAAATGCTGTCCTTCCTTCGTTCGAACATTCGCCAGGAATCGACGGGAGCTTCCCTGCGACGGCAGCAGCGAAATCCAGAGTCCGCCATCCGCAATGCGACGGCAGTCCAATGCGGGAAGCCGATGAATCATGAGCAGCGACAGCGAAAGGAAGGGAGTGCGTGCGAACAGCGCTCCCAGACGTTCACGCAAAGCGTCATCGATCCCCGCCTCGAAACGCAGCGCACGGGGGAGCTGCTCCGCCACCGCTGCGTCTCTCGATACTCTTGTGTACAACCTGGTGTAGTGGTCCTTGAGCGCGAAAAACGCGCGCAGCGCCGGACCACCATCGCCTCCATGCTCCCTGTCGTGCAACAACCAGGCGCAGAGTTCGGCGCGCACCTCGTATACCGCGTCCACAGTGCTTTCGGCCAGACGCGCCAGCAGGGCGATGATGGATTCCGTCAACGCCACGTTGCGCTGCAAGGCGAGATCGTCACTTTCACGATAGGCACGAAGGCGCGCGCGCAACGCGGCCAGACGGCCGTGACGTACATCCCGCTCGGCAATTGCGCTGATCGACGCCTCTGTCAGGAAGGAGCGGCCCGCGTGCACGAACTCCGCGTACGGTTCGCCATCCTCGGGAAATGGATCACAGAGGAGCAGGGTCAGGTACGCGCCGCTGCGCACGCGTTCGTCCGCGTGCCAGGCGAGAGCGGCGAGTCGAGAGCGCAGCACCTGGGCGAGATGGCTGCCCGCGCCTTCGAGTTCGGCTCCGACATCGTCCAGAAGTTGCAACACTGCTTCGGCCGGCGCTGTGAGTATGCGCGCCAACAGCGCGTGCACACGCAGCACGCGTGGGGATAGTGCCGAAAACTGCGCTGCTTCCGGCAGTACTGCCAGCGCATCGGCGGCCGCCTCCGCAGCACGGAGCGGTGGCAAAGCGACATGCGACGCATCCCAGCCCTCGCGGCAGGGAAAAAACGCGGCGAGCGAGGCATTCCCCATCCACCCCCGTGGCTGCCTGCACAGCGTGCCGACATCGATCCGCGCATCCACGGCCACGTATTCCACATCGCCCACAACCCAACTGTGCGCATCCCTGCCACAGCGAACCGGAAGCAGCATGCCGCTGGAGCGATTGCGCAAACCCTCGCGGTCGGCAACCAATTCGTTCGCCGTGATTCCCATGGCGCGCAGCAACCACAGCGGGATGATGAGTTGCAATCCCCGCACGGACGGCGTGAGTGTTCTGTCCTGATACAAACCCTCGATCAGTGCCGAACATGCTGCCGCGATGCTGCGGCGGTTGTACGATCCTTTCGGAGTGACTTCTCCTGATGTCGCATCGAAATCCCGTTCCAGCAAGGCGTAGCGCACGATGCGCTCGAACGGCGCCAGACGCGCATTCACAGTGCGCACAATTTCATTGACATACGCTTCCCGCTCGCCATCGTCGTGCGCCGGAGTGAAAAGCGGATGTTCGGTATCCGGAACTATGAGCGCCACGTTGTACTCGCGCCCATCACCCGCGATGAACACTCGTTTTATCGCCGGCACGTCACGGAACTGCTGTTCGATGGCGAGCGGCGAAACCGTCTGTCCTTTGCTGTTTTTGTAAATGTCTTTGATGCGATCGATGATTTCGAAATGCCCGCCATCCTGCACGCGGAAGATATCCCCGGTGGCGAACCAGGCGGGCTGCTCGGCATCGACCACTGGCAGCGCCCCTTGCTCCGGCAGCGAGGCCGCGACGTAGCTGCCACGGATCAACAACTCGTCCCGCGCCCCCAGGCGCGCCTCGAGCAATGGGAGGGGAATTCCGACGGAGTGTTCCTGATACGCACCCGGCGGCGTCATGGTGATACCTCCGGTTGCCTCGGTCATGCCGAAGCCACTGCACAATTCGACGCCGGCTTCGTGGAAGAAGCGAAACACCGCGGGATCGAGATAGCCCGCGGCGGACAGGCCCCAGCGCAGCGCTCCTCCGCTTACCGCGCGAAACAGCTCGCGCGCTTCATCCATCGACTTCCCTTCCATGCGCCGCAACGCGGCGTCGCGCAACTGCGACCAGCGCAGCGGCACGCCGATCAACCCGGTGGGACGCACCGTGCGCAAGCCTTCGAGCAAGGCCTCGCGCGAGCCATCGCGTGCGAACACATACCGCCCCCGCCAGAACAGCATGCCTTGAAGTTCCAGGAAACGACCGAACGTATGGAACAGGGGCAGATAGCAGAGCAATGTTTCATCGCGGCCCACCGCGGGCAGCGCCGCCGCGCGAGCGAAACGCTTCGACAGCATTGCCCATTGTGAAAAACACACACCCTTGGGTTGCCCGGTGCTGCCGGAGGTGAACATGACGGTGGCCGTGCTCAGCATGTCGACGGGCGCCGCCTCGTGCGCATGCTGTCCGTGCTCGGCGAGCACAGCGTCGAGAAAACGCACGTCCTTCCCCGCTTCCAGACCATCCGGACGTGTGGCCAGCACAAGCGGCGCGGGATGCTGCTGCTCAGCAGCATTGCGCAGCACGGTCACACGCTCGACGCTGTCGCCAATGGCGATGGTGATACCGAGACGTCGCATCACCCACGTCACTTCCTCCGCACTGCTGTGCGTGCTGAGCGGGGCGACGAGTATGCCATGTGCCGGACAGGCGAGATCGATCAATGCCGACTCGATGCTGTTCGCGCACATCAGCAGTACGCGGGCGTCCGGGCGCACCGCGCGCAGAGCGGCGGCGAGGTGTCGGGCACGCAGCCACGCTTCGGCGTAGCTGATACGTCGCTGCTCGGATGGGGCCTCAAGGAACATGCGCGATGCAAGTTCTTCCGCCCTGTCGGCAAACAGATCACCCATGGTATAGGGCAACAAGCGCAGCAGGTGCGCGCACAACGCAGCCCAGGCGTGACGTTGCACGGTATCCAGTGTTTCGAGCGCATCGGGATGAGCGGACCAGGAGAGAAAGGTGCGCCAATACGTGGCATCACCGCGAAGCTTCGTTGAGGACGTGTGTTCGAGCGCGGCGAGCAGCACGGCGCGGTTGCGCTCGGGATCCTCACGGTTCTGTGGCAGATCGGGGTGCGTGATCATGGCAGGCTCCAGGTGCTGCATGGGGTGAGGCGCGGCAAATCGGACCCGCGCCATCCGTAAACTAGCACGGCGCCTGCACATTTCCACCACACGAGCAACCGCGCGTGCGTGCGGAGCAACCAGATTGAGGAGCGCCGTGCTGTGTGCGCCAAGGCAGGAATGCACGTTCGAAGCGCCGCGCGGCAACCTGCCCTATCATCCGAAACGGACTGGCAACACCTTGAAACACAGGATGCTATACCGTAACTTGAGACGATTGCTGTAAATCGCGTTCTTCACGCAGTTTTTCTTCGATTCGCCAACGGAGCATGCCATGTCTGCATCGCACTCCTCCGCCCTCCGCATTCTGCACCATACCATCACCGCTCTGTTGCTGCTCCTCCTCGGCGCACCCGCGTTGCACGCGCAATTGCATGTGCAGTTTACCGTGGATGTGGATTCGGGTGCAGCTCCGCTCACCGTGCGTTTCACCGATGGAAGCACGCCCGGGGACTCGGTGATTTTCCGCGCATGGGATTTCAACGACGACGGTATCATGGACAGCGACGAACGCCAGCCGTGGTGGACGTACGAAGTGCCGGGCCGCTACAGTGTGACGCTGATTGTAGCCGACAGCGCCGGATACGACACGTTGCGCATTGCGAACATGATCGACGTGGCGCCCATACCGCAGAGCGAAATAGCCGTCGGCATTCGCGTTGTCGAACCGGGCGGACCATACGTGAGCACGGTGGAGCTGTGGGGCTATGCAGGCAGTGGCGATCCCACACCTTTTTCTCCCATAAGCATTCGCATGCCTGTCGACACCTTGGGCTACGCGAATTTCTACTGGATGAAATTCCTCCCGATGATGACGCAGAACATCACCGAGTTGCTGTTGCTCGACGCAACCGGCACGGTGGTGGGAAAAACCGGATTCCATTATCCACTGAAGGACCTGAGCGCACGGCGCCGCAAGGACGCCATCGTTGTCCACCACCGCGACATGAGTTCCTACGCGGATCATCCCGTCGAGCAGCCGACGAGCACGGGATGGCTGTTTCCAACGGCCTCCCGCTTCCCGTGGCATCCCGGCCGGGCGCTGGCGCCGTTCATCGCCATGGGTGAGGCTGTCACTGGTCGCCTGAATCCCACGACGCTGCTTATTCCGCCCGCAAGATTCAGCGGTAATCCGGACGGCCGCGGACAGTACCGATTTGCCCATATCCGACCCGACCGGCGTCCGCTCATCCTTCTGGGCGATCTCGCCCGGCGCGACGCGGCCTGGGGTGCCGATATCGACGTACTCGGCGCCATCGACATCGCCACTCCCGGTTTCAATGGAAAATCGGACTATGCATGGACGAGTTACCCCGGCCGCGTGCAGCGTCTCGATGCCGCCGCAGCCGATGCGTACGATGTATGGCAGATCGTGCATCCTCCGGACCAGTCGTTCGAGGAGAACGGTTGGCTGCTGGCACGCGATCTCGATGTGCTGGCGGGACTCTACGACACGAATCTCGTGGCGGCCGTGGGCCATGGCACGGGCGGGCTTGCGTTGCGCGCCTACATGCAGGGAAGCGCGCGGGCGTACATGTATTTCGGCGATGAATCCACCGTGGCCTTTCGCGGTGACATCACTGATGCGGTATTCATTGCCACGCCGCATGCCGGACGTTTCCGCGCGGGACTGGCCTACGGCACGAGTCCGCTTGTGTCCGGCTTCATGGATGCGGCGGCTCCGGCATTGCGCGAACTCTCGCCCGCTGCGCCGTCGCTGCTGCGGCTCGCTGGAACTCCGCTCCCCGCCGGCGTGCGTATGCTTTCCCTGGCGGGCAGTCCGCCTGTACACCATGTCGAAGCGCAGCCACGCGAATCGCGCATGCACGACGACGGTGTTGTGGCGCTCGCCTCCGCTCTTCTCGACAGACACGGTGTATGGAATGGCGCACTGGCCGGCTTTTCCAACGACATGCTGCACGCACCCGATCTGCACGATCCGGGTGCGACCATTCCCGATGCGCAATTTCTGCCGGAGGTAATGCATGCTTTTCTGCGCAGCGACAGCGCACTGTGGGCTCAGCGGTTGCGCATGCTTTTCCTCATGCGACCCGACAGTCTCCGCTTCGGCGAGGGCCAATTGCTGCCGGCCGGCGCGGCACCCTTGCGCGTGGATGTGTCCATCCCTGTGTTGCGGCTTTTCGAAGCCCCGGCGCTGCCTTTCGATCCGGCTCTTCCCTGGCGCATCCGCCTTACACAGGATAATTTGCTCCGTTTTGAACTGGAGACCATCGAGGACGAGCAGCGCTTTGCCGATGCGGGTCTCTTTTTCTATCCCGCGGATGTGCGCTGGCTTGCTCCCCCGCAGCAGCAGCGCATCGAGGATTGGAATGCGCTCTATCCGATGACGCGTCCCGGCGGCATGCATCCGCTCTCGTCGCAGACTGTGCAACACGATGGATACGGTTGGCCCATGCCCGCGGTCAATGGGGGCATACTCTTCGATCCTGTGCTGGCCTTGCGCGACGATCGAGGCCGACGCCACGATGTCGCCACGCTCGGCGGCACCTTGGATTGTCGCTGGTCGCGAAGCACGCTGAACGATTTCGTGATGTCGCCACAGGTGGCGCGAATCGCACGCGATGTGCGACGCCTGCGCGGCGTGCTTGGCGGGCTCCCCACCATCACCGCGGATTGCCTGACCCGTTCGATCACCTTTGTGGTATCGTATCCCGGCCGGCCCGCTCCGGTGATCGAAGTCACCGCTCCAGACCAAAGCGTGCTCACGGCGGCCAATGCCAATGACAGCACCATTTTCCACACGAGAATCGACGCGCTCGGAAGCCTGCTTTACACCATTCTCGATCCCATGCCGGGCGAGTGGACACTGCGCCTTGACAACGAAGTGGTGGTGCCTGAACAATGCACGCTCGCCGTGCATGTGGAGAACGGCCGGAATGTGCGGCTCCACACCTCCGCCGAGCATGTGTTCACCGGCGACACCGTGCTCGTGTCCCTGAGCATCGACAACGACGGGCCCTTGCCCGGCTCCCCCACCGCGCAACTGCTGCTGACTGACAGCGCCAATACCACGAGCGTGTTCCCGATGCGCGACGACGGCATCGCACCGGACACGTTGGCGAACGACGGCGTGTTCACCACACGCTTCATTCCAACAGTGGAGGGTATGAACCGCCTGCGCGCGGAATACTCGGCACTCAGCACAAACTGCGCCATATCGCGCGTGGCTATTGATACCGTGCATGTGCGCATGGGCCTGCAACTGCTCGCACCGAATGGTGGCGAGGAGTGGCGCAGTGGCGGCGTGCGGCGCATAGCGTGGCGCGGTAGCGCCCCGACAACTGTTCGCGTTGAATACAGCGTCAACAACGGCGCGAATTGGACGGTATTCGCTCCATCGGTGACCATGGTCGATGGCGGCATCGATTGGATCATACCCGATCTCACGTCCGAGCGCTGCCTGGTACGCGTGGTGGACGTCGATGGCTGGCGAAGCGATACCTCGGATGCGGTATTCACCATTTTCCGCCGTCCCGAACTACAGCTGTTGCGCCCGGCGGGTGGCGAACTATGGCAGGTGGGCGATACGGAGAACATCACCTGGGACGCTCTCGCGACACATCGCATCGACATTTCCTATTCCACCGACCGCGGCGCCGGCTGGCTGCCGATCGCCTCCGGCGTCGATGCACGCACGGGAGTGTATGCGTGGACCATCCCCGTTACGCCTGCCGACAGTTGCCTGCTGCGCATCACGGATATGGACGAGGCGTCCGTATTCGCCACGTCTCCTCCCTTCCGCATCCGCCCCATCCCCGCGCTGCGTGTAATCGCACCGAATGGAGGCGAACGGTGGACAGAAGGAAGCACACAGCTGCTCCGCTGGCAATCCGCCGCGGTGGACAGTGTGGAGTTGCGCTACAGTGCGGACGCTGGTGTGACCTGGCTCCCCATCGCACATGCGCATGCCACAGATGGCCTGCGTGGATGGGTGATACCGCAAACGCCTTCGGCTCATTGTCTTTTCCGCATCACAGGCATCGATCGTCCCGATCTCGATGATGTGAGTGACGATGTTTTCGAAATCGTGCCCATTCCCCGCCTCCGCGTACTCGCACCCTCGGGCGGTGAACAGTGGGAAATCGGCAGTGTGCGGCAAATCCGATGGGAGAGCGCGGGAATAGAGCGCGTGGATATTGCCTACACAACGGACAACGGCGGATTCTGGCGCAGCATCGCCATCAATCTTCCCGCCGCCGTGGGCGCCTACAATTGGACTGTGCCCGTCGAGCCATCCAACGCCTGCCGCATCCGCATCAGCGACACCTACGACAGTGCGCGTGTCGCGGTCTCGCCGCAGGTGTTCAGCATCAGCGAATCCTCCACGCGGCCCACGCTGTTCGCTCCGACGGATGCTTCCACCGGAGTGTCCACGAGGCCGGGATTCTGGTGGCTGCCGTTCTCGGGCGCGGCGATGTATCAATTGCAGGTGACCACCGATCCCCAACTGGGATTCTGGACCATCGACCGCAACGATTTGCGAAGCACGAATTTCTCATCGCCCGAACTTCTCCCGATGACCACCTACCACTGGCGTGTACGCGCTCGCGTGGGCAGTGTGTGGACTGATTGGTCCGCAGTGTGGACTTTCACCACCAGCGCCTCCACCATAGGAACGCCACGGTTACAGTCGCCGTTGGATGGCGCCATTGGACTCGCGCCGTCCACGCAATTCGTTTGGGCGGCCACCGACACGGCGGCGAGCTGGCATTTGCAGGTCGCGGAAGATCTCGGCTTTGTCACGCTTGTGGAAGACCGACTGGGCATCGTGGGCTTTGTGCATTCCTCGGGTGTGCTCGAGGTGAACAGCGATTATTACTGGCGCGTGCGCGGAGGGAATCAGGGTTCGACGGCATTTGGCGACTGGTCGGAAGTTCGCCGCTTCAGCACCGCTCCCCCGCCGCCGCGGCACCTTTCCCCGCTGGATGGCTTCCCGGATGTGGCGCTCACGCCGTTGCTCCAGTGGTATCCCGTCCCCGACGCGCGTACGTACCGCATGCAGATTGGACTGGATGAATCGTTCTCGACTATCGTGTTCGACAGCACGCTTGCCGTATCGTCCGTGCGCGCACCGCGGCTGTGGAGTTTCTGGACCTACCATTGGCGCGTGCAGGTCACCACTGGACGAGGCACGAGCGTGTGGTCGGCTCCATGGTACTTCCGCACCATGGACATCGGCACAGCGGTGGAAGCCACCACACCTCCGGGCCTCCCGCACGTGCTGTGGATTGCGCCTCAACCGGCCGCGACGGAGATTCGTGTCGCCCTTGCCGGAATCACCGGGGAAACACGTGTTGAACTCGTGGATCTCCTGGGCCGCGTGCGGCGCGTGGAATCCCTACGCGGCGCGATGGACAATGTCGAATTGCGTTGGATGGTGAGCGATCTTCCTCCCGGACGCTATCACCTCCGCATTCACAGCATGGGGCGGAGCATACAGCACGGAGTGACCATCGTGCGTTGAGCAGCGGCGGGCTTGCCCGCGCGCCGTGCTGCATCGCTGTCGTTGCATCCGCAACTGGTGGAAAAGAACATGGCCTTTGTCCGTGTGCCGGGCAAAGGCCATGTCGTAACATCAGCTTCTTTCGATCAGTCCCGTATCACTGCGATTTTTGCCACACCGGCCTGTTTGCCATTGGCGGAGGCCGCGACGATGAAATACACACCGCTGGGCACGGGCGCGCCTTTCGCATCGCGTCCATCCCAGAATCCCACGCGGCCACCGGGCGACGGCAATTCGACCACGAGATCACCCGCCACAGTCAGCACCTTGATAATGCTGCCCTCGACCAGGCCGTCGATCAACAAGCGATCATCCACGCTGTGGCGATAGGGATTCGGAGCCACGCGGATTTCCCCGAAGCTTTCGTTCGGCTGCGCGTACGGCGTCGAAAGACTGGACAAACCACGCCTCGTGGCGATATAGGCCACACCTGTTGAGGGGTGAACCACGATATCGATGATTTCATTGTCCAGCAGCGGACTATTGCGCGTGTCGTACTGCGCGATGATTTCCGAGCCATCGGGGGAAAGCACGAACACACCGTCCTTGCTGCCCAGCCATTTGTTGTTCACGGGATCAATGGCGATGCTGGTGATGTACAGCCCCTCCACGTTGCATCGCGTGTTGAAGCAGGTTTTGGAAATGCGCTCGCTCACCTGCGGATTGAAAATGGTGCGAATGCCGCGGTCGGTGCCGATCCACACATCGCCCAGGCGATCCACCTCCACCGCGGTGACGAGGTCCGTGGCGTTGATGCCATTCGCATCGGTCGCCGGGAACCATTTGAACTGATCATCACTGGTCAACGCAGGCGTGCCATTGTCGTCGTGCATGAACATTCCGCTCCACGTCGGTGTGGAGGTGAAAATCCCCCATTTCGCACCGAATTGATCCACGGTCATCGCCGAAGCGTACAGGCCCGTTGGAGCCGATGGCAAACGGAAAAAGTACCAACTCCCGTCGACTGTGCGGCAGCCGAGATGGCTGGTATTCGTTTCGTTGTGCAATGTCCACACATTTCCTTTGCTGTCGACGGTGACTCCTTCGACCGAAGCGTAATTGGCGTCCACTGTCACACCGGGAAAGCCCGGGACATTCGCGGGATTGAAACCGCTGAAACTCCCATCGGGCGACAGACGCAGCACACCATTGCCGCGTGTGGAGAACCACAGCGTGCCATCACCCGCCACCGCGGCGTACATCATGTTGTTGGTCTTGATGTCTGGATCGGTCGCCACAAGATAATTGCGCCATCGCGCACCATCGAAGCGGTAAAAGCCGCGCCCTCCGTCCGATAAACCCGATGTGCCCCAGAGCATGCCCGAGCCATCCACGACCATGGATTTGAAGAAATTCGAACCCGGTCCCTCGGGTTTACGGAACGTCCACGGACTTCCCTCCACATACGTGGTTACTCCTGCCGTGGAGGCGAGATGCACCGCGGCATCAATGACATGCACATCGGTGAAACGTGGCTGCGAAGGATAGGCGCCGTTGTCCAGCCGATCACCCACCGTCCGCGCATCCTCGCCAATGCGCCAACTCATGAGCTGCACAGTGGTGAGCACGAGCAATTCCCCACCGTGAGGTGCGAGCGCACGGATGCTGCCGGAGCCACCGGCCAGTGTGTGTCGCTCCTGCCAGCCCCCGCCGGTGAATTCATACAAGGCTCCCGATGTCGCAGCAACGATGCGGCCGCCAAATGAGGCAATCGCTTGCACATCGGCATCGCCGGCACCGGGAAAAACGGTGTAACTCGTCCAGTTCGCCGGATCCTTCAGATTCGGATTATCGAGATCGGCGGTGGCGATACCGTTCTCCGTGGCTACCCAGATGCGTGTGCCATCAAGAAGCACATCGCGCACAGCGCTTTGCGCCGCGAGTTCGCCAAATTTCGTATAGGTATCTCCGAATTCCTGGCGGTCGACGTTGTACACCGCCAGTCCGAACTCCGTGCCGATGTACAACAACGGAGCGCGCGCGCCCAGCCATGTGATGCCCCGCCGCGAGTACTGTGTAGCCCGCGCGATATCGCTTACAGACATCCAATTTCCGTCCATGGCGATGTTGAGCATGCCCGCACTGGAACCCACAACAATGCCGCCGTCGAGGGCGGTCACTGCCGTGTAATCGATGTCCGAGAGTCCGTCGACGTTCGTATAGCGGGTGAATCCGCCATTGCGCTCGACAAACACACCGCCACTGCTGGCGGCCATGATGCCCGCGTCGCTCACGGCGATGTCCCGCACATTCTGCATGTCGGTGAGTGTTTGCCACGTCCCCACCTGCGCATGCAGGATCGTGACGCCCAAGAGCAGCATCGCGGCGCACTGGGATATGAAGTGGCGCATCAGGATGGCTGCCCTTCGATGGCCTTGTAGAGATTGAGCATTTCGATGGCGGTAAGCGCAGCCTCCCAACCCTTGTTGCCATGCTTGAGACCGGCGCGCTCCAGCGCTTGCGCGGTGCTGTCGGTAGTAAGCACACCGAACGCCACGGGCACACCGCTCTCCATCGAGAGATTGGCGATTCCCTTGGTCACTTCCGCCGCAATGTAGTCGAAATGTGGTGTTTCACCGCGTATCACCGCGCCAATGCAAATCACCGCGTCGTAATTGCCCGTGCCTACCAGCTTGCGCGCGACGAGAGGCAATTCAAACGATCCGGGACAAAGGACGACATCGTATTGTTCCTCGGTGGCACCGTGCCGCTGGAGGCAGTCGATCGCGCCTTCCACGAGGCGGCGGGTTATAATGTCGTTGAAGCGGCTGGCGATAATGGCGTAACGAAACGTCCCTGCGTGCAGGGTACCTTGAATGGTCGTGTGCATGCGTCTCCTCGACGTTACTGAATGAACAGGCGACGTTTCATCGCCTGCACGGTATCCACGGTAATGGTAAAGGTGCCGAAATTCGGATAGTCGTTGCGCTTGCCGCCATGGAAATCGGAGCCCCCGCTCTCCAGAAGAAAGTACTCCGAGGCGATACCGCGATAGTACCTCCTGCGGTGCTCGTCGTGCGCGGGATGCACAACCTCCACTCCATCGATGCCGGCGTGGATGAGATAGGAAAGGTCGTTCTCGCTCACATACCAACCCGGATGGGCGAGAATGCTGATGCCGCCAGCGTTGGCGATGATTTCCACTGCGTCCTCGGGCGAAATCTTGTACTTGGGCTCGAAGGCGGGTCCGCTTTCGCCGATGTAACTTTCAAACGCCTCGGCGTAGTTCTCCGTCAATCCCTCGTCGAGCATCGCGGCCGCGATATGCGGACGCCCGACAGCGCCCAACCCCGCATGCTCGAGCACGCTGTCGAAGTCCAGCGGTAAATCGAGGTTGTTGAGTTTGCGGACAATGCGCTCGGCGCGTATGAAACGTTCCTTTTTCAAAAAGGACAGCGTGTCGCGCAATTGCCTGTTGTCCGGATCGAACATGTAACCGAGAATGTGAATGTCCTTGGTGCCAAGAGTGGAACTTAATTCCACACCGGGAATGATTTCAATGCCAAAATCCCCCGCCACACCCATGGCCTCGCCGATTCCGTCTATATTGTCGTGATCGGTGATGCTCAATACGCCGATGCCGACTTCGTGCGCGCGCATCACCAGTTCGCGCGGCGACAGCGCGCCGTCCGAATAGTAGGTGTGCGTATGCAGATCGACTTTTCCGCTCATGATCGGGCGTTGATGAATGGAACACGGGTGGCATGATGGCGCGCGGGCCGGCTATTGCTCAACGAACAACAGGTACACGAGATACCCCAAACCCACTTGAACAATAGCCAGCGAAATGCCTGCATAAATATCGTATTTTTTGACCTCAGATAGCAACGCTCCATCCGGTTTCCGGAGGTAATCCTCGTACAAACCATCGGCATGTTGCTTGAACATGACCGAAGCCACACCGGCGATGAGGGCGAGTCCGGCGGGAACGGCCACGCGCAAGCCCGGCGCGGAAATATCGCCCTTCCACTCCTCCAGCATTGGCGCGCTCTGCTCCGCGTGAAGCGTGACAATATGCGCCTCGTCCTCCACCACGTCCGCACGCAGGGACACATCACTATACCCCGCCGCACGGAGTGTCAGCAGGCTGCTGTCGCGCGGAACATCCAGCGGTGTGTGGCCGAGCAGAGTATCGCCGCGAAACACCGCCGCGCCGTGAGGCACACTGCGGAGACGCAGTCGTGCCTCGAAGCGAACGAAGACCACACCCTCGCGCTCGCCGGGCATCGGGCAGCGCAGCTCTTTGCTCCGCGCTCCCCACACGGCACGCCCGGGATAATACACCGTCAGACTGTCGGCCAGGGCTCGCGACACGCGCAGTGGTGTGCGGCCCAACAGCGAATCCCCGCGATACACCTCCGCCGATCGCGGCTCGCTCTCGACCATCACCCACGGCGAAAATGCGGGTTCGATATCCTGTGCGCGCAACACTCCCGTGAACGTCAGCATCGTGCAGCAGCCGAAGAGCATGGCGAAGAGAAGCACGCGGCGATCACCGCTCATCATCGCCTCCTTCGCCTTCGTGGTGAAACATCCACGCCGTGCCTTCCTCATCCACAAGCAACACGCCACGTTCACTCAGCAAGGGAACCATGGCGCTGCGTTTCGGCACGCGGACGAGCGGCTCGAAATCATCGCGCTCGCGCCGCAGCACACCAAGAGTTCCGTCCCGCTGCATCAGCAACAGTCCATCAAACGCCGGGACGGGAGTCGCACCCGGCAAACCCCGCGTCCGCCAGGTATGGCGCGTCGTGCCATCACGCGCATCGAGCAGCAGCACGCGGCCGTCGGCCAGGGCAACCACCACATTGCCATTCCACAGCGCGGGAGCAACATGGCATTCCGCCCCCAGCGAAACCGAGGCGCGGACGGCTCCACTCTGAAGGTCAACGATGCACAAAGCACCGGCGCGGTTCACCGCCACCGCAGCATCACCCACCACCATCGGTCCGGCCACGTAGGCGACGCCACTCGCGTGCCGCCACAACTCCGCACCATCGCGCAGCGCAAGTCCGCGCATATCGCCGTGCATATCGGTCACAAGGAGGACGTCCCGTCCCGCCGCTGGTCCGGCGCTGAATGCGGTGCGGAATTCGCGCGTCCACACAAGCGATGAATCCGGTATGGAATAGCGTTGCACGCGGCCTGTCACCGTAGTGATGTACACCGAGGCGCTGTCGACGCACACTGCGCTTTCCACGGGATCGATGCGACGTTCCCACAGCAGCGCGGCGCTGCGCACATCGTAACATTGCAGGGTGGCTTCGGAGCCATTGCCCGCCACCAGCAAGCGCTCGCCCGCAAGCGCGGGGCTGCCATCGATGTACCACCGCGTATTGATGCGTCCAACCTGCTCGCCGCTGTTGAGCGAGAGGATGTCCACAATGCCACCCAGCACGGGAACGAAGGCCAGATCGCCCAGCAACAGCGGAGTTCCCGCTCCGGTGTAACCCGACAGCGAGCGATCCCAGGCCGGCACGAGCGTGCGCAACACCTGTGGTCGCGCACCGTTGCGCTGCGCGTTGCCGCCCTCCTGCGTCCAATCCCAGGCACCCGCGGCGGGTGCCACGTCCATGAAGCTGCTCTGTGAACAGGCAGCGAACAGCAGGCCAAGCATGAGGATGGCTATGCGCATCAGAAATCCCATCCGAAGAAAAATTGGTGGTACATGTCGCCCTGCAACTGCGTGAAATTCCGCTCGATGCGTTTGCCGATGTCGTAACGCAACACCAGAATGCCGAAAAGGCTGAAGCGCAATCCCGCGCCAATGCTTCCGAGTGTTTCTCCGTAGTGCTCGTCCCAGCTGTTTCCCGCGTCGACGAACACTGCTCCACGCATGATACCCAGATTGATGGAACCGAACGGCAGATCGAAACCCACGCGATCCAGCACGGGGAAGCGCAGCTCCACGCTGCTCAACCAGCGCTTCGTGCCGCGTATAGACCAACGGGGCCATCCGCGCAAATCCCAACTGCCGCCCAGAAAATAGCGCCGCGCCTCCTTGCCGTGATTGTACAGGAATTCGAAGCGCGTGGCAACAGCCGAGCGGAGGCCGATGCGGAAGTATCGGCGATAATCGAACATCGCCGAATAGTAGTTCACATTCGAATACCGCAGGTCGGTGGTGTAGGACAAGGTGAGGTTGAAACGATTCCCATCGATCGGTCCTGTCCAATAGTACAACGCGTTGTCCTTCACATACGATACGCTGTTGGTGAGCAACAAGGCCTTGCGCTGCCGCACCTCGGCCAGGGCTTCCTTGTCGGAACTGCTCAGCGACACCGAACCTTCAAAGCGCCGGAACTTGCTCAACGGATACGCCACGGCGAAATAGCTGCCGAATGCGCGCTCGCGGAAGTAACGGTCCGGATCGAGCAAATCGTAGCGCCGTCCGGCGTAATGAAACATGCCGTAACTGTATGGATGCTTGCGCCCAAGCGAAATGCGCGACACGGCGATGTTGAAGCTGCTGAGGAATTCACTCGACGTCTGCGCGGTGTTGTACAGCAGAAAATAGTATCGATCATCACCCAGCATATCGCTCACGCTCAGTGCCGCGCCTCCCACCGTGCCGAATACGGGATCGGTGGAAATGGCGCTCTGGGCGATGTCGATCTGATACTGCTTGTCGTACTGCACCCGCGTCACATCACCGCCTCCAGCGTGGGTGGCTACGCTCCATGGATCCGTGGCGCGGTAAGGCCGCAACGGTCGCACCACGGGCAGGGAATCAAGGCGCTCCAGCGCCAATCCGAGACGATTGATGGTGAAGGCCCCGGCATCGTAGGCGGAAAACAACACGTCTCCATCCTCTGTCCAATGCGGATCGAACGCCGCCGTGGTGAAGCTGCTCGCGCGTCGCACTTCCGGCAACATTCCCGCCACGCCTTCCGCGCGCAGCACATGCAGATTGTGCGTGCCATCGCGATCGCTTGTGCACACGATCCACGCGCCGTCGGCGCTCCACGCGGGCGAGAGATAGTTGCAACTGTCCTGCGTCAGCGCGGTGATGCGCGCCGTGGCGAGATCGAACAGATAGAGATTGTACATCCCCTCCGCGCCATGGCGGCCACGGTCGGAGGCGAAGAGCAGTCGCTCTCCGTCTGGAGACCATTGCACATCGCGGTCGTCATAACTGTCGCGCGTGAGGCGATCGACGGCGCGGCTGCGAAGATCCAGGATGTACACATCCTGTTCACCCGCCGCGTTGAGCGCCGAACAGGCGATGCGCGTGCCATCGGGCGAAAACGAGGGGGTGCCGATCATCACCACATCGCGCAGGCTGAAGGTCGTACGCATGCGGCGCGCCGGCACATCGTACAGATGCAGCACATCGCGCTCGCCACTTTTCGTCACGAAGGCGAGCAAGCCATCGGGTCCGAGGGCCAGGCGCGGACCGAAGAGATGGAAGGATTCGAAACGATCATCGCGCTCGCCACGCACAAGCTGCTCGGCCTCGCCTCCGGTGATCGAGCGCATGAACACACCGGTGTACCCATCGGTGTTGGCAATGTAGAGCACATACGTGGAATCGCCCCGACGGTAGTACAGCGGCTTGGCGTTGAATCCCTCGCGCAGTATCGGCGTCGATGCGTCGGAAGGACGGTCGTGCGTGGCCATCAGCGGATAGTAGCGCTTGCGCAAATCGCGCATCCAGCGGCGATCGAATTCCTCGGCGCTCACTCCGAGTGTGAGCTGCATCACCGCCGAAAACTCCTCGGCCTTCCAGAAATTGTCGATCAGTCGCAGTACGTAATCCCTGCCGAATTCCCGCGCGATGAAGCCCATCGCATCCTGGCCGAGCTTGTACATGAGAAAACTGCCGCTGATCATCCACATGGCCGATGTGGGTACGGCGTAGCCGTTGAGCACGGCGTCGCGCACCACCATTTCGGCCTGGCTGTCCCATTGCGTGGAGTAGTATTCGGCCAGTCCTTCCACATACCACAACGGCAAATAGCGGTCGGCGCGCTGGCCGCGCGCGCGCATCACCCGCTCGAGCTTGTTGTGCATGAACACATGTACCAGCTCGTGGTTGATCACGTGGCGGAATTGCTCGAGCGAGCCGGCGCTCGGTATCACCACGCGGCCTTTCAGAAATTCGAAAAATCCTCCCACCCCATCCGGAATAAAACCCGGGGTGACGTTGGTCTGCTGGAAGTGAATCGGCGAGCTGTAGAAAATCAGCGGAATGCGGTGGAGGATGGTGAAGTTGAACTCCCGCTCCAGGCGCGCGAAACTTTCCTCGGCCATGGTCGCGCCTTTGCCCGCGAGTTGCTCCATCTCCGGATAGTAGTAAATGTCGAAATGCTCGGTGCGCAGAATGCGCCAGTCGAATTCGGTGTAGGAAATCTTGTTCCTTCCGAAAGGCAGGAATTGCGCCTGCAACTCCGATCCCGCGAGCAGGAGGAGCAGCAGAACCACCACGCTTGGTACTATGGCTGCACGTGCTTCGATATCACCATCCGTTCATGCCGCGGTGACGGACGCGGGCGGCGCCTCCCGCCGTATTGCGCATCGGCGCCCGCGCCACGGGAGTTCCACGGGGCGTGGGCGATCAGCGGCGCGCCAGCGCGTCCTTGAGTCTGTTGATATTGGCGATCGGAAAAGGGTCCACACCCGTGCCGACAGCAAGGTAAAAGCTAACCCAGTCGCCGAGGTAAATCAATCCCAAAATCCGTGAGAGCAATTCTTCTTCCTCGGCGTACACTTCCAGAACATTTCCGGCCAGCGGACGGATAATATCCAACGTCACATCCAGACGCGTGCGAATCTGTGGCAATTCATCGCGATCATGCAGCACCACAACACAAATGCGCTGCAGCAAATCGGGCTGTCGCTCCCAACCCACGATCTCGTTGTGATTCATTTCGGGCAGCACATTGCTCCATGCGAGGGTCTTCGCGTTCTCCTCGATCTGGCAGCGCCAGCGCTGCAACACCGCCTCCAGCGGATACTGTGCTCCGTAGAACACGGGCAGATGGTCGTGCAACGCCTCGGCGATGGTGATGGCGGGATTCTCGTCGTCGGTGTAATCGGCGAAGCGCTTGGCCAGGCGGTCGAGATCGGACACCAGCGCGCGAAGCGTGGATTCCTGAATGTCGAACAGGTCGCAGCGCGCGGCGATCATGAGCAGCGGCGCGAACAGGTAGCCCAGGGCGCAGCGCGGCGCGAGTCCGCCCGGAATGATCGCGGCGGGAATACCCTGCGCCTCGGCGCGCTCAAGCAATGCGCCTCCACTGGTCACCACCACGCACGCCGCTCCGCGGTCGCGGGCTGCATCAAAGGCGGCGAGAGACTCCTCCGTGCCGCCGGAATAGCTCATCACCACCACCAGCGTGTGCGCATCCACCCAGGCCGGAAGCTGATAATCGCGATTGACCACAATGGGGCAGCGCGCCTTGTCGGCCACTACCATGCGCAACACATCGCCGCCAATGCCCGAACCACCCATGCCGCACACAAGCATCGCGCGAATCGCGCGCGTGTCCAGTCCCGTCAACGGCACGGTATTGCCAATATCCAACCCTGTGCGAATCTGTCCGGGAAAATCACACAGCACCGAGTACATATCGGTGGAATCGTAGGCGTGGATGCGGTCGGCGTACATGGAACTCATGATGAAGCGCTCTGGAGAATGAAACAACGGTGATACAGCATTGATGGAACGAGAAATCACGCACCGGTCGATTACGCGAACACGGCGCTACCGCCCCGCCAGACGCGCGAGCAGACGCGCACGCTCTTCCTCGAAACCGGGTTTGTCGAGCAACGCGAACATATTGCGCTTGTACTCTTCCACGCCGGGCTGGTCGAAGGGATTCACGCCGAGCGCGTATCCGCCCAGCGCCACGGCGATTTCGAACATGTACAGCAAGCCGCCGAGCGCCTCCGCGTCGAGGCGTTCGAGCGTGATGGTGCTGTTGGGCACGTCGCCGCTGCTGTGCGCCAGCGCTGTTCCCAGCAGCGCGTTGCGGTTGATTTCCGCAAAAGAGGTGCCGGCGAGGAAATTCAGGCCGTCGATATCCGCGTCGATGCGCGGCACCTCGAGGTCCTCGCCGGGGTGTTCTGCGTGCAGGAAGGTCTCGAACAGCATGCGCCTTCCGTCCTGAATGTACTGGCCCATGGAATGCAGGTCTGTGGTGTTGTGAACGGCGGCGGGAAAGATTCCCTTCCCGTCCTTGCCCTCGCTTTCACCGAACAACTGCTTCCACCATTCCGCCACCTGCGTCAGCGCGGGTGTAAACGATGCCAGCACCTCCACCGGTCTGCCCGAACGATTCAGCGCATCGCGCAGCGCGGCATAGTGCAAGGCGGGATTTGCGGAGGGATCGGGATCGAAGGCCACGGCGCGCATGGCAGCGGCACCCGCCAACAGCGCGCGTATGTCAATGCCCGCGGCGGCGATGGGCAGCAGACCCACCGGGGTGAATACCGAGAATCGTCCACCCACATCGTCCGGAATCACGAAGCGCTCGTAGCCGCTGTCCTTCGCCAGCGAAAGCAGGGCGCCGCGTGAGGAATCCGTGGTGGCCACAATGCGCCGCGCGGCTTCCTCCGCGCCGTAGCGCTGCTCCATCCAGGCGCGCAGCACACGAAACGCCAGCGCGGGTTCGGTGGTGGTACCGGATTTCGAGATCACATTCACACACACGTCCCGCCCTTCGAGATGGCGCAGCAGGGCCCGCAAATACGCCCCGTCGATGTGGTGACCGGCGTAGAAAATCTCCATACCCTCCCCGAACGGCGGTCGCAGGGCGTCGATCACCGCCCGGGCACCGAGGTAGGATCCGCCAATCCCCACCACGACCAGCGCGTCCGCCTGCGAGCGCAAGCGCTGCGCACAGGCCTCCAACGCGGGCAACAGCTCGCCGCTGCTCACAGGCAGATCCAGCCAGCCGAGAAAATCGTTGCCGGGACCATCACGGCGCTGCAGCGTTTCCAGTGCGGCGCGCACGCGCGCCAGGGATTCTTCCCACAGTGAGGCGACCGCGTCCTGGGCGTTGCGGCTGTCAATGCGTAGCGGGATGCTCATCGTGTCCTCCGTTGTTGCCGTTGGGCAGACTCGCGAACAGCGCCGGATGGCGTGCTCGCAAATCCTCGCTCAACAGTGCGCGCACCTCCAGCGAGGTGGACAGCGTCACCGCGCGCGAGGCCAATTCCACCGCATGCGCATGCGGCGTGCTGCGAATGATGTTCTTGATTTCGGGGATCACCGACGGCACCATGCTGAACTCATCCAGACCGAGACCCAGCAGCATGGTGGTGGCCAGCGGATTGCCGGCCATCTCGCCGCACATTCCCACCCAGATGCCGTTGCGATGTCCCGTATCGATGATCTGTTTCACCGCGCGCACGACGGCGGGATGGAACTCCTGATACAGATCGGCGATCAGCTCGTTGTTGCGATCCACCGCCACGAGATATTGCACCAGATCGTTGGTGCCAATGGAGAAAAAGTCCACCTCGCGTGCGATTTCATCGGCCACAAACACGGCCGATGGTACCTCGATCATCACGCCGACCTGCATACCGCGATCGAAGGGAATGCGCTCGGCCGTCAATTCCTCGCGCACCGACTGCAGCATAGAGAGGGCCTTGCGCAACTCGAGCACACCGCTGATCATGGGAAACATGACGCGGATGTTTTTCATCGTCGATGCGCGAAGTATGGCGCGCAACTGCGCACGGAAAATCTCGGGCTTGTCGAGCATCATGCGTATGCCGCGCCAGCCGAGGAAGGGATTGTCTTCGTCGTAATGTCCGCTGAGCAATTTATCGCCGCCGATATCGAAGGTGCGGAAAATCACCGGCTGCGGATACAGCACGTGGGCGATTTCGCTGTAATCGATGTATTGCTCCTGCTCGGTGGGAAACTCGCCCTTCTCAAGATACAGATGCTCGGTGCGGTACAAGCCGATGCCGCGCGATCCCTGCGTGATGACGTAGTCGAGTTCGTCCACGAATTCCGCGTTCGCCGACAATTCCACCGCATGGCCGTCGGGAGTGACGGAGGGTAAATCCACCAGTCCGGCCAACTCCCGCTCGAACACGCGGATGCGCTCGATTTTCGCGCGATAGCGCTCGAGCGTCTCGGGTGCGGGATGGAGGATGATGACGCCCTTCTGGCCATCGAGAATCATCAGGTCGCCGGTGTGAATTTCCGAACTCAGGGTCTGCAATCCGGTGACGGCGGGTATTTTCAGCGAACGTGCCAGAATCGCCGCGTGCGAGGTGATGCCGCCGAGATCGGTGGCGTAACCCAGGACGTCGTTGCGGCTGAAGAGAATGGTGTCGGACGGCGTGAGTTGCGCGGCGACGATGATGTGCTGACCTTCGACGGTATGGTGCAGGCGCTTTTTCTGCAGGGCGCGCAGCAGGCGCTGCCCCACCTCGTCGAGGTCGGCAACGCGCTCACGCAGCATTTCGTCCTCGGCCGCGCCCAGGAGCAGGCGGTACTTGCCGAGTTCGTTGTGAATGAGAAAATCGGCGTTCTTCTTCTCGTGCCGGATGCGGGCGAGCAATCCCTTGCGCAACTCCGGATCGTCGAGCATGAGCATTTGCCCGTCGAATATCGCGGCCGCGTTTTCGTCCAGGGTTTCGCGCGCGAAGGACGAAATTTTCGTCAGCTCGTCCCGACAGCGGTCAATGGCTTCGGTGAGCAGAGAGATTTCGTGCTCGATTTCCTCGTCCGAAAGCACGCGTTCGACCACGTACACTTCCTCCCGCTCGTACACGTACGCCGGGCCGATGGCAATGCCGCCCGAAGCGGGCAATCCTTTGTGAATGCGTTCCTGCGTGTATTCCGCCATCCGTGGTCCCCGTGCCTATCCTGGATTCAGTTCGCCGAAGCCCTCCTGGAACAGCGTGCAGATCGCTTCGGCCGCTTCCTCTTCATCGAGGCCCTCGAAGCGCAGGCGCAGCTTCGCGCCCTGTTCCGCCGCGAGAGTCATCACACCGATGATGCTCTTGCCGTTGATTTCGAAGCCGTCCTTGGTCACAAAAAATTCCGACTGGAAGCGCGCCGCTGTTTTCACGAGCATGGCGGCGGGCCGGGTGTGCAGACCGGATCGATTGGCTACGGTGACGTCGCGTTCTATCATGCGTTCAGTGTTTTCTGTCCAACAACATATGCGCCAACCACACGAGCATGCCGCGCCCTTCGGTGGCGGGCAGCGCGTCGAGCGCGCGAATGGCGGCCGCGGTGTCTTCTTCGATGCGCTGCCGCGCGAGTTCCAGTATACCCATGCGGCGGTACAGCGCGCGGACGCGCGGCACGAGATCCTCGCGCGACTCCTGCCGCGTGGCCACACGGCGAAGTAATGCGAGATCGTCGCCTTCGGCGCGATCCATGGCGGTAACCAGCAGATAGGTCTTTTTGCCTTCGAGAATGTCGGCGCCCACGGGCTTGCCGAATTCCTCTTCCTCGGCGACGGCGTCGAGCAAATCGTCCTGCACCTGGAACGCCCGGCCGATATGCCGCGCGTACGCCAGCAAGGCCTGCGTCTGCGCGGGCGTGGCACCACCGATAATCGCGCCGAGATGCGCCGAGATGGCCACGAGCCAGCCGGTTTTTTTGCCGATCATCATCAGGTACTGGGCTTCGCTCACCTGCGGCGCCGCTTCGAATTCCTTGTCGTAACTCTGTCCCTCGCACACCTCGATCACCCCGTCGGTGAACACGGAGATGAGTTCGCGCAGATCGCCCACCTGCGTATTCAGGAGCACCTTGTACGCTATTCCCATCAGTTCGTCGCCAACGAGAATGGCGATGTTCTCGTCCCATTTCTTGTGCACGGTCTCGCGCCCGCGGCGCGTGTCGGCACCGTCCATGATGTCGTCGTGCACCAACGTGAAATTGTGCAGGATTTCCACGGCCACGCCGGCGTCCACCGCGTCGATGGGATTGCCGCCCACGGCTTCACAGGCGAGCATCACGAGTACGGGACGGATGCGTTTGCCGCCACTTTCGAGCACGTAGCGCGCGGGTTGATACATGGTCACCGGTTCGTCGCGGTCGATGACATGTGCCAGCCGTTCATCGATGAGTGCGCGGTAGCGCGCGTATTGTTCCAATTCCTTTCTTGTGCTCATGCTCAGGTGCGTTGAATGATGCGTGTGTGTAGGGCGGCGGGTCGAGTCTCGCCGACGAGGAAGAGAACGCCCCGAAGATCGTGGCGCCAGCTCTCGATGCGGTTGCGCAGCGCGTCCTGTCCGCCATCGAACAGTGCGCGCAGTAGTGGCCGTGCGGCTCCTCCGATATCCGCTCCGAGCGCGAGGCATTTGGCGAGTTGCACGCCATCGGTGATGCCGCCGGAGGCAATGAGGCGCAAGTCCGCGAGCTTCTCGCTGGCCACGGCCCGCAAGGCCTCAGCCGTGGGAATGCCCCACTCTCGGAAAGCCGGCGCGATCTCCATGCCGTCGGAACGGCGCAACATTTCCACGCCCGCCCAACTCGTGCCACCGGCACCCGACACGTCGATCCACCGCACACCGGCGTCGTAGGCGCGCCGTGCCACATCGGCGGAAATTCCCGCGCCCACTTCCTTGAGCACCACGGGCACGTGCAGCGCCGCGCTAACCATGTTCAAGGCGTCGAGCACACCGCGGAATCGCGTTTCGCCCTCGGGCTGCACAAATTCCTGCAGCGGATTGGTATGCACAACGAGAGCGTCGGCTTCGATCAGATCCACGAGGAAACGCGCCGGATCGGCACTCTTCATGCGCGCCAATTCCACCGCACCGATGTTGGCCAGCACGGGTACGTCGGGGGCCTTGCGCCGCAACACCCGCCACGACTCGTGGTAGCGGTCGTTCTCCATGGCCTGGCGCATGCTGCCCGCGCCTATGGCGATGCGTGTATCGTTGCACACTTCGGCAAGCTGACCGTTGATGCGCTCGGCGTCCGGGTATCCTCCGGTCATGCCGGTGATCATCAGCGGAAAGGACAGTATCCGGCCGAACGCCTCGCACTGCGTCTCCACCTCGTCCGCATTCAGTTCGGGCAAGGCGTTGTGCACGAAATCCCAGCGCTCGAGCCCTGTGGCCTTGCTTTCGTAGGCGACATTCTCGTTGACGCAAAGGTCGACGTGATCCTTCTTTCTCGACGGTGTATCCGGCATGCGCTCAGTATTCGCTTCGGCCACGGCACCCGCATCGTCACAACAATGCGGGAAATTCTCTATTGTTTCAATATAGCAAAAGCCATGCGAAAAATGCGTTCACCCGCGCCCGTTGTGCGAAACCGTGCTCAACGAATGTATGCGATGCCCGTGCATGATTGGAATTGCCGCGCGGAAGGAAGCACTCTCCCGTGGTGCTGCGGAGGTCTGCGACCGCTTCAAACACGAATCAGCGTGCGAGGAGAATATTGTCCCGTACGATCCAGGCCTCTTTCAGCCCGGCCTGATGCAATTGACGCAGCACACCATCCGCTTCCTTCTTCGTGGCGAAATCCCCGAAACGGAGTTTGTGATACGGGGCATCGAAGATGATGTCCAGCCGACCCTGGCTCAGTCCCAGTTCCAGCAAACGCGAACGCATTTCCTCCTGACGCGTGCGCGTGGCTTCGACATCGGCGCTGGAAAACAGCTGCACGCGAAAACCCATGACGCGCTCGAACCTGCCTGTGCTCGGCGCTTCCGTTGCGTGCTGGCGGGAACGTGCTGTGCCGCGGCTGCTGCTGGCGCCTGTTGTCGTGACAGTGCTGTCGCGGTAACGCGATGCATCGAAGGATCGCTCATGTTCGCGCATGGTCTTGCCACCGCGCTCCATCTGTTCCGTGGTCGACGAGCACGCCACACAGACAAGCAGCAGAAGCAGGCCCGGCACAATCGCCGAAGGCGATGCCGCGAAGCGCGAAACCCCGGACAGCGCGAGCCGCCCAGGGTTTCTCACAATACGCCGTGCAGTTTCAGCGCGGTACTTCGACAATGAAGGCATCGGGATAGCCGCGGGATTGCACATCGAGACGAAACCGCGTGGCATCCTCGCGCGACTGGAAGGAACCCAGCGTCACCTTGTAGTAGCCGCTCACGGGATCGTAATTCTTGTACACCGGCTGATTGAATTTCTGCTTGATTTCGTCCACCAGCTGCAAAGCGCCGGCATCGTTCTTGAACGCACCGAGCTGCACGCTCCACATGGTGCTGCCGCTGCGTGGCGCTCCTGTCGACGACGGAGTCGTGGCCGGAGGGGTGCTGGCGGCCGGGATGGTTTCCGGCACCTGCGTGGCCGGCACATCGCCCTGCGGCTTGACCGGTACGGTCTCGGGCGTGCTCTGCGCGGGCACGTCTTTGCCCGGCTGCGATGCGGGAGCATCCGTTTCGGGAATGATGGGTTCGTCCTTGTCGACACGTTCGAAGACCACCTTTTCGTCCTGTATCGACTTTCCGTCCGCCGCGACTTCCTCGCTCGAGCTGCACGCGGTGGACAGAAGCACGCCGCAACAGAGAACGAGCAGGGCCGGCAAGCGCATGATCGCGTTCATGTTATTCTCCATGTGCAAGAGATGAAATGATTTCCACACCGGAACTTGTACCCAGGCGGTTCGCGCCCGCCTGCACCATGGCGCGCGCATCCTGCGCCGTGCGAATGCCTCCGCTGGCTTTGACGCCGCATTCACTACCCACCGTCGCGCGCATGATGCGCACGGCCTCCATCGTTGCTCCTCCCGTGGAAAAACCTGTGGAGGTTTTCACGAAATCCGCTCCGGCACGCACGGCGGCGGTGCACACCGCGCGCAGCTCATCCTCGCCGAGCAGGCAACTCTCCACAATCACCTTCACGAGAGCTTCGGCTGCATGCTGGCTGACCACGCGCACCACGGCCTGAATGTCGTTTTCGACATAGGCCATGTCCTTGTCCTTCAAGCGGCCAAGATGGATCACCATGTCGAGTTCCCGGGCCCCATCGACGAGAGCCAACTCGGCTTCGCGAATCTTGGTCTCCGTTTTGTTGCATCCCTGCGGAAAACCGATCACGGTACACACCGCCACGGGCGTGTCCTTGAGCAGACCCGCGCACAAGCGGACCCAACTGGGCTGCACGCATACGGTGGCAAAGCCGTGTGTGCGGGCCTCGTCGCAGAGACGGATGATGCTCCGCTCGCCCGCGTCCGCTTTGAGCAGGGTGTGATCGATCAATGAGGCGAATGCTTGCACGTTCTGCGATGAAGTCATATTAAAGCTCTACTTCAGAGAGGATGAGCTAATATATTTCAATTCAAGGCAGTAAACAAGAACAGGCGAAAGCGGAGCGCACTCAGATGCCGAAGCGCGCAACCACGCCGAAGCGCAGCACCATGGTCTTCCAGTCGGCAACCTCATCGGTGACGGAAGTGAGCGGAATGTCGAATTGCGCCTCCGGAGCCAGCGCAAAGCCCCGGGCAATGGGGATGTCGAAGCCCAAGCCCAGCATCAACGAGGCGCGGGTGGCGGGAGTGGCGATCTTGTCCAGATCCCCGTCGTGAAACACCACGTGATTGGAACCTACGCCGTAGAATACGCCGGGAGTCTTCAGCGTTTCCTCATCCTTCACTGTGCCACCGCTGTGAAAGGACGCACCGGCACCGGCGCTCAGATACAAGTTGGAAAGGCCGGTGAACCACACGACCTGCAAGGATGTGGCGAAGTAATTGTTCTCCGTCGTTGCGCGGCGTTCAGCCACTGCGCTCACCGGCGATCCGTTCGAAGCGAAGAGGTTCGCGGTTTTATCCAGCGTGTACGTTGCCGCGTGCACTTCATACAGACCCTGCACGCGCAGGGCGAAGGCGGGATTCATGAAAATGTCCAGCGCCAATCCCGTCGTGTAAGCCATGCCGCTGCCACCATCGAAGACGCAGTCGCAAGCTCCGGTCGGTCCGGCGCTGCCGAAGGTGGCGGTGCCACCGCCGAACACTCCCACCGCCAGCGCCCCCGGATACGTCATGCTGAAGCCATGCGCGTTCTGCCGGTGTTGCGCGTCACCACGCGTCGGCAATGCTATTGCGGCCAGGACGCAGAGCGCGGAAATGAGAATGCTGGAGAGGCGAATGCGGCTGCGACGATTCATGGATGCGTCCGTGTTGATGGGAAAAATTACAGCGCGAAGCGCGCAAGCACACTGAATTGATAGGGCATGATGCGCCAGCTGTTGTGCTCCGCTACCACAGGCGTCATGGGTAGCGCCGCGGTGAATTCACCGGCAACTTGCAGCCGCTCGGCGATGGGAATGATGTAGCCGATTTTTCCGGCAATGGCCAGACGCCAGGCGTTGCCGTCGTAATAATCATCCAGCGCGCCATCCACGAACACCGTCTCTCCACCGCCACCGTTGGTGTAAGCAAATCCAGGGGTGACAATGCGTTCCGTTTCTTCGATACCGTCCACCACCACAAGTGAGAAATCCGGTCCCACGGCCAAGTACAGATTCGGTACTGGTGTTTCCCATTTCACGAAGGCGCCGATGCCCGCTGTGAACAGCGTCAGTGCAACCTCCTGCTCGAAATCCACCGCCGCGAAATCGCCGAGTTGCTGTACGTATTCGAAGCGCCGCTCCGTTCTGTCGTAATCGGCATTCAGTGATTGACCCTGCACCATCACATAGGCCGACAGCGAGCGCGTCAGCGGGTAATCGATGAAGCCGCCCACCACGGGCCCGACACCGTAGCCACCATCGTATTCGCAGTCGCACAGCGTTGTGAAACTTCCGTGTGAGGAATTGTAGCCAAAACCCAGCATGGGTCCGAGGTGAAAACGGAATGGCACGGGACGGAGCACATCATCCTCGCGCTGCGCCCTGGCGGGAGCGAGCACGAACATGAACAGCACCGGCGTGAACAGCAGAAAACGCAACCACGTAGTCACAGCAAATCCAATCGTGTGTGAATCAGCGCTATATTAGCAACGCAACGGCTAATATCCAACGGTCAGATCCGCTCGACGGTGCCGGACGGCACCCATCCCTGCTTGCCATCGGCGAGGCGAACAAGATACTGCCCGTTGCTTTCGCGCAGTATTTCCACCGTCAATCCTTCGTGCATCGTGAAGCTGTCCACGGCCGAAGCATCCGCCGTGCTCCTCGCCGTCACGATGGCCTGCATCACCACGGCGAAGCGCTGCTGCTCGAGTTCCCGCACGCGCTCGCGGTACAGTCCCAGCGCCGCGATGAAAAGCAGCGCGGCAAGGAAACCCGTCGCCAAGGCGGTACGACGCAGCATGGTGCCGCGGAATCCGAGGAAGACGAACGCCGACGCAGCCAGCAGACTCAGGAACAGCGCCGACCAGAGAAAGAACGTCGAAGGGAGATGGGCGTCTTTTACATCATTCCACCACTGCACCACGAAAATCAGCGGTATCGGCTCGATGCGGTCGCGCGTGCGCGCTCGCACCACGTTGAGATTGTGCATGGCGTCCATATTGCCCGGATCGAAGCGCAGCGCGCGCTCGAAGGCCAGAACGCTCTTGCCGATGTCGCCGTTCTTGTAATGCGCGCAGCCGAGATTGTACTGGAGGATGAAACCGTCCTTCCCCGCCGCTCGCACCGAATCGAACAAACCCACGCTGGCCTCGTAACTCCCCGCCTTGTATGCGGCGATGCCCTGACGGAAGAGTTCCTCCACCGGAGCAGCGGTCATCGACGGGACACAGGTGATGCCCAGCAGCAACACGATGAAGACGCGTCTCATGCCGCACCTCCTTTCAGCGCCTGTTCGGTGGCGATAATGGCTTCGCGGGAGCGGTCATACAGGGCGCGCATTTCGCTGTCCTGCGCACGCGTGGGCGAGAAACGCGCGTAATCCACGGCATGCAGGGCGTCGCGCAACTGTGCCACAACATCCTCGGGTACGTTGCGTCCCAGCAATGCGGCACTCACCGCGTCCATGCTGGTCTGCGACGTGGGCAACCCCAGAGCGTCCTGCACGTAGCCCCACAGCGCGCGGGCGATTTCCTGATAGTACGCGTCGATGCTGCCTTTGTCCAGCCAGCCGCGCGACCGCGAGAGATGCTTCTCGGCAACGCGCGTGGCGCGCCGTCGCTTGAGTCCGGTCACGTCGGCATGCAGGCGGTCGTAGCGTTTTTTCCACAGGAGGGCGCCACCGAATGCAAGCAGTGGCAACGCCCAGGCGGCAGCCATGAGCGGCAAGGGCACGGCGGGCGAAGCCACCGTCTCCAGCGCTTCGCCGGAGGCGACATCCTTGATCGCGCGAATGTCCCGCGCGAGATAGTCGATCATGCGCCGCTCCACTTCGCCGGCTTCACGGCGCTTCTCACCTTCGTCCACCACCAGCGTCATTGCGGGCGAACTGTGTGTGACGTAGCGTTTTTTCTCCAGATCGAAATAGGAGAATTCCACCGGCGGCACGGTGATTTTCCCAGGATAGCGCGGGACGAGAATGTACTCGAAGCTTTTATTGCCACGCATGGTGCCGTCGGCATGCTCCACATTCTCGCTGATGGCGGGGTCGTAATGGTCGAGGCCACTCGGAAAGGCGATGGCGGGTTCGTCGAGCAAACGGATATTGCCCGAGCCGCGCAGCAGCACTTTGAGTGTGGCGGTTTCATCGGTTTTCAGGCGCTGCTTGTCCAGCGTCACGTCCATCTCGTACTTCCCCACCACGCCGGTGAAGGACTTCGGCTTGCCGTCCTCGGGCAAGGGCCGCACCTTCACACGTACCGCACCGGTCATCAGCGTTTTCTTCACGCCCTCGTAGGAATCGAAATACGGATCGCTGAAAAAGCGGTCGAAAAAATCGTCGCCCGTTTTACGGCGTTTGCGTACGCGTACCGTCGTGCCCACCTCGAACGGTTCAATGGTCAGGTCTCCGCTCTGCGTGGGAAAGTACAGCACCTTGCGCATCATGAATGTTTCGTACTGCTTGCCGTTGTACACCTCCACCTTGGGCTGCAATTGCGTCGGGGCCTCGATATCCTCGCTCCAAAAGCCCACCATGCGCGGCAGCTTGATTGGATTGTCGAGCTGAAACGCCACCCGCGTGTACAGCTTGTAGGTCACGGTGATGGGTTCGCCGATGTACACCGCTGTCTTGCTCGGTATGGCACGGATGAAGAGATTGTCGCCCAGTTCCACATCGGCGGGCTGCTCTTTGCCGCCTCTCTGCTGACCCGCCTGCGGTGCGGCTTTTTTCACCGTGAGACGAAGCGTACCGCTGCGCAATGTCGCGCCGTCGTATTTGATCGTGGCGGGCGCCAGGGTGAATGTGCCGACGGTGCGCGCCTGCAGAATGTAGGTCCAGGAAATGCTGGTGGACACGCGCCCGTTGATGATCTGCATGTTCTGCGAGGTGCTGGGTCCGGCCAGTGTGAGAAAATCCCTGTTCAAATCCGGAGCGCGGAAATCGGAATAGCTCTTCAGCCGTCCCCCCGAAAGCGTGAAAGTAACCTGGAACTGCTCGCCCATGGCAATCTCCGTGCGGTCGGCGCTGGCGGTGAACTGCGCGTCCTGGGCACGAAGCCGCGTGGCGCTCCCGATGCCGAGCGCGAGCACGAAGGTGAAAACGAAAAGCGTGGTGGCTACGCTGCGCATGCTCCTACCAATCCTTGTCCACGGAAATGCGGGCCGGAACTTCCTCGCGCTTCTTTTTTTGCAAATCCTTCTCCTGCCGCTCCAGCGCGCGAAGTATCTGCTCGGCCTGTTGCTTCGACATTTGCGGCTGTTTCTGCTGCTGCGGCTTGGCCTGCTGCTTCTGCTGCTGATCCTTTTGATTCTGCTGCTGTTGCTGCTGCTGATCCTTCTTGTCCTGTTTCTGCTGCTCTTGCTGCTTGCTCTTGTCCTGCTTCTGCTGATCCTGCTGCTTGTCCTGTTTTTGCTGCTGCTGTTTCTGATCCTGATTCTGATTCTGCTGTTGCTGCTGCAATTCCTCGAGCTTCTTCCGCGCGTACGTCAAATTGTAGCGGGCATCGGCATCGCCGGGCTGCAGCTTGAGCGTTTTCTTGTACAGTTCGATGGCCTGCTTGTAGCCCTCCATTTGCAACGCCCGCGCATCGTTGTTGCCGGCTTGTTGCAGCATGGGATTGTCGCCTCCCTTTTCCGCCGCATCGAGAAACACATTGCCCGCATTGTACAGCGTGGCGGCGAGTTGCTCTTTGGAAGCCGCCCGCTTCCCCGCCTCCTCGTAGGATTTGAGCGCGGACTTCACGTCGCCATTGCGGTAGTGAACATTGCCGCTGTTGAAACGGCTTTCCATGCGCTCACCGTCTTTTTTCGAGGCCTGATTGTACCGCTTCAACGCTGCGTCGTACTGCTGCTGCCGGTACGCTTCGTTGCCGTCGTTGACCGACGATCGGTAGGACTGCGCGTGCAGGGCCGCCGCTCCGAAAAAGAGCAGCACAGCGAAACCCATGGGCAACAATTGACGAATGTGCATGTCCTATTCCTCCTCTCTCGGCGCGAACACCGCGAAGCGCGACAGGAAGCGGTTGCGCGTCTCCGAGAGGAACAATTCCCCCACCAGCAGGAGCAGCGCGAACGCGAGTGGAAATTGGAAGCGATCTTCGAAGTCGGTGAACTGCCGCGTGCCGAATTCCTTTTTCTCCATGCGTTCGATCTGTTCGAACACGGTGGCGAGATTGTCGCGCCCCGTCACGGCCTGCGTGAAGCTTCCCCCCGTTGCCGTGGCGATGCTCTTCAGCGTCTCCGCGTCGAGACGCGACAGCACCATGCCGCCCTGTTCGTCGCGCTTGTACGAGGCGCCGTCGCCCACGGGAATCGGCGCGCCTTCGAGCGAGCCCATGCCAATGGTGTGAATGACAATGCCTTCGTCGGCGGCTTCCTCGGCCGCTGCCACGGGATCGTCCTCGTGATTCTCACCGTCGGTGATGATCACCATGGCCTTGTACTTGCCCTGCTCCTTCTCGAAGGATTCGCGCGCAAGCGTGATGGCCGATCCGATGGCCGTACCCGGACGCGGCGCAATGCCCGTGGTGATCACATCGTTGAGCATCAGCGCGGCGCTGTAATCCGAGGTGAGCGGCAATTGCGTGTACCCTTCGCCGGCAAACACGATGATGCCGATGCGGTCGCCTTTGAGGTTGTTGATCAGATTCTGCAATTCCTTTTTTGCCGCCACAATGCGGCTGGGCTGTATGTCCTCGGCGCGCATGCTGGTGGAAACATCCACCGCCACGATCAGATCGATGCCTGTGCGCGTCACCTCTTCGTAGCGCGTACCCACCTTGGGATTGGCCCAGGCAACGATGAGCGAAGCGAAGATCAGCAGCAACAGCGAAGTGCGCAGCCAGTATTTGACGCGGCTGCGCTCGGGAATCATGCGATGCACGAGGCGGCGCTCGCCGTACATGCGGAGGCCGCGCCGCTGCAGGAACCAGGCGAACCACAGCAGCGCTGCCAGCGCCGGGAGCGCGAACAGATACTGCAGGTATTCGGGGTGGGCGAACTTTATCATCGATGCGTTTCCTGATCGCGGATTACGGGATTTTTCTGAACACCAATGCGCGCAGCAGCATTTCGCCCAGCAACAGCAGCAAACCCGCAAACAACCAGCCGTAGAACAGCTCGCTGTAGCGGTGGAACTCCGTTACTTCCACTTTCGTGCGTTCGAGCTTGTCGATGCGCGCGTAAATGTCGCGCAACGCCTTGTTGCCTGTCGCGCGGAAATACTCGCCGCCGGTGAGCTGCGCCACCTGCGTGAGCATGGTTTCGTCGATTTCCACCGGCATCTGTTGATACTGCGTGCCGAAAGGCGTCTGCACCGGATAGGGTGCCATGCCGCGCGTGCCCACGCCGACGGTGTAAATGCGTATGCCGAAACTCAACGCGATCTCCGCCGACGTGGCGGGGTCGATCGAACCCATGTTGTTCACGCCGTCGGTGAGCAGAATCATCACGCGGCTCTTGGCCTTGCTGTTCTTCATGCGGTTCACCGCATTGGCGATGCCCTCGCCGATGGCGGTGCCATCCTGCAGATAGCCGGTTTTCACTTTACGCAACAAATCCACCAGCACCGAATAATCGGTGGTCAGCGGACATTGCGTGAAGCTCTCGCCGGCGAAAATCACCAATCCGATGCGGTCGCTCTCGCGGCCGAGGATGAACTCCTCGGCCACCTTCTTCGCGGCCTCGAGACGATTCGGCCGGAAATCCTCGGCCAGCATCGAACCCGAAATATCCAGGACGATGGTGATGTCTATGCCTTCGCGATACACATTCTCGCCGCGCGATGAGGATTGCGGACGCGCGAAGGCCACAATCAACGCGGCAAGCGCCAGGATGCGCAGCGCAAACGGCACATGCCGCAGATGGGTGCGCCAGCCCGCGGGCAATCCGTCGAACAGCGCCAACGATGAATGCCGCAACGATGCGGTCACACGGTTGCGCTTCCATATGTACCAGGCGATCAACAGCGGCAGCAGCGCCAGCAACCACAGCAGATGCGGATTGGCGAAATGCGTGATGTGCTCCATCATGCGCCTCGTCCTCCACCCTGTTGCTCGTCGGCGTTCTCATTCCGGGTCGCATCATCCGTTTCAAAGGTCTCGCGCGGTATACTCTCGCGCACCACGCTGTACACCGTGGCAAGCCCGTGCTCGTGCTGCATGACGGTGGGTTCGAAGCGTGCGAATTTCGTCAGATCCGCCACGCGGAGCGCCTGTTCGAGTTCCTGTACCAACACGGGTCGCAGTGTGGTGGCACGCGCGTTGCGAATGATTTCGCCAGTGGTTTCCTCCATCGCGGGGAACACGAAACGGCGTTCGAGATAGCGCCGCGCAATGTCGCTCAGCCGCGATTGCGCCTCCTTGTGCGCGCCGCGCAGCCAGGGCGCGTCGGATTGCAATCTGTCCAGCGAACGCAACGCCTCCACATGCGGTGGAATTTCAGGCCTTACTTCCTCCACAGGAGCCTCGTCCACCTCCTCCGCCTTGCGCTTGTACCAGCGCCAGGCGTACCAGATTACGGCGGCGAGCAATAGCGAGGCAAGTACGATCAGCACATACACCCACCATGGCAGGGACACGTGCATCACGTCCTTGATGTCCTTGAATGTGATGGTGGTATCCAGCGCCACCGTACCGATGGCGAGCGTCAGCGTGTTGGACCGCGCGATATACGTGGTGGTGTCGCCCGCCAAGCGATAGCGCAGCAACACGTTGAGCGCCACCTGCCCGGTGTCGAACACGGTCATGGTTATTTCACGTCGAATGCGCGAGCGCAGGCCGTCGGCTTCGAGCGTCTCCTCGCCCAGCGCCACGAAGTCGCCGCCTTCGATATCGTCGTCGTTTTTCGGAAAGCGCAGCGTGGCTTCCTTCGGAGCGTCGACGTGCAGCGAGGCGACAATCCATTCGCCGATGAGGTAGCGCGTGGAGTCGACCGTGACCTTCACCTTCACATCCTGCGCGCCCGCAAGCGCGGGAAGCAGGAACAGCGCGGCAATCAGCACAAGGCGTGTTCTCATCGGTAGCGTTGCTCCCGCATTCTGAAGAAATCCACCAGCGGCTGCACATACCCCCGCCGGGCGTCGATGACGATGGAGTCCACATTCGACCGGAGAAAATTCCGCTCCAGTTCCGCGATCTGCGCCAGTCGTCGCTCGCGATACGCCGCGCGCACCGATGCCATCGACGTGTCGATCCAGCGCTCGGCGCCGCTCTCGGCGTCGCGCAACTTGATCAGCCCCACATCGGGCAATTCCATTTCACGCGCGTCGGTCAAACGCACGGCGATCATGTCGTGCTTGCGTGCCGCGATGCTCAGAGCGCGATCATAGCCGTTGTCCATGAAATCCGACACCACGAAAGCGATGGAGCGCTTCTTGGTCACGCTGTTGAAATACTCCAGCGCCTGGCGGATATCCGTACCCGTACCGCGCGCTTCGTAGGCCAGCAAATCGCGGATGATGCGAAGAATATGCGAACGTCCCTTTTTCGGCGGAACGAAGGTCTCCACCTGATCGGTGAAAATGATCAGCCCCACCTTGTCGTTGTTCTTGATCGCGCTGAAGGCCAGCACGGCGCAGAGTTCCGCCGCCAGATCGCGCTTGCGGCGCACCACCGTGCCGAAATCCTGCGAACCGCTCATGTCCACGAGCAGCATCACCGTCAACTCGCGCTCTTCTTCGAACACTTTCACGAAGGGACGGTTGAAGCGCGCCGACACGTTCCAGTCGATGGCGCGCACATCGTCGCCATACTGGTACTCGCGCACCTCGGTGAATTCCATGCCCCGACCCTTGAACACACTGTGGTATTCGCCGGAGAAGAGCTGGTTCACCAGGCCGCGCGTGCGGATTTCTATTTGTCGGACGTTTTTGAAAATCTGTGTCGTTTCCATCGGTCCTCTGTGGTCTGACGTTCATACTGCGCCGCGCCTGGCGGCGGTGGGAACGAAGGATCAGGGCACCTCGATGGTATCGAGAATTTCCTGGATGATGTTCTCTGAGGTTTTCTCCTCTGCTTCCGCCTCGTAGGTCACCGCCAGGCGGTGCCGCAGCACGTCGAAGCAGATGGCGCGGATATCCTCGGGAATCACATAGCCGCGCCGTTGGATAAATGCGTGCGCCTTGCCGGCAATGGCGAGATTGATGGAAGCACGGGGCGAACCGCCATAGGCGATGTACGGGGCGAGGCGCTCGAGTTTGAAATCCTTGGGGCGTCGCGTTGCCTCGACGATGTCGAGGATGTAGCGTTCGATTTTTTCATCCATGTACACCATGTGCACGGCCTTGCGTGCGCGGGCGATCTCGTCGAGTGCCACCACGGGCTGCGCCACCGGCGTTTCCTCGGCAATCTGCTGCCGCATGATGCGCAGTTCCTCGTCGCGCGCGGGATAGTCGATGGTCACCTTCAGCATGAAGCGATCGACCTGTGCTTCGGGCAGCGGATAGGTTCCTTCCTGCTCGATGGGATTTTGTGTGGCCATCACGAGGAAGGGATCGGGCAGCTTGTAGGTTTGATCGCCGATGGTGACCTGCCGTTCCTGCATTGCCTCCAGCAACGCGCTCTGCACCTTGGCGGGCGAGCGGTTGATTTCGTCGGCGAGGATGAAGTTGGCGAACACCGGTCCCTGCCGCGTCTGGAAATCGCCGGTTTTCTGATTGTAAATCATCGTGCCGACGAGATCGGCCGGAAGAAGATCGGGTGTGAACTGAATACGATGGAAAAGGGCATGCATTGTGGCGGCGAGGGTTTTGATGGCGGTGGTCTTGGCCAGACCCGGCACGCCCTCGAGCAGAATATGCCCGTTGCCCAGCAGGCCGATGAGCAGGCGGTCGATCATGGCCTTTTGACCGACGATCACTTTGCCCATTTCCATTTTCAGGATGTCGATGCATGCGCTTTCCTGCTGAATGCGCTCGTTGATCTCCTGGATGTTGATGTCCATGCACTCCTCTTCGAGATTCTGGTGATTCATGCCATGGGCGGGAAGTCCCGGCAAAGGCGCGTGGCGAAAACTCCCGGTCCGGCAAGCATATCCTCAAATTTGCGCAACGGGAATTCCCGAAGCAACCCATGAAATTTCGCCCTTGCCGGACAGTGGTCTTGGACGAAAAAAACCTCGCCAACGTTCCCGCACTCCCTCCGCCGAGCGATTATGTACCTCCGAACTGCGTACGGAATACATTCAAAGAGGGCGCGGAGAGCGCCGAGCGCGCGGAGGATGGGTTGAGGGCGCACCCCGCTTGATCCGTGCGCGCCGCAGTAATCCAGTCAACGCAAGGACGCGGAGACGCAAAGCCGCGATTCCTCTGAGCCCTCCGTGTTCGCGAAGCGCTCCGTGTCCTCTGTGCTCCCGCGAAGCGCTCCGGGTTCTCCGTGCAAGCGAAGCACGCGATTCCTCCGGGCCTTCAGTATTGGCGAAGCCCTCAGTGTTCGCCGTGTTCCACAATTTCTCCTTACTCTCCTTTCCTCCTTACTCTCATTCTTCACGTTTGCTTGATTGCTACAGCTTGCGCAGAGGTTGGAGTATGTACTTGCCGTAGCCGTACTTGATCTTGGAGGGGACACTCGCCAGCGACAGCGCATTCGTGGGAAATGCAAACGAGGGTTCGAAGTAGCAGTTGATGGTGCAACCCTTGCAGAAGTCGTGCCTTCCTTCGTGTTCGCGGTGCCAGCGTGCACGATCCCCCGCCAGCACGGCCCCGAGATCCTCGCCGATCGGGAGACGTTCGTTGTGCAGATGATAGCATGGCAGCAGCACTTCGTTGTCCGGCGATATCACCACCACGCGCGAAGCAGCGCGGCACAGCGGATGATCGGGATCGTTGCCGCCCTGCCGCCGGAGGGTGAGGAAGCTGGGATTGAGGTACACGCGGGGCTTGCGCGCGAAGCGCTCGATGGTGTCGAGCGTGGCGTCGGCCAGCGCCTCTTCGCGGAAATACCCGAAGATGGGATTGAGCAGGAGCAGCGTGTTGTGCTCGCGGGCGATGGTGTACACCGCTTCGAGCTGCCCCACGTTGTCGTCGGTCACGGTGAACAGCAGATCGGGCGTTTCACCCAGACGACGGGCGATGGACAGCGATTCGAGCACGGCGTCGAAACAGGCCACGCCGCGCATGCGGTCGTGCTGCATGCGATCGGCGCTGTCGAGCGAGAAATGCAGGAGATTCACCAACCCCCGCAGACGCTCGGCCCATTTCGGATACAATAGTCCGTTGGAAGTGATGCTCGTCATCAGGCCCGCCTCGCGGGCGGCGCGCGCTATCACATCGATGTCGGGATGCAGCAGCGGTTCGCCCCCGGTCAGATCGATGAAGCGCACGCCGAGATTCCGCAATTGGCCGATGTTGCGCAGCACATCATCCGTACGCGCGTGTCGGCTGTCGCGAAAACGCGCATGATCCCCGAAATGACAGAAATCGCACCAGGCATTGCAGCGGTAGGTGAGATAGTAGTTGCAGAGTATCGGCATGAAGGAGCGCTGACCTTTCGTTGGAGTGCCAGGTAATGTACAGGAAAAATGCGCAGGGCGAAAACCGACGCGGCGCCCCACCCCGCTCTCGCTCGCGAGGACATCGCTCGCGTGGAGGAATTTTTCCCGCATTGCGCCGAACGCTGACGGATACGAGATTGTTGCTATTCCGGCACAGGTACAGCGCGGAGAAACGGTGATCCGATACCATGAAATCATGACCATGCTCGAAGAAGGCGAGGGGCTCACAGTGGAGTTCAAACGCAAAGTGTCCTCGCCCGAGAAAATCGCGCGCGAACTCATCGCCTTCGCCAACACGCGCGGCGGCGTGATACTCTTCGGCATCGACGACGATAAAAGCATCGTGGGTGTGGAAAGTGAGAAGGCCGAAATGGACGAAGTCGAGCAGGCCCTGCACGGTTTGATCGATCCGCCCATCGATTACGAAGTGCGGATTTTCGGGATGGGAGGACACGATGTGATCGCCGTGAAAGTGCCGGAAAGCGAGCGCAAACCGCATTTTCTCGACAATGGCTCGGGCGAGCGCGTGGCCTATGTGCGCGTGGGCGAAGCAAGCGTGCAGGCCTCGAAAGAAATGGTGCGCGTGCTGCGGCATCAGTACGGACCCTCGGAACCCGTGCGTCTGGTGATCGGCGAGGCCGAACGCCGCTTGTTCGCCTGGTTCGAACGCAACCAACGCATCACCGTCAAGGAATACGCCAAGCTGATCAACGTCTCTGAACGCCGCGCCACCCGCCTGCTCGTGCGCCTCGTCCGCGCCGGCGCCCTCGCCATACACACCGGCGAGAAAACCGACTACTTCACCGCCATCGACCTCGGAACAGGCACGGACCGTTGAGCCCCGCGAAAGCGGTGTCGAAGCCAGAAGAACAAGCACCCCTCGTACTGCACCAACCTTGGAACATTGGAGAAATCGCTGCCCTGCGGCTTTGCGTCCGCGGGTTGCGTACGAACCCTTCAAAGCTTGAACTCTCGTATCACTGAGAAACGGGAAACATTCACCGTCACTCGTCCACACGGCATCGCCTATGCCGCAGCCCTGCGGGATGCGCCTCAATCCATCCTCTGCGCCCTCTGTGCCCTCTGCGCCCTCTGTGCCCTCTGTGTCACGATTTGGTTCACGTACCGGAACGTCTTAAATTTATTCGATACACCGTCCTTCGGGAAGATCGACGATCTTTTATAATCCATCCGCAGTAACCCGCATGTACGATTTCAGATTCAAACCCTTCGAGGAGATGACGCCGGAGGACTACGCCACGGTCGGATTCATGTCCGGTCTGGAAGTGCACCAGCAACTCCTCACCACCAGCAAACTGTTTTGTCGCTGCCCGGCCGGAAAGTACAGCACCGAATACCACGCGGAGATTCTCCGTCACATGCGCCCGACGCTGTCCGAATTGGGCGAGTACGACGGAACGGCGCTCATGGAATTCAAGACGCGCAAGGAGATCATTTACCGCGTCAACCGGGAGACGGTGTGCACCTACGAAATGGACGACACCCCGCCCTTCATGGTCGATCCCGAAGCGCTGGACATCGCCCTGGAAATTTCCATGCTCGCCGGCCTTTCGCTTGTGGACGAATTGCATATCGCGCGCAAGCAGTACCTCGACGGCAGCATCCCCACCGGCTTCCAGCGCACCGCCATCTGCGGCGTGCACGGGTCGGTGCCGTACAAGGATCGTCGCATCGAAATCATACAACTCGGTCTGGAAGAGGATTCCTGCCGCGAAATCAGCGACGCGGGGCATCGCCGCACCTACAACACCGATCGCCTGGGCATGCCGCTCATCGAATTGGTGACGGGGCCCGACATGCGCACTCCGAACGAGGTTGCCGATGTGGCGCAGATCCTCCGCAAAATGATGCGCACCACCGGACGCGTACGTCGCGGCATCGGTGCCACGCGCGCCGACACCAACGTCAGCGTCTCCGGCGGCACGCGTATCGAAATCAAGGGCGTCCCGAAAATCTGGCTCATGCCGCTGCTCACCTACAACGAAGCGCAGCGCCAGTGGAATCTGCTCCGCTTGCGCGAGGAACTCAAGCGCCGCGGCATCACCCCTGAAACGTTCACGCATGAAACGGCCGACATCACGCGCATTCTCCGCCGCACGCGCTTCACGCCCATTCAGAACGCTGTGCGCCAGGGACACGTGGTGGGCGCCGTGAAGCTGCCCGGCTGGGCCGAACTCCTTCGCTGGGAAACACAGGACGGCACGCGCTTCGCCCGCGAAATCGCGGATCGCGTGCGCGTCATCGCCTGCCTCACCGTGTTGCCGAACATCATTCACTCCGACAGTCCGGGCGAAACCCTCTCCGGCGCGGAGTGGAAGGAAAGCAAGGCCGCGCTGGGCGTGACCGGCGACGACGCACTGGTCATCGTCTGGGGCGATGCCAAAGATGTGGATACCGCCGTAAAGGAAATCGCCATTCGCGCGAAGGAAGTCACCATCGGCATCCCCTCCGAAACCCGTCAGGCACTGCGCGACGGCACAACGGGCTTCGAACGCATCCTCCCCGGCCCGCAACGCATGTATCCCGACACCGATCTTCCGCCGCTGCGCATCACTCCCGAACGCATCGAGCGCCTGAAGCTGCGCATGCCCGTGCAGTACTGGGATCGCATCCGGCAATTTCACGATGACGGTCTGCCCGGCGACGCGGTGGACGGCCTCGCCTTCTCGCCTCTCGCCGCGTTGTATGAGTACGCGCGCAAGGACTGCGGCTTCACGCAGGTACAAGCCGCCGTGGCGCTGTGGCGCATTCCGCGCCGTCTGCGCCGCAAAGGCATTGACTACACCCGCTACAATCTGGACACACTGCGCGCGCTTTTCGCCGCCATACACGACGGCCGCATGACCTTCGACGGCATCGGTCAGGCGCTGCGCCTCGTGGCCGAAGGCCGCTGGTCGCCCGAAGCGATACAGCCTCGACTGAAGCGCGGCGACCTCGCGCCGTTCATCACCCGCGCGCGCGAAGAGGTGCTGGCGGGCAGCATTCACGATATCACGCAACTGCGCACCCTGACGCTGGACCGCGTCATGGATGCCGTACGCGGACGCATTCCCGGCGCGGACGTCGCTGCCGAGGTGGACGCCGTTTTCGCACAGGAGGTTCAGGCATGAGCGACAAGGACACCTACAAAGGCTATAAAGGCGCCGCGCTCGAAGCGCTGAAGCAATTCAACGTGCGCGTGTGGAGCGATGCGCGCCTGAGCACGGCCGACGACTCCTTCGAAGGCATCATTCTCCCCCGCTCCGAAACGGCCGACGGCGATCACATTGTCATCAAGATGAAAACCGGCTACAACATCGGCTTACGCGCCGACCGCATCGTGGCCGGCGAGGAATTGGGCTACAAGGAAGCGATTTACAAAATTCCCGAGAAGGCCTTCCCCTACGATCCGAAAAAGCCCCGCGTCTGCCTCTTCGGTACCGGCGGCACCATCGCCAGCCGCCTCGACTACCGCACCGGCGCGGTGATCCCGGCCTTTACCCCGGGCGAACTCTACGGCTCCGTTCCCGAACTTGCCGATATCTGCAACCTCGAGACGGAAAAGCTCTTCGGCGTGTTCAGCGAGAATATGGGTCCCGAGCAGTACAAAATTCTCGCCGAGCGTATCGGACAGGAAATCGAACGCGGCGTGCGCGGCATTGTCATCGGTCACGGCACCGACACCATGCACCACACCTCGGCCGCCCTGTCCTTCATGGTGCAGAATTCTCCCGTGCCCATCGTCATGGTGGGCTCGCAGCGCTCGAGCGACCGTCCGTCGTCCGACGCCGCCCTCAATCTCATCCACAGCACCAAAACCGCCGCCGATTGTGACATCGCCGAAGTGATGGTGTGCATGTTCGGTCCGACGTCCGACGACTACGGCCTGCTGCATTGCGGCACGCGCGTGCGCAAAATGCACTCCTCCTACCGCTCCACCTTCCGCACCATTGGCGACATCCCCCTTGCCATGGTGAACCGCGAGGGCTTCACCTATCTGCGCGAGGATTACAACCGCCGCCGCCAGGACAAGCACGTGACGGTGACGCCGGTGTTCGACGATCGCGTGGGCATCGTGTACTATTACCCCAACATGAAGCCCGACATGATCGACTCGATGGTCGAAGGCGGCTATCGCGGCATCATCATCGCGGGCACGGGTCTCGGCCACGTGAACAAACCGCTGTACCCCGCGCTCAAGCGCGCACAGGATGCCGGTGTGGCCGTGTACATGACGGTGCAAACCCTCTGGGGCTACGTGCAGATGTACGTGTATGAAACCGGACGTGAAATGATGGAATTGGGTGTGATTCCCCTCGAGAACATGCTCCCCGAAGCTGCCTACATCAAGCTGGGTTGGGCGTTGGGCCAGACCGAGGATCCCGCGCGCGTCAAGGAAATCATGCTCACGCCGGTCAATCGCGAAATCACTCCGCGCGAACCCTACAACGGCTATCTGATTTTCCAGGGTGGCATTCCCGAGGTGGACGAATTCGTGAGTGAAATCCGCCGCTGATACTCCGTTTCTTATCGCATTGCACGGAGGGATGGGCGCTGCCCATCCCTCCGTCGTTTCACGCCAAACGTGAATCGAACGCTGCTAGACTTCTGCCGTCCATGGCGCCGCATCCTGGCGCACCATGGCCTCCAGCGTGTGTTTCGGGCACACATAATCCTTGAGAAAATGGTGCAACGAGGCGGCGAGCCCGCGCAGCGCCTTTTCCACTCCGGCATCCACCACGCGCCCCTCGGCATCGAACACTGCCTTCACACCCGCCACCGACACCGCTCCGGGAATGACTATGGCCCCCGTGTGCGCGCACACACTGCGCAACTGCTCGATGGTTTTGATCGCACCGATGCGGCCCGAGGCCACACCGAGCAAGGCCAGTGGTTTGCCAGCGAGTGCCGAGGGAAAACCGAGATTCTCGATGATCAGTTTTGTCATCGCGCTGAAACCGCCGTGATACTCCGGACTGGCCAGTACCACACCCGAAGAATCGCGCACGGCCTCCTTGAGGCGTCGCGCATCGTCGGTTTCGGGATGCCCGGGAAAATTCAGCGTCAGTTCACGCGCATCGAAGTACACTGTGGGTGCACCCAAAGCGTGCAACTCCTCGCGCACCACGGCCAGGGAACGCGCGGTGTAGTTATCGGGCCGGCTGGTGCCGGAAATGCAGACGATGGGCTTGATCGACATCGGTACTCCGCTACTGTGAGAAACGAACTCTTGGGTAACACGTGGGCATACGGGAGAAATTCCCCATCGCGCACGGTACTCGCCACGTCCGCTTCCGGCAACGGGCAGCGCCGCCTCCTATGCCGATACGCCCTACTTGCCTTCGACGACCTTTCCCTTGTCGTACATCGTGCGCGAGCGTACGCTGCCGTCCTCGTTCCACTCCATGGAGAGGCCGTGGCGCTGGCCCTGCTCGTAGCGGAACTCCGCGCGCCGCGCGCCGCTCTCGAACCAATCCCGTCGCGTGCCATGCACGCGGCCGTTCACATGCGGTATTTCGGTGTGCTTGGTCCCGTTTTCGAACCAGCGCGTGGCGTTGCCATGCACCACGCCTTTGGAGAAGTGTATTTCGGATTTCTTTTTCCCATTCAAAAACCACTCGCTCTGCACGCCGTTCTCGCGTCCGTTCTCGTAGGTCACTTCACTGCGCAACGTGCCGTTCGGATGCCAGACGCGCTCCCTGCCATGAGGCAAGCCGTTGCGGTATGGCGTTTCGAACTCCTTCACTCCGTTTTCGTACCAGCCGGTCACCGTTCCTTCGATGCGTCCGGCACGGTACGGCGTCGACGACATCAGCGCGCCTCCGCGGTAGTACGTGCGCGCCGTATCCACCACCTGCCCGGCACGGAAGGTCATCACAGAATAAAACACTGCGGAGTCCGCATCCTGCACCGGCTGCATATCCTTGTTGAACAGAAGGGTCCACTTTCCCTCGCGTTCGCCGGAGGCGTTGCTGCGATTGGGCGACGACGGAATTTGCGCTGCCGCGGTACCGAGGCAGAGCAGGCACAGGACAACAACACGAAGCGTACGCATGCTTTTCATCTTTCGTGAAACATGAAGCGCGCGATCGCTGCCGCCTGCTTCAATGTACTGGTGGAGCGAAACTGCGCGTCATCCAATATGGGAAAATCTCCGTTGCGCCGGGAGCCATTCGGCTTGCCCCTCGGGTGTATCAAACGCGAAACGCCGGGGGAGGAACCCGGCGTTTCGCAATGGACTCAGTGATAATCTCAGAGTTCGTCGAAGTTCAATTCTTCGGGACGAATTTCCAGACTCTCGGCGGCGGGAGCGTTCATCAGGCCGTGCGAAGCCAGATAGGCGTCCACCACTTCCTGATCCTTGCCCTTGAAGTATTCGACCACGGAGCACACGATTTTCTTGTTCTCCTTGTCGAACTCGATCACGCGCAGCGGAAGACTATCTCCTTCGCGGAAGCTCTCGGGGATGTTCTTCACCTGCTTGGTGGCGAGCTGCGAGGAAGGCACGAAGCCGTCCACACTCGCGGGCAATTCCACGATCACGCCCTTTTCGATCAGGCGCACAATCTTGCCCTCGGTGTCCACGCCCACCGCGTACATGCTGGCGAACTGTTCCCAGGGATTTTCCTGCACCTGCTTGTGGCCCAGGGAAATGCGGCGCTGGTCGGTGTCGATGCCGAGAATGACGACGTCGATGCGGTCGCCCTTCTTGACGATTTCTCCCGGGTGGCGGATTTTCTTGGTCCATGACAGATCGGAGATGTGCACGAGACCGTCAACACCCGGCTCGAGTTCCACGAACACGCCGAAGTTGGTGAGGTTGCGCACGGTGCCGGTATGCTGCGAGCCCACCGGATATTTGGCGATGAGGTTGGACCAGGGATCCGGCTCGAGCTGCTTCATGCCGAGCGAGATCTTCTTGTCCTGCACGTCGAGATTCAGGATCACGGCATCCACCATCTGGCCCATGGCCACAACCTGTGACGGATGCTTGATGTGCTGCGTCCAGCTCATCTCGGAAATGTGAATGAGGCCCTCGATGCCCTTCTCGATCTCGATGAATGCACCGTAATCGGCCAACGACACAACCTTGCCGCGCACCTTCGTGCCGGAAGGATATTTCTGGTCGATGTTTTCCCAGGGATGCGGCTGCAATTGCTTCATGCCGAGCGAAATGCGGCGCTTCTCCTCGTCGAAGTCCAGCACCACGACGTTGACCGTCTGGTCGAGCTTGACGATTTCCGTGGGATGATTGACACGGCCCCACGAGAGGTCGGTGATGTGCACGAGGCCGTCAACGCCACCGAGGTCGATGAACACACCGAAGTCGGCGATGGCTTTGACAATACCTTCGAGGATCTGACCCTTCTCGAGACTGTCGAGAATGGCCTTGCGCTGGCCGGCGATTTGCTCCTCGATAATGGCCTTGCGGCTGACGACGATGTTCTCGGCGGGCTGGTTGATTTTTACCACGCGCACGTCGAGGGAACGGCCAAGATAGGCATCGAAATCGCGCACGGGACGGATGTCGATCTGCGAACCGGGGAGGAAAGCATCCACACCCAGCAGATCCATGACAATACCACCCTTGATGCGGCGGATGCAGCGACCCTGCAGAATTTCCTCGTTGTCGAAAGCTCGTTGAATGCGTTCCCAGATACGCACGAAGTCGGCACGTTTGCGCGAGAGCGTGATGTTGCCATCCTTGTTCTCGACGGACTCGAGGAACACTTCCACCTCATCACCAACGCTCAGTTCGGAGGCATTGGAAAATTCGTCGATGTCGACGATGCCTTCCGACTTGAAGCCGATATCGATCGTGACGTAATCCTTGGTCATCAGCACGATCTTGCCGGTGATGATTTCTCCCTGCTTGAGAGTGTTCAGCGTCGTCTCGTACATGGCTTTGAGCTGATCGAATTCCACGGTGCCGTATTCCTTTTTCTCGATCACGGTACCGACGGTCTTGACGATCGTGCTGTCCTGCGCGACTGCTGCGTTCGGGGTTGTTTCTTCGGACATGAAGTCTCCTGTGTTGAACATCTCTTCGCGACAGCGATCGCACAGTGCCACCACGCCTGCGCCCGCCGCCTGAAGCGTTGATTATTCGATTGGTGATTGAATGGTGGTTTTGGTGGTGGCCTCGGTGGTAACCTGTTCCATGGTGGAAGCGGCATGCGCCTCCACCCATTCCTTGACCTCGCGCATCAGCCAATGCGGCGTACTCGTCGCCCCGCTGATGCCGACGCTGCCGGCTCCGTCGAGCCAGCGCGGGTCGATGTCGTCGGTGTCTTCGATGAAGTGGGTGCGCGGATTCTCCTCGCGCGCGATATCGTAGAGCACCTTGCCATTGGAGCTTTTCTTGCCCGCCACGAACAGCATCACATCGTTGCGCGCGGAAAACTCCCGCAGTTTTTTCTCGCGTCCGGACACCTGCCCGCAAATCGTATCCTTGGCGTGGAAATCGGTGGCGATGTTTTCCATCGAATCCACCTGCAATTCCTTCACACGCTCCTGGAGATAAATGCGGATGTCCTGGAACACATTCTTGTCCATGGTGGTCTGGGAAAACAGCACGGTGCGACGGCCGAGATCGACCACCCCGCGTGCCTCGTCCAGCGTTTTGATCACGATGCATTCGTCGTTGCACACGCCGCGCAGTCCGATGACCTCGGCGTGGTCGCGTTTACCGAAGATGATGACCTGCCAACCCTCGTCGTAGTACTTGCGCACACGCTCCTGCAGTTTGGTCACGATGGGGCAGGTGGCGTCGATGAGTTCTATGCCGCGGTTGCGCGCGGCGCGATAGGTGGAGGCCGGTTCGCCATGCGCGCGAATCAGTACCTTGGTGCCGTCGGGGAGCGATTCGAGTGTCGCATGGTCGATGGTGGCCATGCCGAGTGCATCGAGGCGCTCGATTTCTTTCGGGTTGTGTATAATGTCGCCCAGGGACACGAGCGTACTCCCCGACCGCAGTTCGGCTTCGGCGATATCGATGGTGCGTACCACGCCCCAGCAAAAACCGGCGGAGGGATCGATGGTAACCGTCATGAGAGTTGTCCTTTCTGGAATTGGTCGATTCTCTTTCGTACCAAACCCAGAATCATCGTGACTTGTTCATCGATGGTCGTATTCGTGGTCTCGACTTCGATAGCATCGCGCGACTTGCGCAGTGGCGAATGCTCGCGTGTGGAGTCGTTCGCGTCGCGCTCCTCGATCTCGCGACGTATCGTGGCCTCATCGGCGGGAATGCCGAGTTGCTCGAGTTGCAAGCGGCGCCTGCGGGCGCGGGTTTCCACATCGGCGACGAGGAAAATCTTGCAGGGCGAATCCGGAAACACCACCGTACCGATGTCCCGTCCCTCCAGAATCGCTCCGTCACAATCCACTGCCGCCTCGCGCTGCAAATTCACCATGGCCTCGCGCACACAGGAAATCACGCTGATATCGCTGGCGGCGCGGGACATTTCCTGCGTACGTATGCGGTCCTCCACATTCACGCCGTTAAGCAAGGTGCGCTGATTGCCATCCACCCGCTCCAATCGAATGCGCACATCCGGCAGCAAGGGACAAATCGTGGCAGGGGTGAATTCCCGCACGCCCCGATCGAGCGCGAACAGCGCCACGGCGCGGTACATCGCGCCTGTGTCGATGTAAAGGAAGCCCAATTCCCGCGCCAGGGCCTTGGCCGTGGTGGTTTTACCTGACCCGGCCGGTCCGTCGATGGCGATAATGAAGGGCGAATGTTTCGGCACAATCGTCATAAGTAAGGAAAATTATTGAAGTTCCGGCAGGAAAGCAAGTGTTTCTTCTTTGCGGATGCGGATCACGCCCCGCCGTTCGCGCCAAGTCCCGCACCCGGCGTAGGCGCTGCTGAACAGACTCAACCAGAAGATCCGCCCCGGCGGAGCAGCGCCGGGCACGAGTCTTCGAGATGGTGCAAACTGCATATTGCCCGGAGTGGAACACCCCCGGTCCGCAAAGCCAGATTCGGGCCGAAGTCTTTCGCCCATCGTCGCGGGTGGCGGGATTTCGGCACGCTTCGCCGATTTCGCTGCTCGCCATGTTGTCATATTGCATCTTGACGTGAAAATGCCGAAATTCCCTCCTGTCGGATTACGGCAGTTTCTTGTCTGTTTTTCCACATCCTTCAAACGCATCACACTCGAATCCAGCAGCCGCCCACACCTAGAAAGGAAGTCGCCTATGCGTACCTTGCTTCGCAGTATTCCGCTGGTCGCACTCGTCTTGCTGCCCTGTCTCGTTCAGGCGCAGACCACCCGCACCACGCTTCTCGAGCAGTTCACCGGCACCTGGTGCCAATGGTGCCCTTACGGCGCCGATACCATCAATGTGCTGCTCCAGCAAATTCCGAACGCCCGGGCAGTGGCCCACCATACAGGCAACAACGAGCCCATGTCGACCGCCGAGACGGAGACGATCGCGCAGCACCTGCTCGTCAATTCCTGGCCTTCCGGGGCGATTGACCGCCTGCTCGTCAACCTCCCCACCGGCGGCGCGGCCATCGCCATCAGCCGCACGTATTGGAGGCAAGTGCTGACTTCCCGCGCGCAAAGCACCGCTCCGCTCTCCATCGCGGTGGCGGGCACGTGGAATCCCGACAACAGGGAACTCGCATTCACCGTCACCATGAACATCCTGCAGGATATGCAGGGCGAGTTCTACCTCAATGCGCATCTGAATGAGGACAGTCTGAATTACGCCCAGCTGAAGAACGTAAGCGGTTCGGTGATTTCGCTGAATCCCTATTATCACAGACGCGTCACACGCAAGATGATTTCCGGCGTGTACGGCACCACGCTCACCACGACCGGCTTTACCAATGGCCAGGTGGTGACGCAGCAGTACACCTACTCCGTGCCTGCCAACTACAATATCGCGAATTGCCGGTTGACGGTGTTCCTTACGACAAAGGTGACGCTCAACGTCAATGGTTCCCCGCGCGCCTTCAACATGGCCGTGCAGCAGGCATGGCAGGAGCCCGTACTCAACGTGATGTCGGTGATCCCGGTGGAACTCGTCTCCTTCCACGGCGCACAGGTCAACGACGGCGTCCGCCTCGAATGGCGCACTGCCACCGAGAGCAACAATCGCGGCTGGTTCATCGAGCGTCGTGAAAACGAAGGTTCCTGGAACGATCTCGGCTTTGTCGGCGGCCGCGGCACCACGCATGAGCAGCAGCAGTACGAGTACTTCGACAGCGGCGTGCGCAGTGGCAATACCTACGATTACCGCCTCCGCCAGGTGGATTTCGACGGCACCATCGAGCGCTCGGACATCATGCGCGTGATGGTTGCGCCCACGCCCACGGCGACGCGCATGCTGCCGAACTATCCGAATCCCTTCAATCCCAGCACCACCATTGTCGTGGAACTGGCCGAGCAAAGCGACGTCAACGTGACCATTTACGACATGCTGGGCCGTCACATCCGCACCCTGGTTTCCGGTGTGCGCGAAGCGGGCGGTCATATGTTCGAGTGGGACGGTACCGACGCCAATGGCAATCCGGTGGAATCGGGCATGTACTTCGCCCGCATGATCACCCCCACGCATACCGCGACGCAGCAGATGCAACTGAGCAAATAAGCGACGCGCATTCCGATCTCAACACAAACGTCCCGGCCTCGGCCGGGACGTTTTCGTTTAACGACATGCAGGCTCCGTCAATGCTGGATGCATGCTCCGTCAATGCTTGAGCATACGATGGAGTGTCGCCACCAATTCCGATTGATTGGAGGTGATGCGATGGCCGCAGTGCGCTTGCTGTCCCTCTTTCGCCTTGCGTGTGTCCGCCCCGATACATTCACAGCCCACGATGGCGCCGTTGTTCGCGTACATGAAGCGGCAGTCCGCGCACGCCGTTGGCGAACAGGCATGGGCTTCGCCCTGCACTGGCAGCAGTACCTTCCCGTCCTCGATCCGGCATTCGTACGCCCGCAGCACGCCATCATCGCAGTGGGCAACGAGATAGGGTCGAGCGAGTGTTTCCACAAGCAGAATCTGAACGGTGAACGCACCATCCTCAGCGCGTACAATAGCTTTCTTCAGCATCGCGTCATCCACCGACAACACCACCGCGTCGTCCATCATTTCTGCGATGGTTATCGCATCCTGCGCAGCCGCCCCATGCAGCGCTGTCAGGAACAGCGCCAACAGCACTACCCACGTCCTCATCGAGCACCTCCTCCTGCTTACATGTTCATCAGACTGGAACGCCCGAAATCTACACAACCCGCACAGTCCACGCAAACCCATACCTCAGGCAATTTCCTCAGGCGAATTCCTCACGCGAATTCCATATACGAATTCCTCACGCGAGGCCGCGAAGCAGCGAAGGCTATGACGAATAACCGACGGCCATCTCCACGCACACATGCACAGCATCAAGACTCACATACTCCGGCATCTCTCCCCTATCCAACGACAAGCACAAACTCCGCCCCTTCCGACCCCAACCCAATCTTCGCGCCTTCGCGCCTTCGCGTGAGCGAATTCGGACCTCGCCACAAACGCAAAAACGGCGAAACCGTGTAGATTTCGCCGTTTTCCTGCTGCCCCTCTAGGGCTCGAACCTAGACTTTCCTGATCCAGAGTCAGGCGTGTTGCCAATTACACCAAGGGGCAATCACAAAGACTAACTAATATAGCACACCGGATCGTCCGGGTCAAGTCTGCGGAGGAAAAAATCTGCTGTTCGGAATCTTTCGATATTCCGATAGTCCGATCCTGAATACGGATGTCGCCACTCACACCGCTGCCGCGCGTACCCGCGCTCAGCGCAAGACACTGAATCGCCCCACCTGCTCGATGTCCTCGCCGGCGAGACGCACGCGCAACTTGAAGAAATACACGCCGTTCGCCAAGGCGTCTCCATCCTCGTCGCGGCCATCCCACGGTATGCGGTTGAACCCGATGCGCAGCTGAGCCGCGTCCACATCCATGCTGCGCACAAGACGTCCCGCGAGCGTGTATACGCGCAGCTCGGCGGACAACGGCGGCTCGGCACCGGTGCAGCGGAAGGTGATGTCCATCGGACCCCGCGTCGGACTGGGCCAGGGCAGCACCTGATCGATGCGCGCCGTGCGCGTCACGTAGAATCGCACCTGATACGGTATGCTGTCGGCAGCATTGCCGCTGGCGTCCTTGCCCGACACCGAAAGAAAATGCAGGCCGTCCGACAAGGTGGGCACGTACAGCACACGGACTTTCTCCGAACCATCCATCCCGATGCTGAGCTGCGCCGCAGGATCGCTGGCCAACCACACGCGACGCCCATCCAAAAACACCTGCACAGCGCTGGTATCGGTTACCGGCAGCGGCGAAGCATCCCGCAGGACGATGCCGATGGTCGGCCTCGGCGACACGTAATCGTTGTTGGCGATGCGCGTCCCGTCAAACAGGACCTCCAACTCGGGTGTTTCACCGTCGCGTCCCGAACGGAATTCGCGCGAGTATACATTGTTCGCGCGGTAATACTCCACCACGGTGTTCGCCGCATCGAGCGAGACCTCGTAACTCATGCTCCCCCGCCGACCCGCCGTGGGTAAAGCGAAATCCATCACCCGCGATGACCCGACCGCGATTCCGTCAATGGACAAGGGCACCCCTTCCTCGCCGGGAATACGCAGCAACGCGGTGAACGGCCCGCTGTCCACGCGCCCGGCGTTGTGCGCCTCCACGCGCACCCGCATGGGCTCGCCCTCGAGCACCGAATCGCGTTCGCTGCGCACCACCTGCGAGGTGATGCCTATTTCGGGGAAACGCGACTGATAGTCCAGCGATAGTCCCCGCAGCACGGGTCCTCCACTTCCCTGCGGATCGCGTACGCGCAGGGCGATGCGCGGGAAAGGCTGCGCCGGGAAACGCACGCCCGACACGTCCACGGCCTGTCCTGCCGGCACGGCCTCGAAGGCGGCGAGCACGGTGTCGCGCCCTGCCACATCCCGCGCCAGCACGCGCACATCCACCGCGGCGCCGTCGGGAGCGAGGTCGCCGCTCCATGCGAGAGCGCCCATCACATTCACCGGCGCCAGGCCCTGCGTGATGCACCATCCTTCACGCGCACGCACTTCGATGGTGTCGCGGAAAAATACCGCACCCAGCACGAGATGCATCTCCCGCGCTGCGGACGCGCGCGCGCGCGATGCGATGAGCGCGTAGCTGTCGCGAAATCCGAGGCTGTCGATAAGTGTCGCTCCGAAGCGCTTCAACTCGTTGCGCAGCTCGGGGATGATGTTGCTGCCGTTGGGAGAAACCGGAGGATATCCATTGGCGTCGTCCAGCACGGCGACAAGCAGGATATGATCATCCGGAATTCCGCGCAGATAGGCCGCCATGTCCGTCGCCACCGATGCATCGACGTAAGTATCGAAATTGCGTGTGGCCACAACATCGCCGAATACCGGTTCCACCACGGCGATGTTGAAGCCGCGGCTGTTGGGACTCACATCGGTGTCCCCGACGCGGGTGATGGCGGTGCGAAACGGTCCGTTGAATCCACCGGAAGCCACCTCCAGCTCCAGCGTCCTCGTACCCAGTCGCAGCGCCCCTTCTGCGTCCAGTCGCATCGCGGTCAGGGCCAGTTGACGCAGCTGTCCACTGTCACTCTGCCACCACATGTCGTCTCTGCCCGTGGCTGCCAGCCGGAAGGCACGCGTGGGAGACCAACCGCCCGACACGCCGTCTGTGAGCATGCGGGCACGCCAGTACAACACAACGTTTCCTGGCAATCCCCCGAGCGCGAGCCGCGTGTACACGTCCTCGATGTCGCGCTGCGCTCGCAACACCCCTGTGGCGAAATCGGGACGCGGGGCGCATTCCACCTCCACAGTGATGCTCCCCGATTCGGGAATGCTGGAAGGATTCGCCAGCACGAATTCCACCGCACGCCCCTCGGGCAGCACGGCATGATTCAGAGGAAAAATTTGCGCGATTCCGCGCGGCTGTACCGTCTTGACCAACACAGCCACGTTGTTGTCCTCACGCTGCTCGGCGACCTCATCCCGCGCGTCCACGGTGATTTCAACATCCACCACGCCTTCGACGCCGGCGAAATCGTATTCCCATTCCATCGGCAATGCCACTGCGAAGGGGGCGACACGTCGGCGTTCGCTGTGCGCCACCTCGCCGTCGCCGCGCACGCGCAGCAGCACATCCACACTATCGCTCATGCACAGTCCCACATTGCGCAACACCGCGCGGATGCGAGCGGGCTGCTGTTCGGTGAGAATGTCCGGCTCGGTAACGATGTCCTCCGGACGCACAAGTAACTCCGGTCCCCGCGCCATCATCACATGCGTGGCGGGATCACCAAGAATGCAGAGTTGGTCGCTGGTGTTGATCGTGCTGCGATCACCCGTGCCGAACGCCCGGATGAGTTCGCGCTTGCCCGCCAGCAGGATTTCGCCCCAACTCCGCAATCCGCTGTCCACCAGCGCGCGCAGCATGCCCCTGCTCACCACGTAATCGTAGCCGATGATACCGAGCCCGGCTGTCCCGAGCGAGGCGATGGCCCCGTTCTCGGGGGCGAGAACGAAGCGCTCGTTGAGTCCCGTTTCAAAGGGTTCGGCAAAATGGGCGGTATTGCAGGACATGGTGGCGAACAGCATGTACCGGCCTTTGTTGGAGAAAATGTCCGGACGCTCGATGCCCACGTCGATCACGCGCGTTCCGCCATGTCCCGAGAAGTAGAACATCGACACACCTTGATTCACCTCGTGAATCAGCGTGTCGAGATCGTCGTAGCTGATCGTGGTCATGGTGCGCTTGTAAATACGACGGGGTTCGAGGCAGTACGGATCGACCCAATCACGAATCAACCATTCGACCAGCGGCTTGAGTTGCACCTCGTGTTCGAAACTGTTTTCCCCACCGACCGAAAACAGGATGCGATTGTCCATGGGATGCGGCGGACGCGATTCATGCTCGATGATTTTGTCGATCACGGCATCGGCGGCGGCGGGTGTTTCAGCCGGTATACGGCCAATGGACAAATACGGTGTGGGATCGCTGGCGGAAGTGCTGAATCGCACATAGTGATTGTCGCTCGCCGGATTGCCCCACGTGGGAACGTAATCCACGCGCGTGGAATTACTCTTGCGCTGTTTCGCATCCCAACTCGCATCGCCGATAATCACGGCGAAGCGCGGACGCGGCTCGCGCCATTGCTCCCAGGCGTTGCGCATGAATGCCCTGATGGCCGACGGTGCCTTGTGCCCATGGTTGAACTCACGGTAAATGTCTTCCACCGAAGCGATCACGGTGCTGAAGCCATCCGTGCGCGCCCGATAGTCCGCGAGCCGTTGCGCCTGTGCCAGAAACAGCGGATGCGTGATGATGATATAGTCGGCCTGACGCGCGGGCGAAGCAAGGTCCGCGTACTCGAAGCGCCGCACCGACAGCGGAGCGCGGGGCGTTGTGAACAACAGATAGCTGGCCGTGCCGTCCACTGCGAGTCGCATTCCGGCGGCATCCAGTTCCACACCGTCGAGTATCGCACCACTGCGCAGATTGATGCCGCGCGTCGCAACAGCTTGCGGCGGCAAGCTCAGCAATGCGCGAGCGGGCAGCTCCGGTCCGACACCGATGCCACCGTCGACGAGCAACTCTTCTTCAATGGGCACACTGCTGCGCAGGTAACGGAGATCGGCCCAATCCACATAAATGCGTTCGATGGAACAGACAGGATCCTCGGGCGGACATTCCTTGATGCCGACATTGCGAAAGACCAGAGCATTTTCTCCATCGCGCAGCAGCGCGCCATCCACCGGTACACGCAGCCGCAGCGTGTCGTACGAGGCGAGCGTGTCGTCGAACACCACGCCACCGTTGATGCTCACACGCACACGCGAGGGATCGCGCGAAGCGCCTTTTACGCGAAACTCCAGCGAGGCTTCGCCTCCGCGGGGCTGCGCGAGCGTGAACGGGATTGCGAGACTGTCCTTTTTCAACAGATACTTCCACATCCAGGTCTCGCCCGGGACACGCTCGCTGTTCTCCATGTCCTGATACTCCAGGTCGCCGCGATGGTATTCCAGATCCCGCTCCAGCCGCAGGCGTGCGGGCAGAGCATCCACCGCCACCGCGCCGGGGAAGGACGCCGGACGCACATCCTCCGTCCCTCCGCGCGGACCCGCTTCCCCATCCCATTCGAGGAAGAACACATTGCCATCGTCCCATTCGTCGAAGTACTCGCCGTCGCTGCCTTCCTTGCGCGGAGCGTACCACTCCAGCGCATCGCTGCCGTCCAGGCGGCCGTCCTCTTCGCCGCGCACCTGTATCGGATGCGGAACTCCGTTGAGCCAGAGTCGCAGGCGCCGGGGATCCGCGCTCGCCGGCAAGCCCGCGGCGAGCAATTCCTCTGCGCCAAGTCGGTACACGCCAGCTTCCCCGGTGCGAATTTCCAGACGCGATCCCGTCGCGCGCGCGGCGGCTTTTCCGATCGCGGCTGCCGCGTTCCGCAGCCACTGCCGCGCATCCGAGGCATTCACCACGTCACGCAGCGACGAATGATCCGACGAGGGCGGCAACATACCGCCGATTTCACCAGCAACTTCATTCCCTTCTATGCGAATGTCTATATCGAGACGGCGCGCCCATCGCAGCCCACCCGCGGCGGGCAAGGCGGGATGCACACGCAATCCACCGACGGTGAGACCATCGCGCACACTCACCGGCGTGCTTTCCACCCACGTGCTGGCATGGACGCCTCGCGGCGTTGCTCCACCGTATGGAGCGAGATCAGCAGCCAGCACGTCCTCCTGCGCGCTACGCACGCGCGCAACGAGACGCGATCCCGCGGGCAGACCAAAGGCCAGGTGCAGCGTGGGCAAATCGGGCAGGCCAACCTGGACACGGGTGTCGAAACCGGGCATGAGTACGCGGGAATAGGCGGGATCACCCGGCATGCGCAACACGCGCGGTTCGGGATTGTCCATGATCAGACGCCACTGCGTTGCCGAAAGACGCTCAAGTCGATAGGGTGGCGGCGCCTGCGCCCGCATGTGCATTGGGGCAAGTGCCGCGCATAACGCAACGACGAGTAAAGCGGAGCGAAGGATCATGCGATCAGAACCGGAGTTGTTCGAGATACTTCCGTGCCAACAGGTCAAGATCGTAATTTTCCCGTACAAAGCGGTAGGCATTTCGCCCGAACCCCTCGCGCAGTTCCCCATCGTCGCGCAGGCGAAGAATCGCAGCGGCCAGCGCCTCGGCGTTCTCCGGAGGAATGGCGATGCCGGCTTCGGCGTCTTCGAGTATGCGCCGCGCTTCGCCCTCCACACCCAGAATAATCGGACGCGCCGATCCCATGATTTCGAACATCTTCGAAGGAATCACCGTGCGGAACAGCGGCGTGTCGCGCAACAGTACGAGCGCCACATCTATCTCGCGCAACAGTTGCGCCACACTCTCACGCGGCATGCGATCGAGAAAGGTGACGTTGTTCAGATCGTGCGCACAACGACGCAACGCCTCCTTGCGTGCGCCCTCCCCCACGAAGAGCAGGTGGATGTCGGACTCCCCGCGCAGCAGTCGCGCGGCGTCGATGGCGGTTTCCAGCGCATGCGCCATGCCATGCGTGCCAATGTAGGCGACAATGAACTTTCCCTCGAAGCGGGCGAGCAGCGCGCGCCGCTCGCTCCAGGCCGCCTCGAACAGCCGCGTGGACACACCGTTGGGTATGGTGACAATGCGCGCGGGATCAACGCCGCAAGCTTCGATGTGGTCGCGAAAGGCCGGGCTGACCACGCATATCCTGTCCGCGCGCCGGTACATGAAACGCTCGACACGGCGCAACACGCGCAGCAGCATGCCGTCTCCCGCGGCTTCAACGGCCCGAATCGAATCCGGCCACAGATCGCGAATCTCCAGCATCAGCGGCAAGCGTCGCAACGTCCGCAGCAACACGCCTGCGAGTCCCACGAAAAACTGCGGCGAACTCGCAATGCACACATCCACATCGCGCAGGCGCAGCGCGCCCAACACCGCCGTGATTCCGAAGGAGAGATAATTGATCGAGCGGCGCAACATCCCCGCATTGGCCGTCACATACACCCACATGCGATGGACGTCGATGCCCTCAACGCGCTCCACTGTCCGCCAGCGCACGCGGTAGCCCTCGTACACCGTACCGGTGGGATGATTGGGGATACCGCATATCACGGTCACGCGATGCCCGGCCTCCACCCAGCGGCGGCTGAACTCGAACGCGCGTGCGGCGGGCGCACCCATCTCAGGTGGGAAGTACTGGCAGAGATACAGAATGTGCAAAGGACGGCTCAGTTCCATACGCATCAATATGCTTGCATGCGTCGCGCGACGCAACCTTACGGCGATACTATGCTGGTGCCAGGCTGTGCCGCAGCACCCGCTCATGCAAAAGCAGCGGAAACACCGGATACAGCGCACTGTCCACGGGAACGCCGGATACAGACGGCAACGCCAGACGCAACGCCTTCTCATCCAGAAACTCCGGAACGACGATCATCGACGGCGGAAGCTCCAATGGATACTCCGTGGCGAGCGAAGGATCGCGTAAGGTAAAGCGGTGCAGCGAGGCGTGCCGGTCGATCAGAAGACGCTGAACGGCCAGTGGAATGCGCTGCAGCACGGGCTGCGCCACAGGAGGCGACAGCACATCGCCGAACACCCGCGGTATGCGCAGCAGCCCCGGATCCAGCGCGCTCATGATGGCGCATTGCGGATACTGCCGCCAGCGCTTGCGTTCGTCCACCTCGGCGATCACCCGCACATAGCGCAGATCGAAATAGGGAGAAATGAAACGGCAGTACTGATTCTGCAGCAACGCCATATCCGTATCGTGGTTGGGAAGGCAATGCTCGATGTTGAACATGTCCGCGCAGCACGCGGGAGACGCATGGTGCCTGGGATCGGGCGTGATGTCCCAGAGCGATTCCTCCGCCATCCGCCGGACACGGTCAGTGTCGCGCACCCAGCGCAGCATGCCCGAACGCGTCAGCAAGGCGACAGTGGCGTGAAAAAAAGCGTCCTTGCTCCGCAATCGTGCCACACCCTGCCGATGGAACCAACGTCCTTCTATCGAGCTGTGCACTCCATCCACCATGTGGCTTCCAAGTCGCGCGTACGCGGGAAACGCCGCCATGCTGTGATAATACCCCAGGCCGGGAAACCCGTTGCTCATGCGCACAAAATCCACACCATTGCCCTCGTCGAACGGCAGGGTTGCGGACAGGGCGATTTCCTGATGCTCCAGCCGCAAGCGCTGTGCCACGAGCCGTGCGACGCGCACGTCGTGCCCGTCGCGCGTGCGATGTGTGACAAAACGTGTAGCGCAGCCGGCCAGTAACACACCCGCCACAATGGCGCGCGAATCGTAGCCACCGGACAGCGTGCACAGTGCTCCATCGCCCACGCGCGCTACGATGGTGGCGCAGGCCTGCGTGAAACTTGAGACAATCGCGTCGGCTTCGTCCTTCCGCGCACGGGGCTCCACTCGGAGGCGAAGCCAGCGCGAGTCGGATTTGATGGTGGCGCGGTCGCTCCCATCGAGCGTGATATCGAGCACGTGCCCGGCCCCGAGCCGCCGGATGCCTTCGTACAGCGTGCGGCCACCGAGTGTGCGGCTGAAATTCAGAAATTGCGCCACACCGTACTCGTCCCAGCGTACCTCATCCTCCAGCGCCAGCAGCAGTGCGAGCGATGTGCTCGCGGCGAAGGCGGAGCCGGCAAAACGATGGTATATCGGCATCGATCCCCAGGCGTCGCTCATCACGCGGCAGCGGTCACGATCCGCCGCTACGGCGAGAAACAATCCATTGGGTTGCAGTCCCTGTTCGTGAATTTCGAGGCGCAGCGCCGCGGCGGGAGTGGCCTCCAGCGCGCATTCCTCGAACAGCATGCCGTCGAATACACCTGCCGCGCCCGCCTCGAGCAGCTCGTGGAGAACAGGCGGTTGCGCCGTCTTCCGCGCCGCCACACAACCCAGCACACTGCGTGCACCGAGGCGAAGCATCGGCGCTTCCTGCTCCGCGCCAAGGTTGGCGCGCAACGCGCGCTGGAAACGGAGCAACAACTCCTCATTGGCATTGAACAGCAGAAAGGGTCCGGTGGGAAGCATGCGGGATCGCGCCTCCAGGCGAAAAAAGTGCATGACAACAACGCAGGGCGGCATGATGCCGCCCTGTCAATCTAAGGAAAATCGCGGGAGGAATTCCGCGGCCGCGTGAGCGGGGATCAGCTCTTGCTTTTTTTCAGACCGTCCTCGAGAAAACGGACGAACTCCTGCGGTTTACGCGTGAGGCCCGGGAAGGTGGTCAGCGTCTCGTCCTCCGGCGAAATCGTCACGTACAGCGGCAGCGCCACCGTGCCGAAACGCTTCTCCTGAAACGCGCGATTGTTCTCATATACTTTGCCTTGTCCATCGGTGTACAGGCGCACGAGCACAAAATCCTCGAACAGCGTCTTCACCTCGTTGCGCGTAAATACATTGCTCTCCATCCAGCGGCAATTCGTGCAGGCGAAGCCCGTGAAATCCACGAACAGCGGCTTACCCTGCTCTTTCGCGGCGGCCAGCGCAGCATTGTAATCCGAGAACCACTTCTCGCCGCCCTCGTTTTCCTCGGGATCGGTGCTGGACACATCGCCCCCGCCCAGACTGGCGGCCTGTATCGTTTCCTGATAATTCATCGGTGGCAGGAAGGCGTCCAATTCACCCAATGGTTTGTCGTTGAGACCTGTGTAGAGATACACCGAAATGCCGAGGAAAAACACGCCCCACAGCATACGCACCACACCGACTTTCTCCAATTTGGTATCATGCGGCAACTGGAATTTGCCGAGCAGGTACAGCGTGATGAGAATGCCGATGCCCACCCAGAAACTGAGGAAGAGATCGCGGCTGAGTATGCCCATGCTCCAGATCAAATCCACATTCGAAAGGAATTTCATCGCCGCGGCGAGTTCGAGGAAGCCCATCACCACTTTCACCGAATTCAGCCAACCGCCGCTCTTCGGCAGGGATTTGAGCCACGAGGGGAAGAGCGCGAGCAGGAAGAACGGCAGCGCGAACACGCTGGAAAACGCCAGCATGCCCACCACCGACCACCAGATTTCGCCTTTCGCCGCGGCCACCATCACCGTGCCCACAAATGGCACCGTGCAGGTGAAGCTGGTGAGCGTGAAGGTGAGTCCCATGAGCAGCAAACTCGTGATGCCCTGTCCGCTACCCGAAGCCACGGTGAGCTTGGTGAGTATGCCCGACGGCACGACGATTTCAAACAGCCCGAAAAGATTCAACGCGAACACGATGAACACCACGGCGATGAGTATGTTCATCCACGGATTCGCGGCGAATTGATTGATGCCCGAGGCCCCGAATATCAGAGCGAGCAGAATTCCCAGCCCGGTGAAGGTGAAAATGATGCCGAAGGAGTAAATCATCGCGTCGCGCACCGACTGCCAACGCGTGGCGGCTTCGCGCTTGGTGAAAAAGGATACGGTAATCGGAATCATCGGGAACACGCAGGGGGTGAGCAACGCCAGCGCGCCCACGCTCATCGCCAGAAGAATGTACGACCACAGTCCCTCCTCCTTCGCGCGCTCCACGTCGCGCTCGTCGCCGTAACCGCTCGGACCTTCATCGCCGCCTTCGGCGGGAGCTTCCGTCACACTGCTTTCCGGCGTGGCGCTGCTGTCCGCCGCCGTGTCCACTGCCGCCTGCTCGGCACCCTCGGCCGCGCCTTCAACTTTAATGTCGAGCGGAATTTCCACGGTTTTCGGGGGCAGACACATGCGATCGTTGCAGGCCATGAAGGTGACTTCCACCACCACGCGCTGCTTGCCATTGGCAGCGGTGCTCTTCACCACGGCCGGCATGGTGAAGGTGACGTCGTTCTCGAAATACTCCGTGTTCACTCCGAAATTCTCGTCGAATTTCACCACCGGTTTCGGCTGGCGGATTTTTCCCGCACGCTCGAGCACGGATTTCTTCGTAAAGCCGATTTCGGTGGGAACAGGTCCCTCGTCCATGGGCGTGATCGAGTAAATGTGCCAGTTGTCGTTGAGCTTCGCGGTGACTCGCACTTCGATCTTGTCGCCGGGTTTCACCGTCGTGACCGAAGCTTTGGCCGACCAGGTGGCGGCTTCCTGCGCGATCAGAGAGGCCGTGAGGAGCACGAACAGGACGGGGAGTGTGAGCAGGTGGGTGATCGTCTTCATGATGTGCCGCTATGTGACTTCAAAAGTGGGCCAATTAGGAAAACTTACGAAAATGCCATCCGCGCGACAAGGCCACGCGCTGTGCACCATGGGATGCGCCTGCGCTGCCGGGCGATTCGACATCGCCACACCGAAGATTATCGCAGCAGGACGAGGAAACGTCGTTCGGTGACTGTACCGTCGACGCGGAGAAAATAGTGGTAACTTCCAGCCGCCAACGCGCGCATATCGAGTGCGTATCGATAATCGCCTCCGTCCTGCCGCCCGAAATCCCGGAGCAATACCCGCCTACCCGACGCATCCACAACCTGGAGTTGTACCATGGCGGCGGTCGTGAGGGTGTAGGGAATAACGGCCTCGAAGCCCGAAGCCGCACCGACGGGATTGGGATACGCCTGTCCCAACCACAGCACCGTGGGTGATGCTGCGGCGGACGCGAGAATCGAGCGATTGCTGCGGTACATGCCACGACCGTGTGTGGCGGCAAACAGCACGCCGTCCCGCCGCATGCTCAAATCGGCGATGATCACATTGCCGAGTCCTTCATTGTCCAGCATCCAGGTGGTGCCCGCATCCTCGCTCACGAATAATCCGACATCTGTGCCCGCCCAGAGCACGCTGTCCCGCTCGGGATGAAGAAGCAGCGTATTCACCGGCACATCCGGGAGTGCGCCCGCAGCACTACCCGACACATCCTTCCAATTTTCACCGCCGTCCGAGGTGTGAAACACATGTCCCCCGCCAAAACCGCTGAGTGCCACGTACGCACGCCTGCCGTCGTCGGGATGCACCGCGAAGTCCGTGACGTAGCGATCAGGCACGGCGGCGTCCACGCGCCGCCAGGAGTCGCCCGCATCATTGCTGTACACGATGTGCCCGCGCGAGCCGCCCACCCATATCGTGCGCGGCGCATTCGCGGCGAGTCCGATGGCGGAAATGTAACCGTCGCCGGCAAGCACGCCGCTGATGGGCGCCCAACTCCCGGCACCGTTCACACTGCGATACACTTTGTTCGTCCCGGCAAGCAATGTGCGGTGATCCCAGGGCGCGAGTTGAAAGGGCGCGATAAAGGCCACGGGATCGGAGGTGCCGTAGTCGCGCGCGCGCGGAATACCATTCATGGCCACGGTGAAGCTGCGTCCGAAATCCGTTGATTTCAGGAAATGCAGATAGTACAACTCCCCGTACACATTGCGCGGCTCCACGGGATCGATGGCGGTAACGCCGCCGTCGCCGCTGGTCACATCATACCAGCGTCCCCCGTCCAGCGTGCGCAACGTTCCATTGTCAATGGTGCCGCCGATCACCATGTCGCTGTGGGGATGTGCTGTGCCGCTGTGAAACTGCACAGTGACCATACCCGCACTGCGTTCCTCGAAGCTCGCTCCCCCGTCGCGCGAGACGAACAATCCTCCATCACTGCCGATGTACAGCGTGTTCGCGTCGGCATCGTCAAACACGATGGCGTGTATGTCCGCATGCACATAGGGATAAGAGCGCAGGCGATACCAATTGCTCATCTGCTTCCAGCTTCGTCCGCCATCCAGACTGCGATACAATTCGATGCCACCGGCCCACACGATGTCGGCGTTGTGGGGATGCACGGTAAGCGTGCTGTTATATCGTCCCTGAAATCCCTGATAGCTGTTGCCGTTGAGTTCGTTGCGCGGTATGCCAATCGCCGTCCAGTGCTCGCCACCGTCGCTGCTGCGGTACATGCCCGCGCATTGCTCGTCACGTCCGGTGAACGAGGCGTAAACAATGCGGTCGTCGGAAGGGGCGAGCGCCAGCACCACGCGGGTGAAGTCCGTAAGCGAGATGCCCGCCGCCAGCGGCCCGCTCCAGGTCGCACCGTGGTCGGTGGAGCGATACACTCCCCGTCTTTCCACTCCGGCGTACACCACCCCCGTGCGCGAAGCGGCGTAGCGCAGTGTGGCGGAAAACAGACCGGATTGTCGGGCAAGCACCCGCGTCCATGTCGCGCCCGCGTCTGTGCTGCGGTATATGCCCGCCGCAGTGGCCACGAGCAATGTGCCCCGCTGCGCGGGATCGAAAGCAATATCGAAGACATAGGAAAAATCCGCCACATCCGTGGACGCCAGCATCGCCCAGTTCGCGCCGGCATCGCCGCTGCGATACAGGCCGCGCCCGTATGCGGCTCCGCCCTGCCATGCCACGAAGCCCTCGCCGCAGCCCGCAAGCACAGTACGCGTATCGAAGGGATCGATGGCCACGGCGCCAATACGGAGATTCGGGAGCAATTCATCCAGCAAGCGCCACGTCAGACCGGCATCTGTGCTTTTCCACACACCGCCACCCGCGCTGCCCGCGTACAGCGTGCTGCCGTTTCCCGCTTCGGAAACCAACGCGCGGATGCGTCCCGCAACGTTGAAGGGTCCCATGGACAGCCAGCGCCAATCGCGCGCACTTTTACGTAAACCTGCGCTCTCCATCGCATGCACACGCTCCATGGCCCGTGCATGCCATTGCGAAGGAATGCCGTCCGGATACGCGCGTTGCTCGATGAAAAAGCGGGCGGCCTCGGCCGGACGGTCGTTGCCGGCACGTTCGGTGGGGACGACGGCGCCGCGTTGTGTGAGGAAGGCGCAGCACGCGCCGAGAAGCAACAGTACGAGGCGCGCGCGCATGCGACCTCAGAACAGTTGATAGGAAATGGTCAGCAGCAGTTTGTAGAATGTGGGACGCATGGAAAAATTCGGGCGCGGCTCGCGCTCCTGAAGAATTTTTCCAAAGGGATAATCGACCTCGAGCGCGGGTATCACGTACAGATTGCGCATGGGCGTGAAGGCATACTCGGCTCCGATGATCAAGGACACACGGAGATCGTGCTCCACATCCAGCGGCGCGTCCTCCACCACCGTGGCGAGGCCCGAACTGATTTCTGTATCCACGATGCGCACGTTCTTTTTTCTCACCACACCGAAGCTCGGTCCGATGTACACGCGCTCGCCGTCCATGCGTCCGATCAATCGGATCAGAACATCCAGATTCAACAGATCGTAATCGAACGTCAAATCCGATCCCACATAGCCCGTTGCCGGTGTGCTCAGTAAACTATCGGTGCGCGCGGTAAACCATGCGGTGCTCGTGCTGTTGAGCCCCGCCCGCAAGTACAGCGACATGTCCTGGAACACGGGAATGTTCACCGAGCCGCCGAACACGACATTGGTGCTGGTGGCATCGAACAGGAATTCGCAGGGACACAGTCCGTTGTAATACCCGTTGGTGTACAGCATCGAACCGCCGGCGTAAAAGGAAATCTGATAGCCGTTGGTCAACTTCTCCGGCTCGCGTGGCGCTTCCGGTTCGGTCTGCGCCAGAGCCCGCGCTGTCAGCATGCAGAGCAACAGCGCGGGAAAGGCGAGACGCGAGAGCTTAATCCTGATCGAGGCTGTGAAGATTCGCATGCAGTTTCTCCAGTGTCAAACGGAAGGCCGCCTGTTTGTCGCGTTCGCGCGCCACCACATCGTCGGGCGCATTGGAGAGAAACTTCGCATTTCCCAGCTTGGAATCAATGCCTTTCAACAGCCCTGTCACGCGCTCGATTTCCTTGCCCAGGCGCTTGCGCTCCAGTTCGATGTCGATCAGGCCTTCCAGTGGAACGTACACATCCGCTCCGGCCACCACAGCCGAGCCCGACAGGCGCGGTCGCGGCACATCGCTGCCGGCCGTCACCTGATCGATGCGTGCGAGACGGCGGAGAAAATGCGTGTTCGCTTCGATGGCGCGCAACTGTTCGTCGCTGGCGCATTTGATCACCACGTTGCAGGATTTGCCCGAGGGCACATTCATCTCGCCGAGGATGGTGCGCACGCCTTCGGTAAGCGATTGCAGGAAGGTCATGGATGCCACCGCATCGGGATTGATGTAGGACGCGTCGGCCTCGGGCAATCTGGATGCCATGATGCTGCGCCCTTCCCTGCCCGCGTCCATGTGATGCCAGATTTCCTCGGTGATGAACGGCATGACGGGATGCAGGAGTTGGAGAATACCATCGAACACGTACAGTGCGCGCGCGAGCGTCACGCGCTGCAACTCTTCGTCCTGCGAATACAGGCGATCCTTGATCAACTCGATATACCAATCGCAGAAGTCATGCCAGACGAAATCGTAGAGCATTTTCGCCATGTCATTGGCGCGGAAGCGCGCCATGGTCTCTGACAAACCTGCGATGGTTTCGTGATAGCGGCTGAATATCCACTGATCCTCGAGGCCCATGTCCATCGCGGCACCCGCCGTGTCGACGCTGCCGTCGGCGCGTTGCCAGCGGCCGTCGCGATACAGCCATTCGCCCTTGTCCTCGACGCGCTGCTTGTTCATGAGCAAAAAGCGCCCGGCATTCCAGACCTTGTTGGCAAAATTTCTGCCAATCTCGCACTTCTGCGTGGAAAACAGCACGTCCTGTCCCAGCGGGGCGAGATAGGCCACAGTGAAACGCAACGCGTCTGCACCGTATTCGGCGATCACATCCAGCGGATCGGGAGAATTGCCGAGCGACTTGGACATTTTCCGTCCCTGCTCGTCGCGGATGATGCTGGTGAAATACACATCGTGGAAGGGCACGAGGTCGCGCGCCTCCTTGCGCGGCGATCCATCGGGCAAGGGAATGTCGCCCATGAATTCCAGACCCGCCATGATCATGCGCGCCACCCAGAAGAAAATGATGTCGGGGCCGGTGACCAGCAGACTGGTGGGATAGAAATACCGCAAATCCGCCGAATCCTTGGGCCAATGCAACACGCTGAACGGCCAGAGCCAGGACGAGAACCAGGTGTCGAGCACATCCTCGTCCTGACGAACGTTATCGCCGCCGCAGGAGGGACACTGCGCAGGGCCTTCGTGCAACGCATCCTGCCATCCGCAGGCGTCGCAGTGAAACACAGGGATGCGATGGCCCCACCAGAGCTGTCGCGAGATGGTCCAGTCGCGGATATTGGTCATCCAGTGTTCGTACGTCTTGGTCCAGCGCTCGGGATGGAAGCGCACAACGCCGTCGCGCACCACTTGCAACGCGGGCTCGGCGAGTGAACGCATGCTCACGAACCACTGATCCGAAAGGTAGGGTTCGATAGCCACGTCGGTGCGGTCGCTGTATCCCACGCTGTGCGTGTACTCCTCGATGCGCTCGAGCAGGCCGCGTTCCTCGAGATCGGCCACGATGCGCTTCCGTGCCTCGTAGCGCTCCAGTCCGGCGTAGGCTCCGCCGAGTTCGTTGATCGAGGCATCGACATTCATCACGTTGATCTGCGGCAGATTGTGTCGCTGCCCCACTTCGAAATCGTTGGGGTCATGCGCCGGTGTGATTTTCACCACACCGGTTCCGAAACTCGCGTCGACATAGCTGTCCGCGACCACGGGGATTTCCCTGTCCATGAGCGGCAGCAGTACGGTGCGACCCACAAGATGTTTGTAGCGCTCGTCATCGGGATGCACGGCCACAGCGGTGTCGCCGAGCATGGTTTCGGGGCGCGTCGTGGCAACGACGAGGAATTGCTCGCCGCTGGGCACACCGTCGACCATGACGGGGTAGCGCAAATGCCAGAGTTTGCCTTGCTGCTCTTTGTACACCACCTCTTCGTCCGACAACGCGGTATGCGCCACGGGATCCCAGTTGATGATGCGCTTGCCGCGGTAAATGAGTCCCTTGCGATAGAGGCGGATGAACACCTCGCGCACGGCGTACGACAGCTCCGGATCCATGGTGAATACCGTGCGATCCCAATCGCAGGTCACGCCGAGTTTGCGCAACTGGCGGATGATGATGTCGCCGTACTTCTCGCGCCATTCCCACACGCGTTCGAGGAAGCGCTCGCGGCCGAGATCGTGCCGCGATACGCCTTCATCGCGCTTGAGCGTTTTCTCCACCACCGTCTGTGTGGCAATGCCGGCGTGATCCGTGCCCGGAATCCAGCAGGCGAGATCGCCCGACAGCCGCCGATAGCGCAGGAAGATGTCCTGCAGCGTGTTGTTGAGCACATGGCCCATGGTGAGCATGCCGGTGATATTCGGCGGCGGGATCACGATGGTGAATGGCTGCCGCGCCGCATCAGGTTCGGCATGGAACAGGCGCTGCTCTTCCCAAAAGGCATACCAGGCATCCTCCACCTGCGCGGGATCGTAGGCGGAAGCGAGAGACGGGGTGTGGACGGTCGTGTCCGACATGAAAACTCCGGATATCGGTCGATGATGGTACAACGTACTTCCTTCCCGCTGCGCGGGCGGAATAAATAAGATACGGTTTTTCAGGGAAATGATGGGATAGCGCTACAAGCTGCTCACCGCCTCCGTCGCAGAAGCCATCCATGGAGCGGAGAGGAAATGACGAGGGCGCTTCCCGCTCGAATCCTGCCGGCTGGCTGAGTGCGTGATACATTTGAAGAGATGAAAGAGAGCGGAGAGAGCGGAGAGGAAGTGTTGAGGTCGCTTCCCGCGCGATCCGTGCGCCCCCACCGCAATCGAGTCAACTGAAGGGCGCAGAGACTCTTAGCCGCGAACCCTCCGAGCCCTCGGTGTTCGCGAAGCCCTCTGGGTACTCTGTGTTCCCGCGAAGCCCCTCCTTACTCTCACCACCTCACTACTCTCATTCTTCACCGTATTACTCGATTACGCTCATCTCACCACAGTAAAGCGGCGCACCGCAAACACCTCGCCGCCCGTCAGGCGTAGCATGTAGCTGCCGGGTTCGAGGCCGAGTGTGGCGGGGGTGATGGTGAGCAGTACGCTCCGTGCGTTGAGGGGTCCGTCGAAGAGCAGCGCCCGCTCGCGGCCCAGCATGTCGTACACGCGCAGCGTCACCCGCCCTTTTTCCAGATGCACAAAACCCTCCGTGCCCTCGGTGTTGGCGAAGCCCTCTGTGTTCTCTGTGTTCAAAAAGATCTCCACCCTTCCCACTCCTCGCAGCGGTTGCGGCCAGACGGCGCCGAGGGCGATGCCGCCGGGGATGGGGGTGCGGGTGCCGGAGGCCACGCCGGTGATGCGGTAGGTGACGGCGATGT